>Ga0315276_10004400_pt1 | contig 12942 bp, 22 predicted proteins | sample YL17G05_0_MG_FD_204542 | JGI IMG/M metagenome (GOLD analysis project Ga0315276, IMG submission 204542) | Sediment microbial communities from Yellowstone Lake, YNP, Wyoming, USA - YL17G05_0 | ecosystem: Environmental > Aquatic > Freshwater > Lake > Sediment | place: USA: Wyoming | collected... | reverse complement strand
CGCGGACATCGGCTCGGCATCGCCTAGCACGACTCGCGGCAGATATGGCACGGCCGCCTCGGCGCCAGGGAGGTACTGCCGGTAGACGGTTCGCACGGCCGTGATGCGTGCCCAGGCTTCGTCGGGGGAGTCGCCCATCGCACGAAGGACCGCATAGAGAGTCCCAGCGCTACGGTACTGCCCGGCGAGGCAATTTACTAATACTTTAGATCCTCTACGCTCCAAAGCGTCTTTGACGAACGTCACCGCATCGACGTACTGCGCGACCGTCTTCTGCACACCGTTGTCGCGCATCGGAACGCTGTGATACCGAATGCCGGTACCTTCGTAGATTGCGCCGGCAACGCCCGTGTCTTCGCCCTGGTCGTTCGGGTGCATGGTGAGATCGAGGACATCGGTGACGCCAAGACTAACGAGCCGACGCGCATCCGAGGCAGTCTGCGGAGCACTGCCGATCGCGAGGCGTGGCAGGACCCAGTTCAGCGAAAAACTCACGCTGCTACCTTCACTTTCGATCGACACGTTCGGCAGGGCTTGGTCAGCCCAGCGGTGAGAGCGGACTCGGGAACGATCGAGATGACGCCGCAGACACAGCGGGCGTTCATCATCCGATTTCGTTGTGCGTTACGAGGAGCCTCAGAAACGATTGTCCAGAAGCCGAATACGTCGCCAACTGATGTCGGCCTACACGACTTGGCATCTCCAGCGAGAAGGTCTCTTCGGTTGACTATTTTCTCGACGCCGCAATCGTACTGAACGACGCACAAAGGGTCGCCAGGAGCCCCCTCTCGCAGCACAACGAGTCGCTCAAAGCGTCTTCCAAGCAGTTTGATTCGAGCAGTCATCGCCTGCTCTCCCTACGCTATCGGCCGCAGCACGTATGTCGACCAGCCTTCCGGCGTCTCGAACTTGCCGTGCAGCTTGGCGTCGAGCTTGAATCCGAGAGACTTCATCGAGCTGACGAGACCGCGAGGTCCCGGCGAACGGTAGGTCACTGCAATGAACGAACTGGGGATGTGGCCGTTCTCTGGTTCGCCAACGCGGAGAATGAGACCGCTCGGCGACAGGTTCGGGACCACGGCCTGATTCAGCATGATCGCGACCGGCAGCGAGACTCTCTCTCGGGTTGCCATGCGGATGGCGCCCTGTCCCTTGGATGGCGTATCGGCGCGAAGAGTCTGCGGCTGCGCGAAGTATCCCCTTTCGGTGGCTCCTTCGCCCACGATAGAGGCGAATCCGTTGCGATGAAGGTCATCAATGAAGCCATCGGGAAGGCTTGTCGGCCGAAGCCATTCCACCTTCACTCCGCCGACAAAGGGGCCGCGGTCGTAGGCCAGCAATCCGATCCCTTCGAACTGCTCCCACGACTTCGTTGCCGAGGTTGTGCGGTCATGCAGAAACGGAACGACCTTCTCGGTCAGGAACGCGCGTGTGGTCGAATCGATCGCGGCGCCGGGCACCTTCTCGAGCAGCGTACGACCCGCCTCAGGCGAGAGAGCGAGCAAGATGTGGTCCTCGAATGCGTGCTCGGTATTGCGATACAGATCGCGCGACTCGGTCTTCCACAGGGAGTGAAGGTTCGGGTTGCGGCGCGCGCGCTTGGGAGCGAAGAATCCACGAAGTATTCGGTGTGTCATCGCTGCCCTCTCTGCCAGAGGTAGTAGGCCACGGCCGATCCGAACACGACCGCGCCAGCCACGAGCCATTGAGTGCTCGGTGCGGCGACGAGCGGCGTGTCTCCGACTGCCGCCATTGCAGCGGCACACGACACTGGGCTGATCGATGCCTCGAACTGCGAACGCGTCGGGAAGATCCGCTCGAGTGCCTGCATCATCTGCTTCGAGCCAGCGAAGATGTCGATGTGCCCGCTACCGATCCATCCGCCTACGTCGTCAGCTCGGAAGCAACCGTCGTGAGTGAAGCCGCCGAGGTCGCCGACGCGCGGGATCTCGATGCCTCGCCATCGTGGCAGATACACGTACGAGCCGTAGGGAATGTCGCTCGGGTACGTCGCCAGCGAGCGCAGCGGTACGAGCGGGTTGCTGTGCGATCCGTGACCCCACGGCGCACGCGTGCTGTCGATCACGTGGTAGCAACTCGGGCCGCTGTGCGTGGCATTGCAGCGCACTCCGTAACTGCATTGCCCGGCGATGTTGATCACGCGACCGTCCGACAGGCGTCCGGCCCCCTCCACGCACAGGTCCTGAAAGAACGCGCTCGGCACCATCGCGATGACGCTGCCGTTCGTCGCATAGACGGGCGTGTCACGCGGACCCGCGTAGTCGTCCTCGTTCGAAGTGATGAAGTACGTATTCCAGAGACGCACGTATCACCCGTACAGCGTCAGCAGACGCGACCAGAAGCCCTCTTCCTCGGCCACCGGAGTCGGAGGACTCGCAGTGGCAGCCTGCACGCGCGCGTACTTCGCTGCGAGACGCTGCGCCGTGGTTCCGTCGAGCACTCCGGTCGCGGGCAGTCCTTCATCGCGTTGCAGGAACGCAATCGCGTAGTTCGTGTCGTGGGTCCACGTGCCGGTTGACGGACCAGGCTGGTAGCCGACCGCGCGCAGTCGATCCTGGACGCCGACGATGGCGGCACGGTCTGCGTCGGTGACGGGAGCCCGCGGTTGTGCGGCCGGGGGGATGCGCGCGGCCGACGCGGGGACGATGGCAGCGCTGGCGGGCGCTGGCTTGAAGACCAGGTACAGCACTCCCGCCGCCGCGAGGCCCCAGGCCATGGCTTCGACAAGGCCCATGCCTGTGGGATTCTGACGCCCGGTAGAAATGATCGACTTGAAGCCGATGCCCTGGTCGGTGGCCACGAATTCATACCCGTGTCTCTTGGCGGCTTCTCTTAGCTCTTTCGCGACGTGCTTCTTGTCGGTGTGGAGCTTCTCTCCAAGTGTCGCCCCGCCATGATAGAGATCGGGAGCCGACAGCAAGAGCCAGCGATGGCCCCAGTCATCATTGTCCTCTCGGTAGCGCATCCCACTCTTGGCGAGGTCTGCGTTGCGGAGGATGCCCGCGACATCTTGCTGGAGAGAGGCGAGATTCGTCCCGGCCTGCAACGACGGATTCCTGCGCCCGCGCTCCAAGGCAGCTGCCCGAGCGTCCTCGAGCGACTGGCCGGGCGGACCCGGATACCACCCCACGCCCTCGAAGTAGTTTCCACCCGACTTCTGCCGCAGTCGATTTCGCTCGGCCTCGATCTCGCGCTGATTGCGCGTATCGCGCGCTTCGCGTGTCTCGCTGACGAACTTCGCGCGCTCTTTCGCGTCGTGCCACGTTGGCTCGAATCCCCCGCGCGCAAGCCAGTCGCGCAGGTATCCGGCGAACTCGGCCGCCTCCGAACGATCGCCTTCGGCCACGGCCTTGCGCCAGCGCTTGAGAGTTTCTTGGGGGTCCATGAGCGGACGGTACCACATCGAATCGTCGACAGGAATCGGCCGACGTCGACCTGCTGCCAGTCCGCTCGCCGACCGCTACTCGCCTGCCGTCTCGCCGCCTGCCGTCTCGCCGCCTACCACCGCGTCGCTTGCCGCAATCTGCGCGTCTTCCTTTGCAGCCCTGAGAGCTTCCTCGCGCTCTTCCGGCAGCATGCCGTCGGGAGCGGGCTGTCCAAGCAGAACGCTTCCACGGCCACCCGCCCACACGAGGTACTTCACGACGGCCTTGGAATCCTCGGGGATCGGCTCTACCAGCGTGCGCAGGCAGCTCAGCTCGTCGAACAGCGGGTCAGCCCGTACTTCGTCGGTGAACATCCACCACGCGCACCACTCGGCCTCGGGCGGAAACTGCTCGACACGGCGTTTCCAGCGCCAGTTTTCGGTCGCCCACTTCTCTTCGAAGTAAAGACGCTTGGCAGTGCCGAGACCTTCGTACGCTTCCACTTCCTCGGGAGTCAGTTTCGCGAGCAGACGCTCACGTTGCTTCTCGGTCAAGCGCTGGTGATTCTGGAAAAATAGCTCGTCTTTTGTCTTGCGCGCGAGGATGCACACGACCTCGGACAACGAACGCCCCTCGCGCTCGGCAGCCAGACAGCCCTGCAGACGCACCAGCCGCAGCGACTCGGCAAGATCCTTCTGGTTCACGAAATTGACGTGAATGCCAGCGAGGAGTCCGTGTTTCTGCTCCTCTGTCATGCGATCGAGTTCATCCGTCGTGATCGGCTTGAATGTCTCGGGCGAAATCGGACCTGGCATGCCGGGAGGCGGAGCGCCAGGGTTGAAAGGCGCGGACGGATCGTTACTCATTACTTTGAACTCCTTCGTGAGCGAAGGTCTACCACAGGATAACTTGACTTTGGAGAGAATTTCACGGACCTTTGCAAGCCGTGGCTACACCATGCGAGGGGCAGCGGCTGCTCCAAAAGTTCATCGAAGACCGCGATCTGACGAAGGCTGACTTTCACCGGACTCTACAAGCGCGGTTCGGCGCCAAGACGCCCGGGTACTTCACCGTGAACTCATGGATCGTCGGGAAGCGTCGGCCAGGCGAGCACGGGCAGATGATCATCCAACAGGCGTGCGGCATTCCGAAGCCCGCATGGCTCACTGAGAAGGAACTGGCGCGGGACCGATGGAAACAGGAACAGGTACAGGCCGCTGACATCGATGCGCTCGAGGATGACTTTGGTGAAGCGCCTGTGAAGCAGAGACGAAGGCCGAAGGCCACTTCTCCATCATGAGCGACGAAGCCGCCATATCTCCACCGCGCGCCAAATCGGTCGAGTACGGTTTCCCTAGCCCCCAGGCGCTGCACTGTACCGTGTGCGGTCGGCCATCTTGGCTTTGTCCTCACCCGTGGGAGCTGCGCGAGCCCGGCGCCGAGTGGGAAGCCTTTGCCCGCGGGCTGCCGTGGAAGAAATCTGTCGCCAAGACGGCGCCGGCCGAGGCGACACGAGCCAGTGTGACGCTCGATGACTCCGAGATGTTTCCCACTGCCACCGCAGCGGCGCCCGTCGCCCCCGAACCCATGCGAGTACGAGTGGTGCGACTCGACGACGCTCCGCCTGCGCCACGGAACCGTCACTACCTGTGCGGTTGCACGATCCTGTTCACCGATCCATGGCTCTGGAAGATTCTCGGATTCCCTGAAAGTCATCAACAGGGCTGTCTGTACGCTGAGAACGAACGATTCGTTGCGTCTTGTCGCGTACCCGCCGTCGTCGCGGCGCCACGGGCTGTGATCGAACGTCCTGCGCCAAAGACGCCGCAGAAGCGAATCGTTGTGTCGCTGGCGCTCGATCTGCCGAAGTAGACTCGACGGCGCTGGACGGATACTCTCCGCTCATGTCCACATCAAGCGGAGATTCGTCGATCAAGCGATATGTTCAGCGTGTGTCTGGAGCCAAGCTCCTGGTCGCTGGCGCCTTTGATCCGTTGCCCATGGAGATCGCCTGCGGCTGGGCAAGAACCGCCTGGATCATGATCGACTACCAGGAAGGTGCCGTAGGCGGCGCCCCGCAGGCAATCATCGAGCTGTCGGATGGCGTGGGTTTCTACCGCGCGCCGATCGAGGACGAGAGTGGGCTGACCGTTGTGGCAGGCACGGGCGACGCGGCAGGCACTGCCTACTTCGTCGACCAGGAAATCAAACGCTTCCGGCCGCGCGCGAGCTTCCGCACTGCGCTCAAGTTCGCACTCGACAAGAGTGTGTACGCGATTCGTCCGAACTTCGCGGAGTACCCACCTGCGACGATCGCGACGCCGGGGACGCTGGGGTGCGTGGTTCTATTGTCGGTCGACTGAGCTACTCGGCGCGCGCCGGCTAACGGGAACACTGATGGCACGTGCGGTCATCGGCGAGCCATCAACTTTTCTCGCTCGCGAGTGGCCCACGAGCGTCCGGCGTCTCCGCCCCACAGCATCCACGCGACGTACCCTGGAGTTGGCGGATTCTTCCACCATGGCCGACGGTCGACGGCGTGACGAGCGAAGTAGGCGTACATCGCGAGAACGTCGTTGTCGGAAACTTCTCGTCCTCCAGAAAGTTGCCGGGCTCTAGCCCAGCCGACCTTGGTTCCTCCACGATAGCCAGACTTGTGAAGGCGCCATCCTTCGCGGGCGGCTTTGCGGACATTTGCGGGTGCGGTTCGATTCGTGGTCATGGTTAGTACGAAAATCCTTTCGTGGCGTGGTTCTCCCACGATCCTTCGAGTCGAATGTATTCACCGAGCGTCCGCAGGTCCGTGTGACCAGTCACTTCCATAATCGAGGCGAGGGAAGACTTCGCTCGAGCGGCCGACGTGACGTATCCAGCTCGTAGCGAATGTCCCGCATAGGAAACCGCCGGATCATTGTACCCCGCTGTTCGCACCGTTCTCTTGATGACCAACGCGACGGAATTCAACCCGAGTGGCTTCCCCGCGCTGTTTCGCGACATCGACCGAAAGAGTGGGCCGCTGGTGACGCCATTCTCCGAAAGCGTCTTTCGCAGTCGCAGCACGGCCGCGGCTGGGCACAGTTCGGGCAGATGGGGCAGACGCATGATGCTGATGTATCGTCCGCGGCGGGTTTGGTCGGTTTTTGAGTGGCGCAGATGAACTACGAGACCCTCGGGCTTTTCTTCGATGTCGGTCACTTCGATCTCCAGCACGAGTTCCGATCGACGGAAGGCTCCGTAGAACCCGAAGAGAATCAGCGTGCGGTTCCGAGCCTTCGCCGCTGCAGAGAGCGTCTTGTCGGCCTCGATCGAAGCAATGATCGTTGGAAGCATCGTCGAAACGATCGGGGCCTTCTTGTTCTTCGTCGCTCCGTACGTCTTGCGGGCCGACTCCATGACGAGCTGGACTTGGACCGCTTCCGTGGGCGACTCGAGTCCCTTGAGCATGTGATGGTGTGCGATGGACGAAAGGTGGCTGGCGGCCGTCGCTGGCCGTCGCATACGCTTCGCCATGCCGTCTGGCGACTGGTTGCGCTTCGGTGCCCCCGCGACTTCCCCCGCTACCAGCTCGGAGACATACAGGGTCACGGTTTGCGATGTCGCCGGAAGTGACGAAAGGCCGTGCACTTCGCACCATCGAACGAACACGCGCCAGGTCGCTGCATACGAGCGCCGAGTATTCGGCGCGAACGCACCCTCAACAAGTCTCTTGGCGCGATCAATCGCCGGCTGCAGGTCAGCGTGCTCGGTTGAGAGCGTATCGGTGACGATGACGATCTCGACTTGCTTTGATGTCATACTCCGACATTCTTTCGGAGACGCCTCGTATCGACAGGCGCTTCCATAGATTCGGTGATCGATCTGCCAGCACGCCTCGCGCGTCGAAGTCGTGCGCCGAGAGTGTTCCGATTGATTCCTTTCTCTCTGGCCCAGTCGGCTAGGCTCATTGTCCGGCCATCGTGTGTGATTGCGTCCCTCAGATGACTCGCTGCGACAGGAAGTTCGATAGCGTCTTCGATCGATTTCTTCGCACGAAGACGCGCACCATGCTTGCCTGACGTACCGGCTGACCCGATCGCGGTCACGACCAGCATCGAGAACCGACACCCGATCAGCTTCGACCAGTCTCGCACGCTCATTTGCCGAACATACTATGGATAAGCCCCCATTGTCACTAGTAAGATTCGAGGCTAGCGCTTGACAGCACTCGCCTAGCGCTAGTAAGTTCGTCGTCGATGGCTCCAGACGGCACCTCTTCCAAAATCGATCCAACCCCGGGTCTAAACCGGCGCGCGACGACGATCCAGATCGAGCACTGGATTCTCGACGACCTGAAGGAACTGCTGAGCATGCTTCTCGCGGCCGGGAGCGTCCGGGTCCTCCCTCCCGATCTCATCGAACTTGCGAACAGCATGCAGCCAAGAGGCAGCGATTCCTGGCCACGACGGCTTCTGCTCGGCGTCGCGGTGCGGCTCGGGCTGCAGAGTGCGAAAGAGGCGCTGTCAGCGGGGCCGGCGACGGGCTCGCCGCGGACGAAGCTGTTGCGAGCTGCAGCGCGTCTATTGCGCGAAGGAGTTCCCACCGCGGTGGTCCTGTCGAACCAGACGCCCGAAGCGTTCAGGGCCTACGTCGCGAGTCTCGGGCTCGACGAAGAGCTGCGCGAGCTGAACCTCGTATCCTCCGAGCGCTACAGCATCGGCAGCGAGAAGATCAACGAGACGGTCTCGGTCGTCATCTTCGACAGGTCCATCACCACCGCAGGTTCCACGAAGAAAGCGAAGCCATGAGACCACTGAGACTTCCCACCGCTACGAGCATCCTCTTGGCGCAGGCAGCCGCCGACTCTCCATCTCCGGGACGAGAGTTCGTCAAGACGCTGCAGACCCGGCTGCACGAGGGCGGGAGTGACGGCGCAGTCGTCCTGGCCGGCGAAGAAACCCTGGCCCGAGCTGCGCAGGGCAAAGAGGCTTTGGACAAGGTCGCGCGCGCGCTCGGCATCGAAGAGCCTCGCCCGCAACCACGTCCGAATCGCGCGCAGCGGAAGATGATCGCAGAGCAGAACGCGCGCCAGGAGCGGATCGCCAAAGCGAATCAGGCCCGTCAGAACGCACAGGCCCGCGCACGAGAGGCTCGTGACATCGCTGCGCGCGCCGATGGCTTGGCCAGCGAGGCAGAACGGCGCTCGGTCAACGCGGCTCGACGCGAAGCAGAACGCATCGCCGCCGAGGCCGCCGTTGTCGCTGCACAACAGCAGGCGCGTGAAGCGACTGAGGCCGCGCAGCTCGAAGCAGCCGAAGCCATCGCCGCCGCGTCGGCCGCGCAGGAGTGTCTGGCGCTCGTGACGCAGGCGATCGAGCGCGCGCAGCATGCGGCTGAGATCGCGACGGGGATTGCGCGGAGGTTGTGAGGTCTATGGCAATCACGCGGGCGATGGTGACGACAACATCGCTTGCCTTCACATACGGCGCTGTATCGGTATCGATGTGGACTGACGGTGGCTGGAGTCTCCTGCGTTCGCCGCCACGCTCTCTGCCGCGATACCTTCGACGACTGTTTCAACGCACCGCGCGCTGGCGCCGAGAAAGAGCGAGACGATGAAGTCCCTGTGCTGGCGATGCCGCAAAGCCCATGGTTCCGATCCATGTCCAGCCGCAATCGGCACGGATGACAACGACGTGGCAAAGCTAGCTTCCCGCGCGCCGGATATGCGCCTCACCTACACCGAGGACCAGATCCGCGCCGACGTTCGGTTCATCGAAGAGTCCGATCTCAACGACGACGTCGCTCTGGCACTCATGCGACTCGCGCACGCGCTGTGCGGTTCGTCGATGCTGCGCGGACTCATTGCTCGTACGCACCGCGAGAATCTCATCGTGCAGAAGATCGTCGAGACGCGCGCTGCCGTGTGGGCTCGCTACGAGGCGTGGGCTAAGGCTCAGTCGTCCAGCGGACAGGCCGGCGGCGGGCAGGGCGACGACGGTGCGGTGCCGAGGGATGACGCCGCCGTCGCACTTGTCGCTTCCGTAGAACCCGCTGCGCGCTGCAGCGTCTGTTCTGCCGAGTATTCCGCAGACGAGTACGCTGCTCTCGACGCGAGATCGAGCGAATCCCATTTTCGAGGCTGCATGACCTGCGGTCGGTACGAGGTTTATCCTTCATGACATCACGCCACACCCCCCGCAAAATACTCCGTGCCCGACAGCAAGAGACCGGCGAGGCTGCCATCGCTCGCGTCATGCACCACGGTCGACCGCACATCGCGGCGGCGATCCAGAAGTTTCAGCGTGACGGCCACGACCCGGCCGCGATGATGTTCATCATCGTCGATGCACAGAGTGTTCTGTTTGGGCCACTCGGGCATCCTGCTGGGCTCCATTGCGTCGATCGTACGCTGGCCGCCAGCGCGCTCAGCCAGCTCGCATCAAGAAGCCCGGAGATCATGCGTGCGCGGGATACTGGCGTCGAGATCCTGCGCCGGCCGCCCGTGTGCGGGCATCCGCAGTTGCTCCTCGCATTGCCGACCGTGGGGAGAATTCTCTGCGCCATCTGCGACTATGCGATCCTGGAGCCCGATAGAACACTGTCGTGAAGCGCCAGGATCTGTTTCTCGGGATGAATTTGCAGAAGTACTTCCGGCAACAAGGAGCCACCATGACCGATCCGGCCGCAGAAAATCAGAAGCCCCAGACGTTCCGCGTTCTCGTGTTCACCATCGTCGAGGACAAGGATCACAAGCCACAGGGCTACACGCAGTCGTACGACAAGGCGCACGAGAATCCGCTAACCGCGCTCATCGATCTCGCCGAGGCGATGGAGGTATCGTTCCCGACGCCGACGAATCACTCGATTGCGCGCATCGAGACGACGCACGGTGCCGTTCTCGCGGCGTTCCGAGCGTTCGGCGAGAAGTGGCTGCCGCTCATGTATCCGTACGATGACGGGCTGCGCGCGCAGGCCCCGCCAGCGTTGGCCGCTGACCCTGCGCCACCGACGCCTGCGGATGATCCTGCGGTACCGACGTGAGTAAGCGGCAGCTGGAGGATCGAATCCGTGGCGCTCTTGCGATTCGCAGGCTGGAGTTCGTCTCCATGGATCGCGGGATCGATCACAAGGGGTCGTACACGGATACGTTCGTCCTGCTGTTCAGGGCCGAGCCTGCGCACTACTGGACGCTGGCCATGGAAGAACCGATACCAAGAGAACGCTCGGATTACGATGAGCTGTTCTTCGCCAGCGCCGTCGAGAAGATCCGAGACTGGAAGCGGCCGAACCGAGTGGTCGTCGTCGCTCCTGTACCGCAGTCTCATCAGCTATTTGTCCTCGTCCGCATCTACGCCGATGGTTCCCGCCTGCTTTTTGGCCCAGCCGTCAAACTCGAAGAGGCGCTCATGTGCCGACGATGGTGGAACTATTTCGATGGCGAGGTAGATGCCGTTTCAACTCACGAGGGTGACGATTACCGAATAGTCGCCAAGCCCGGGAAGCGCCACTACAAGATCGCTCCGTGGGTCGGACTACTCCGATGAAACGCGGCTCTCGAAAATCCGGCTTCGCGGGCATGTCTCTCGAACGTCGGCGCGAGGCCCAGTCGCGCGGCGGCAAGGAAGCGCAGCGACAACGACGGTTCGCTCGGCAACAGCTCCTGCTTCCCGGCGTCGACATGCGCGCTAGGATTCGTTCGCATGGCTGAGCGTCGCTGCAGAACCGAGCGTTGTCCTCCCACGCGCTGTCCTAGGTGCGACGCCTGCCGTGTCCGCCAAGCCGCAAAGACGCTTTCGAAGTACCGCGAGCGCCGTGACTTCATGATCGTATTTCTCGGCGGGAAGTGCGCGGGATGCGGAACGACGGACGATCTCGATGTGCATCACAAAAACCCCGCCGAGAAGTCGTTCGCAGTCTCGAAATTCTGGTCGATCGCATGGGAGCGGCTGGTCCTCGAATTGTCGAAGTGTGAGCTTCGCTGCCGCAACGACTGCCACAAACGCGAGACGCGGACGTGGCGGTCGCGACGCTGGGAGCCAGGCCCACCGCCGCGTGAGTACGGTCCGTCTGACTACGTAGAACCAGCAGGGGCTGAATTTTGATGCCAGCTGTCGATCCCTGGATACCCACTGCCGCCACCGCCGAGGAGATTCTGATGCCAATCATCGACGCGCTTCCAGGGCCGCCGGCCGACGAGCCAAAGCCATTCGTCATCGATCATCTGCGTGCCGATCTGGCGCGCGCGCTGGAGAGGTTCTCGAGTGACCCCGACGCGAACGCGCTTCGTCGCATGTTCGCCGAACTAGAGAAGTTCGCGACGCGGCGTGAACATCAGTCGTTTGTGGGGATGGCCACACAGATCGCGTTGAGGCGCGGGTGGATGGAGGGGACGCGAAGATGAACGAACAGCGCCTTGCTCGAAAGAACGCTCGCCAGTGTCCGCTGTACTGCCATGGGGCCGCTGGTAACTGGTTTGGCACGGCGCCAGCCACCGTTGAGCCGAGCCGCTGGTTCCTGATGCCGTTGATCGAGGTCCCCGCGAGTTTCGCGATCGTTCGAACAGTTCGCTGCTTCGGCAAGGCGCGACCGAGGAGCGGGATGCTCGGAACCGTCCTCGCCATGAACGCCATGGCGGCGACGTCGTTCCGCTAGCCTCCGACGTACCGCCCGCAGCACCCGTACGCATCGACGACCGCGTACTTCTCGGCGAAGTCCTGTCTCACCCGGGTGCAGAGCCCTGTCGTCGTCTTCTCGCCCACGCTCGATCGGAAGTGGACGCACGACCCGCAGCGCGTGCCGCTGGGATAGAAGCCTAGGCCGGACAGCTCGGGCTCGACCGGGATGAGCGGAAGGTCAATGCGTTTCTTTGGCAGCTTCGCGCCCGGCTTCTGCGGGATGTGGTAACTGCAGCCGTCGAATGCGAACACGAGTCGATCCGGCGCGTGAATCATGCAATGGTTGTCGGTCGACCACATGAAGCAGTTGCTGCAGGACTTCGTTGTCCGGCCGACCGGGATCTCGTAGACGACTTCGTTGAGCTTCGGCAGGACGCGGATCTGCTCGGGCGTGAGTGTTTTCTCACGAGCGAAGAAACCGTCGAGGATGTTCGGGGACTTCATCTCCGAGTCGCCTGCGGATCGGACTACTTCCAGAACGTCTTGACGACGAAGGTCGCCACGACCGCTCCAACGAGGAATCCGACGACGTAGTTCTTGGACGTGAGGACGATAGGATCGTTCATACCCGCGAAGGTATCACTTCTGCCCTTCCGACTCCAGCCTCACGCCGCCGCTCGCTCTTCGCCCAAATTCGGCGTGTACATGCCGACGCTGGCGCCGATCGACCGCAACACGCGTGTCACGATGCTCGACGAGTCGTATGGCTTCACACCGAGCGCTCGCAGTGTGTTCGGTCCCGTGATTCCGTCGACCGTGAGCTTCGCCTTGTCCTGGAAGTTCCAGACCGCACGCGGCCCCACGAACCCACGAACCGCGAGCGCGTTGCGGACCATGATCGCGGTGATGAAGATGTCCTCTGGGTACCACTCGGCCCAGGCGATCGAGTACGGGTAGGTCAC
>Ga0315276_10004395_pt1 | contig 12945 bp, 19 predicted proteins | sample YL17G05_0_MG_FD_204542 | JGI IMG/M metagenome (GOLD analysis project Ga0315276, IMG submission 204542) | Sediment microbial communities from Yellowstone Lake, YNP, Wyoming, USA - YL17G05_0 | ecosystem: Environmental > Aquatic > Freshwater > Lake > Sediment | place: USA: Wyoming | collected... | reverse complement strand
TATGAGCCGCATCGGAAAAAAACCGGTACCTTTGCCCAAAGGGGTGAAGGTCAAGATGGAAGAAGGGAAGTTGGTGGTCACCGGACCGCGGGGGACGCTGTCCCAGCTGATGCCTCCCCGGGTCCACATCAACATCGGGGCCCAGGAGATCACGGTGGAACCCCAGGATGACAGCCGGCTGAGCCGGTCCTACTGGGGCCTGGCCCGCACCCTGGTGGCCAACCTGGTCACCGGCACCACCGATGGTTTCACCCGGGTTTTGGAACTGGTGGGCACCGGCTACAAGGTGGAAGCCAGGGGCGACATGCTGGTGTTCAACATCGGCTACTCCAATCCCGTGGAGTTTCCCCTGCCCGCAGGGATCACGGCCAAGGTGGAAAAGGCCAACCGCATCGAATTCACCGGCGCCAACAAAGAAGTTCTGGGACAGACGGTGGCGGTGATTCGCAGGCTCAGGCCACCCGACCCCTATAAAGGCAAAGGGATCAGGTATGCCGGGGAAGTGATCCGGCGCAAGGTGGGCAAGGCCGGCGGCCGCTAAAGGAGAATGGTGACATGAACCCCAAGGAAACGGCGCGGCTGAAACGGAAAAAGCGGATCAAGAAGAGAATCAGCGGAGGGGAGCGACTCCGTCTCTCGGTCTTCCGCAGCTGCAAACATATCTATGCCCAGATCGTCGACGACGGCAAAGGCCAGACGTTGGCGGCGGCCTCCACCCTGAGCGGCGAGTTGAAGGACCAGTTGAGCGGTTTGAAGAAGTCCGACGCGGCCAAGGCCGTGGGCAAGCTCTTGGCGGCCAAGGCCAAGGCTCAGGGCATTGACAAAGTAGTCTTCGACCGCAACGGGTTTCTCTACCACGGCCGGGTTAAGGCCATGGCGGATAGCTGCCGGGAACACGGCCTGGAATTTTAGGTGGAGTAAGCCGTAAGCAGTAAGCAGTGAGCAGTAAGCAGAAAAAAAGGTTTTTTCCGGCTCACAGCTCGCGATAAAAGGAGATAAGCTTGTTCGAGTCAGATGCGGAGCAGTTAACCGATAAAGTGGTGAGCATCAATCGCGTCGCCAAGGTGGTCAAGGGCGGACGTCGCTTTCGCTTCAGCGCCATCGTGGTGGTAGGTGACGGCGCCGGGCGCGTGGGTGCGGGCCTGGGCAAGGCCCACGAAGTGCCCGAAGCCATTCGCAAGGCGGTGGAACAGGCCAAAAAGTCAATGATCACGGTCCCCATTCTCAACAACACCATTCCCTATATGGTGGTGGGTGAGTTCGGGGCTGGCCGGGTCCTCTTAAAACCGGCCTCGGAAGGCACCGGCGTCATCGCCGGCGGCCCCGTGCGGGCAGTGGTGGAAGTGGCGGGGATAAAAAACGTCCTCACCAAGTGTTTGGGCTCCCACAACCCGCACAACGCCGTCAAAGCCACCATGGTGGCCTTGCAGATGCTGGCGGCCCCGGAGGACGTGGCGGCCAGGCGTAACCGGCCCCTGGCGGAAATCCTGGGGTAGCGGTTAGCAGTTAGCCATTAGCAGTTAGCCGTTAGGTTTGGGCTGACTAATCATGAGGATTGGATAACTGCTCGTTAAAGAAACGGAAATGAGAAAAATTTTATGGCAATTAGCTAGTTGCCCGAGTTTTTTGCTAACTGCTAACCGCTAATTGCTAACTGCTAACGGCTAAGGAACGACCATGATTCTCGAGATAACCTTGACAAAAAGTCCCATCGGCCGGCCGCCGAAGCACCGTCTGACCCTGAAGAGTCTGGGGCTGACCCGCTTACAGAAAACGGTGCGGCACCGGGAAACCCCGGCGGTTTTGGGGATGGTGCGCCAGGTGGAGCATCTCCTCCAGGTGCGCCAGGTCCCTGAAGGAGAATAGCAGATGCGCCTTTCTGAACTTTCGCCCAGCCCGGGGTCCAAACACAAAAAGAAACGGGTCGGCCGCGGCCCCGGTTCCGGTTGGGGCAAAACCGCGGGCCGAGGCTTCAAAGGGCAGAACTCCCGCGCCGGCGGCGGCACCAGGCCAGGATTTGAAGGCGGCCAGATGCCCCTGGTGCGGCGGATTCCCAAGCGCGGCTTCACCAACATCTTCCGGCAAGTCTGGACCATCGTCAATCTGCGGGACCTGAACCGGTTTCCGGCCGAGGCGATCGTTGATAAAGCGGCCTTACTGGAAGCCGGCCTGGTGAAAAGCCGGGTGAAGCGCATCAAGCTCTTGGGCCAGGGTGAGGTGACCGTGCCCCTGGTGGTTAAGGTGCAGGCGGTGAGTTCCCAGGCCCGGAGCCAGATCGAAGCAGCCGGAGGGCGGGTGGAGGTCATTTAAGTGTCGGCGTTCGCCAGCATTGCCAAGATCCCCGAACTGAAGCGCCGCATCATCTTTACCCTGATGATACTGGCGGTATACCGCCTGGGCTGCCAGGTCCCCACCCCGGGGATCGATGCGGATGCCCTGATGCAGTTTTTTGCGGCCCAACGGGGGACGATCTTCGGGTTATTCGATATGTTCTCCGGCGGCGCCCTGGAGCGCTTGAGCGTCTTTGCCCTGGGGATCATGCCCTACATCAGCGCCGCCATCATCATCGAACTCCTCAAGGTGGTGATTCCGGGCCTGGAGAAGCTGTATAAAGAAGGGGAGTCGGGCCAGAAGAAGATCAAGCAGTACACCCGCTACGGTACCGTGCTCATCGCCGCGGTCCAGGGGATCGGGATTGCCGTGGGCCTGGAGAGCATGACCGCCGGGGCTGGCCACCAGACGGTGGTTTTGCATCCCGGCTGGGCCTTCCGCCTGATGACGGTGCTCACCCTGACCTCGGGCACCGCCTTCATCATGTGGCTGGGGGAAATGATCACCGAGCGGGGCATCGGCAACGGCATCTCGCTCATCATCTTTGCCGGGATCGTGGCCCGGATGCCTTCGGCCCTGATCAATACGTTTAGTTTGATACAATCGGGGGAGATCATGCCGGTCCTGATGATCCTCCTGATGGTCGTGATGGTGGTGGTGGTGGGTTTCATCGTCTTTGTGGAGCGGGGTCAGCGGCGCATTCAGGTCCAGTACGCCCGCCGGGTGGTGGGGCGCAAAATGTACGGCGGCCAGACCACCTTCCTGCCCCTGAAGGTAAACACCGCCGGGGTCATACCCCCCATCTTCGCCTCGTCGCTGTTGATGTTTCCGGCCACGGTGGCCAGCTTCGTCAGCAATGAGTGGGTGAAATGGGCCGCGGACGCCATGTCTCCCGGGGGTGGAATTCACGATTTAGTCTACGTCGGCCTTATCGTCTTTTTCTGTTATTTCTACACCGCCGTGACCTTTAACCCGGTAGATGTGGCGGATAATTTGAGAAAGTGGGGCGGCTATGTGCCGGGCCTGCGGCCGGGGAAACCCACCGCGGAATATATCGACCGCATCCTGACCCGCATCACCCTGGGGGGCGCCATTTACGTCTCGGCAGTCTGCGTACTGCCCTCCATGCTGATCCGGCAGTTTAATGTGCCGTTTTATTTCGGAGGTACGGCCCTGTTGATCGTGGTCGGGGTGGCCATGGACACCATGAGTCAGATCGAATCGCATCTGCTTACCCGCCATTACGAGGGGTTTACAAAAAAACGCATGAGCCGGGTACGGCGCTGATCTTAAGAAGGAGGAAGGTATGAATTTGATCCTGTTGGGCGGCCCAGGCGCGGGCAAAGGCACGCAAGCCAAGAAACTTATCGACAAGTTCCATATCCCTCAGATCTCCACCGGCGACATCCTCCGGGCGGCAGTGAAGGAAGGGACCGAAATGGGCCAGAAGGCCCAGGAGTGCATGAATGCCGGAACACTGGTGCCCGATGAAGTAGTCATCGGTATCATCAAAGACCGGCTGGCCCAGCCTGATTGCAAAAAGGGATTCATCCTGGACGGTTTTCCCCGGACAGTGCCCCAGGCCGAAGCCCTGGACAAGGTGTTGAAGGGGTTGGGTACCAAGATCGACCACGTAGTCAGCATCGACGTGGACGAAGAAGCGCTGGTGGTTCGCCTCACCGGGCGGCGCACCTGTAAAAATGCGGCCTGCGGCCAGATGTTCCATATAAAGTTCACCCCCGCCAAGAAAGAAGGCGTGTGTGACAAATGCGGCGGCGAACTCTACCAGCGGGACGACGACAACGAGACCACCGTGCGTTCGCGCCTGGCCACCTATAACCAGGCCACCGCGCCGTTGATCGGCTACTACTCCAAGCCAGGCCTGGTGCGGCCCATTAAGGGCGTGGGGGGCATCGACGACATCTTTAACCAGATCGTGGGCATCGTTTCGGGAGCCGGCTGCAGCTGCGGCTGCAAGCACTGATCAGCTAGATGATTTTGCTTAAATCCCTCCAGGAAATCGCCAAGATGGAGGTGGCCAACCGCATCGTGGCCGAAATCCTGGAGGGGGTGAAAGAAAAGGTCCAACCCGGGATCGAAACCCGGGAGCTCGATGAGCTGGCGGAAGAGATGTGCCGCCAGCGCCGGGTGAAGCCGGCCTTCAAAGGCTATCGCGGCTATCCCCGGTCCATCTGCGTGTCGGTGAACGAGGAGGTGGTCCACGGTATTCCCGGGCCCCGTTGCCTCAAAGCCGGGGACGTAGTGAGCCTGGATTTCGGGGTGAAGTACGAAGGCTTTTATGGGGATGCCGCCATCACCGTGGGCGTGGGGGACGTGGGCGAAAAGGCCCGGGCCCTGATTGCGGTCACGGAGGAATCCCTGTACGCCGGCATCGCCAAAGTCAAGGCGGGCCAGCGGTTGTCGGATATCTCCCACGCGGTGCAGACCGTGGTGGAAGGCGCCGGGTTCGGGGTGATCCGGGAGTTTGTGGGGCACGGCATCGGCCGGTCGCTCCACGAAGACCCGCAGATCGCTAATTTCGGTCCGCCCGACCGGGGGCCGACGATGCAGGTAGGTATGACCTTTGCCATTGAACCCATGACCTCGATGGGTTCCTGGCAGGTGCGGATTTTGCAGGATGGCTGGACCGCAATCACCCAGGACGGGTCTTGTGCGGCGCATTTTGAACACAGCGTGGCGTTGACGGAGAACGGCGTCTTGATTTTGAGCCGGCTCTAAGTTATATTTAATAACCATTTGAAATAACTATAAAGATACGGTAGATGACAAAAGAAGACGCCATAGAAGTTGAAGGGACGGTGGTTGAGCCTCTCCCCAACGCCATGTTTCGGGTGGAACTGCCGAACGGGCATAAGGTCCTGGCTCACATTTCCGGGAAGATGCGGATGCACTATATCAAGATTCTTCCGGGAGATAAGGTTATTCTGGAATTGTCGCCCTATGACCTGAGTCGAGGGCGCATAGTCTACCGGGTCCGATAGGAAAATACTATGAAGGTTAGAGCCTCAGTCAAACGGATGTGCGCCAAGTGCAAGATTATTCGCCGCAAACGCGTGGTGCGGGTGATCTGTGAAAATCCCAAGCATAAGCAGCGTCAAGGCTAAAGGGGAGGTAAGGAATTGGCCAGAATCGCCGGGATCGATTTACCCCGAAACAAGAGAATCGAGATCGCCTTAACCTATATTTTCGGCATCGGACACAGTACCGCGACACGGGTGCTCCAGGAAGCGAAGGTGGAACCCAGCACCAAGACGTCCGAACTCACCGACGCCGAAATCACCGGTATTCGTCAGGTGATTGATCATACCTGCAAGGTTGAAGGGGACCTCCGCCGGGAAGTCTCCATGAATATCAAGCGCCTGATGGATCTGGGGTGCTACCGTGGCCTCAGGCATCGCAGGAGCCTGCCGGTCCGGGGACAGCGGACCCATACGAACGCCCGTACCCGCAAAGGCCCGCGGCGCAGCGTCGTGGGCAAACGGAAGAAGGCTTAAGGAGCGGCGATGGCCAAAGCGCAGACACGCACCAAGAAGAAAAAAGAAAAGAAGAATATCCCCACGGGGGTGGCTCATATCAAGGCCACGTTCAACAACACCCTGGTGACCATCACCGATCCGGCCGGCAACGTGGTGTCATGGTCCTCGGCAGGGGTTCAGGGGTTCAAGGGCTCCCGGAAGGGGACGCCCTTTGCGGCCCAGCTGGCGGCCCAGGATGCGGCCCGTAAGGCCATGGACCACGGCATGCGGAATGTGGATGTTTTTGTCAAGGGGCCGGGCGCAGGCCGGGAGGCAGCCCTCAGGGCCTTACAGGCAGCCGGCCTGGGTGTCAACCTGATTCGGGATGTCAGCCCTATTCCCCACAATGGCTGCCGCCCCCCCAAACGTCGTCGGGTTTAACTGGAGAGGTGATCGATAGTGGCTAGATATGTGGGACCGGATTGCCGGCTTTGCCGCCGGGAGGGGATGCAGCTTTATCTCAAGGGAGATCGCTGTTACACGGATAAATGCGCCATCGAGCGGCGTCATTATCCGCCGGGACAGCACGGCCAGCGCCGGAGCAAACTTTCGGACTACGGCGCCCAGCTCCGTGAGAAGCAAAAGGTCAAACGCATTTACGGCGTGTTGGAAAAGCAATTCAGCAGTTATTTTGAAAAGGCCGAACGGCAGAAAGGGGTTACCGGCACTAACCTGTTGGTTTTCCTGGAACGGCGTTTGGACAACATAGTTTACCGGTTAGGGTTCGCCAACTCTCGGACCCAGGCCCGGCAATTGGTGCGGCATAACTTTTTCCAGGTAAACGGCACCAGGGTAAATCTCCCTTCATTTCTGGTCAAGACCGGAGATGTGATCCTGGTGGTGGAGAAGGGCCGTAACCTGGCGTTGATTCGCGATGCCATGGAGGCAGTGGCCCGGCGTGGCTGCCCCCCCTGGCTGGAGTTCAACAAGGAAGAGGCCCAAGGGCGGGTGGTCATGTTTCCCACACGGGAAGATATTACCATGCCGATCCAAGAGCATCTCATCGTGGAGCTTTATTCCAAATAGCATCATGATCCTTTATGTTCCCAAACTCTCTCCGGCGGCCGACCTGGCGCGGGGGAGACAGATTTTTGTCAAGCCGGCCAAAACCGGCTAGAATTGCGGGACATAAACGTCCTAGTAGTTTTCTGAGGAGCCATGATCTACAAAAATTGGACCGATATTATTAAGCCCAAACGGCTGGAACTTGATGGTGAAACCCATAACCAGTTTTATGGCAAGTTCGCCTGCGAGCCCCTGGAACGCGGTTTCGGCACCACCTTGGGGAACGCCCTGAGACGGGTCTTACTTTCCTCCCTGCGGGGATCGGCCATCACTGCGGTCCGCATCAAGGATGTCTATCACGAATTTTCAGCCATCCCCGGGGTGTTGGAAGATGTCACCGAGATCCTGCTTAATCTGAAACAGGTGCGTTTGAAGGTACTTTCCGAAGGGGTCAGGATGCTGCACCTGGAGGCCAATAAACCGGGGGAACTCACAGCCGGAGACATCCAGACGGATGGCATGGTGGAGATTCTCAACCCCGAGCATCACATCGCCACCCTGGGGGCGGACGGTGAACTGACGATGGAGATGACGGTCAAAAGCGGTAAGGGGTTTGTGCCCGCCGAGGCCAATAAAGACGAAGACCAGGCCATCGGTTATATACCCCTGGACGCCAGCTTCGCACCGGTGCGCAAGGTCAATTATCTGGTGAGTCAGGCCCGGGTGGGGCAACGGACCGACTATGACAAGCTCACCCTTGAGGTGTGGACTGACGGCAGCATCACCCCGGAAAACTCCATCGCCTACGCCTCCAAGATTCTCAAAGAACATCTGAGCATGTTCATCAACTTCGAAGAGGAACCGGCAGGGCAGGAAGAGAAGTCCACGGACGAGGCGCCGACCTTTAACGAGAACCTCTATCGCAGTGTCAATGAACTGGAGTTGTCGGTGCGGGCCGCCAACTGTTTGAGGAATGCCACTATCCGCTATATCGGCGAATTGGTCCAGAAGACCGAGCAAGAGATGCTGAAGACCAAAAATTTCGGCCGCAAGTCCCTCAACGAGATCAAAGAGATACTCACTGAGATGGGGTTGCATCTGGGGATGAAGCTCGACAGCTTCTCACCCCCCGATCAGATGCCGGAAAGGAAGGAAGAGTTCGCATGAGACACTTAAAGGCTGGTCGGCGCCTGGGCCGGACAACGGAACATCGCCTGGCCATGCTCCGAAATTTGGTGACCGCGCTGTTTGAAAGGGAGCGAGTAGAAACTACCCAGGCCAAGGCCAAGGAGGCCCGCATGTGGGCCGAGAAGGTCATTACCCTGGCCAAACGGGGCGACTTGCACGCCCGGCGCTTGACCCTGGCGGTGGTGCGTTCCAAGAAGGTGGTGGCTAAACTTTTTACGGAACTGCGGGAGCGGTATCAGGACCGTCCCGGGGGGTATACCCGGATCATCCCTCTGGGGCTGAGGCTGGGCGATGGGGCTCCCATGTCAATCCTGGAATTGGTGGATCGCCCCGAAACCCTTCCCAAGGCCAAGAAGAAGAAGGCCGCGGAAGGCTGAGCTTATTTTCATCGAGGGGACAGGGGTCTCGTTAGGAGTATGCGGCCCCCTGTCCCCTTGAGTTTTTCTCGGGGCTTGCCCCTGGGGCGCGCCTAATCCCGGATCACTGCCTGGGCCCAGGCCCGGGTATTTTTATGCCCCGCGCCGGGAGTTTTGCCTCGGGTGGGGCAGCCTGCCGGGCTTATGGAGCTTATTCTATAACTTCCTGATATCACTTTAAATACATACATATATCTTGCTTAGCGCAAAAAAAGGGGTTGACATCCTAATCTCCCTATATTAATGTTCACCAAAATGAATAGGTACTTCTACCTAATTTGGCCTGGGTAAAACTACCATATCACCCTAAGTCAAGATCATCTAAACCAGAAAGGAATGCTCGGCAGCGAAAATAATTCAGCCTTGCCGGCCAAGTGACCGGAGCTAAAAAATGGTTTTAGTTCCCATCAGGATTGTCCCATAACAAAGGAGGTTCTGGATGGTGAATCGGATTTTATTGAGTGCGGCAATAACCCTGGCGTTAACTTTTTCCCCCAACCTGGCTTTTTCAACCCCCACCAAGACAGAAAAAAAGAAAACATCGAAGTCACCGGAGAAGGTGGCTACGAAGAGCAAATCCAGCAAGAGTTCGAAAACATATCGTACGCGCTCGTCCCGGTCGCGCTCCGGGGACGTGGTGGAGTCGTCCATGGTTCCCGGTTATTCCGAGCGGCGCGCGGTGTCGGAAACCCCGCCACTGATGAAGGTTACCCCCCAACGGGACGGGAAATTTGTGCTGGAGCCGCTAACTCCCAAGAAGACCCTGAGCCCCCCCATTACCCAGCCATCCAAGCAAGAGGCCAAGGACGATCGCGTCTCTTCGGCCCCTCCCAAATATAATACCTTTGAACCCTGGAATTTCTCCGAGTTGATTCTGTCAAGGGCCAAGGCTTACGAACATGCTCCTTACGCCCGGGGGGCATCCCTGGCGAACAGTTCGGCCACGGATTGCTCCGGGTTTGTCCAGTTCATCTATCATGGGTTTAAGATCGATTTGCCCCGCTCCAGCGCCGAACAGGCCCAGGTAGGGAAGGTCGTGACGCGCCAAATGGATTTCTCCAAACTACTTCCAGGGGATCTGCTTTTCTTCCGCCGGGGCGGCCCCGTAGGACATGCGGGCATCTACCTGGGCGAGGGGAAAATGATCCACGCCTCCAACCATCGCAACGGAGTGATCGTCACTGACTTGCGGCAGGGCTACTACGGAGGGACGCTAGAGGTGGCCAAACGGGTCTTTGAGGTGAAGTACCCCCAGTAAGGTCTATTTTTCAGAGATTTTCTTCTTAAACTATTTTTTGCGCTGATAGTATCCGATTCACTGGCCCAGGCCGGTCTGCCGATCCTGTGAGTTTTGGGGCGGCTAAAGACCGGGTTTCCTGGGCCAGCATTGTTTTTACGGACTTTAAGCAATCCCTTGATTTATCAGTTTTTTTTAGGTACAAATAATCACTATCGTCAGAGGCTGGGCGCCATCCCTGGGGAGGTGGGACCGGCCAGCCGAGATTAACGCGGTACGAGGGGGGGGATGGAGGACTGCGCCTCACTTGAAAAGTGGGAAGAGCGCCTGAAAGAGCGCTATCCCATGCTCCGATATTTCATGGAGCGCTCTTTCGGGGTCGAAATCGAGTTTTTCGGGCTGAAATACAGCCTTTCCGCCGGGGAGGGGGAGGTCATTCCTCCTTACAAGATCATGAACCGCACCCCGGACGGGGTATTGTTGCCCCGGGTATTTCAACAGCGGGGCATGGTCTTGAACGGTTTTGCTCCCACCGAGACACCTTACGACGCCTGGTCCTTTGTGATGGACGACTCCATCAAGGGGGCCGGGGGGGCTGAGTTGGTGAGTCCCATTCTCTCGGGAGTCAAGGGGCTGGCCCAGATCTATAAGGCCATAAATTTGCTCCGGGAGTTCCCGGAACTCCTGGTGAACGAAACCTGCGGTTTCCACGTCCACCACGGGGTCGACCCGGAGAATTTCGGTAATCCTGAGCTCTTCCAGTTGCTCAGGATAGTGGCGATATTTGAAAATTACATCTATCATTTGCTGCCCGAAGACCGGCGCGGCGCCGACACCTGCCGGCCCCTGGAAATTGATCTCTATGAGTGGTTTCGGCGCAACGGCTCAAAACGGGACGAACCCCTGGTGAAAAACCTCTGGTATACCCCCGAGAACCGGGATGACGCCAAGACGCCGCAGCAGCGCCGACTTCATCCCACCCGCTACCACGGCCTCAATCTGCATTCTTACTGGTATCGGGGCACCGTCGAATTTCGCTATTACCCTTCCGTGCTGGACCAGCCGGAGGAGCTGATGCAGTGGATTATCTTCACCCAGTTCCTGGTGGAATGGGGCGCCGGGCGCAGGCCGGAACTGGATTATGTTGCCAAGCCCAACAAGTGGTTAAATACGCTCTACAAGATCTACCTGGGGACCGGCATGATGGACCACATCCGATTTCCCGGGGGACCGGAAGGAAAGAAGGTTGACCTATGACCACCTCTGGATTGCAAACTCACGATTTCTTGACGCGCTTACAGAAGGCGGGGGATAGCCTGCCGCCCTTGTTGCTGGAATTGGCCGCGGTGATGCGGCGGATGGTTGAGGAACTCGCGCGGCCCCAACTGGGGGACATCCAGGCCTTGCAGGCGGAATTGCGGCGCTTGATCGGCGACCCTCAGCGTCTGCGGGATATCTGCGGCACCGAGGGCCAGCTCTGCGTTCAATGCCCGTTTGGGGCCTACCTGCCTTCCGGGTTTCCCTATGCTTCGGAGAAACAGGCCCTGTGCCTGCCCTGGATCGTCATCGTCCACCCCCAGCCCGCCGCGCCCCCATCTGAGCCTGCCGTTCAATAAAGTCAGCCCCTGGGACGCTTATAGCGGTTGCCAAAAGTATTTTCCGATATCGGAAACATTCTAATCCCCTTACCCCCCCTTTAGGAAGGCCGGGGGGTAAGCCTTAAGTATAATAAATGATACCATCGACAATCAGTCTCTTGGGGTCTGGTATTCCAGAAGCCCCAAGCGAACCATCTTCTCGCCAATATTGAAAGACTCGGACTACTTCTTGATCATTGGCGTCAAGATATGTTATAAACTGACTATGCGTACACCATGGTTGTCCTGATTTTAGGGGTGCAGGGTGTTTATCCTTTATTTTTCCAGGGTGCAATTCTCTGGATCGTATGCGTTCCAAGTAACAGCCCTCGTTAAACATCTGTTGAAGTGTTATGAAAGAAACGCGAACTCTTGGGAAAGAGGTTGTCATGAGCCCATCACTTGATATTGAAATACGCGCAAAATTAGCAAGTTACCTTGTAGATGAGATTTCTTTAGAAGAGTTTGAGGATTGGTTTATTGCCGCATCATGGAATGTTATGCACAGAGAAAGTAAGATTACCATTGACTTGGTTTATGACATTGAACTATTGCTCGCAGAATATTCCAAAGATTGTTGGAATGAAGATGAATTGAGAGAACAATTTCTGCCTATAGTTCAAGAATATAGGGTTGATATAGGATATAATCATTTTATTGCAATAGATTCTATTGCAAAGGTTGATCGGTACCCCCTGCTGTCTGCGTCTTTTGGTATATAATGCGTAAAGGCATCTTAGTAATTGATTTACCATTTAATATTATATCAAACCAGTATAATCCTTCTTCCTCAGCTACAAAAGCATAAGTTATATTAAGGTTAGCCCCCTGGTCGGCTCCCTCAAAAAGAACAGGAAGAGAAATTTTTGGGAGTGTTTTGCCAGATGGCGCGATTGGGTTAATAACCACTTCTTGTTTTCCTTTGACATCCCCAGACCTAAACCCAAGTAGAATTGAAATTTGAATTGGAAATGCAGGCATTTTGTCTGGGGTATTAGTATGTGTAAACCGATCCACGACGCGAATCAGGCTTAAAACTCCATCTTTCTCGTGGAGTACCTTTTCGCAAAAAAGAGCCGCTATCAGGAAAGGACCACCTATTTTCATATTGATTTCCTCCTGTTATTTATCAAAACATATTCATACCATGATCAGCTTTTTTTCACAAGGTAATAACCCCATCCTTTCCCCCCATTTTTTTCACGGGTATGTCAAGTATAATAATCCCTTTAGGAAAGGGGGGAACTATAAGAAATCACAATTAAAGCCAACCTTTACACAAAGGGGATTTATACCAATTTGCATTCAAATGGTGTCACAGGTTTTCAACCTGCACCGGCACCGGCGAGACGCCGGTGCCGCTGTTTTGATGGCCAGGGTTCCGGTTCAAGGAGGAGGAGACCGGCGGGAGGCTGTTGGAGAGGGCCGGGGTTTACCCCGGAAAGGCGATGCCCCGGGTTCCCAGGAAGGCGTGCAGGTCCTGGACTACGGGGGAGGCTGGGTCGGCCGGAAGGTCCCAGAGCACGATGAGCATGGCCCCCATGACCCCATCCCCCCAGGAGCAGCTGCATTTAACCGTGGGCGCCAGGCGCGGC
>Ga0315276_10004394_pt1 | contig 12946 bp, 10 predicted proteins | sample YL17G05_0_MG_FD_204542 | JGI IMG/M metagenome (GOLD analysis project Ga0315276, IMG submission 204542) | Sediment microbial communities from Yellowstone Lake, YNP, Wyoming, USA - YL17G05_0 | ecosystem: Environmental > Aquatic > Freshwater > Lake > Sediment | place: USA: Wyoming | collected... | reverse complement strand
AAAGGCAATACCACTCCGCCAGGATAACCGAAAATTATTTCAACGCCTTGTTCGATAAGCGTAGCAACAATAATTTCAGCGCCGGTCTTGATGGGTAAATCGGATGGACTTTGGTGGGAACTATCCTGTGAAGGATTTTTCTTCATTTTTTTACTCCTGATAAACTGTTTAGTTACTCCAGCCACCACGGCTTTTTTTGGACATTTCTGAAAGGCCGATTAGAAGGCAACGAGCTCTGGGAAACCAGCCAAATCAGGATTTAAGTCCTGCCGCAGCGCCATAATCGCCCATTACGGGCGTCTCAGGAAACAGCTTACAGAAATCTGTAAACCATTAACCGTGAACTTGCATGATAACACCTATATCGGCGAATGTCAAGGGGCTATTTAGCCACCAAGGCACGAAGACACAAAGAAGAAAGATCACAGATTATAGATTACAGATTGCAGAAGAATTTAAAAGTTAACCTGCCGCCATAGCCGCATCGCTCAGCCGTGCCGTAAGACCGCTTCCGCACAAGCAGCCCGCCCAAGCCGAGCAGTAAAAGAGATGCCGGCTTGCCCGACGACTTGTCCACCGTAGCCTTGTGCGAAGGTGGAAGCTTCGCTATATTTATCAACCTATCGTTTTCTCCGTTTCAAGGCAATGAATAGACCAGCCAGAGTCATTATCGCAGCGGAGGCCGGTTCGGGGACCTGAGTCGCGATAAATATTGGAGTGTCCAAACCCGAAGCGAAGATGGTTCCGTTTCCGCTCGAATCGAATTTAGTAATCGTGCCATTGCCATGATTGACCGCGTAGAGATAGCCGCTGCTGTCAAACGCAAGACCTTGGGGTCTGTTCACACTCGATACGAATATGGTTCCGTTTCCGCTCGAATCGAATCTGGTAATCGTGCCATTGCCATAACTGGCCGCATAGAGATAGCCGCTGCTGTCAAACGCAAACGCAAGACCATTAGTGGAGGGCAAGCCCGATGCAAAGGTGGACTTGTTTCCGCTTGAATCAAATTTCTCAATCGTACTGCTAGTGCCCACATAGAGATTCCCGCTGCTGTCAAACGCAAGACCCACAGAGTGGTCCAAACACGAGGCGAAGGTGGTTCTGTTTCCGCTCCAATCGAATTTCTCGATTGTCCCGCCAATATAAGACGACACGTAGATATTATCGGCGTGCGCAAGGCCATTGGCCAACAAGACCAGCACTGTCACGGCGAAAAACACTTTGCAGATTTGATGATGATTTGTTTTCATTTTCTCTTCCTTCCCAAATCCGCCAGAGGTTCTATCCCTCAATGGTGGGCGGATAAAATTATTATTATTTCTTTCTTCTCAATACCAACAAGGCACCAAGACACAAAGTTTTATAATTTATTTCCTTTGTGCTTCAATTTTTCTTATCAGGCTTAAAACACCAAGACCAAACAAACAAATCGTCGCTGGTTCAGGGACGGAGGCGACACGGAACCCTACATCGTCGAGCTCGAAATTCGGGTAGCGGCCGATGCTCCGATAGGAAGACCTGAGGGAGTCGTCGAAGCTGCCGAACGACCCACCACGGATGCCGCGACGGGAACCACCAATAAGAGTTTCGTTCCATTCCCAGACATTGCCACCCTGATCAAACGTACCATAGGCGCTGTCAGAGTTCTCGAACTCCCCGACAGCAGTCAGGTAATCCGGACTACCAATTGTATAACCATCCTGATAAAAATTGGCGTTATTGCCCGGATCGGGATCGATCAGATCATTGCTTGGCACGTCGTTCGATTGAGTTGGATATAACCAGTAATTACCTGTAACTCCGTCGTTTTTGTGATAAGCCGCCTTGTACCATTCATCTTCGGTTGGTATGACATAAGTTGTTCCATAAGTCGAAATTGACGAAACCCTGTCGATTACCTGAAAATTGCCGCTTATGTCGAACTTGTATGCTCCTGAATACTTATTGCCGCTCGTTAAATAATTGCAGAACTGGGCCGCATCATACCAGCTTACATACCCGGTCGGCTGATTGCCGCTCCAAGCACCTGAATCCCCAATTCCTGCGGCAGTATTTATTGTCTGCCATTGAGCAGCGGTAACCTCGTACTTGCCGATACGGTAATTAGAACTAACTGCACCATACAAATTGCCAGTTGCAGGGTCCGTACCATTCCCCGCATTGCCGATGGTTACAAAATCCATCCCAATTCCGCGTATAATGTCAGCCGAAGCAAAATTCGCTGCTGCCATCATACACACAACTACTATCAAAACTCTTAACTTCTTCATTTTCTTCTCCTTTACCAAAAAGTTAATATTTATTATTAGCGCAATATGCGCAGCGATACCGCTGAATTGTGAACGACCGGAAAATCCTCCGTAAAAACTGCATTTTCTGCCTGCCTCCGTTAATAACTGCCCCTATTATAGATATTTCCTATCGGAAGTCAATATAAAAAAAGTTTTTATCATATTATTGCCGAAAACAGGCCTTTTATCCGAATTTCTTAGTTTTTATTTTCCCAGAAGTGCAAATGCTATCGTCAGGCCGTTAAAGAAAAAATGAATAAATATCGAGCGGGAAAGCGAGCCGCTCTTTTCATAAGCATAGCCCATAACAATAGATAGAATCAGCAGCGCCGGCAGGTGCATCCACGGATGAAGCACTGAAAAAATTATCGAGGCAATGAAAATGGCCTGCCAGGGACTGTAACCGATATCCCGAAAATAACTTTGCAGAAGCCCTCGGAAAATTACTTCCTCAAAGACCGGTGTTAAAATCGTCGCAAAGAAAATCATCAAAAGCCGCAAACTCCATTGCTCGTTTTCAAGAATGACAGCAAGCCCCTCGTTCTGCTGCATCTGAAAATCAGGTCCCTGTATAAGCCTGCCGATTATAATAATCAGATAGATTGCCGCCAGAACCAGCGGCCAGACCGCAAAAAAATACGCCGCTGCTGCGGCCATATCCCGAAAAATCTCTTTCGCCCGCAGGCCAAAACCACTCAGACCCCCTTCAAAATATTTTCCCGCAGCGGCAAGGACAAACACGATAATGATGATTTCATTTATAATTAAAAACGAAAAAAGAGCAAATTTCTGCTGCCAGTCAGGCAATCTGGCCGTAAGGTTATCCGCCAGACTTGAAGCTGTTAAAGTAAGTCCAAGCCAGCAGAAAATAACCGCAAAAGGAAGATAATAAGGCATAAAATTGGCTCTAAAATCCGCTTTATCAAGGCTGTTTTTGCCGAATCTGTTTTTTACCGCCCAGTAAATAAATAATGCCAAACCGGCCAGGGCCGAAATAATCATAAAAACAGATGTATAATCAGCATACCAGCACTTGCCTGCTGAATCGACCGATAACAAAATTTTCACAAAAAACACAAAAACCTCCGGCTTTTATTGCATAAACCGCCTTTTTGTATTAGATTATCCCTTTCTTTTCAAGGATTTTTATATGGCTCTGGATATATTTAAGATTACAGGCCCTGTCAGACTGGACGGCACAGTTATAATCAGCGGCTCAAAAAACGCTGCTCTGCCGATAATGGCGGCAACAATTCTTGCACCGGGTAAAAATACTTTGCTCGGCATCCCGAACCTCAGCGACATCTCTGTAATGTGCAAACTTATTGAAGATATGGGTTGTAAAACAACCACCGACAAAAGCTCTGTCACCATTGACACCGCTTCTATTGAAAAGCCTTTTGGAGATTATGAAATCGTCCGCAAAATGCGTGCAGGCGTTTGTGTCCTGGGGCCTCTGCTTGCTCGCGAAGGCCATGCCGAAGTTTCAATGCCCGGCGGATGCGCCATCGGCTACAGGCCCGTCGACATTCACCTGCGAGGTCTGCAGGAACTCGGTGCGAAAATAGAATTGAAAAACGGATATATCGTCGCCAACGCAAACAGCGGACTTAAAGGAGCAAATATCTTTCTCGGCGGACCTTTCGGCTCAAGTGTCCTTGCAACTGCAAATGTCCTGTCGGCTGCCGTGCTGGCAAAAGGCAAAACTGTTATTGAATCGGCTGCCTGCGAGCCGGAAATTACAGACCTTGCTAACTGCCTGGTCAAAATGGGCGCTAAAATCAGCGGCATCGGCTCACCTCAACTAATAATTCACGGCGTAAAAAATTTAAACCCCGTCCAGTACACCGTTATACCGGACAGAATTGAAGCCGGCACTTTCCTCGCCGCCGCTGCTATAACAAAAAGCAAACTAAAACTAAAAAACTGCCGGCTTGAACATTTGATGGCTGTTGTTGACAAGCTGAGAAGTATGAACGTCACCGTCGAGGAAAATGAAGATGGCTGCGAAGTCGCCTCCAACGGCCATATTCAGCCGACCGATATCACAACGCTGCCCTACCCGGGTTTCCCAACCGATTTGCAGGCTCAGCTTATGGCTGTGTTATGCCTTGCAAAGGGCAACAGCGTAATAACTGAAAAAATCTTCCCCGACAGGTTTATGCACGTTGCGGAACTCAGTAGAATGGCCGCCAACCTGAGAAAGGAAGGCCCCCACGTCATAATCAGCGGCGTTGAAAAGCTCATTGCCGCTCCGGTAATGGCATCAGACTTGCGTGCCTCAGCCGCCCTTGTCGTTGCCGCCCTTGCCGCTCACGGCCAAACAATCGTAAACCGCGTCTATCATATTGACAGGGGTTATGAAAAAATCGAAGAAAAGCTCAACGCCGTCGGCGCTAAAATCGAACGCCAGAGCGTCTAAGTTTAGCCGTCGCCGGCACGGCGACGATGTTTAGAAGATATGACAGAAAAAATCGATATACAAAAATTTGCAAATGGAATGGTTGTTTTAGGTATTCCCATGCGGCAGGTGCAGTCGGCCGCATTTGATTTTCTGCTGCCCGCAGGAGCATCTCTGATGCCTGAAGACTGCTGTGGAGCCCCGGCTGTTATCGAAGACTGGATTTTCAGAGGTGCAGGCGGTAAAACGAGCAGGGAACTTACCGACCTGCTCGACGGCCTGGGTATCCATCGAAACAGCAGCATCGAATCAAAACATATTGCCTTGTCGGCAGTCCTCGAGGCAGAAAATCTCACCCGTGCAATTGAGCTTTACGCGGACATTATCCAAAAGCCCGCCCTTGATGAGTCGCAGTTCGAATATTCAAGACAGCTTGCCCTGCAGGGACTGGCAAGTCTTGAAGACGACCCTATGCACAAAACTATGCTCCTGCTGCGGCAGCATTTCTATCCCGACCCGCTGGGCAGAAGCCCGCTGGGAAACCAGAAGGACCTGCAGAACCTGACGGCACAAATGTCTAAACAGATAATTTCCGAAAATTTCAATGTTTCCGAAATTATCTTCGCTGTCGCGGGCAAATACGATTTTCCGAAACTGTGCTCGCTGCTTGAAAAACTCTTCGCAGGCCAAAAACCAGGAGAATCAAAGGACATAAACATAAAAACACAATCCCTCGCATATAATTATCTCCGGCACGAAGGCGCTCAGGTCCATATCGGCCTTATGACCCCGGCTGTAACGCCTCAAAACATCGATTATTACAACGCAAGAGTTGCCGTTGCTGTTCTTTCAGGCGGTATGAGCTCAAGGCTTTTTACCGAAGTCAGGGAAAAAAGAGGCCTTTGTTACGCTGTCGGCGCAAGCTATCACAGCTTTAAGGAAATGGCGGGTATCGGCTGTTATGCAGGCACAACGCCCGATAAGGCTCAGCAAACTTACGATGTGATAATAGCCGAATTTAAAAGGCTCGCCGAAGGAATCAGCGACGATGAGCTGAAAAGGGCTAAAATCGGGCTTGAAAGCAGCCTTATAATGCAAAGCGAATCAACCATATCGCGAGCGCAGGCCGCAGCGATGGATTTCTATATGCTCGGCAAAGTCAGAACTCTTGATGAGATAAAACAGCAGATTGAAAAAATAACCGTTAAATCTGTTCTCGATTTCCTTAAGAAAAACCCCTTTGATAAATTCTGCTCGGTAACAATCGGGCCTTCGGAAATAAAAACGGTATAAAGAATGGAATTTAAACACAAAAAACTCGCAAACGGCCTCGACATCATCGCTGAAGTCAACAAAGACGCTCAATCAGCGGCCTTTGGGGTCTTCGTCAAGACAGGTCCGCGCGACGAAACGAACAACATCGCCGGCGTAAGTCATTATCTCGAACATATGCTCTTCAAAGGAACCGATAAACTTTCAACTTATGATGTCAATCGCCGTTTCGATGGACTTGGTGCGATATACAACGCTCAAACAGGCGATGAATATACTATTTACTATGCCGCGATTCTGCCTGAACAGCTTTATGAAACCGCACAACTGTGGTGTCAGCTTATGCGTCCGGCTTTGAGGGATGATGATTTCAATATGGAAAAAAATGTCATCCTCGAGGAAATCGCAATGTACCAAGACCTGCCGCATTACGATGTTCACGAAAACTGCAAGGCGTTACATTTCGGTGAACATCCCTGTAGCATAAAAGCTCTTGGCACAGTCGAAAGTATAAAAGCCCTGACGAGCAAACAGATGAGAGAATATTTCGAAAGCAGGTATGCCCCGAACAATATAACCGTTGTAATCGCAGGAAAATTCGAATTTGAAAAAATCTGCGATTATTTAGAAACCGGCTGTGCCGATTGGCAGCCTAAACATGCCGATAGAAAAACCGAATATTTCGCCGGCACTGCGAAAAAAGAACATCAGAAGAAAAAGAATCTGACCTGCCGGCATATCGGCCTGATGAGTCCGACCGTTTCGTATCAGGACGACAGGGCTGATGCCGCGACGCTGCTCGCTAAAATCATAGGAGATGATATAGGCTCAAGATTCTTCTGGCAGCTTGTCGATACGGCCATCGCCGAGACTGCGACAATGCACTGTGAGGCGATGGACGGTGTTGGAGCGTATTACAGTTATATTAGAACTCCTGAAGAAAATTGTTCAAAGGTTCTGCAAATTGTTGAAGACATTTTCAAATCGCTTTATAGGGAAAAAATTTCCGCTGACGAGCTGCAAAAAGCAAAGAACAAGGTCCTGTCGGCAATTACAATCAAAAACGAAATTCCGATGGAAAGACTGGCTGAGCTTGGTATCAACTGGACTTATTTGAAAAAATATCGGCCAATAGAAGAGGAAATTGAAAAGATTAAGAAGGTTACGATAGATGATTTGACGGCTCTTATGCAGGAATTTCCCCTTATGCCGTTTACGCAATTCTCCCTCGGCCCAGAAAAATAATCGTAACTTCCTATAGAAAACATACTTAGAACTCTTCATAAATATTTTTTTTTTGCCAAATCCCTGCTTTATGATAAAATAGTAGTATATGGAGGTTTTTATGGAAAACGATGAAAACAACGACAAACGGACAGAACAAAACGTTTCAAAAGCCGTTCGGCAGTCGAACAAATCGTCCCTGCCGCAAAATTCAAACTTGTCCAAGGCGGAATCTTCTTTACATGTTATGCCTGCCTTTGAGGACATCTTAAAAGACAAAACTATACAGTCGCCGACGCTACATAGCTTTAGCGACGGAGCAGCACACCCACCCGTTGCCGGTGCCAGCGAAAAGGAATTCATCAGTCAGATGGTCGAAAAAATAAGCCGTTCGCAGCGGCAGGACCGTTCAGGCGAAATGCCTTCACTTGACCTGGCGAAGCAGATTCTTGCCCAGCAGAGAAAAATAGCGGCCCTTAAAAGAAAATCACCCGGGCAGGAAATAAAACCCCAACCGGCACAGATAAAATCAATGCCGCCGACTCCGGCTTCGCCTCAGCAGCTTATTATTGCCGACATCGTGGCAAAAGAAATTATGGTATTGACGTCAGCAAGATAAAACATGCGCCTTTCTTTTTCTCCTGTTTTATCGTTCTCCTTCTACTATTCTCCTGCTCTATTTTAATCAACATAGTTGATTAAAATTAGCCCCAAGGGGATTCGAACCCCTGTTGCCGGGTTGAAAACCCGGTGTCCTAGACCGGCCTAGACGATGGGGCCATATTCAAAGTAATTGAAGATTTAAGATTGAATATCTATAAAAAACCCCGCCAAAGCTTGCCCGCCGCAGGCGGGGCAGTTCCACAAATCTTCAATATTCATTTTTCAATCTTCAATTTATTGAATTATTCCATCTCTATCGCTTCAACAGGACACTCGTCAACACAAACGCCGCAGTCAACGCAAGTTTCAGGATCCACCACCGCCTTGCCGTCAACCATTTTTATAGCTTCAGCCGGGCAGGCATCAATACACGCCTCACAACCGGTGCACTTCTCTTCCTTTACTTTTGCCGGCATAAATTAACCCTTTCACAAAAACAACTTAAACACAACACTTTATAAAGTACACAATTTGAGGCCGAAAGAATACAACAGTCAAGCTATTTTGGCAATAAAAAAATGCCAATAATCCAAACAAAAACAAGAGCCTACTCGCATTCATAACCCTTTATTATCAAAACGCTTAAGATTTAAAAATATATATACGACATGCAAAAAAGATATAAGGCAGGTTTAGTTTTCTTCTTCCGCTGGAGGTCCTTGCTGTGCCTTTGGTTTGATTTGCAGATTGCTATCATTGCTGTCGGCTTTTTCGGCGGTACTCAAAACAGGTTCAAAATTGCCTGAAAGGATTGCGGCCAACTGGCGAACCATAGGATGCGCATCATTTTTGGCTGTCCAATCCAAAACAGGCTTAAACTCTTGGCTTTGATCCTTATCGAGAATAAAAACGGCCATTAACCTTACAGGCCATTTAGGATTTTCCAATTCCGCTGATACGGCGTCTGTCAGCCGATAATCGAGTTTAAACCTTAACATCGCAGCGATTGTCTGCGCCTTTAAAATCCAGTCATCTTCAGACAGGCACCTTGCAAGAGCCGAGCTTAATAACTGGGGCTCGGCATAAATAAATCTGTAAGCGGGGCTTGTCTGGCGGAACTGCTGCTGTTCGGCAAGCAGGCCTGCAAAAAGCTCGGCGGATTTTGTCTTCTGGCCCTGATGGCCTTTTTTGAGCGCATCGAGCCTTTGCTGCAGATAACGGGTATTGAGGTCGAGTTTGCGGCGGGTCAAGGATACAATCGCAGGTTTTATTGGAAGCGCATTTCTTATCTGGCCGTTGGCATCCGTCTGCGAGTCAATATATGCGGTATATTCAATATTCAATTCAGCCTGCGGGTGACAGTCGAGGATACATTTTACTTTGCCGGTATTGAGCCGCAGAGGAATAAACAGGGCGTCGCCCGGCCTGATTTCATAAGAAGGCCTGACAGTTTTGACAATAAGAGCCGGTATCCGCTCGGTCAAATCGCCTGTAATTTTCGCATCGACCCTTATATTGCCCTTTATCATCGCGTCAGGAGATACAACCATCGACTCTGAATGATTATTTATTATTACAAGATTGCCTGTGATTTCGCTGCCGTAAGAAAACTCAGAGCCTTTTATATTGAACTGAAACGATGCCATTTTTGCAGGCTCAACAAATTGACCGAAAATTGTCTGTCCGAAATCACTTTGCAGCTCTGTAATAAACGCCGCGGCATCAATGCCGGATGCATAATTGGGGTCGATTTCTTTAAGCTTTGCCTTTGCCTTTTGCGCTTCAAAACTTCCCGGGGCGGTATTAACCACTTTTTTAAACAGGTCCGTCGCCGAACTTACATCCTGTTTTTGCAGAAGAATCGTCGCTTTTGCAATCGCCGCCGCCTGCGTTGAAGTATCGATTTTTTCCAGCACCGAACCGGCAAGTTCGTTTTGATCGTTTATCACAAGCGCATAAGCAAAAAGCGAAGCGGCGTTGAGCGAATTCGGGTCGGCATCATACGCCTTGGTCGCCCAGGCCAGAGCCTGGTCGGCATTGACATCGGCAACGAAGCTGTAAAACCATGTCAAGTCCTCAAGCTCCGCTGAAGAAGCCTTCGACCGGCCGGCAAGAATCTTATCGGCACGCGCCTGTATCGCATCAAGTATTGCTTTATAATTTTTTTCGTCGCTGCCAAGCTTCGCCGCTGACGAGGCGACCGCTTCTACTTGTATGTCAAATATATCTTTGTCACGAAGCTCCTGCAGAATCTGACGGCACTGACTGTATTGACGAGCGTTAAAACAATTAATAATCCACGGCCTGTAAATATCCGGCCCTACAGACTGGCGGCCGCTGAGATACTTGAGCAAATCAGCACAGTAATTGTAAGCAGCCGCGGCAGGCTCATAAAGGCCGAGTATGTGGGCGTATTGCGCAAATCTAAAAGCAGAATCAAAATCAAGGGGATTGGCCCTTGCCGCGAAACGAAGATTCTGAAGATAAGCAATATCTGGCAGCGACTGGCCTCCCGCATCGGTAAGCTCGGCAAGCTTGGCAAAGGCAAGGCGGTTGTATTTATTGTCTGAAAAAGCCCGAGCAAGATATATCTGAGCCTCGACGGCATCGCCGGTTTCAGCAGTCAGAAGCCCAAGCTGCGTCTGTATGTCTGACGCAAACATTATATTTTTCTGCCGGAACCGGTTAAGCAGGTTCGTCAACAGCTGCTGACGCTGCTCTCTGCTGTCAAGCCTCTCAAGCAGATAGCCGACCGCCTTTGACGACACTTCAAGGTCTGCTGAACGACCGATATATTCATTAAGCGCCAGTTTAACGGCATCCGAAAAATTCTCTTCAGGATACTGCCAGGCAATATTAATGATATCGGGTAAAACATAACCTGCCCTGCTGTCGAGATTAATCGCAGCATTGAAAAATATAATCGCCTGCTTTGCTGAAAGAAAATTGGCGTCTTTGGCTGTGTAAAGCTCATAACCGATATCGTAAAAAGTTTTCGCGGTCAGCGGAGAAAGTAATTCTTCCCCCCTGCTGCGAACAGCAGCTACCACAGTTGTATCAATATCGGTATTTACGTCAATCCCGCCGGCTGTATTAACCTCGGCAACTGTATCAGCTTCGGCAACCGTATCGGTTCCTGTTACCAGATTGATATCGGTAACTGCGCCAGTTTCAACGGCTGCAGCGGCACCAACAACAGAAAAAATTACAAGAAGAAACAAAACCAGAATTTTTGCTTTTTTTTTGGTCATTCTCTAAATCTATTTGAAATCAGGCTTAATCCTTATATCGGCTATAACTGTTTATAAATGAAGTATTTATGTTGCCGGGACAATTTTTGCAGGCATATCTGCCCCATTTTGGTTTTAACCTATTTTACTTCAGCAACTTACGACCTGTTATAAGCGAAAGCATCTGGATTTTCAACACAGCCGCCCCAATAAGATATACCGCCGCTGCCGTTATTACCACAATCAGCACTTGAACAAGCTGCGGCAGATGCGCGGCAAGTTTCATCGAAAAAGCAGCAGCAAAACTCATAATAACCGTATTTATCACCGTTTTTACAAACTCAACGGCAAAACCATTAAATATCTCTTTGCCGAATTTTTTTACAAGACCTTTTAAAAGAATCCCAACCTGAAGATACGAGCACAGGCTCGTTGAAAGTGCAAGTCCGGCAACTCTCAGCGGCGTCCAAATCAATACAAGATTAAGCATTAAATTCAATACTACCGCTGTCAGAGTTGTCCGCATCGGCTTGCGGGAGTCCTGCGTCGAATAATAAGCCTTCGAACAAATCTGCTGCAGAAAAAAGCCGGTCAGTCCCAAAGTATAACATACCAGCACAGAAGCCGTAAGGATTGTGTCCCGAGAAGTAAACCTTCCGTGTTCGAAAAAAAGTTTTATCAGCGGCTGGCGAATCATAATCAGACCGACCGTTGACGGAAAGGCCACAAAGATTGCGCTCTTGATGCTTTTTGATATTGTCGCACAAAGAGCCGCTGTATCTTTTCTGGCCGCATCGGCGCTCATAACCGGAAACACAACCGTTGCAAGACTTATTCCGAACACGCCAAACGGCAACTGATACAGCCTTTGAGCATAAAACAACTGCGAAACTGCCCCTGCCTGCATAGGATATGCAATCTGGCTGCCCAAAAACAAAAAGCTTATGCCCTTCTCAGCAGAGCTTGAAAACCACAGTGCAATGAATTTATCCATCAATATATTTATCTGCGTGGCGGTAAGGCCGAGAATCATCGGAGCCATAAGAAATAAAACCTTTTTAAAGGCCTCGGATTTGACGTGCCAGGCAGGTTTAATCTGAACGCCTATGATTTTAAGAGGCACAAACTGCGTGAAAAGCTGCAGAAATCCGGAAACGATAACGCAACAGGCAAGAAAATAGGCCTGGCCATCGGGATTGAACGTTAGAACCCAGCCGCCAAAAAATAACGAGGCTACCATAACAACATTAAGGATTATTGGTGCAATGGCAGGAGCCATAAAATGCCGATGCGAATTCAGCACCCCTCCCGCAATCGCCTCAAGACATACCAGAGTCATATAAGGCAGCATTATTCCGGTAAGCGACAGCTTAAGTGCAGTTGCGGACATCGGCGTAAAGGAAACATACCATACCCAGACCGCTATCTCGCCGACAAGAACAATGCAGGAAAGTATCACAAAAATAACCGTCATCACAGTTGAAGCAAGCTGCTGTGCCGATTTGCTGTCCCTGACAAGCTCCTGACCGTAAACAGGAATAAGAGAACTTGAAGCAGCCCCTTCGCCGAAGAGGCTGCGAGCCAGATTAGGTATTGTAAATGCGATTACCCAGCTGTCCATAAGTTCTGTTGCACCGAAAAAGAATGCAAATGCCATTTCGCGCAGCAATCCTGTTATGCGGCTGACAATCGTAAGCAAAACTGTCTGTCTGAATCCTTTGAACATAATGGAAAGGTAAAATGTTAAAGGTTAAAAGTCAAAGGTTTTCCATTTAGCCCCTGCCACTCGTGGCAGGGTTTCCAAAAATCATTTAGCCCACGCCACTCGTGGCGTGGTCAGGCCGTCCCTTAGGGACGGCCGCTAAATAGAATCCTTTTGGCCAGCAACGGCCAGGACAAATGCAAAAACCTTCTTTGCGCCG
>Ga0315276_10004389_pt1 | contig 12950 bp, 1 predicted proteins | sample YL17G05_0_MG_FD_204542 | JGI IMG/M metagenome (GOLD analysis project Ga0315276, IMG submission 204542) | Sediment microbial communities from Yellowstone Lake, YNP, Wyoming, USA - YL17G05_0 | ecosystem: Environmental > Aquatic > Freshwater > Lake > Sediment | place: USA: Wyoming | collected... | reverse complement strand
CGACGAATGGCAGTACCACGAACAACAATACGCCGGCGTTCACGTGGGGAGCGGTGTCGGGGGCTTCCACCTATACGTTGGAGTATGCAACAAACAGTAGTTTTACCACCGGGCTGGTGACGGTACCGGGGATATCGGGAGTGACGTATACGCCATTGGCTCTGGCGGACGGGGTCTGGTACTGGCATGTGAAGGCGTTTGATCTGGTTGGCAATGGGAGTGCTTACAGTAGCCCGGCCTGGTCGTTGACGATCGACACGCAGGCGCCGGCTGCTCCGACCAATTTTACGGTGCTCGCCGGCCATAACAAAGTTCACTTAAGCTGGACAAATGCCGGCTCAGATTTTGACCACACCGTGATTATGAGATCCGACTGGTATTCGGGAGGTAGTGGCTATCCAAGGTACGACAATGCTCACGCGGAGGGGCCTTATCCAATCGACACGTCGGCCACTTCTGATTTGGTATATTCAGGTGTAGGCACGAGCCGCGATGATATCTATCAGATCACTGATGCGACAAGAGATGTGTATCACTACACGGCCTTCACCGTTGATGCGGCCGGAAATGTCTCGTCGGCAGTTTCTTCAGCTCAAGGCCGCGCCACGTCTTATTGGCTTGGTGACAAGACAAAGGACGGAGCGGTTTATTATGCAGATCTGACCTATCTGTCTAACACTTATTGGTTGTCATTCGGCGCCCCCGAGTATGATCCGGAGTTTGATATCGGTCCAACTGATGATAACAGTCCCAAAGGTGTACCGGTCACTGATGACGTGATAAACTTCGAAGATTTAGTCATTTTCGCTCTAAACTATGGTGTTGTTGGACCGGCGGGGAAAACGATCCCCCTGTTTGTCAATCAGGATATTACAGGGGAGCTCGGAGTATCGCTGGCGAGATCAAACAAGATCAATGCGATCGGCGACGAATTCACAGTACGAGTAGATCTGGTCAACAATCCCGGGACAATTAAAGCCATCCGCTGTGTCGTTGACTACGACCGCACGGCTCTGAAGTTTATCGCGGCCGATAAAGGATCTGAATTGAAGGACGCACAGAATCTGTTCTTTGATGGACGCGATCGGGAAGATGGTGTCGACTTGAGCGTAGCCCTTCTGGGCGGCGACAGAACTATGGGTGGTGCAGGAACACTTGCCACACTCCGGTTCCGTGTCATAAAGTCCGGGAATCCATCGCTTGATCTCGAGGTGGCTGATATTCGTGACGCGAAGAATCAGACTCTACCTGTCGTGAAGTCTGACAATAGCATTGGTCTGCCGTTACCGGCTACCTATGCGCTGTCTCAGAATTACCCTAATCCCTTTAACCCCTCGACAACGATTTCCTATCAGATTCCACGGGCTGGCAAAGTCAATATTCGAATCTACAACATACAGGGGCAAGTTGTCCGGATGTTAGTTGATGGCGACCGAGCTGCCGGAACCTACCGGGTTGTATGGAATGGTCGAGACGATGCGGGTAAGGAGGTTGCCACCGGTATCTACTTGTACCGAATTGTAGCAGAGAACTTCACTAGTACTAGAAAGATGATATTGCTTAAGTAACATCAAGAGGCGGGGGCGGTGGCTCTGTGCCGACGCCCCCTCTCAATACATAATGTCGTACATCAGTTGATTGACACCGGACAAGAAGGAACAAGAAGACTGGTAGAAAGATATACACGTAATTAACGAGGGATGCAGAAATGAGTGTAAAGCGTAAGAATCGACTGATGGCGGGCATGATTCTTCTGGCACTTGTCGGCTTGGTATTATTTGATGTCGCCAGTGGAATTGCCCAGACAACAGATCAATTGCTGACAAGAACCGGCGGTTTCGCTGCCGCACCTGGAGCAAGTCCGAACACCCCGCAGATTACACTTAATTCACCCGCCAACGGCGCTACGACCGGCAGCAAGTACATGCATCTGAATGCAGACGTTACGAGTGTGAATCCCGCCAAGGTGTGGTTCTATGGTGGCACCACCGCGACACCGACTGATCTGCTGTATGTTCGTGAGAACGTAACCGGCACGCAGACCATTGACTGCAATTGGAATATGCAGCCATTTGATCCTGAGTCCGACCAGACGATGGGTCTGTGGCATCTTGACGAAGGTTTAGGGACATCTACGGCCGATGCAGGGAGCAATGGGAATAACGGTACCTTAGCAGGCACGGTGTCGTGGACGACAGGGGGGCGATTTGGCTACGGCCTTGATCTTAATGGCACGTCGGGTTATGTGAGCGTGCCAGATGCGGCGAGTCTGGATATCGACAGTGCGACTGGAGCGATCTCCATGGAGATGTGGCTTTATCCACACGTGATGGCCGGAGGCTATCGGACGCTGATCGGCAAGTGGACAGATGCCAGTCACATCAACTACCAGATCAGTCTTGATGCGACGAACCATCTGCTGTTCTACAGTGGCCACTGGCCGCAGATCTGGGTGAGCAGCATCGTGGTGCCGGTTGGGGAGTGGTCGTACGTGGCGGTGACGTTGCAGGCGTCGGAGCGTCGGCTGCGGTTCTACCGGAACGGCGTGCTATTGGACAGCACGGTGAGCTATTCGGGGAACGGGGGCTGTTTTGCCGCGGCCAACAACGCGCCAATAAGTATAGGTCAGCGGGGCGGGGGGTTGGAGTTCTTTGATGGTCTGGTGGACGAGGTCCGCCTCACAAGGCGAGCACTCAGTTCGGCGGAAATCGCCGCCAACTACAGTGGGCTGACGACGGGTACCTACTATTGGCAAGTTGCGGCCGATGATGGGACTCGCTCAGAGTCAGAGATTCGAAGCTTCTATAGCGGGCCCGACGTTACTCCACCAGTCATTACTCTAGTGTCGCCCAGTGACGGTGCCACTACGTCAAACCAATACATGACCTTGAGCTCGACTGTTTCGGATCAGAGCAATACTAAGGTCTGGATATACGGTGATACCTCGGCGAGCCCGACCGAACTGCTATGTGTGAAAGACAGTGTTACTGGCAGTCAGAATATTGACTACTCCTGGAATGCGTCTCGATTAACCAGGCAGTCGCCGAATACCATGGGTTTGTGGCATTTTGATGAAGGGACAGGGGCGGCGCTGACGGATGGTTCCGGCAACGGCAACAACGGGGCCTTCTCGGGTTCGCCGGCATGGTCAACGGCGGGGAAATTCGGTTATGCCCTGAATTTCAACGGAACCAGTGACTATGTGTCGATTCCGGATGCACCGAGTTTGGACATAGACAGTCTGACTGGTGCCATCACGATGGAAGCGTGGATCTACCCGCATACATCAGGAAGCGGTATATGGCGATCGATCATCTCGAAGAAGGCGATCAGCGGTGGTTCAGCAGTTAATTATCAGATCAGCCTTGATCAGACGACGGGCAATCTGCTCTTTTACAGTGGTCATTACCCCCAGATCTGGATTAGCTCGGTATCAGTACCGCTGAACCAGTGGTCGTATGTAGCGGTGACGTTGCAGGCATCGGAAGGTCGGTTACGGTTTTACCGGAACGGCGTGCTGTTGGACAGCACGGTGACCTATCTGGGCGATGGAGGAAGCTTTGGTCCCGCGAACAGTACGGTGCTAACGATAGGTACAGCGGGAATGACGACCGAGTGTTTTGACGGACTGATCGATGAAGCGCGTCTAACCAACCGCGTGTTGAGCTCGACCGAAATTGCCAGCAACTACAAGTTGAACAATGGCGTCTACCACTGGAAGGTGACGGCTACGGATGAGCCCTCGAACAGCTCAACCGCCGGTCCACGCCAGTTTACTATCGGCCCCGCCGATATTACTCCGCCGACGTTTTCTGTGACTTTGCCTCCGTCAGGGGGAACTTACAATGTCCTGCCGACTCTGAATCTTCAATTCAATGACAATCTTGGATTGAATCGTGGTTACTATCAGATCGACGGCTGCACCGGAAGCTGGCTCGAACTATGGTCATACAACTCCGGCAGTTCGGATACCTCCGTTGTTTGGCCCGTTCCCAGCGTCTCCCAGGGGACACACAACATCTACTTCAAAGTCTCCGATGATGCCGGGCTGATAAATGTCGATAGCTGTTCCTACTCATGGAGCTTCACCTATGACAATATACCACCCGAGGTCCCGGTTCTGCTGACGCCTGCTGATAACAGTATCACCAATGATAATACACCTGATTTTGGCTGGACTGCAACGGCTGGTGGCGGCGTGTATACGCTTCAATATTCGACCGACGTCGGTTTTGTATCCGGAGTGACTACCGTGCCGGATCTGGTGACGGCTTATTATACTCCTGTCGTAGCGCTATCGGATGGGATGTGGTATTGGCGAGTAAAGGCTCGAGATCAGGCGGGAAATGAAAGTGACTATTCGGGAGCTTGGTCGTTCACTGTTGATATCGTACCTCCATCCGCGCCGACAGGTTTTGCGATAGTACCAGGTCATCAGAAGTGCAAGCTGAGTTGGACCAATCCTGGTGGAGGGGATTTTGCGGGAGTGATGATTCGTCGCAATCCGTGGGCGGTAGGGGCGTATCCGGAGTATGACGATGCGTATCCATCGCCTCTGGGGTATCCTGCCGGTCCGACCGACGGGGAACTGGTCTATCAGGGGACCGCGGAGGCGTATGTTGATTCGAACTCCACGGCGCTGATGCCTCGGAACGTCTACTACTACAGCATTTTTGCCTATGATGCAGTGGGGAACTATTCAGTGGCGGGGTCAGAGCAGCAGGGTCGAGCGACGAACTACTGGCTGGGGGATGTGAGTGGTGACGGGAGGGTGTGGTATGAGGACCTGATGACATTATCGAACACGTTCCGGGCGAGGCAGGGGGAAGGCAACTATGTAGCGGGATTCGACATTGGGCCGACGGTGACAGGGAGTCCTCGTGGTATTCCGACGACGGACAACGTCGTTGACTTCGAAGACCTGGCGATATTCGCCATCAATTTCGACGTGGTCGGGCCGAATCTGAAGGTTGTTCCTGTCCTAGGGGAGAGCGACGTGTCGGGGGGCTTGTCGCTGGGCTTGAGGTTACCTGAGACGGAGGTAGCGATCGGAGATGAGTTTGCAGTCGGGGTGAAGTTGCGGAACAATCCTGGGACGGTGAAGGCGGTTCACTTTGTAGTGCGTTATGATCCGAGTCAGCTGGAATTTGTGAGTCAGGATCGAAGCGTGGCCTTGAAGGAGGCTTCAGATCTGCTGTTCTATAACGGTCGCCATGTTGGTCAGACGGTTGATGTGTGCTTGGCCTTGTTGGGCGGGGGGAGTACGATTGGCGGCTCAGGTGAACTGGCGACGCTGAGGTTCCGATTGCTCCGTCCGGGGTCAGAGCTGCGGCTAGAAGGAGTCGACATCAGGGATGTCGAGAACAGCCGTCTGGTTGTGGAGAACACGAACGGTGCTGTAGCGGTGGTATCGGGCGTTCCGCGGAGTTATGGGTTAAGCCAGAACTATCCGAACCCGTTCAATCCGGAGACGGAGATAGCGTATCAGGTACCGCAAGCTAGCAATGTCAGCATTCATATTTACAATATCCAGGGGCAAGTGGTCCGGACGTTAGTTGATGCTGACAGAGATGCAGGAGATTATCGGGTTGTATGGAATGGCCGGGACGATGCCGGCAATGAGGTTGCTACCGGTATCTACTTGTACCGAATTACGGCAGGAAATTTCACTAGTACTAAGAAGATGATATTGCTGAAGTGACATAATGAGAGGGGAGCGGTGGCTCAGTGCCAACGCTCCCTCTTGTGCATAATGTCCCACATCAGTTGATTGACACCGGACAAAAAGGGACAAGAGGACTGGTCAAAAGATATACGCATAATTCGAGGGATGCAGAAATGAGCGTAAAACGAAAGAATCGATTGATGGTGGGCATGATTCTTTTGGCACTTGTCGGTTTGGTGTCATTTGATGTTGCCAGTGGAATTGCCCAGAGAACGAACGAATTGTTGTCAAGTCTCAACCTGCGAACATCGACGGAGGCTCGAGCTCCCTTAGAGAATTCAACCGTAGGTGTCTGCCGCTCGACGGACTCAGAACTAGGTACTCTGCAGGCATCTATGGATGCCGCTCTGACCTACGCACAGGTGGATTCCATTACGAGGCTGGCTGTGCAACGCGCCGGCGGACTTGCGAATCTTATTGATCCGGGAGACTGGGTATGCATAAAGGTTAGTGTCGTCTTTCGTGGGCGCGCCAACGCTATCACAGACCTACGTATGGTTAAGAGTATTATTCAACAGCTCATCGAAGAAGGAGATGCTGATACTATCTCCATTGTGGAGGGAGGATACGAATGGCTCCGGAATCCCGGGAATGATGGTTACAGTGATCATTATGCTGAATTTGCTGATCTCTCTTACGATGACATCGTGGCTGAACTTGACCCATTAACACCTCAGAAAATCAACATAATTGACCTGAACAGCTCTCCTTACACCAGCAACTTGCCAGTTCCTGGTCCAGGCGGCGGATTGTCTCTGGCATCGTACTCTATGCCGAATGCCATTCTCAACTGTGACAAAGTCATCAGCGCTGCGGTAACGAAGACTCATTATCTTGCTAAGTTGACATTGGCCATGAAGAATTATATAGGTACGTCTCCGGGTCAAGTCTATACCAGCGGAGGCACCATGAATCACTGGGGTGTACCGCATGACAAACTTGATCGGACCATTGTTGACCTGATGTCGTATCATCCCGCCGACTTGGCATTAACGGAGTGCTTTCTTGGTATGGAGGGGGAAGGTCCAGGAGGTGGTTCCTTGGTTCGAAAGAATCTGGTTATTGCCGGAACGGACCCGGTCGCTGTCGATGCCGTTACGGCCTATTCAATGGGTTACACTCCGCGAGATATTGGTTACCTGTACTGGGCCAACCTAAAAGGATATGGGACCTATGATCTTGATCATATTACTCTGAATGGCGCTGGTATCAATGATATTAGGACCAACTTTTCTAAGGCCCACCGGGGCGATATACGTGGTGGCGGTTGGGAGTATACCGGTTTTGTTGGTCGTAGTAATTGGCGCTGGCTTCTCAATGGCACTCATAGCGGCACCGATCTAGACAATGACTATCTGGGAGGAGAAGCATCGGTTTCTCCTATTGAAGGAGGTGTCGCCGGCGGTAAGACCTGGTCGTTCTTTAGTGGCGTTGAGGATTATATGAACCTCAGCGATTACTATGGAGGGCCGTCCAATTGCGTTACGTATGCCTTTACCAGGGTAATGGCGGATTCAGCCATGAACGTTCGGCTTCGTTTTGGCGCCGATGACGGGATCAAGATCTGGTTGAATGGGAGTGTTGTATATAACAATGCCAGCACTGGCTCATGGGCTTTGGTGCAGCAGGATATTCCTATAACATTAAATCAGGGAGAAAATCGCCTCTTAGTAAAGATAAAGAACACCGCCGGTGCGTATGGCTTCAGCATGTTTGTCTGCGAGTCTGATGGCGATACCCCAATGGCTATTGAGTATCGCTTGCTCTCGCCTGGGGCACCGAATATCACTTTGGAAGCGCCTGTCAATCATGGCTCCGGGTCTGATTCCATGATGAATTTGCGTGCAACCGTCACAGATCCCGACGGTGATTCAGTTACGGTGATGTTCTATGGCGATACCGCGTCAGCCGCGTCAGAACTGCTTTATGCGCAGAAGGTTGCCAGCGGATCTACTGTCGAACATACTTGGACCGCGCGGACTCTCAAACCGACGACCGGAACCTTCGGCTTGTGGCACTTTGATGAAGGCAGCAGTACTGTTCTCCATGATGCAACCGGGAGGGGCCACAATGGTTCATGGCACTGCGATTCGACAGTCAAGTCCATGTGGACGACCAACAGTGCTTTCGGTTATGCTCTTGATTTCTTCGGATATCATACAGGAACCCCTCAGAATCCGTGCGGGGCGGATTACGTGGAAGTTCCCAATGATCCGGACCTTGATGTCAATCCTTCCGGACAGCTGACGATGGAATTCTGGATCAACCCCGATTGCCTCCCGCCGGCATCCGGTTACTCGTGTGATACGGCACGGTATTATGGCATCGTCACCAAACGCGTCCCCTGCGTACCGCCCCAGGATACGGTCAGTGGATGCGGGTCTTTGGCCAATTATTGTATTTTCTATAATTATCCTACTCAGACCATCGGTTTTTATGGGAACGCCACCCTCTATCAAAGTACCTGTGCTCTGACGGTGGGGCAATGGCAGTATATCACAGTGACGATCGACGGCACTACCCATGACCTCCGCTTCTATAAGAACGGAGTCTTAGTGACTGCAACAACCGGATCTATCGGCGATTTAGCCAATGGCCCACTCCGGATTGGCTCTTCGGCGTACAGAAGGAAAGGTGTTAACGGAAAGATCGACGAGGTTCGGTTATCGCGTCGCATACTCAGTGCCGATGAAATCGCCAATAACTACAAGCTAACAAACGGCACATATTATTGGAAGGTCATCGCCACAGATGGAACCGAGAGCGCTACCTCTGAGACACGCGACTTTACTATCGACCTGGATGACGCTGCTTCACCAGTGGTGACATTGAACACACCGGCGAACGGGAGTACGACTTCTTCTACATATGCTCAGCTCGATGCTACTATTTCCGATGAGAGCCCGGTCAAGGTCTCTTTCTACGGCAGTACTAGTTCCGGAGCTTCCAATTTACTGTATGTGGCGGAGAGCTTTGATGCCAACCCGCCTGATAATATCACTCATAACTGGTCGGCGCCGGTTCTCGTCGCCGAACCGTCGTACACTGGTGGTTTGTGGCATTTTGACGAAGGAACTGGTACAAGCACCAGCGATTCCAGCGGCAATGGCAACACTGGTACATTGGTGGGTGCACCCGTTTGGAATACCGGCGGCCGATTTGGCTATGCGCTTGAATTCGACGGCACCGATGACCGGGTGAGCGTGCCCGATGCCGCCAGTCTGGATATTGACAGTGCCACCGAATCATTGACGATGGAGGCATGGGTCTATCCACATACTAGCGGAGGCGGCACTGGCAACTGGCGCACCATTCTGTCCAAGCGCACCCCGACTGGGGCTGTTAACTACGAAATGACCCTGCACGAGATCAGCGGTAACCTGCTTTTCTACAGCGGTCACTGGCCTCAGGTATTTATCAGCAATGTTCACGTGCCACTGAACCAGTGGTCGTATGTTGCCATAACGGTAGACGGCCCGGGCCGGGATGCCTATTTCTATCTGAACGGCGTGAAAGCCGACAGTATCATGGATACTGTTTATCTTGGAGCCGCCAATTCCTCAGCTATCAGTATTAGCGGTAATGGTCTCACTGGCCAGATATTTGACGGCTTGCTTGATGAGGTCAGAATCACCAAACGCGTCCTGACAGCTGAGGAGATTACGAATAATTACCGATTGAAAAATGGCACCTATTACTGGAAAGTGTCGGCTTTCGATGGCGATAATACTACTACCTCCAGCATCTGGTCATTCACGGTGGATACCGGCGGGACCGGTAGTCAATCTCCGGTGGTGACTTTGAATTCTCCCGCTGACGGCAGTTCTACCAGTAACGAATACATGAGTTTGAATGCAACTGTCTCAGATACTGACCCCCTGAAAGTGTCTGTCTACGGTGGAACAACTTCAGGTGCGACACAACTGTTGTCGGTCATGGATAATGTTGATGCCAGCCCGCCTTACACGTTGAATTACAATTGGAACGCACAAGTATTGAATGTCATCCCGTCATACACCGCTGGTCTATGGCACTTTAACGAGGGGACCGGCTCGGTTACCAGCGATTCCAGTGGAAACAGCAACAATGGTACCCTTATGGGAGCGCCAGTCTGGAGTGCCGGTGGTAGATTCGGTTATGGTCTGGAACTTGACGGCACCGATGACAGAGTGACTGTTCCAGATGCGGCCAGTCTGGATATTGACAGTTCCACCGGTACGCTGACAATGGAGGCTTGGGTCTATCCGCATACCAGCGGGGGCGGCACATGGCGCACCATCATGTCAAAGCGCACATCTGCCGGAGCTTGCAACTATGAGATGACACTTCACGATACCAGCGGTCATTTGCTTTTCTACAGCGGTCACTGGCCTCAGGTGTTTATCAGCAATGTTCATGTGCCATTGAACCAGTGGTCGTCTGTTGCCATCACTGTGGACGGCCCGGGCCGGGATGCCTATTTCTACCTGAACGGGGCAAAAGCCGATAGTGTCATGAATACGGTTTATCTTGGATCCGCCAATACCGCGGCTTTGAGTATCAGTGGAAACGGCAATCCGACTATTCCGCAGGTCTTCGATGGTTTGCTTGATGAAGTCAGAATCACCAAGCGTGTCCTGACACCTGAAGAAGTAGCAGCTTACTACAAGCTTGGTGCCGGTACCTACTATTGGAGAGTAGTTGCCAATGATGGTACTTACGAGACGACGTCGAGTATCTGGCATTTTGATGCCGGATCGCCAACTCAGGATGTTGATCCGCCATCAATTACGCTCAATTATCCTGCCAATGGTGCTTCCGCAGCAACAAATCATATGGAGGTGAGCACTACGGTTGCTGATGCTTCTCCGCCCATGAAGGTCTGGATCTACGGTGGAACCACCTCTTCGGCTACGGACATGCTTTGTGCCCGCACTAATGTACTGAATAACGGTACTGTCACGTATGATTGGACAGCGCCGGTTCTGAAGACCGATGCCTACTCCATGGGTTTGTGGCATTTCAATTCAGCCACTGGTACGTCAGCGATTGATTCCAGTGGCAATAACAACAACGGTACTTTTGTCAGCTCACCGGTCTGGTCAACCGCCGGCAAGTTTGGATATGGGCTGGAGTTGGACGGCACTGATGATTATGTCGTTGTGCCTGATCATTCTTCCCTGGATGTTGATAGCGTTACAGGTTTGCTGACTATGGAAGCATGGGTTTATCCCCACGCCGTAGGAGGAAATGTCGCGCGATCCATTGTAGCCAAGCGTGCCTTCGCGCCTGGTGTTGGACCGTGCAACTATGAAGTCTATCTTGATTTCACGGCAGGCGCTCTCGGCTTCTATTGCGGTCGTTGGCCTCAAACTTATTTGAGCACTGTGATAGTACCGGCGAACCAGTGGTCATATATCGCTGTCTCACTCGATGCAACAGAAGGAAGAGTCCGGTTCTATCGCAACGGTATATGCGCCGACAGTATAAGTGGTGCGGTATTTGGGCCAGCCAATAGCGCTGGTCTCTATATAGGGGTTGCCGGCACTGTTTCGGAGTGCTTCGATGGTGTTATCGATGAACTTCGACTCAGCAATCGCGTTCTTTCATCCACTGAAATCGCTGAAAACTATGGATTGAAAAACGGCACCTACTATTGGAAAGTAGTGGCTGATGACAATCTCGATAACCGTGGTATTTCAACTACCCGGTCATTTGTCATCTCGGCCGACCTGTCGTCGCCAGTGATAACGCTGAATTCTCCGGGCGATGGCGCTGTGACGACGGAACATCATGCGATGCTCGATGCCACGGTCTCGGATCAGAATTCGGTGGCGGTCAAGTTCTATGGCGGCCGGACGCCCTCGGCTGATCAGCTGTTGAAAGTCTGGCCTAGCGCTGCCGCCGGCAGTTTCACGTATGACTGGCTGTATGCGCCGTTCACGGTGGATCCTTCATACACGATGGGGCTGTGGCACTTTGATGAGAACACGGGAACGGTTCTCCTGGATGCTACCGCTAACACCAATGACGGGACCATTGCGGGCAACCCGCTCTGGACGTCAGATGCTCGCTTCGGTTACTGTCTCAATTTTGACGCCAGCGGCGATTGGGTAGTTGTGCCTGATGATCCCAGTCTGGATATCGATAGCGCCACGGGTGAGTTGACAATGGAGGCGTGGATCTATCCAGACAGCGTGGCAGGTGGTATCTGGCGGACAATCATCAGCAAGAAATCCGGCGGTGCCGTGAACTACCAGATGACGCTGGACAGAGTTACCGGCAATTTGCTCTTCTACAGTGGCAAGTATCCTGTAATCTGGATTAGCACCGTTAGCGTTCCTGCCAGACAATGGTCCTATGTCGCAATTACGGTGAAAGCGAGCACTGGCGAGGCGGTTTTCTACCGAAACGGCGTCCCCGGCGATACCATGACCGGTGTCTATTTCGGTTTAGCCAACACTTATTCATTATACCTTGGGGTGTCGGCGGAGCTTACTACGGAGATATTCGACGGTCGGATTGACGAAGTTCGACTGACCCGCCGTGTGCTCTCGCCAAGTGAAATTGCGGCCAATTACATGCTTGATTTTGGACGGTATTACTGGAAAGTATGGGCAAGTGACGGCATCAATTCTCCCACTACATCAGGAGTGCGCTACTTTGACGTTCAGCAAAACCTGGTGCCTGCAGTGCCTACGCTAATCCACCCGTCTCATCAGGCACTCATTACTGACAATACTCCGACGTTTGAATGGAGTTCCACTGCTGGTGCCGGCGGCACCTACACACTCCAGTATGCCACCGATGCCGCCTTCACGACAAATCTGACAACGCAATCAGGCATTACCGATACCTTCTTTACACCCACGACGGGTCTGACGGACGGAATCTGGTACTGGCATGTTCAGGCGGTCAATGTAGGGGGTGGCAGCGGTTACCAAGTGACGCCGTTCTCCTTCACGCTTGACGCTCAGGCTCCTCCGGCACCAACGGGATTTGTGGTAGTGCCCGGTCATGAGAAGTGCAAGCTGAGCTGGACTAATCCTGGTGGTGGGGACTTTGCGGGAGTGATGATTCGTCGTAATCCGTGGGCGGTGGGGGCGTATCCGGAGTATGACGATGCGTATCCATCGCCTCTGGGGTATCCAGCCGGACCGACCGATGGGGAACTGGTCTATCAGGGGACCGCGGAGGCGTATGTTGATTCGAACTCCACGGCGCTGATGCCTCGGAACGTCTACTA
>Ga0315276_10004387_pt1 | contig 12952 bp, 8 predicted proteins | sample YL17G05_0_MG_FD_204542 | JGI IMG/M metagenome (GOLD analysis project Ga0315276, IMG submission 204542) | Sediment microbial communities from Yellowstone Lake, YNP, Wyoming, USA - YL17G05_0 | ecosystem: Environmental > Aquatic > Freshwater > Lake > Sediment | place: USA: Wyoming | collected... | reverse complement strand
CCGATGCCAGTTGTTCCTTCATCAGTGCCAGTTCCGGACCGGAAAATGTCTCGCCGGTCAACGTGTAATCATTGAATGCTTCCCAGGCTATCGGGCAAACTGCCCGGACCATCTCCGACATCACCTTCGCGTACTCCCGAATCTCCATCTGCGCATGTTCATCGAGCCGTAGCCGCAGGAAATGAAAAAGATTGTGCAGGTCGATCTTCCAATACCACTCGGTGTACAGCGAGAGCGGCAGGTTGATACGGGACAGTTCCCGCGCTATCCCCTGATCGATAAACTCCAGGTATCGCTCGTAGGCATCCCTCTGCGAACTGTTCAAGTAGTCGATAAACTTCTGCTGAAGTTCAAGCGGAACTTGTTCCTCCGCTCTCCCTTGCTTGTTCCTCTCCGACTGCCGCTGGATATCCTCCGGCTCCGGAACGTAGAATTCCTCTTTCATGATCGAGTACCGGCCGGAGTATTCATTGACATTGGCCGAGCGATGCCGAATCCACTGGCGGGCGACAAAAATCGGCAGCTTGACATGAAACTTGAATTCGAGCATCTCAAACGGGGTCGTATGCTTGTGCCGCATCAGGTAACGAATCAGCCCCCGATCCTCATGAACCTTCTTCGTCCCCTCGCCGTAACTCACCCGGGCCGCCTGCACGATCGCCTCATCCCCCCCCATGTAGTCCACCAGCCGGACAAAGCCCCGATCGAGCACCCGGAACTCTTTGTCAAGCAGAACATCGGCCGCTTCGTTTCGCGCGTGCGCCAATCAGTCCTTCCTTTCTCTGGATTGCACCGCCGGCAATATAGTGCGACCCGCCGGCCGGTTCAAGTGGGACAGTTGATTTCCTTCCCGCCGACGTGTATACTTTCCCTTCAACAAGGATACCGTACGTAACGTCATTGGGAATCAACTTAGTAAGGAGATATAGATGTCCGCACAACAAGCGTATTCCGAACTTACCCAAACCCTGAAGGAGCTTGCCATTCTCAATTCCTGTTCCGGCCTGCTCGGCTGGGATCAGCGCACTTATATGCCGCGCGGCGGCTCCAAGAACCGTGCCGACCAACTCGGCTTAATAGCCGGAATGGTGCACGAAAAGTTCACTTCCCCCCGCATCGGCGAGCTGCTGAAACAGATCGAGGGAACAGACCTCGTCAAGACCTATGACAGCGTCGAGGCGGCCAATATCCGCGAAATCCGCCGTCGTTACGACCGCCAGACCAAGCTCCCCAAGGCTCTGGTCGAGGAGTTCGTGAAAACGACTTCGATGTCCGAGGTCGCCTGGGAGACCGCCCGCGCCAAATCCGATTTCAAATCGTTCGCCCCGTGGCTGGAGAAAGTCGTTGCCCTGACCAAGCAGATAGCCGACTGCTACGGCTACAAAGGTGAACCGTACAATGCGCTGATCGACGATTACGAACCCGGCATGACGGTCGAAGAAATCTCCACCGTGTTCGAAAAACTGCGGATCGATCTGGTCGAACTGAACGGCAAAATTCGCAACGGCAAGAAACGCCCCAAAGTCGAAATCATCACCCGCAGCTACCCAGTGGACCTGCAACGCGTCTTCGGCGAATCGGTAGCGGCCGCCCAGGGGCTTGATTTCAACGAATCCCGTTGTGATGTCACCGTCCACCCGTTCTGTTCCGGTATGGGGCCTGGCGATGTCCGCATCACCACCCGCTACAACCCGAGCCGTCTCAACGACGCCCTGTTCGGCATCATGCACGAGACCGGCCATGCCCTGTACGATAGCGGACTGGAAAGAGAATACTACGGTCTTCCCTGCGGCGATGCCGCCTCGTACGGCATTCATGAGTCGCAGTCCCGGCTGTGGGAGAATCAGGTCGGACGTTCCAAAGAGTTCTGGGTCTATTTCCTGCCGCAGTTGAAGCGGATTTTCCGCAGTTCGCTCGATGGCGTGACCGTTGATGAATTCTACGGCGCCGTGAACGACTCCCAGCCGTCATATATCCGGGTCGAAGCCGATGAGGCCACCTACAACCTTCACATCCTGCTCCGCTATGAACTAGAGCGGGCGATGATGAAAGGTGACTTGAAAGCGGTCGACGTTGCCGGTGAGTGGAACAGCCGGTTCAAGAACTATTTCGGTATCGAGGTCGACAACGACGCTCATGGTTGCTTGCAGGATGTTCACTGGTCGGCGGGGCTGATCGCCTATTTCCCGAGCTATTCGCTGGGGAATCTCTATTCGGCGCAGTTCTTCGCGAAGGCAAAAGCGGACATGCCCGGCCTGATGTCGCAATTTGAGCGCGGCGAATTCAGCGGTCTGTTGCAGTGGCTCCGGACGAACATCCACAAACACGGTGCGCGGTATCGCCCAGCTGAATTGTGCAAGAAGGTCACCGGCCAGCCGTTGTCGCACAAACCGCTGATCGACTACATGACGGCCAAATACAAAGAGATCTACGGGTTCTAAGAGCCCGACCGGGGTCTCACATGGCGACAGCTCGAGGAGGAGCCAGTCCAGCTACGGTAGCACGCTACCTGTTTGGGTGGATGCTCCTCCTCTTCATTGTCTCGTCTCTATTTCCAAACCTGCGTGTCTGGGGGTTTAGCGTTTGGGCGCATTTCCCAATCTATGTTCCTATTCTGCTGGCAGTCACTGGCATCATTGTAGGAACGTTTGAATACTACTGGAGCCGCAAGGTCGCGGGACACACGGTCGAGTCCGAAAGGGAATCTTCAAGCCGTTATATCATTTTCTCACTTGTCATTGTGGGCCTCTTTGGAGCGCTACTCTATTTCCTTAGAGGGAGAACCCATTTCCTCGGGGACGGATATTCGCTTCTCACAGAGCTCGCCAAAGCGCAGCCCCTTGTAAAGCCTCGCGAGATGGGTGCAGGCCTTGTGCTCATATGGATGAAAGGCCTTGTCGGCGGTGACCCGCAGTCGGCCTCGGAAATGAGTTATCAAGTAGTCTCAATCGGCGTCGGGATCTGCTTTGCAGTTATTGCCGCAATCGGGAGCCGCTTGCTATTTCCGCGTCTCCGGGAGCGATTGATCTTCTTGGTTGGCCTCCTAACGGGCGGATGTTCCCTGATGTTCTTCGGTTACGCAGAGAATTATTCGCTCTTCGCAATCAGTATCCTCCTCTTCACGTTACTCGGTCTGCTGATTGCCCAGAAGCGAGCCAACAAGTGGCTCATTCTTGCTCCTCTGGCGCTCGCCTGTTTCTTTCACATCCTTGGAACCCTGCTGATTCCTGCTGCCATCTACCTGATAATGGGGCATACAAGGATAGCGGCTAAGCTGGCTCGCACTTCAAAGCACCAGCGACTCGCACTTGTGGGGATTCCGGTAATCATAGGGTTAATCGTTTTCGGTTATTTGTATCAGACGGACTATTACTTCCGGTTTGCGTTTGTACCCATCATCCCCGATAGGTTTTCGATCAAGGGTTATTCCCTGTTCTCGATTGCTCATATAACCGACATCATCAATCTGCTCTTTCTGCTCGCTCCCGGTCTTCTTCTAATCTTCGCGCTATTCAGAATTCAACCGCTGAAGAAACTGTTTGAACCCAGGAGCGCCCGCTTCCTGCTGCTGCTCGTTATGACAACAGTGTTTGCGACCTGCGTGCTTGATCCCAAGCTCGGTATGCCGCGCGATTGGGACCTCTTCTCGTTTCCGGGTATTCCTATTGCTGCGCTTGTGCTGTGGCTTATGCTCACAAGGACAACCCGGGCACGTACCCACATCACTATGGCCATCCTGTTTGTTGCTCTTGGAATTCTTTCGCTCCTGCCACGCGCGGCAGCCCAGGCACTGCCGGAAGTCGGCATTGCCACTTTCACGGATTATCTTGAACTGGACCCATCACGGGCTCGCACCGGCATGCACAACCTGGCCACTTACCACCTATCACACGGTGATACTACCGCTGCCGCAAAGAGCGAGGAACGGAGGCGATCTTTGTTCCCGTATGAATACTACATCGGCCTTGCCCAGCAAGCGGCATCCAGAAATCAGGTCGGTTTGGCGAAGACTTATGCTCTCCAAGCGCTCAGCCTGAACGCCACCTTTGCGGATTCATGGCTCGCCCTAACCTACTGCTATGTGGAAGAAGGAAAATACGACAGCGCCTTAGAGACAGCCAGAGTTGCCGATGGCCTCAACCCGTACAACTACCACATACGGCATGAGATGGCGCTCGCCTATTCCCATTTAGGAGACCCCGACGCTGCCGTCAAGATTTGGCGCGAATTGGTAGCTCGTGACACGACCAAACATGGTGCCGCATTCAGTCTCGCTCGATTTCATCAACAGAGAGGTGATAAAGAGCAGTACGCGCATTACCTCACCATTGCCGCTCAACGTGCCGACGCGCCCCCGGACCTATCCATCGAACTCGCAAAGTACCTGCTCGAAGCCGATGATTTGCCGAGCGCTGCAGCGGCTTGCCGCCAATTCCTCGAAAAAGGCGGTGACACTGCCCAAGTTATGGCACTCGTTAAAGCCAATCCAAAACTAGCCCCATAGGAGTTCAAGCATCGTAGGGCAGGTCCGGCTTCCGAATCCGCCGCAGCCTGCTCATTATCCCTTTGTCCTTCTTAGAGTTAAGGTTCCCTCGCGTGGCGTCAGGCCACAGCCTGCAGCATTCAGAAGCTGCGTTTTAAATCTCCCATAGCAACAAATAGTCCTTGCGTTGGTGCTAAATAGTATGCAACTTTGATTAACCTATCTGGTTAATAGAAATGTCGAATGGCCGATACCGGTGAACATAGTATTTAAGTCAAGCAAGTTGGCAAAGTACTGCAATTCCTTAAAGGCGGCTCAGAAGCAATGGGGCACGATTTGCGGCAAGCTTGTCATGAAAAGATTGGATGACATTCGGGACTCTGACAATCTGATGGTTCTACAAAAGGTACCACAAGCTAGATGCCACCCACTGAAGGGCGATATGGCGGGCTTCTGGTCATTAGATGTTGAACATCCTTATCGGTTATTGATTGAGCCGGCGGATGAGAAGTTGCCAATGACCCCCGATGGAAGACTGGACGCCGAAGCGATCACAGCAGTACGGGTTATAGGAGTAAGAGATACACATGGGTAGATTACTTGAGAACCAGTACCAGCCCGATGTTGTCACATCGCCAGGTGAGACGCTGGCAGACACAATTCAGGCTCTTGGTATGGAGCAGAACGATCTCGCGGAGAGAATCGGACTTACACCTAAGACAGTTAACAAGATTATCAAAGGTGGGGCTTCCATAACGCCTGACACGGCCTTACTTCTCGAGAGAGCTCTTGGTGTTCCTGCTACATTTTGGCTTAATCGACAGCGTCGATTCGATGAGTTGCAGGCTAGATCGGAGGAACGGGGGCGGTTACAGGTGAGTTCGGACTGGGTGCGTCAATTTCCCTTTTCCACGATGGTAAAGTACGGTTGGGTGCCAGCAGCAGATACCATTATTAAGCGCATCGAAGTAATTCTCAATTACTTTGGAGTAGTCTCGCCCAGTGTTTGGGAGAGCTACTGGGATACGGTTGAAGTCTCATACCGGAAGTCCGAGAGATTTGCAACAAACAAGTATTCACTGGCCGCTTGGCTTAGACGAGGTGAGGTAATCGGACAGAGCATTCATTGCCAACCTTTTGATGCTGATAAGTTCAAGTCGTCATTGTTTGAAATTCGGTCTCTCACTACCCTGTCAGCGTCGGAGTTCCAACCAAAGCTCATTGACACATGTGCGAGCTGTGGAGTTGCAGTTGCATTTGTAAAAGAGCTTCCAAAGACTGCAAGCGGTGCTACTAGATGGTTGACGTCGGAGAAAGCCCTAATACAATTGAGCTTGAAGTACAAAACTGACGATCATCTCTGGTTCACTTTCTTTCATGAAGCCGGACACATTCTCAGGCATCAAAAGAAGGGAATCTACTTGGAATGGTCTCGGCACCAGGGACAGGAAGAAGAAGAGGCTAATCGATTTGCCACTGATGTGTTAATTCCGCCTTCCTCTTGGAAGAAATTCCCATCGACGGGAAGGATCACCAAGTCGTCAATATGTGCCTTTGCCCGTGTCGAAAAGATTGCTCCAGGTGTTGTCGTTGGCCAACTTCAGCACAAGGGGAAACTTCCGCGGAGTCACTGTAATGACCTTAAGGGACGACTGATGTGGTCATGTAGTGCAACCTAGGCGGGTCCCGGCGCCCCACCATTTATGGTGGGTTCCTCTCTTAACCCCTCTGCAAAATCGCTGTTAATTTGCATCTGATATTTCCCCCGCCCCTATTAGTAAAGCGTCGTAGCGCGGAACCCCTTCGCGGTTCCGCGACCTACGCCGTCTCAAACCATAGGAGGAATTATGTCCACCTCAGCAAAGAATACCGACTCTAACCGTAAGAACGCCAAGCGCTCTACCGGCCCCAAAACCACGTCCGGCAAAAAGACATCCAGCCGCAACGCCCTCAAACACGGCGTCTACGCCCATGACCTCATTATCAGAACCGACTATTTGCAGGAAGACCCCGCCGAATACGAAAGATTGCTCCGCTCGATCACCGATGAACTCCAACCGGACACCCTTCTGCAGGAATCCCTCGTCCGCAAAATCGCCGACTGCGTCTGGCGCTCCCGGCGCATCGTTGCCGCCGAAACCGCCCATATCGTACACGCTCAAAGCAGTGTTCGCGACACCGCACAATCAATCTCCAGAATTAGCCCGGCCGTAGCCGAGCTCCACAATCTGGAACTCCCTGAACCTGATAATGACCACGAAGAGGAACTGGCCTCGCAGATGGCCGCTCTGAGGACAATCCCCGACCAGAAAACCGCTCGCCATCTCCTCCACTACGAAATGCGCCTCGACCGCCAACTGAGCCGCACCTACCGGCTATTCCGGCAACTCAAACGCTCCGCCCAGCTCGACAAAGCCATAGCCGCAGCCGGCTCGTCCCCTGCCAAACCTCCATCACCCGCTTCACCCGACAACACAAACGCGACTAACCCCGCCACCCCGGACAACGTGCCCGACTCTGCCACCCCCACCCCGGACCTCTCTACCCCTGCAGCCGATCCAAATTTGGGGTCCCCCATATTCGACGAAACGAACCCAAATATCTCATATCCCGCAACATCTTAGGGTGCAAAACGAACCCAAATCGAACCCAATTAAAGCCAATTCAAGCCAAATTTTTGGCGGTTGAAGGTGCTTTCAGGCGCCTCTGGTGACAGCCTCATGTGCACAGCGAATCACTGCAATCCCCTTCCTCCTCGTAGGGGTGATGATGCCCTTAACCCGATGGTGCATAACGTGCGATGCTGCTGTGGACGAGGAAAAACCTTGCATCCGGGGCGTTAGGGCGATAGATTTATAATGCATCAGGAAGGACTCCAACCGATTTTTGACAGACTGTATTTCAGTCATGGTGACGATCGTTTAGTATCAGTTTAGTAGTGTGAGGTGGTTATGCGCAGAATAACCCTTATTGTTGTCTTGATTATTGTGGCGGCGTGGCTCGGCTGCAACCGGCAGGCCACTTTGCCCGACCAGTCCGCTACGCTCGATAACCAGAAGACTACTCAGGAAGCGGACAAGCTACTGGTGGCGAATGAGCCATCCGAGGAACAGGTCAGTACTGCAGTCGAGCAGGTTGCTGTCGGCGATTCCGTTGTGAGAGTCCCTGACTCGATGCTGGCGGTATATTCTATTTCGATGATCTGGGGACAGATTCCGCCCGATCCGCTGGACACAACGCCCGTTTTCGATTGGTCGGGAACCGCGTACGTGAATGGCGTCGGACGATTCGTAGTGGTCTGCCCGATCGCTTTTGAGCGCGGCCAGGACAGCTTGATTCCGACCAACAATCCGACTTCTATCGCCTGGCATTCTCTTGCTGACAGCGACGTGGATGGACTGGCGACTCTGCTGATATTGCGTCGTGATGTTCAGTACGTGGTCGAGCCGCACTTCGTGTTCAATTCGGGGATGGCATCTCTGGATATTCCAATGAGCCGGATGGATAAATTCGACACCGTGGTCATTGTCAATTCCAAACAGGCGCTGGTTGTAAGAAGCTGGCGGATCGTCAGGCCGCTTTGCCCGTCCGGGACGCTGACTGGTGACTGGACTCGGCTGGTCAACACGGGCGACAGCGGGGCGTTCCTTGGGACCTGGAATGGCCCCGATGGCAAGCCGCTCGGCCCGCTGGCCGGAAGATTCTGGACCAATCCCGATGGCAGCCGCGAGTTCGCTGGAGCGTGGAGCGCAGGGATGCTGACCGTGATAGCCGGTGAGATCAAAGGGAAATGGTCATTCGCTGATCCTTCGATGTGTCCGATTTGCGGCGTGGGTGCCGGCGAATTCCACGGCAAATTCGTGGAGGTTCTTGGCGCCAGGCGGACCGGCGAACTGCATGGTGTGTTCGGCATTGGCCCGGGTCCCGGGCGCACGGTCATGCCGTTCCGAGGCGTCTGGAAAGTCGATTGCCAGACTCCGAAAGACCAGGTGAACTGAACCGAATCAGCTTTTACTTCGGACCAAATTGTGCCATCCCTGTCGCTGTGGCGGCAGGGATTGTTGCTTATTCTGCCGTCACACCACGGCGCCAACCTCGACTGTAACCGCCTTTAGAACGGTATCGACGTAGAAGTACTGGTCTCGGCAGAAGGGCACGAAGGTCAACTGAGCCGAAATTGGGTTGAAGCCTGAGGCAATACTCGTGCGCATCTCCCGCCCAGCAAGATCTCGATGCCAGAACACCTCGACTATTGTCAATGCCTCGCGAAGGGGAACCGAGGCCGGAACGCAGCCGGGTGACATCGTCTCAAGTTCGGTGAATGCGATCCTTCCTGCCGCAGCTGACATCCGTTTGCAGAGACGGTACATCGCTTCGGTGTTCTTGATCTTGAACGCCGGGACCATGATCCGGTCTGACCCGAAACTGCCGCCGAAAATCTTCCGAAGGGCCGATTGATCCTGCTGGGCAAACTTCATTGACCAGAATGGCAAGAGTGTATCGTTCTTAGCTTCAGTCACAACCGATTGTAACTGAGTCTGAAGCAACGTATGCCGTTCAAGAAATGCGATCCGCCCGCAATTGTGGCACTGATAGACATGTGACCGGGTGATCGGCAGATCGACACCGCAGTTACTACAGCGGTGCAGGGAGACTTTCAATGCACCAAACTGCACTACTGAGCCAATAGGGGCGGCGGCAATTGGCGAATCGGCTGTCTGTTCCGCACTACCGGCCACTTTCCCGGTGACACCGTCAACGTAGAAGGTGAGAATACCTCGGGGCGAGATTGACTCAATGCGAAAGTACGGAAAGTAGACGATACTGGCTGCCGGACTGAAAATCTCGGTGCGGTTTCTTCCGGCATTGACATAGTCAATTCTACCGGCCTCGACCACTCCTTTGAAAGCAGCTATTTGTGCCGCTTCCTGCGGTACCGATATGGAGTAATAGGTTGTGTCCGCTTCAGTGGTCTCTTGGGCAAACGGCACCATCCGAAGATAATCAGCCCGCAAGCCAAGAGAGTATGGAACGCCGGACAACTCCTGGGTCGCAAGGCGTGTCACTGCGACCGGTACAAGATTGATGGCCGTAAACTCTCTCTCCTCTGTCTGACTATCATCGAATGCCTCCTCGCCTTCTGCTCTCTCCACCTCATATGTAGTGTGTCGCACTTTCAGCGCCACCGCGTCGATCTTCCAATATGGATAGCTGATCTGGGTGACTCTTGTGCCCGAAACAAACGGCAAACCGTGCTCACGGCAGTAACGGTCAAGCTGGAAGAGCGCTTCTCGCTGAGATGCTTTGCGGCGGACCATAAATGCCGGCGGCGTATCCGGCATGACAATGCGCAACACCGACTCGCAATGTGAGCATGTCAGGACGAAGAAATCACCCTGAAGTTCAAGCTCAGCGCCGCACCCGGGGCAGGTCACCCCGATGCAGAACCCGCTTTTACGCGGTCGGCTTGTCGCTGTCGGTAGCAGGTTTGCCACAGGCGCTACAGAATTTGGAGCCGGGAATCAGTTCAGACGAACAGTGCGGGCATTTCAACTTGGCGTCAAGCTTGAACCCACAGTACATACAAAAACTGGCCTCGGTCGGGAGTTCCTGGCGACACGACGGGCAGGTATTCTGCTCCACCATCGTGTGACCGCAACGATAACAATAACGCGACTGCTCCGGCGTGTCGGTATGACACTTGGGGCAGGTGACAGTGGCGATCGGCTCACGGCGTAGTTCTACCTGCTCAGGCGAGAACACTTTAGAAAGCATCGCCGGGGCCATCAACCCGACGCCGGCGCCAACCATTACTCCGGCTCCGGAGGCAGCGGCTCCGCCGCTTTCGCCCAGGCCTTTGGCGATCTCGAATTTGAGAAACTTGTCCAGATCGCCGATTGCCTCCATACCGGAGCGACGGTCGATCATCGACGCGACATCTTCAGGCGGCGTGATCGACGTAATGAAGAAATCGACTAACTTGAGGCCATACTTGTCAAATTCCACTCGCACCAGTTCCTTGAATTCACTCGCCAATTCAGTGTACTGTTTCGGAAGGTCGAGAATGCTGTCAAGCTTTTCACCGAGCAGATCGTTCAGTCGGGCGACAATCACGTCGCGAAGGTAATCATTGATCTCTGGCGTCGTATATTTCGCCTGACGCCCAACTATGGTATTAAGAAACAGACTCGGCTTTTCGATCCGCATCGTGTAAGCTCCATGTCCCCGAAGGCGAACCAGGCCGAGTTTGCTGTCCCGAAATGTCACCGGATCGCGCGTGCCCCACTTCAGGCTGGTAAATACTTTCTGGTTGCAGAAGTAGACTTCAGCCCGAAACGGTGATGTAAACCCCCACGGCAAAGACAAGAACCGGGTCAGAATCGGCAAGTTCAAAGTTGATAGCGTATGCCGGCCGGTGGAAAACGTGTCGGCGGCATGGCCGCTCTTGAAGAAGATGGCGACCTGACTGTCACGTACAATCAACTGCGCCCCCATCTTGAAATCGGCGGAGCCTTCCTGCGGAATCCGATAGATCATCTCCTCGCCGGAAGAGTTCATCCACTCGATAACTTCCATTAACAGCGCCATGAGAACTCCCTTGTGGAATGAGTCTTTTCTCAAATTGTCGGAAGAACCGGCCGTTTATTGACCTTACTTAGCTCCGGATCGCAACACCCCCTAAACCGGTTTTGCGAATCGCCCGGCGACTCCGCGTCCATGTTTTACCTTGCGCCGGCAGCAGTCGACGGTGTAACATTTCATTTGTATTTCAACAGCGCCGTTTGCCAGGAGAAGACCATATGCGCAACGTGTTAGCGTTAATCGTCGGGGCGACACTGACTGCAACCATTGTCAGCCCGGTTGTCGCCCAAGGTTCATTCGATGCCCGACCAGTCGAGAAGTTAATGGACTCGGCCAAATCGGTCGAGGCGCCGGTGTTCGCGCCCAAGACGTTTCTTAAGGCCAGAGAGCAATTCGATATGGCGGTCAGCCCTGCCCGATCTGCCTCCAATGCTCCATCCTACCTGGCCAAAGCCCGTGAGTATTTGGAGAACGCCATCAAAGCGACTGAGGTCTGCAAGTTGTCGCTGAGAGAATATCTCCCGCCTCGCGACAAAGCCAGAGCGGCGAAAGCGTTTGTGCTGGCACAAATCTCCTACGGCAAGGCGGAAGAGCAATTTGTCGCGGCCACCGGCAAGATCGAGTCAGGCGATGTCAAGGGGGGACTGAAGGAAGCCGTCAAGTCGTCTCCCTTGTTTGATGCCACCGAGATGGAGGCCATCCGCATAGATGTACTCGGCAAAGCCGATTCGCTGATCGCAGCGGCGGTAGTCGACGAAGCTCCCAAGTACGCCATGACCACTCTCGACAAAGCGCGCTCGGCCAGAGAAAAAGCCAATACGATTCTGACCCAGAATCGGTACAATCGCAAAGATGCGACGGTTGAAACCGCACGGGCAGAATACGAGGCGCGGCATGCGTCGAATATCGCGCAATCCGTCCGATCTCTGAACCGCAACGATCAGGCGTGGGAGAAGCTGATGTTGCTGTATGAGATTCAGATGAACCGGGTCGGCGAAGCCCTCAAATTGCCCTTCCTGCCGTTTGACAACGGCCAGATGGCGGCGGCTGATTCGCTGATAAAGTCGATCCGAGCCAGTCAATCTGCGTTGTCCGCCGACGCTGCCACCGTGCAGGATTCTCTTACGGCAGCGAGAACGCGAGTCGGGGAACTGGAGAGAAGTCAGGAGCGACTGACATCTCAACTACGCACGACGGTTGCTCTGCTCAACGGCGATACGACCGCGTCTGACCCGATGGCTCTCGCACTGGCTATCGACGACGGCGTCACTGCACTCAGCACGGAGCGCGGCAAATTGTCCGAGCAAATCACGGCTGAACAAAGCAAAATGAGCCAGCTGTCGGAACAGCATCAGGAGGTGTCCGCAGAGCTTCAAGCCAAGCAGGAACGAGAGGACCGCCTTGCCAAGGCCCGATCTATGATCGACCCGACTGAGGGGGAATTGCTGGTGAACGCATCCAATGATATCGTCCTGCGCTTGTTTGCTCTCTCGTTTGCCGCCGGCAAGAGCGAAATCACCGAACAGCACAAGCCGCTTTTGGACAAGGTCCGAGAGACTATCACGCTGTTCGGCAATCCCAAACTCGTTATCGAGGGGCATACCGACGACAAGGGTGATCCCGTGAACAATACCCAGCTCTCTGAGAAACGGGCGTACGCGGTAATGCAATACTTGCGTCAAACGATGTCGATCCCGTCCGACCAGATTCGGGCTATCGGCTACGGTTCCGAAAAACCGATCGCGTCGCAGGCGACCGCGGAAGGGCGCGCCAAGAACCGGCGGATTGATATCGTGATACTGCAATAGGGACCGCAAGCGGCTGGAGCTCAGGCTACAAACAGACTGCGCAAGACCGAACGAATCTTGTGAAGCGCGAACAGGCGGG
>Ga0315276_10004384_pt1 | contig 12955 bp, 7 predicted proteins | sample YL17G05_0_MG_FD_204542 | JGI IMG/M metagenome (GOLD analysis project Ga0315276, IMG submission 204542) | Sediment microbial communities from Yellowstone Lake, YNP, Wyoming, USA - YL17G05_0 | ecosystem: Environmental > Aquatic > Freshwater > Lake > Sediment | place: USA: Wyoming | collected... | reverse complement strand
TGCGCCTGCCCCTGTGCCTGCGCCTGCCCCTGTGCCTGCGCCTGCCCCTGTGCCTGCGCCTGCGCCTGCCCCTGCGCCTGCCCCTGCGCCTGCCCCTGTGCCTGCCCCTGCGCCTGCCCCTGTGCCTGCCCCTGCCCCTGTGAGACCGTTCGTATTGCCGCAATGGATTCAAAACTATTTGCGTCACTTGCAGCGCTTTCGCTTGAAGGTTCCGCAATGGTTGGATGCACACATTCGGCAGTTGCGATGGCAACACCTGAATCAGGGGCGGGGCTTAAGGCGTGTTGGCATTGGCATGGTGTTTCATCATTAAATTTTATTTAAAACAAATCAATATAAAAAGTATATTTGGTTTATTCATATTGAGAACAACACATGAAGGAATCTTCATCTTCCTCATCCTCAGAACAACAAGCGCAACAGCCACCACCAGAGCAACCGCATCATGATCTTTCTTGTGGTTGGACTCTGTGGTGTCATCTGCCGCACGACACCGATTGGTCGTTGAAGAGCTACATCAAGCTGCACAATTTCAACACGGTGGAGCACGCGGTTAGTGTGACCGAAATGCTGCCACCAAAATTGGTGATGAATTGCATGTTGTTTTTAATGAGGGAGGGCATCACGCCCATATGGGAAGATGTTAGAAACCGGAATGGCGGTTGTTTTTCATACAAGGTCATCAACAAGGACGTGCAAGATTGTTGGCGTCAATTAACGTACGCGTTGGTGGGCAACAGCCTTTCGTCCAACCAGACGTTGCTGCCCGCGGTGAATGGCATCACCATTTCCCCCAAAAAGAATTTTTGCATTGTCAAGATTTGGTTGGCAAACTGCAAGTTCCAGAATGCGGCCGTCATACACGAGTTGGCCGGCATAGTCCCGCACGGCTGCTTGTTCAAAAAGCACACGCCGGAATACTAAGGGGGACATGCGTCCCCCTTCAACCCCCCTTGAATGCAAAGGCACGACCGTAAAGGCCTTTGTGTCCATCATGTCGGTCCAAAACAGTTTCTTGAATTTCAAATCAGAGAGAAATTCAAGGAATCGGGGGCGTGGGGCATTGTGGCATGCATCCTTCTTTTAAATATAACGAATATATATAAAAACGAATATATAAAAAATGAATAAAAATATGGATAACATATGTTACACCGGAATCGGGGCAAATAAAACCGGAAATCATACTAGAAAACAATTTTTAGCGATTGCAAATACATTTAAACACAAGTGCTCCAGATATGTAAGGTCATTGAAATGCAAATCCTGCAAGAAAAGCAGGGAACTAAACACGAAACAGGTTTATAAACAAATCAATGCGACCCGTAAAAATAAAATATATAAAATATCACAGAACGTAGAAAAAAAATTGCTTGAATACATGCACAAATGCAACCAGTGCAAGAGTAAAAATCTAAAACCATGTACGGTTGATAAGTATCTTGCGTACTCGGGAGCTACCGCAGGGAAGTGCGCACCTCCCAGTGCAACATAACAACGTCATTATAAATAAAGGCACCCCAAACGGTTTCTTGATTTTCAAATCTGAGAGAAATTCAAGAAAAACACCAAAAATCAGGAACAATTTAAACAATTTACACCATTATGCCCGAAACGGAATCGGATGCCGTATTTGTGTCCGCATCTGTTTCCGTGTTGGATTCATAATCCGATTCGGATGCGGTTGCCTTGGTGTCAACCTGTGGCGTCGTCATGCTGCTGCTGCTGCGGCCTGTTGCATTCACCTTGTTTTCAATATCCACATATGATTCAAACCGATTTGCCAGTTTTAAAATGTTGGGCCTTCCAATTGGGTCGTCGTTGATGCGCGTGTCCGCGGCGGCGTTTCGTTCTCGGGTGAACCAATGCAACACGTCTCTGCGGTTTGCGTCTCCAACTCTTGAGAGATATTCATGAATAATTGCATTGTCAACAATCTCGGAGACTTCCAGCAGATTCTTCATTTTGATGCGGATCAAATCCAGCAATCCACTGCCGCGGTTGCGCATGGTCGGTTCAAGCGCAAGCTCCACGCGAATCTCATTTGCGATTTGCCCGTATTGTATGTAGGCAATGCGATGATTCTCGCTCTTCTGGCTGATTTTTAAATACGAAAAATAGCTTTTCAATAAACTTGCATACAGGCTCATCCCGCCCAGAATCAGGTGAATGTGTTCGTACTCCAAATTGAGTCCGGACACGAACCCAATGAACGCGGTAATCGTAATAATGGGTAAATTAAATATGGTTTCTCTCGTTTTGAACTTCTTATGACACATCAAATGGAGGTTGGACCACGCTTCGCACTCCTCCCCCTTTCTTTGCAAAAAATACTCCAGATTGGGCGTGTAATGCACATTGTCCACTTCGGGCATAGTATGTATGCGATGCGACGAGTAATAATATATGCATGCATAAAAATATATCACGAATGCATTTAAAGCCATAATGGGTCTAAAGGACAGACAATGACCACCACAGCCACAGCAACAGCCACAGCAACCGCCACCGCAACCGCCACATTAACCCTTCACGAGCATGAAATACCGAAGTATTATCAAGAACGAGTTCTATCGTATTTGTTCCGAAACGCGGCGCTGTTGAAGACGCGAACCAATCATGCCGTGCCAGTGCGCATACAAATGCACGAGTACTTTAACCGGAGAACGTACAATGCAGTAAAAACCGTGATTGACGAAAAAATAAAGGAAAAAGAATTGCCGGCGGCAGATGCGGCGATTGCCGCGTACGACCCGATCAATTCTTTATTCATGACTATCGGGCTCGGCGATTACGACTACGGTTTCACGGATGCTAAAAACGAGAAGCACACGTTTGAGATTGACTACCGAGAGGAGGCGAACCCGCGACCAACCAGCTGCGACGGCATGGTGTTCTTTCGCCGGCTGCTGGTGCGCACGCCGACCCCCGATTCCTTTGTGGAGTTCTACAAGCTGGCCAGCGAGATTGACAACACCAGCGACGAGAAGTTGCGCATTTCGGTGACCAACAAATACAGCGAGTGGAACACGTACAGCCGCATCCCCGTGCGCCGGCTGAACACGGTCTACATGGACGAGCGCGTCAAGCAGCGCATCATGGACGACGTTACGGATTTTCTGAACAGCGAGGCGGAGTACGACGCGTTCGGCATCCCGTACAAAAAGACGTACCTGTTGACGGGTGTTCCCGGCAGCGGCAAGACGAGCCTGATAAAAGCGCTGTGCAACGAGATTCACTACAACCTGGGCATCATGAGCATGAGCCGCGACATGGACAACGCCACTGTCCAGGGGTCGTTCCGCAACATAGACCCCAAGACGGTGTTACTACTAGAAGACATTGACTGCCTGTTTGAGAAGCGCGTGTCGGTGGAGACGCAGAGTTTCACGTTCAGCAACCTGCTCAACATTCTGGACGGCGTGCTGTTCAAGCACGGGCTCATCGTGTTCATCACGACGAACCACCCCGAGAAGCTGGACCCCGCTTTGCTGCGCCAGGGCCGCACCGACTTGATTGTGGAGCTGAACTACCCCAGTCGGACGGAGATTGAGAAGCTGTTCCGCGACATGCTCGGTGGCAAGCATTATGCCACGGCGGAAGCAACCACGGACGCGTTCAAATCGTTTTACGCGGCGATCAAGGACAAGCAGCTGCCCATGTCGGCCATCGTGAATTTCCTGTTCCGGCACCGGGACAAACACATGGACAATCTGAAGGAGCTGCTGGATGGCGACACGTTTATTAAGCGCGTCACGGGACAGGAGACGTCCACGAAGCTGTACACATAAACAGTGCTCAAACATGTTCAAACATGCGAATTCATTAACAAATACAAATACAAATACAAATAACAAATTCATCATAAGTATTTAAAGCTTGTTATTTAAATTGGGGTATACGCACATAACACTTGGGGAAATGAACGCATCTGCTTATGCCGACAACGTGTTGACCATCAAGACCGTGCAAATTGCGCCGTTTCGCACGCTCATGACTGCGCTCAAGGACATCCTGCTGGAAACCAACATCACGTTTAAGAAGGACGGCATCCGCATCGTGAACATGGACAAGTCGCACACCATGCTGGCGCACTTGTTCCTGGGCGCGGAGAATTTTGAGCACTACGAGTGTCACATGGAAAAAATCATTATTGGCGTCAACATGTTCCACTTGTTCAAGCTGATTAATTCCATAGACAACGATGACACGCTCACGCTGTACATTGAGAAGAAGGACTACAACGACGGCATTGTGTCGTTTCTGGGCCTGAAGTTTGAGAACGGCGACATTCGGCAGTGCAAGACGCAGAAGCTGCGGCTCATTGAGCCCGACCCCGAAGAGTTCATTGAGCCCAACGTGGTGTTTTCGTCGGTCATCAACCTGCCGTCATCCGATTTCCAGAAAATCATTCGCGACATGTCGTGCATTTCGGAGAAGCTGGAGATCAAGTCGGTGGGCAACGAGCTCATCTTCCGGTGCTCCGGCCAGTTTGCCACGGCGGAGATCCGGCGCATGGAAACCGACGGCAGCATGGAGTTCATTCAAAAGCAGGACTCCAATAAAATCATTCAGGGCGAATTCTCTCTGAAGAACTTGGGCTACTTCATCAAGTGCACCAACCTGTGCAGCCAGATTGAGATGTACTTGGAGAACGACCTGCCGCTGGTTGTGAAGTACTACGTGGCCAGCCTGGGAGAGATTAAGCTGTGTTTGGCGCCGCTGCCGTCGTCCAACTAAGAGGGGAACCTACGGTTCCCCTTAAACCCCTCCCTTAAAGGGGACACGTCCCCCTTAAACCCCAAAGGATATGAATAGGAAAAAATAACATATTGGTTATATGTGTGAAAAGGGAAAGGTTCGGAAAACCGTAGGTTTTCTGAGGGAAAGGTTCGGAAAACCGTAGGTTTTCTGAGGGAAAGGTTCGGAAAACCGTAGGTTTTCCGATAAAATTGATTTATAAATAATGCGCAATTAATGTATTACAGACAACCCAATACATCAATTATATTACGCACACAAGATACATACACAAGATGTCCAAACCCGTCATTGAATCGTTCGTGGATCACGACGGCACTCTCAAGTTCACTGTCAAAGGTATCAACGTGAGTCTGGCGAATGCCGTGCGCCGCACCATTTTAGCCGACATTCCCACGTACTGTTTCCGCACTCTGCCGCACGCCGAGAACCGGGTGCAAATCACGGCCAACACCACGCGACTGAACAACGAAATCATTAAGCAGCGCATGGGCTGCATTCCAATCCACATCAAGGCAAACGATCCCGACTTTGAGCACTTCAACGTGGCAGATTATCGCGTGGTGTTAGACGTGCAAAACACGGGCACCGCAAGCGAATACGTCACGACGAAACACTTCCGCATTGTGAATGCGAAAACGGGGAAAGAGCTGAGCGAGTCCGTTGTTCGGCGCATCTTTCCGCCCGATGCGATGACGGGCGGCTACATATTGATCGCGCGGCTAATGCCGAGATTGACTCAACACGTGGAAGGTGAGCGGCTGGCGTTGACCGCCGAAATCGGGGTGGGCACTGCGCGCATGGACGGCATGTACAATGTGGTGAGCACGTGCGCGTATTGCGCAACCCCAAATGTGGCAGAGGCAGACAAGGTGTGGGCGGAGTGCGCAAAAGCATTGGAGCGCGACGGCAATGAGGCCGCATTCATTGCGTCCGAAAAGAAGAATTGGTTTGCAATGGAGGCACAGCGATACACGCATTCCGACAGCTTTGATTTCATCATTGAATCGGTCGGCGTGTATTCCAATACCGAGATTGTCACCAAGGCGTGCCTGCTCATTGTTGAAAAATGCAACAAGCTCGTGAGCGATATTGAGAATGCCAGCGGCGACGTGGATGTGGCGCCGTCGGACACCACGCTCAGCAACGGTTACGATGTAACGCTGCAAAACGAGGACTACACGCTGGGCAAGTGCATTGAATACTTCCTTCACACCAATCATTATGAGGGCAGTCGCACGGTTTCGTTTTGCGGGTTTCGCAAAAACCACCCGCACGACACACACAGCATGATCCGCCTCGCGTTTCACGCTCCCACCGACGTTGACATTGTTCACGCATATTTGATTGCAGCTGCGCGCGAATCGGCGGCAGTGTTCCAGTCACTTATTTCGCAGATTCACCGTTAAATCAGAAAACCTACGGTTTTCCGAACCTTTCCCTCAGAAAACCTACGAATATATGCAGTGCGAAATGTAAAATGTATTTTTAATATTTGTTTATAACTCAAACATTAAAACGTGTGTGTTTTTTTTGTAAAACAATTAGACGACGACCAATCTTTATCAATCATGCTTTACCTTTTCGCACGCTTTTCTGGTCCCGTAATTCAGCGCGTAGATCTGGTGCGACGGGGGCAGCCCGTTCATGTACGCAATTGTTTTGCCCAGCGTGATGTGCTCCCTCTTTTCGCGCAGCTCCTTCAAATACTGTTCGTGCAGCCGGAACATGTGCGTTTTGAATTCGGCGGGATACTCGGTGAAGGGGCGCTCCTTTCGAACGTAGCACCCGATGTAGTTTGCAAACAGCTGGGTTGTGTAAGCGTGCAGCTGGTCCTTGAACTTCTGAAACGCGTCGCGGTGCTCGGGGTGCAGCTGCAAATACTCCTTTACATTGCCCTGCTGCCGCAGCGACAAGTACTGGAACTGCAGCTTGGGTTCGCTGCCGTGCAGGTTCTTCATGCGCTCGTAGTTCGGGTTGCGATACTTGAAGCGCGCGCCGGTGCTTCGCTCGCGGCACACCAGCCCGGGGAAATCGTACGGCGCATTCAGCGACGTGTAGATCTCTTGCAACTCGCTCAGACCGACGTCGGTGAATTGAAGGGGCAGCTGCACACCCGTTTCTTGAATTGCGTTGATTCGGGCCAAGTGCTCGTCGCGGCACTGCTCCTCCACCACAAGGCTTTCGTTGTCCGCCTTGTAGACGGCAATCAGGTAGAGCGCGGGCTTTTCAATGCGGCGCACAATATGGTTGTTCGGGTGCTGCATAACAAAACTGTAGCTGCAGTCTTTTTGCAGCGCATCAAAATCCAGATTGGCTGCACTCATGCAGTCCAGAAACATGCGGCGAAATGTTTTCTTTGTTTCGGTTGGTTCGGTTGGTTGGGTTGATTCGGTTGGTTCTTGCTTTTGAACCGGTGTGGGCTGCACCGAGTGGAACACGATGTTTGCGCCCACGCAGCTCTTTGTGGCCAGCTCCCACCCCGCGCCATCGTCTTGTCCGTTGGGTTTATGGTAAAACACGTTGATCATGGTGCCCTCCACGAGCTCTTCCACAATGAGGTTGTCATCCGAAAAACGAGTGTTTGAAGGACTAATGCATTTGGGTGGCGAGTATGCCATGATTTTTCCGTGCTGGTCCAGCACCACCGACCGCAGAAGTCCGATGGTTTGCAGCTCGTCGCACTTCAACTTGCCCGCGGTGTATTTCAAAATGGAATGCACGTGCGATCCGCACTTCCATTTCTTGTTGGTCAAATTCCATTTTTTCAGGAGCGACTGCAGTTCGTCGCTGTCGGGGTCATGAAACATGAGACTGAACGCGCGCAAAATGTCGGGGCTGGCGCGTTTCAAATCGCAGGTCCAAGCAATTGCATTCGTGGTTGTGGTTGTGGTTGTTGTTGCTGTTGCTGTTGTTGCAGGAGTCATTGAATAAATGTATTGCACAAATCTATCAACAATGAGCAACATGTCTTTAACTTCATTTTACAAACACTTTACGTGTTTGTCTGCGGTGTCGGCGGCCGCCTCTGGGCGTCATGGATCCTCTGGGTGTTTTTGCTTTGGCTGCCTTTTTTGTCCTTGGTTTTTTCACAGACGCCCTTGCTGCCTTCTCTCGGGCGTTGTCCGCCATTGTAATCAACCTCTCGTTTGAAAAGGTGCGGTCACACGTCTGAATGTATCCGTCCAGGTTTCGCTGCAGCGTGTTCAGTTTGCGTTGGCACGGCGTCAACTTCGCGTACTCGCGTTTTTTTCGTGCGGCCTCTTCCTTTTTTTCGGCCTCTTTTTGAACGAAATCTTTCGCGGTTTGCTCAAAGTATTCTTTCAACGGAACCACCTTCTTTCCGATGGCGCGGTTCTGCTTGAAGACGGCTTCGTCTATTTTCGGGGCTTCTTCGGGAATCCCGTACCGCATTGCAATCATGTCGGCCGCGTTTTCCAGCGGATTTTTCTTGTGAGCCGCGGCTTCAAACGCATTCGACACGGTTGGCACCACGTCGCCAACCAACGTGGGCGCAATCCGTTTTTTGGGTTTTGCAGACATGGTGTAGGTGTAGTGTATATATGTGTATATATCATACACTGCTAAAATATTTGAATAAAATATAAAAATATAATAGAAGGTTATGTTAAGATATACACAATATCCCAATGTCAGTGCAGGTGCAGTTGGGCGATATCGTTCAAATTGAAGCCAAAAACCAGGATTTAAACAACCACGTGTATGTCATTGATTATTTGGATGAAACCAAGCTTCGCCTCATTGATGCGGAGACAATGCTGCAGCGCACGCTGACCATTACCCCGGACACGGGGTCCTTTTCGGATGAGTCCATTTTCAACATCAACATTTTGGACCACGCGCCGGAAGCGGGGTACGCGCGGCAAAACGGGCTGCTTCCAAACACGTGGGTGGACATTTATTTTGGCGGCGAGCACCCCACCGTTATCACCGGGCGCATCTCTAATTTAGAAGAAGGCGAGGACATGATTGAACTCACCACCGCACCCGACAACGACGTAATTTACATCAACTTCGGATTCAAGGGGCTGCCCGAGCACCTGCCGATCGAACGCATCAACATACGCCCGCCCCCGAGTGGAACATCTGTGCGCGGATTGGACACCACATCAGCAGAAGGCGCGGAAGCAGAAGGCGCGGAAGCAGAAGGCGCAAAGGAACCGTTTGACGACGAGTTTGCGCAAAAAACCGTGTCGGTTGCGGTTCCGGCGGTGCGCAACGCCATCGCGGAGATGCTGCACGACGCCGACGAAATCATGGCATCGCAAGCCGTCCAGGAGTTCGCCTTCATGGTGGACGTGCCCGCCGATCGCAAGCGCTACACCCTGGAATCGCAGACCAACGACTTGCTGAACGCGCTCCTGTCCGGAGTGCCCGCCACTCGGCGCACTGACACCGTGTTGAACGGCATCCACGCGCTCATCACCCGGTTCAAGCAGCTGCGCGAGCAGTTTTCCACGTTTGACCGCAGCGGGAACGCGCACGCGCCGCTCACGCACGGCCACGACCACCGCCCGCTCATTCATGCGCTCCAAAAAATGAACCAGCGCCTGCATTGGATTCTGCCCGTCGCAGCGTGCCGCAAGAAGACCTACACGAACGAAGAAACCGACGAGGCGCTGCGCTTGGCCAAAGAGGACGTGGTGGAAATCAGCATGGCGGAAACGTTGTCCGAGCAGGCGGAGTTGTATGCCGCTTACAAAAACGGCGCCGACTCGCACGCCGCATACATGCGGAAGGCCCAAACCGCGCCGTTTGAACCGCCCGAGTACGAGAATGAAGATTTCTTAACCAGTGCAGCCGTGGGCGACAACTTGACCGCCGTCATTGACAACCTGGGCGAACTCCAGTCCTCCGTGGTTGCGGGCGAAAAGCTGAAAACTCGGCGGTTCGTCATGCAGCGCTACAGCCTGGGGCTCACGCAGCTGCATGCAACGAACATCAGCGAGAAGCGCATGACGGCCGAAGTGGTGCCCATGACCCCCGCAGATACCCTCACGCTGAAGTCGTTCCTCATGCTGCCGGAGTCCACCGTCGCGTATTCGCGCATCAACCTGCACACCATCAACATCATGGACAAGTCGCGGCTGAACCAGCACAACCTGAATTACTGGCAGCTGCTGCGCAAGACCACGCGCATCAGCACGCGCACCATTGACGACTTGGACGAACACATCGCGTTCAACTCGCGCGATTTTTTGAGCGACATCAAGGAGTACGTGCTCAGCCACGAAATCACGGACCCCGATCGGTACGCGGAGTATTTGCGCATCGTGGTGCCCCGCACCCGCGTGCTGTTTGACCTCGTCAAGAAGCACCTCGTGGGCAGCCTCACCCTCTCCGAAATCGTGAACTACTTGGAGCCCTTCATGGTGTACCACCGCGACCTGACGTACCGCCAATACACCGACATGGTGGGCTTCTTGCGCGAGCGCATCCGCGACCACAAGCGCAACTACGCGCTGCTCAAGACCCAGTGCGACAAGGTGCGCGCCCACAACTACGGCGTCCTGCATTTGGGCCTGTCCCTGCTCCACAACCTGCTGGTGAGCGGCAAAGCGCAGACCGAAGGCGAAGAAGAAGGAGCCGTGAGCGGCAGCAGTGTGTTTGAGACGTACGGCTTTTCGCGGGAGCAGTACAACATTAGCGGCGACACCGCGTTTCAGCGCGCGGATGCGGCCGATGCGGAACTCCGTTTGCGCCGGTCGCTCACCCCGTCCGAGCTCATGCACCGCATGCTCGTGGCCGACAACGCCCGGCTCTACATGTGCGCGGTGGCCAAGCTGAACCTGGACCTTCTGACGTCCTTTGACTTCGCCGCGCTGCTCAACCAGCAGACCAACAAGTACAAGCAGCGCAAGGCGGTGGAAGAGGGCGACAACAAGTGCGCCAACATCGTCATTGCCAAGCAGTACTTGGCCGACTCGGACGAGCTGGAGGACGACAACGGCATCAACATTGCGTTTGACCGCAAGTTTGACCGCACCAAGTACGAATTTATTAAGCGCTACGAGTCGCAGCAGGAGGCCATGCCGCGCGAGGAGTTCGTCCTGTTTCTCAAGGAGGAAATCAAGCGCGAGCTGAAGGTGCCCGACGATCGGCAGGCGGGCGTGGAGGCGGAAGCCATGTTGCTGGGCGAGCGCCCCGTGCAGGACGGGCAGTACGCGGTCATTGAAATGGACAACGCGGACGGCACCAACCGCTACCTGTACTACGTGCGCAAAAACAAGCAGTGGGTTCGCGACACCAACATTCCCACCGGGGTTTCCATGCACGACCCCGCGTTTTTCTGCAACGTGCAGGAAAAGTGCTTCACGGTGGAGCAAACGTGCATGGACTTCAACCTGGCCGCCGACGCTGTGAAGGAGGGGCTGCTGGACGAAATGAACGCGGAATTCAAGGCCGGCGTGGAGGACAGCCGCGACCGCACCCTGCAGCGCATCAACGGCAAGTTCAAGTACTACGACACCGTGCTGCCGCGCGTGCGGCACATGAAGTACGCGCGCATGACGAAGTACAACGACGCGCAGCTGCGGCACCAAGTGAGCGCCGACGACCTCCAGGACATTCTGCAGTCCCCGTACGAGCGGCTGAAAACCATCATTTTGGGGCAGTCCGATTTGGTCAAACGCAGCGCGGACGTTCTGAATTTCGTGGAGCGGTACACGCGCGGCGCCAACGAGCGCCTGGGCGAGGACCCGCACTGGCTCTACTGCGTAAAAACCGACGTGAAGCTGCTGCCGGGCTTCTTGCGCCGGCTGGCGGCGGCGTTCATGGCTTCGTCGTCTAACACTGCCACGTTGTATCAATCCACGCTGCGCGCCATTTGCCGAGAGCAGGGCGAACTCAGCGACGAAGGCAACGCCGTCGTGGACAAGCACAGCGGCTACGTCATCGCGCACCTGGAATCGGCCGAGGAGGAGGGGGGCTTCCACGACGTTCTGCCAGACCACGACGAAGGGGCTGTGGTGGGCGCGTTGACGGTCAAGACAACGGTGCCCAAAAAATATGACAACCCGCGAGCCGTGATGATTTCCAACGTGGTCACGTCCATGGGCAACTACTTGAACGTGGATTTAAATCCGTTGCGCGAGTTCATTGTGGAGAAAACCATGGCCGTGATGAACGCCACCCTCAAATCGGAGGACCAATACAATAAAATTGCGCAGAAACGGTTGGAAACAGATAAAAAAACGTCCCCCTCGTTCAAGGAATTCTTGAACACGTCGCTGCTGTTTTGCACCCTCGGGTTTTTAACGGCGGCCGTCCAAACCGCCATCCCGTCGCTCAAAACCAGCAAAACGCAGCCCGGATGCGTGCGCTCCTTCGTGGGGTACCCGCTGCTGGGCGAGGAAGACATGAGCGGCATCCGCTACGTGGCCTGCATTGCGCACCAGCTGAAGAGCAAATCCGTGGACCCGTGGACCGCCATCAAAGACATGAAGGAGTCCGGCATCGCCGAAAAAATCAAACTGTTCGTGAACAAGCACGTGGTGACAAACGGCGAAATCGGCGGCTTGCTGGCGCTCAAGCGCGAGTACCTCAAAGACAATGTGGACGAGCTCATTCCGGTGGAACTGGACATCCGGCGCATGACCACGTTCCTGCCGCCGCTGGACGGCGTCGTCAATCCCACGACCAACCAAGTGTCGCCGCAGTTCATGGAACGGCTGGACGAAGCCCTGCGTCGCGGGAAGCCGGAGCAAACCGAACTACTCGGGGTGTTGCGCGCCAAGGTCATGTACTTCTCGCTCGGCATTCAGCAGCTGGTGCAGGAAGTGGTCAGCAAATTCAGAACGCAGCTGCTGCTGAAGCCGCAAACCGAAGGCGGCGTGCCGTTCCTGCAGAACGCGTGCTGCTTGGAACCCGCGGACAGCACCACTCTGGACTTCTTCGTGCGCCAGCGCCCCGGCATCCGCGAACACAGCGATGACGCGGCCAAGACGCAGGCCGTGATTGATCGCGTCGTGCGGCTGGGTCAGGCCGCCACGTTGTACGACCCCACCTCCACGAAACCCGCAGTTCCGGCGCTGTCCCCGCAGTTTGACGAGCGCACCGTCTACGCGGCATTCATCGCGTTCTGCAATTACACCAACGCGCGCCCCGTTCCGCCGCAGCTGCAGCTGTTCTGCTTGAACAAGCCCGCGCCCGGCGAGTTCAACGCGTCGGACCC
>Ga0315276_10004378_pt1 | contig 12964 bp, 14 predicted proteins | sample YL17G05_0_MG_FD_204542 | JGI IMG/M metagenome (GOLD analysis project Ga0315276, IMG submission 204542) | Sediment microbial communities from Yellowstone Lake, YNP, Wyoming, USA - YL17G05_0 | ecosystem: Environmental > Aquatic > Freshwater > Lake > Sediment | place: USA: Wyoming | collected... | reverse complement strand
ACGAGGTAACGCCGGAGATGCGCCGCCGCGCCAAGGTCTTCAACTTCGGCGTGCTCTACGGTCTCACTGGCTTCGGCCTGTCGCAACGAGAGGGCATCCCTCGGGAGGAGGCGAACGCCTTCATCGAGACCTACTTCCAGAAGTACGCCTGCGTCAAGGAGTGGCGGGAATCAGTCATCGCCGCCACCCGCAAGAATGGCTACGCCGAGACGATGATGGGCCGCCGCCGCTACATACCCACCATCGACTCCGCCAACGCTCAGGTGCGTGCCGCCGCCGAGCGCATCGCCGTCAATATGCCCACTCAGGGCACCGCCTCCGACATCATCAAAGTCGCCATGAACCGCATCGACGCCGAACTGGAGGAGCGCGGCATGAAGGCGAAGATGCTCCTCCAGGTACACGACGAGCTAATCTTCGAGGGGCCGGCCGCGGAGTTGGATGACCTGCGGGAGATGGTGCTGCGCATCATGCCTGCCTCTCTCGACCTGGCCGTGCCCCTGAAAGTGGACGTGAAGGTGGGCAAGAACTGGGGAGATTTGTAGATGACCATCCGGGGAGAGCCGATTAGGTAGATGCCTGAGCTCCCTGAAGTCGAGACCATACGCTGCGATCTCTACCCGCGCGTCTGCGGTCGCACCGTCACCACTGTCCGCATCACCCCCGACAAGGTGCCCTTGATCGATGGCGTCTCTGCCGCCGAGTTCAAGGCCCGCATCACGGGGCGTCGCATCGAGGGATTGAGCCGCCGTGGCAAGTACCTCATCTTTCACCTCTCCGGCGACCTCTACCTCATCATCCACCTGCGCATGACCGGCGCGCTCCTCCACCGCAACGCCGGCGACCCCGCCGACCGCTACACGCGCGCTACCATCGCTCTCGACGACGGCACGGAGCTGCGCTTCACCGACCTGCGCAAGCTGGGGCGATTCCGTCTGGTCGCTCATCCGGATGAGGTCGTGGGTAAGCTTGGCCCCGAGCCGCTGGACGCATCCTTCACCGCCGCAGCCCTCAAACGAGCGATAGGGCGGCGCAGGGCCCCGATTAAGGCTTTGCTCCTGGATCAACGCGCTCTTGCCGGAGTGGGCAACATCTACGCTGACGAAGCGCTCTTTGCCGCTCGCATTCACCCCCAGCGGCATGCTGATACCCTAACAGAAGCCGAAATAGGAAGGCTTCATCGCTCGGTCCGCCGCGTTCTGCGCGATGCCCTGGGCAATCGTGGCTCCTCCTTCCGCGACTACGTGGACGGCGGCGGCCGCGAGGGGACGCATCAGTTGCGGGTGAAGGTCTTCCGCCGGACAGGGCAGCCGTGCTATGTTTGCGGCGCTGAGATCGAACGCATCAAGCTGGGCGGGCGCAGCACCCACTTCTGCCCGAAGTGCCAGCCACGGACTATTTGAGCCACAAGTACATTAGATAGATAACAGCCGCGGCCCCGCCCAAAGTGCTTATGATTACCAGCACCTTGTACAGAGAGTTGCGCTCAATAGACTCCACTACGAGGGTCAGGGGCCGTCGAATAGGCATAGTTGCCATTCGAATGGGTCTACTTACCAAGCGTTCCCACGCGCGTCGCACCCCTGCCAGTCGGTCGACCCAGCGCTTGAGCCGCACGTATTCCTCAACATGGACATCGCCGAGGGAATCGAGTTGTCCCTGTACATGACCCAACGCTCCGTTGACTTTGTTCATACCCGCTTCCCAACAGTTGTCAAATGCTTCTTTGGGAAGGCCTCCCCACAACTGGCTGTCTTGTAGGAGATAGCTAATGTGTGGCGTGGTGCTGAGTATGTTCGTTATCGGCTCCCCCAAATGAATATTCCGACCAGCTCCTGACCAACCTAGGCTTCCGGTCTGTAGGTGAGGGCGTATTGCAGGATAGAGTCTTTGGAGACGGTCCTTGTGATCTCTGAATGCCACCTCGTCCTCTTCCGTCACCCTGTTTTCCCTGAAGCAACCATCCACAAGTAGCTTGAGGGCCTTCCAGTCAGTGGCAAAAGACTCCAATTGTTCTTCCAGCCTCAGCAGATCAAGGTTCTGCGCGCTTGCCATGTTGACCTGTTCTTTCAAGTGAGTTTTGGCTATTATAGCGTATATTCGTCTAGCGATAGAGGCCAGCGGAGAAAAGCAAGTGATAGTTCCCATCGATGGCATTACCGATGTGCCCGGCATCCGCGTTGGCCACTGGACCGACCGCCGTGCTGTCACGGGCTGCACCGTCGTCCTCTGCGAGAAGGGCGCGACTGCCGCTCTCGATGTGCGAGGCGGCGCGCCCGGCACCCGCGAGGGAGCCCTCCTCCGTCCTGAATCCCTCGTTCAGCAGGTGCACGCTGTCTTCCTTACCGGCGGCAGTGCCTTCGGCCTCGACGTCGGCAGTGGCATCATGCGCTACCTGGAAGAACGACGGGTCGGCTTCTCCTACGGCGGCGCTGTCGTCCCCATCGTCACCGGCGCTGTCCTGTTCGACCTGAACATCGGCCGCTCCGACGTGCGACCCAACGCCGACGCGGGATATCGGGCCTGCCAAGCGGCGAAGAGCGGGCACATCGCTCAGGGAAGCGTGGGCGCCGGCACCGGCGCGACCGTCGCCAAAGTCCGCACGATCAAGCACGGCGTCAAGGGCGGCATCGGGACGGCAAGCGAGCGGGTGGGATCGAAAGTTGTGGTAGCTGCGCTGGTCGCTGTGAACGCATTCGGCGACATCGTCGATCCCGAGTCCGGCGCGCTTATCGCCGGCCCTCGCGGCGAGCCCGGCCGCTTCTACGACAGCATGACGCTGATGCAGGAGGCAGGCGCAGCGGTGATGCTCCCTCTCACAAACACGACTATCGGTGTTGTCGCTACCAACGCTACTCTCACAAAGGCACAGGCCACCGGCGTCGCCCAGATGGCCCACGACGGCATCGCCCGCGCTGTTCGTCCTGCCCATAGCCCCGCTGATGGCGATGCCATCTTTGTTCTCGCGACGGGCCAGGTGGCGGAGCCGGCCAATCACGGCATCATCGGCGCCTTCGCCGCGCGCGCTGTCGAACGGGCGATTGTTGCTGCCATACAGGAGGCGAAAGGGCTGGCCGGCGTGCCGTCGGTGCAAGAGTGGCGGGAGCAGCACTCAACTTAGGACAAGCGGATCGGCTGTTTTTCGCTGGAGCGTGGCGCTCGAAAATCATCTTCGTGAAATACTTGACAATCCCTAAGGGTTTGCTATACTACATGCGGCGCTGATCCTCTAGAGAGGACAGTTACCTATAGCCAAGGCCCATAGGGCGGCGGCAGGGGTTACTCCCCAAAAACCGAATAGAGAACCGCTTGGATCGCTGGTCGACCGAGACGGTGCAAGACTAAGTGGATTGCTATGCTTGTGCCCTTTCGGCTGTGTCCGGAGGGCTTTTTTGATGCCATTCGTACCACCGTTCTTCGTATGTTGTAGCGGGCATTGAAGGAGGCAGGATGTTGCGGAGAATGCTCAAGGGCAAGATCCACAGGCTGCGCGTAACTGAGGCAGACCTCAACTACGTCGGCAGCATAACCCTCGATCCCGATCTCATGGAGGCAGCCGACATCCTGCCCTATGAACAGGTCCACGTCCTCGATGTGGATAACGGCAACCGCCTGATGACCTACGCTATACCCGGCGAGGCAGGGAGCGGTCAGGCATGCATCAACGGTGCGGCTGCCCATCTCGTGCATCCAGGTGACATAATCATCGTCCTCACCTATGCGGATTGTACGGATGAGGAGGCGCGAGATTGGTCTCCCAGAATCGTCCACGTAGATGAGAGAAACCGGATCAACTCAATCAGCCCCGAGGTCGAGGAGATCTTCCTAACGCAACGCGACCTCACCGATCTGTTCGGCGAAGGGGTGAGGCTATGGTTCGAATAGCTGTTCACGAACTCAAGGCGATGAAGCAGCGCGGCGAGAAGATCGCCATGCTTACCGCCTACGACTACCCCACCGCCAAGATCCTCGATGAGGCGGGCGTACCGGTAATCCTGGTCGGTGATAGCCTGGGGATGGTCGTCCTCGGCTACGACTCAACGATCCCCGTCACGATGGAAGAGATGCTCCACCACACTAAAGCTGTGGTCAGGGGCACCGAACGGGCGATTGTTGTCGGTGACCTGCCGTTCATGAGTTATCAAACCGGCGTTGAGGATGCCATCCGCAACGCCGGTCGCTTTTTGCAGGAGGCGGGAGCTACTGCCGTCAAGCTGGAGGGTGGTGCTCCTATGGTAGAGACGGTACGCCGTCTCGTCTCGATCGGCATCCCTGTCATGGGTCATCTCGGCCTTACACCGCAGTCCTTGAACCAGCTCGGTGGCTACAAGGTGCAAGGGAAAACGCCCGCGGCGGCCGTCAGGCTCTTGAACGATGCCATGGCGCTCCAAGAGGCCGGCGTTTTCGGTATCGTGCTTGAAGGCATCCCGGCTCCTCTTGGCAAGCTCATCACCCAGAAGCTGGATGTGCCGACCATAGGAATTGGGGCCGGGCCCCATTGCGATGGCCAAGTGCAAGTAATCCACGATCTCCTCGGTTTCTTCCCCGGCTTCGTTCCCAAGCATGCCAAGCAGTATGCGCATCTTTCTGAGACTATTCGGGAGGCCGTCACTGGCTACATGGAAGAAGTCACGGCTGGCAGCTTCCCGACGGCAAGAGAGAGCTTCTCCATGGATAAGGCTATCCTGGCGGAGCTAGAACAGATGGTGGTGTAACATGGCTCTTTCTGAGACTATCCGTGCCCTTTCGACGATGCAGGTTGTGACGACGATTGAGAGCATGCGTCGCTTGCGCTCCCAGGCGGGAGGAAGCGTCGGTTTCGTCCCCACGATGGGCTACCTGCATGAAGGACATCTCTCGCTGGTCCGCCGCGCCCGCGCTGGGAACGACATCGTCGTTGCCAGCATCTTCGTCAACCCCGCGCAGTTTGGCCCCACGGAGGACTTCGAGAAGTACCCCCGTGACCCTCAGCGCGACCTGGCAGTTCTCCAGCAGGAGAAGACTGACATCGTCTTTATGCCTTCTGCTGTTGAGATGTACCCTGAAGGGTTCGATACCTACGTCGATGTGGGAGGGGTAACGGACGTCTTGGAGGGGGCACACCGCCCGGGGCACTTCCGCGGTGTCACCACGGTTGTTCAGAAGCTTTTCAACATTGTGCAGCCGACGAGGGCTTATTTTGGTCAGAAGGACGCCCAGCAGCTTGTGGTCATTCGCAAGATGGTTAGCGATCTGAGGCTCAACGTCGAAGTAGTGGGCTGTCCAACTGTTCGAGAGACCGGCGGGCTGGCCATGAGCAGCCGGAACGTATATCTATCGCCGGACGAGCGTCGAGCGGCCCTTATTCTCTTCCGCGCCCTCAGCCTCTCCGAGCGGCTCTGGCGAAACGGCGAGCGTGATGGCACCAAGCTCCGCGATCGCCTGCAGGGACTCATCGGCCGCGAGCCGCTGGCCAAGATAGACTACGTCAGCGTCTCCGATCCCGTAACCCTACAGGAACTGGAGACGATCGAAGCGCCCGCCCTCATATCGCTGGCCATCCGCATTGGCGGCACCCGCCTCATCGACAACCTCATTGTGGGTGAGAAGCGGCCGTCGCCGCTGTTGGCCGAACTGGTCGCTGCCGCCAAGTAGTCACACAGCCGCTCTCCGTCATTTAGGCGCTGTTGAGAGTCTTGTTGCGCCTTTCCCCAGGCGCAGAGCCGCTTGCTGCGGTGCTTTCCTCTGCTCTGCTGCGATGTTAGAATGATTCCAAATCCCAGGTATAAAGGAGACTCTGTATGGGAGGTCATTCCCACTGGAGTCAGGTCAAGCGCCAGAAAGGCGCCGCCGACGCTCGTAGGGGACAGGTCTTTACCAAGCTCGGCCGTGAGATAAGCGTCGCCGCTCGCCAGGGCGGCCCCGACCCCAACGCCAACTTCCGTCTCCGCCTCGCTCTCCAAAGGGCGAAGGACGCCAACATGCCCAACGATACCATTGAGAGGGCGATCAAGCGGGGAGCCAGCGGAGCGGAGGGCACCGAGCTGGCTGAGGCTACCTATGAGGGGTACGGCCCTGGCGGTATCGCCATCCTGATCGATGTGATGACGGACAACCGCAACCGGTCCGTATCCGAGATCCGGTCGATATTCTCCCGTCACGGTGGCAACCTTGGTGAGGCTGGCTGTGTCGCCTGGCTGTTCGAAGGCAAGGGTGTTGTGATTGTCGATGCTCCCGAGAATGAGCGGGAAGATCTTGCCCTTGTCGCCATCGACGCTGGCGCCGAAGACGTGGACATCGAGGGGGAGCGGGTGGAGATACAGACCGCCGCCGAAGATCTGGAGAATGTCCGCCGCGCCCTGGAAGAACAGAACATCAAGGTCGAATCGGCTGAACTGACGAAGGTAGCGAAGAGCACCATCAACCTCGGCGAGAAGGAGGCGTTGCAGACGCTCAAGCTCCTCGACAAGCTCGAAGAGCTCGATGATGTCCAGAGCGTTCACTCCAACGCCGAATTCCCCGACGAAGTCCTAGCGGCGTACAGCGGTTAGGCGCCAACCCATGGCGGATGCAGCTCAGCAGTCTGGTTCCAACGGCTCTGTAGTCCTGGGAATCGACCCCGGGCTGCGGGTTATGGGGTATGGCGTGATTCTTCAATCGAACACCGATCTCAGGGTGCTGGACTACGGCGCCTTTTCCGTTGATGCCCGCCTGCCGCTGCCCGAGCGCTTCCGCCGCTTGTTCGACTCCCTCCGCGACATCATCGCCCGCTATGAACCGGCGGAGGTGGCGGTTGAGGAGCCGTTTCTCGCCGCCAACGTACGCTCCGCCATGGCTGTGGGCGCGGCGCGGGCTCTCGCTGTACTGGCCGCCGGTCTCGCCGGCCTGCCCGTGTATCAGTATTCGCCGGCAGCGGTGAAGCAGAGCGTCTCTGGCTACGGACGCGGCTCGAAGGAGCAGATACAGGAGATGGTGCGCCTTCAACTCGGCCTCGCCGAAGCTCCCACGCCGCTCGACGCCGCCGACGCCCTGGCCATCGCTCTCTGCCATATCATCCGCCAGCGGGGCAAGAATCTGATCGAGGAGCGTACCCAAAGATGAGCGCCATCGACCGTATATGGGGAAAAGTCGAAGAATCGGGACCGGACGGGCTTCTCGTGAGAGTCGAAGGCACAGGGCTCGGCCTTCAGGTGCAGGTGCCGGGCCATACGCGTGACGCTCTGGGCGTTCCCGGCCACGAAGTGAGCCTTTACACCCACCTCCACGCCCGCGAGAGCGACATTGCCCTCTACGGCTTCGCCACTTCTGCAGAGCTGCGCGTTTTCCGCCTGCTGATCGGCGTCTCCGGACTCGGCCCCAAGGGCGCGCTGGCGCTCCTCACCAACCTGCCCGGCGACGCCCTCTGGGAAGCGATCGCCGCCGGCGACGTCGAGCGGATAAAGAGTGTGCCCGGCATCGGCGCCAAGACCGCGAGCCGCATCATCCTCGACCTGAAGGGCCGTCTGCCGGAGCACGTGCCGGGCGGCGTCGTCATCCCCGGCGCGCTGCGCTCCGATGACGAAGAGGTCGTCGCCGCGCTCGTCAGCCTTGGCTACACACAGAGCGAGGCATTCGCCGCCGCCTCGCGCCTCCCCAAAGACGAGTCCTTGTCGCTGGAAGACAAAATCCGTCTCGCCCTCTCGTCATTCACCGCATCCTCGTAGGGTCGAGGCGGCGCCTATCCTTCGCTGGAAGGATGCCCACCCGTCCATCCGCTGACCGACCCTCCACTCCTGTAGTACACTTGATCCTGTAATGCCCGACTTCCGACTCGTATCCGACTTCCAGCCCACCGGCGACCAGCCCCAAGCCATCGACCAGCTCGTCGACGGTTTGACCAAGGGCTGTAAGCATCAGACGCTGCTCGGCGTCACCGGTAGCGGCAAGACGTTCACGATGGCCAGCGTCGTCGCCCGCGTCCAGCGCCCGACGCTTGTCCTCGCGCCCAACCGCACCCTTGCCGCCCAGCTCTGCTCTGAGTTCAAGGAATTCTTCCCCGAGAGCGCCGTCGAGTACTTCGTCAGCTACTACGACTACTACCAGCCTGAGGCCTACATCCCCCGCAGCGACACCTACATCGCTAAGGACGCCGATATCAATGACGAGATCGATAAGCTGCGTCACGCCGCCACCCGTGCTCTCTTCGAGCGCCGCGACGTGCTGATAGTGGCGTCTGTGTCCTGCATCTACGGTCTCGGCGAACCGGAGGAGTACTACAGCTTCGTCCTCACCTTCCGCAAGGGGGAATCGTCCAACCGTGGCCGCGCCGTCCGCCGCCTCGTCGACATGCAGTACGACCGCAACGATATGACTCTTACCCGCGGCCACTTCCGGCTGCGCGGCGACAGCCTCACCATCATGCCCTCCTATGAGGAGACGGCCCTCCGCATCGACTTCCTAGGCGATGAGGTGGAGCGCATCATCGAGATCGATCCTCTGACGGGCGAGCTTCTGGCCGAGCGGGAGAGCATCGAGGTCTACCCTGCCAAGCACTTCGTCACGTCGCAGGATAAGCTCGCCGCCGCCATAGAGGATATCCAAAAGGAGCTGGAGGAACGGCTGGCCGAGCTTCGTGCCCAGGACAAGCTCCTGGAGGCCGCTCGGCTGGAGGAGCGCACCAACTACGACATCGAGAGCATGCGTGAGGCCGGCTACTGCTCCGGCATCGAGAACTATTCCCGCCATCTCGCTCACCGGCCACCGGGGAGTACCCCCTGGACACTGCTCGACTACTTCCCTGATGACTTCTTGTTGTTCATCGACGAGTCCCACATCGCGATCCCCCAGGTGCGCGGTATGTATCACGGCGATGTCTCCCGTAAGCAGACGCTGGTCGACTTCGGGTTCCGTTTGCCCTCTGCCCTCGACAATCGCCCCCTCAACTTCGCCGAGTTCGAGAATCACGTCAACCAGGCTGTCTACGTTTCGGCCACTCCCGGTCCCTACGAGCATGAGCACAGCGAGCAGGTCGTCGAGCAGATCGTCCGGCCTACTGGTCTCATAGACCCGTCTATCGAGGTAAAACCGACCGCCGGGCAGATAGACGACCTCCTGGAGCAGATCCGTATTCGGGCGGAGCGCGGCGAGCGTGTCCTCGTCACGACTCTGACGAAGAAGATGGCGGAAGACCTCTCCGACTACTTGGTCGAGATGGGGGTCCGCACCCATTATCTCCACTCTGAGATCGATACTCTTCAACGCGTTGAGATCCTGCGCGACCTGCGCAGTGGCGTCCATGACGTCGTCGTCGGCATCAACCTTCTGCGTGAGGGGCTCGACCTGCCCGAGGTCAGCCTGGTTGCCATCCTCGATGCCGACAAGGAAGGGTATCTCCGCTCCCGCGATTCTCTAATTCAGACCGTCGGTCGCGCCTCCCGCCACATCGACGGCCACGTGATCATGTACGCCGACACCATGACCGGCTCCATGCGCAACGCCATCGACGAGACATACCGCCGCCGCCGCATCCAAGTAGCCTACAATGAGGAGCATGGCATCAGCCCTCAGGGGATACGCAAAGCGATCAAGGATATATCCGACCACGTCAAGAAAGTGGCTGAGGAAAGGGTAAGCTACGTCACCGCCGGCAACATTCCCAAGGACGAGATCGCGCGCCTAATCCGTGACCTTGAAGGACAGATGAAGCAGGCCGCCAAGAACCTGGAGTTCGAGAGGGCGGCTCTTCTCCGTGACCAGATAATCGAGATGCGCAAGCAGATGGTAAGTGACGAGGACGTTCTTCACGAATTCGCTACCGCCGCCGGCCGTCCCAGCACTCCCTTTGGCGATAAGGGTCGCCGAGGCCATCGCGGGCCGCATCACCCTCGCCGCTAGTACATCTCGTTGACCGCGCCGCTGTGCCGATGATAGACTTTTCTGTAACGCAGCGAGGCGATCCATGAGCGAATAGCATCAAAGGCCCACACTCTGATTGCCGGTGGGCCTTTGCGGTTTGAGAGGGAATTGACGCTCGTGCCTGAATCGGAGATTGAGCCACCCCTCGGCGGCAAGGAGTTCGATCACCACGCAGGCTCCCTAATGCCTGAGTCTGCCGGCGGGGACGTTACAGCGGACACTGTCTGTCCCGCCTGCGGTACCGGCATCGTCGAAGGCGCCCGCTTCTGCGGTCGATGCGGGCGCGCGATCGGTGTGACCGTTCGCCCTGCGCATGAGGGCACCACAACCATCCTTTTCACCGACATCCAGGGGTTCACCAAGCTCACAGCCTTGGCGGGAGATCAGGAAGCCCTGGATATCCTGAGGCGCCACAACCAGATAGTGCGCACGCAGATCCAGGACCACGGCGGCTTCGAGGTGAAGTATCAGGGCGACGGTTTCATGGTTGCCTTCACTACGGCCCGACGGGGCGTCCTCTGCGCGATCGCCATCCAGAAGAAGATCGCCGAGCACAACACCGAGTACCCAGTGCGCCCTCTGGTGCTGCGCATGGGGCTGAACGCCGGCGATGTGCTACGCGATGAGCACGACTTCTTCGGAGCGGCGGTCAATCTCGCTGCCCGCATTGCCGAAAAGGCAAAGGGCGAGCAGATCCTCATGTCGGACCTAGTGAGAGGGCTAGTAGGGCCCTATCCGGGGTTCAGGTACGTGAGCCGGGGCACCCACAAGATAAGAGGCTTCCCTGGTCGCTACAAGCTCTACGAGATCGTCTGGCGGTCGTAGCATGCAGCGCTGAGTCTCAGCCCTGGGGACATACCCCCTGCGGCTCGAGGAGTGCCGAGTTCCTCGCCACCAAAGCAACATCTCGCCTGTTCACTACCCCATCCTTGGTGAGGTCAAGCCCCATGTGCACCGGAATGACATTGAACGCTGCCTTCACTACCCAAACTACGTCCAGTATGTTCGCAACGCGGTCGCCGTTTATGTCCGCAACCTCTTTGTCGTCGTCACAGTTGTCACCATCGCTATCCCAGACTCCATCTTTTCGGATCGCAAGACCGCGAAGAACCCTGGTGACTACGGCACTGGAGAATGCGACTGCTGGCTGTGCTGAACGACGGAGAAACTCCGAGCAGCGTAGCCCGTGACATCGTTTTCACCGCGATCATCAGGGGAAACCCTGATTGACACTCTCTGATGGGGACTAGCTATCATATTGGGCGGTGGCAGGGGACAAGGAGGTCCAACTAGATTGGATTCTGACACTGTCTCTACCGGCCACAATTCAGGTTCGCTGTCCCATTGTCCCAGCCTCGGTCTGTTGTGCAACAACTTCGTTCCGGGATGGTTGCCAGTCTCTGAACGGGTCTGTCTGGCAAATCCCCGCAGTCCTTGGTGCCCCGGTATGGATACGCAGGCGTCTCTCTGCCTGACGCCGGGATTTGGCCGTTGTTCGCGCTTTGCTATGGAGATCGATTCGCCCCCAGTGGCTGTGGCGAGGGAGAAGCGCAACGAGCCGCTTGCACCCGCCGACGACAACATCCTGAAGTGGTTCGGTGTTGCCGCTGCTGGCTGTGTTGTCGGAGTTGTTGTCACCGTCGCCATGTTCCTATTTCTGGCTGCTCCCGTGTACGAGCCAAATGATAACCTAGAATCGGCGGTTGCCCCTCTCGTGGTAGAGCCATCCGCACCCCTGGATGACTCCGGGAGCGCTGCAACACCCCAGCAGGACGAGTTGGGCGAGGCCTCACATCACGCCGATCCCCCCTGGCTTCTCAATCGGCTCGGCGGCGCACCCACGGTCAGCCAGGCTGTGGAGTCCGATCCGACTCTTGAGAGCGCCCCGACCGCCCGGTTTGCCGGGGGCGCTCCGGCCGATGCCAGCGAGCAGACCCATCTCGTCGTAGAAGGCGAGACGCTATGGGACATCGCCATCAACAACAGCGTAGATCCCGGGGATCTTGCTGCTCGAAACGAACTCGCCTCAGACGACTTGATCGTGGCAGGCGACGCGCTTGTCATTCCATCTGCGACTGCCAACAACCAGCCCTAGGCGATCAGAGCGAGGCAATGTCAACGTCCCGGAAAATGGAGGCCGGCATTCCTGACAAAGAATGCCGGCCAGGATAATGCCAGCAGACCTATAAGCCGAGTTCTGTATCCTTCCTAAGAAGGATGGTGGCCATCTCTCTGGGATGGCGGTTACCCGCCACCTCTAGCAACCAACCCGAGGACAGGCCGGGCGCCCTATCGTCCTCCTATTCGGTCTTGCTCCGGGTGGGGTTTGCCCAGCCGGCCGGTCACCCGACCGCTGGTGAGCTCTTACCTCACCATTTCACCCTTATCCTTCCGGAGAAGGACGGTGTGTTTCTGTGGTACTGTCCGTAGGGTTACCCCTCCTGGGAGTTACCCAGCACCCTCGCCCGGTGGAGCTCGGACTTTCCTCCCCTCCGACCCGCCTGCCCGAAGACAACCGACTCGAAGGAGCGGCCACCCGGTCTGCTGACTACTCCAGTGTAGCGGTGCCTTTGAGGGAAGTCAAAGATGGTCACGCGGTGACGAGCAGAGCGCCTTACAGGCTCTCGTCGAGTGCCTTGTTTGCCAGCTTGTCCGCCAACCGGTTCTCGGACCGCGGCACATGCCGGAACGTCACCGACGAAAAGCGTCCTCGCAGGTCAAGGAGACGTTTATAAAGGGGGATCAGGCGGGGATTACGCACTCGATAGCGTCCGCTCAGTTGGCGTACCACTAACTCCGAGTCCATGCGCACCTCGAGACAAGAAGCACCGAGACCGAGCGCGGCCTCTAGGGCAGTGATGGCAGCCTTGTACTCCGCCTCATTGTTTGTGGCGCGTCCCAGCCGTCTTGCTGTGGCATGCACCTCTTTGCCATGAGGATCAAAGACAGCGACGCCGATGGCAGCCGGTCCCGGATTCCCTCGCGACGCCCCATCGGCGTAGGCGGTGTAGAGTTCCTCTGCGGATGATGGGCCGCTCATGGACGAAGAAGAACCTTCACACCGTCATCTTTTACGATGATTCTGTCTATC
>Ga0315276_10004374_pt1 | contig 12970 bp, 10 predicted proteins | sample YL17G05_0_MG_FD_204542 | JGI IMG/M metagenome (GOLD analysis project Ga0315276, IMG submission 204542) | Sediment microbial communities from Yellowstone Lake, YNP, Wyoming, USA - YL17G05_0 | ecosystem: Environmental > Aquatic > Freshwater > Lake > Sediment | place: USA: Wyoming | collected... | reverse complement strand
TTCACCTCGTCATACTTCCAGTTGAGATATTCCGCTGCTTTTTTGGTGAACTGCTTTTCCCGCTCGTTGTTTGCGAATCCCCAGTCAATATACGTCGCCCAGTCGTATTCCTTCATCCAGCTCTGCTCGGTCTCCATAAGGAATCTGGCGTTGTCCTCGCCGAACTTTTCAACGTATTCCTTGAGCGTCCTCTCAAATCGTTCTTTACCCGGCTGCATATCCGTCTCAATCCAGCCCGGACTGAACCAGTACACCCCCCGATGACTATCGAAATAATCCTTGTAGATATCCTTCGACCCCAGAAGCAACGTTATGCAATCGTGTCCCCTCGGCACAACAATCGGAATTTTGGCCGACAAGCCGATTATCCCGTTACTGCAAAGCCCATAACCCAACAGCGACGCATCATAGGATTTATTTTGAATGTCGCTCGTAACATCGAGGGTTTTTTGGACCTCCTGGCGCAGTTTTTCCGGCTCATTGTGCAAACCCTGTTTCATCACCACCACATCAACCGTGTTTGGCGAACGGGCCGCGCAATAATACGCCTCTTTTTGCACCACCTTGCATACGATAAATTGCAGCTGCATTTGTAAGCCAGATTACCAAAAAGGCATGAAATAAACCAGAGGACAGAAGACCCTTCTTCGCTAAAGCTACGAAGGGCAGGCAGAGAACGGAGGACCGCCATCAGTCCTCCGTCGTCTGCATAGTGATTTATCTATTCCAAATCGAACAGCGTATTATCGACCGGGTCGAACCAGCCAATGTTCATTTTCGCTGAATCCGCATCATATCCGGCCTGACCCTCCATATTCGCCATCGGCTTTGCCTCAATATGCCCGTCCGCCCAGCCGACATTCGCCATGCCGTAATGTCGGAAGTGAATCGATGGCGACGAAAACAATTCTTCGTTAATTTTCCCATTAATTACAAGATAAGGCGGCTCAGCAAATGAATACTCTATCAGATATTGGTCGTTTTGGCAGAACGCCGTATCCGCGAACATTAACGTCGTCCCCGGCTTTCTTATTTCCGTCAGTCGGGCCGTCTCAGCGTATTTTCGCTTAATCGGCATAGACGAGCGAGACAACTTGCTGCCAATATACGTCATATTATATCCGTACCCGCCGCAGCCACGCTCGAAGTTTATTTCTCCCGGCTGATTTTTGGTGAATTCCACCCTCGCCGGACACTCCTTGATTTTGCCGCCCCCAAGATATCTAATCAAAGGCCCTTTCATAGGGTCAAATGGCTCATCCGGTCCGGTTCGTTTTCCATGCCAGCGATTATATCCGCCCTGTTGCGGTCCAATCTGCACCCAAAGGTCTTCGGCTGCGGGTACGCAAAGACTATCCCTGTCATTTGAATATTCCATATTCGCCAGAACAAGCTGGCGCAGGTTTGACCTGCACACAATCGCCCTGGCTCTCGACCTTGCCGTATTAATCGCGGGCATCGTCACCGCCATAACCACCGACACCGTCGAGACGACTACCATTACTTCCACTAAACTAAACCCGCGTTTACCTTTTCCGCTCATAAAATAACCAATTATCAATCATCAATTTGTATGCCATTGTTCGACTTTGCGCCAGCCCTTAGCGAATTCCGCAAAGTCCTTGAAATTCACAATCAAATCTTTGGGCTCGGCCAAATCGCAACGAGACAGGTAATTATTCTGCCCGAAATGACTCAGCCAGCACTGCGCAAAAATATCCAAATCCTCGTAGTCAACAATCCCGTCTAAGTCGATGTCCCCGCCATATTCCTGCGGCTGAAGCACCCCTATCGCTTCCAAATCAAACCCACCAGAGCCATAAGTAAGCCAAGCATCATAAATCGGGTGGTTCACATCGTAATAATCCCAGTTCGGCCAGGTACAGGGGTCCATGAACTTTCGCGCGTTGTCGTAAAAATCCCCGCTTCCCGGTATGTCAACTATTCGCACATACGAGATGCTGTTCAAGTCAACAAGGCCGGCTACAACGTTCGGCTCATTCCTGATTTCGCTCAAATCAAAAGGCGTGCCCGTGAACTCACCTCCGCTGTTCGGATGTTTTCCTGCCAGATTGTAAACGTTCGTAATATCAACCATCCCGTAAGCCCCAACCCGCCCCCCGGTCAGCGACACCGACGGGAATCTCGCGAAATACGTGCCGTCGGACGAGACCTCGACGTATCCAAGCTCGCAGAAATACTGATTCTCATCGAAGTAAAAACCGTTCTCAAAAACCACGAAGTCGTAACCGTTCTGGTCGCGGATTGTTTCAGTAAACGACAACGCGATTTGACCGGGCGAAACACCGGCATTGATTTCGTCCTGACTCAGGTCACCCAAACTAACTATGTCGAACATATTTTCGCTGGGAACTGTATTGCCATAACTTGGCCCCAGTGCCATACCCGGATTACTCCAGTCATACTCAACGTCCGGCGCCGGGTCGTAACTGACGTAACCCGTCGCCCAGCCGCGGAATATCGGGTTTATCACGCCGTTGGGGTCCGACGGTGATGTCGCTTTGTGGTCAGGCCCGATATACGAGCATACACCCGCTTCTCTGTATGGTCCGCCCTTCACTATGGCTCCAAACAATCCAATAATCAAAAACACCGTCCACGTAACAGTTCTTTTCATCATCCCTCATCACATCCGCATCTCGCGGCGTCGCTCCGTAATTACATCCGCCACCCCATCAAATTGTCAGTCAGTTTTTCCTTCTCCTTAAACCAATCATCCCTGCGAATGTTAACAGTGCCAACGACGCGGGCTCAGGCACAACCGTATCAATCACAAAATAACCGGGTGTGTTCAGCCAGCCGCCCGTCTTGTCGCTCGAATCCAAGCTGAATTCCACGTTTTTCACCACTCCCAGCGAAGCCAAATCCACAAACTGCCAACTATTCACAATGTAATCCGATTGATTGTCCGCGAAGCGGTAATCGGCCAAATAAAAATCAACTGTTCCCATTACCGCGCCGGTCGCGTCTTTGCCTGTCATCGTCAGCAAAAACCAGTCCGCGTCATTTCCGCTCGAACCGCCGAATTTTTTGGCGAACGAATCGCCGTACAGCATCGAATAATAAGCATAGTTGTTGTTCGTAACATACAACCCGCTCACAATGGTCGGCGCATCCAAAACCATCGTGGGCGGCGTAATCCAGCCGATGTAACCTACCGCGTAATTGGCGCTGCCGCCCTGGCCGCTGCCCGTTATCGCGTTATACTGACTCGACAGGCCCTTTGCGGAAGTGTTGCTGATATTCGAATACGCAAATCCGTCCCACGAGTCATAAGTCGTGTCGTAGTTGTTGCTAAACCACGCGTTTCCGCTGGCAAATCCGCCCGAACCGTCCGAGCCATTCCAATACTTTCCCGCCTCCAAAGCCAAATCATCAAAATTTGCTATTTCCTGTGCCTTAACCAAACCACAAACTCCTAACAACAATACTGCCACTAAACCTCTCATCACCCTCAGCGAAGCCATTTTCCCTTCTCCAAAACTCTAACAAACTCTCTTTAGTCACCGTTGCCCCTCTCCGTCACATCAAAAGCCGGCAACCTCTGCTGCCTTTAACCTCCTTTCACACGCCAATTCGAAACTAGCGCAAAATAAAAAGCCGTCGTCCCGCGAAAGGAACGACGGCTTAAAATACCAAGCCAAACATACCGCCTGCCGTAACACACCATTGCCCAAATACAGACAAAGGCGACAGGCAGGCCGGCTTGCCAAAGCACACCGGCTCCGAGTTCCATTCCACGAGAACTTCATTAACCACTTAATTCATCACAGGCAGGTTTTCTGACTCGCGCCTTACCTAAAAGCTCCTTCCCGTCTCGCACCAATTTTTCACCCCATTCTTTGTTGTGCGGGCCAATTCTCCAATTAGCCCGTATTTCATCACCCATTCACAACAATCAGTGCCAGACAGTGGTTATTTGCCTTCAGGACTCTCGACTATAAGTCGAAACAGACGCTTACAGCCGCGGGTCGGTCTCGGCTTCCAACCGAGTTCCCATTTGATTATCCAGCAAAACTTTTTACCGCAAAGGCCGCTGAGCACGCAGAGATTCCTTTGAATTTGCTTTTTCTCTGCGGTCTCCGCGTTCTCGGCGGTTAATCCGTTATGCTGAACCCGTGATTACCATATTTCTTTGCCAAAGAGCTATTACACTTCTCTTCTACCGCTCAATTACAAAACCTGCAACAAAAAAATCGGGATTTTTCTGTTTATTTTTTTCTGTCCTGCCAGACAGCGGCGAAACAGGCAAAATCGATGAAATTTGCTCTGCAGAAGTGCAAAGGTTAAACTGTTAAGCTCAAAACCAAAGCTGAAAACTAAAAGCTTTACGCTGCGGCTTTGCGCTTTGAACTTCTATCCGCCACAGGCGGATTAAGCTTTTCGCTTACAATTCCCCTGATACCCTTAATTTTAGCCTGAAAATAGGCTTAAGACGGAAAATTTTAAAAAAAGTGTAACAATTCCCGCCTGAGGTGGACTTATGTTTACAGACGAGCAATGAGGCCAGGAGCCGAGACTATCTTTGACCGGCACTGGCAAACAAAGGATATAGATATAATGTAATCGCCTTATGCTGGGTGGGGCAAAAGGCAAGAAGGAGATAAGAGAATGACCGGAGAAGGGTCAAGGTTTATCATTATCAATCAGCCGAAATCGGTGCGTGCGGGGTACACCTCAACTATAAACCACACCTGAAAGGGAAAGAAAATGAAAAGTTTAAACCAGAAAGTTGTTATTGTAGCTGTCCTTATTTTGGCTAATGTTTCTTTTGCCGGGACTTACAGCGGCGGCAGCGGAACAGAAATTGAACCGTATCAAATTGGAAATCCTGATGACTGGCAGGAGCTGATGACCACTTCTGAAGACTGGAATAAGCATTTTATCCTGACGGCGGATGTCAATCTGGCGGGGGTAACCCTGAGACCGGTGGGGGGAACTATTATGATGTGGGGCGGACCACCATTTACCGGCGTTTTTGACGGCAACAATCATATTATCAGCAATGCAGTCATCAATCGACCAGACCGTGATTTCATCGGCTTGTTTGGCCATGTCAGCGTCGGCCAAATACGCAATTTAGGCGTCGAGGATGTCAATATGACTGGCCGTGACTTTGTCGGCGGGCTGGTGGGGGTGAATCCTGAGGGTACGCTAACCGCCTGCTATGCGACCGGTGCGGTCAGCGGAGGCGACTCTGTCGGCGGGCTGGTGGGGGTGAATTCTGGTACGCTAACCGCATGCTATGCGACCGGTGCGGTCAGCAGTACATGGGGCATTGTCGGCGGGCTGGTGGGGAATAATAATGAGGGTACGATAACCGCATGCTATGCAACCGGTTCGGTCAGCGGAGACGACGCTGTCGGCGGTCTGGTGGGGTGTAATATGGCGGGGAATAATATTGGTACGATAACCTCCTGTTATGCGACCGGTTCGGTCAGCGGAACAGGCCGAAACTCTATGATCGGCGGGCTGGTGGGGTTGAATTTTGGTACGATAACCTCCTGCTATGCGACCGGTGCGGTCAGCGGAACAGGCCAATACTCCTATGTCGGCGGGCTGGTGGGACGGATTTTTACTGGTGGTACGCTAACCGCCTGCTTCTGGGATATCCAGACCAGCGGCCAAATGACCAGCGCCGGCGGGACAGGCAAGACAACGGCGGAAATGAAAATGCTTTCGACATTTACCGAGGCGGGGTGGGATTTTGTCGATGCGTGGGGAATCGGAAACGGCCAGACATACCCTTATCTTAAGCCGTTTAACGGCATCAATACCGCGGATTTGAATTACGATGGAACGGTTGACTTTGAAGATTTCGCGATTTTGGCGGCGAACTGGCTGTCAGGAATTTAATTTCCCAAGCCGCAATTAGAATGAGCGGTTGGGTCAGCAGTAGATTTCCCGAACCCGCCACGCTTTTGCTTCTCGGCCTCGGTGCGATCTCGATAAGAAAAAGGCGGAATTAAATCCCATCGACTCCTTGTCACGGCGAAGTCTTTCGACGAAGCCTGGTCATCTCTCAAAAAGCCTTTTTTACCGCGGAGACCGCAGAGTCCGCAGAGTTTATTTTATACTTTTGCTCCGCGTTCTCAGCGTGCTCTGCGGTGAGAATTCCGCGATAATTCGCCAATTCAGACAGCCATTTGCTCGCCAGCTCAGGCGGCAGCGGCGAAACTTGCGGTTCTTCCGCGGCCGGATTCGGCCCATTCGGCAAGCTCAGGGCAGGCAAGCTCACCGCGGACGGATTCGCAGCCGGTTGAGCGGCGTTGAAGTCAGGATGATTAATCACATCCATGCACGCCTGACGGGCAATTTCAGAATCTTCTTCCATGGCCAGACTGACCATTTTCACGGCAATCTGAGAGGAATAACGCGCTAAAACCAGTTTGGATTCAAGCCGTAAAATCTCAAGCATTCGATTAAATTCGCGGGCGAATGGCTCCTCAAGATGCCATTGAGAGTATTCATAACGGGCCGTCTTCCATTTCTCCATAACCTCCTGCACGGTCAATGTGCTGAAAAACAAATCCTCAAGGACGCCTTTTTGCTGCTCGGTAAGACATTGCGATTGAAACATTTTATGTCCTCCTTTTCATCATTCGGTAAGGTTTTTCAGTTCGTTAAAACTTTCGTTTTTAAGGCAAAAATCAAGAGGGGCATTTATATATCTCTCTTTTTTTTAGGGGTCTCTGGGGTCTCTGGAATATAATAATAATAATACAGAAGACCCAGAGGACCCTCTTATTTTGAGATGACCATCTGGCCCTCTGGTCATAGCTCTAATGGGCCTATATGAAAGCCATTTGCTTTGAGGGCTTCCTTGGCCTTCTTTAATTGTTCATCAACTGACTGCTTAATCGGGTCTTTAGTTTCTTTGTTCTCTTTTGAAGGCAATTGCCAATACCAGCATGAGGATTTGTTGTCGAGAGTTTTCTGAAAGCTTTTTAGTCCTAATTCTTTTTTCGCTGCCTTTAAGACCTTTGCTGAAATCCCTTCTTTTTCTGCCATCTCGAATAATTCTTTGGCTGGCCGGGAATCGAACCCCTTAAGCTGGGCTTCCAGCAATTTGATTGCCTTTTCTTTTTGAGGCGCCTCTCTTTTGACTGTGAATATATCCTGTGCGGTGACATTCACCGGCTCATTTTCGAAAACGACCTTGCCATCTATGATTTCAAAAGCCAGCGAAGATGGTCTGTCGCCGATATTGAACTTGGTGTTAATCAGAAACCTTCTTTTGCTTTCCGGATTTTCAGGGTCGTTACTGACTAACCAGACAACCCTTGCCGCCGCGGGAAACGCCAGGCTTCCCTGCGTGCGGTAAAGGGCCTTGCTGGAGTTGCCTTTGTTTAGATGCATTATGCAGACAAGTGCGACGTTGAAACGACTGGCCATATCGGCAAGCGGCGAGAGAATCGCCCGCACGACCGATTCCTTGAAAGTGTCCGCGCTGCCGAAATACGCGCTCAAGGGGTCGATTACCACAAGCCGAACGCCGGGATTGTCCCTGAGGACTTCCTCAAGATAAGTGCGGTCGCTTGCGATATTGAAATGGTCGCTGAATTGTCCATCTTCGGTTTTCTCGGTCATCGCTCGAATCGCGATTATCTTGTCGGCATCTGCGCCAAGAATATGCAGCCGTTTTCGCACCGTATTGGCAAGTGCATCTTCGGCGTTGAGTATCAATGCTTGAGCCTGCGGGCATGGTGTGCCATCCGGCCATGTCCCCCCGTTCGATACCATCGACGCGACGTACATCGAGAAATAGCTTTTGCCCAGGTCAGGGTCGCCGACCAGCAGCGTTATCATTCCCAGCGGGAAGCTCCCCGGCCACAGCCATTTGACATCCTCCGGCTCAATCTCGCTCATCTTCACGACATCGGCCTTCCTCGTCCACGGCTCTTCCAAAACATATTCCGGCGTATTATCAACGAGGATACTTATCTCGCCGAATTTATGACCCGCACTTGCCACGGCGGAGCCGTTTGGCGAAGACGGGTCAAGCCAGTCGCTCACATCTCCTTTCGGCGGCAGTCCGTTAAGTTTGACGATTTTGACAGATGCAGCGATACCGCAAAGTGAACCAGCCACCATCTTCGCGTGTTTTCGTCCAGCTTCATCATTATCCGGCAAAACTGCGACAGCTCGTCCCCGAAAATACTCGTTATATTCCGGTAGCCATTTTCCCGCGCCGCCGGGGTTTGTCGTCGCGGGCAATCCCTCTGATATAAGCCGGTCGGCATCTTTCTCGCCTTCGACAATAAAGACCGGCACTTCGAGTGGCGTCGCGATAAGCTGCGGGAGTTTATACAATACTTTTCGCACACCCTGTGTATTGTAAATGTATCCTCCGTTGCCATCCGGCCTTCTTTGTGAGAACCCTTTCGGGTTAAATCTGATGACTTCATACAGCAATTCTCCTTTCTCATCTTCATAACTGTAAATCCTTTCTATTTGTTTCTGTTCAGTTATTTCCATCTTTTACCCTTTCTTGCCGCCTTACTTTTTCCTTTCTACTTTTTCATTTTTACTTTTATGTATTCCCCTGTAATTGGCGCAAACTTGCGCGCTTTTGACGAAAAATCTGATTTTGGGGACAGGCAGAAATGCACTTAAACCCTTGCGGGAACAGGAATAGAAAAATTTTTAAGAATTTTGGGATTTGCCGAAAAACACTTGCGCGCTTTTGGCGAACAAATGTATAAAACATTTGTATCATACAACTATATTAAACAACCGTTTGGGTCCAGAATTTAACGCCTTGTAAAGGCGGTGGTTACGGCAAAAACGGCACCTGAAAAACATGCGAAAAGCAGGCCTAAAAATGTCCGAAAAACCACTCAAAAAGGGCCACTCTTTATGGGTACATAAATCCATAACTATTTATATTAGAAGGCCTTACAGCGATTTTTGATGTACCCATAATCACGTTTTTTTATGTCGAATTTTTGCGCCTGGGTTAACAAATCCGTCCAGAACCGGTCGAAACGGCTGAAAATTTTTATCCTGCGGTCTTATAATATCATTACTGATTCCGGAATAAGGCCAAAATCGGCTGCCGGGAAGGGCCTTTGGGGCATTTTGCTTGAATTTTCTTCGCGTTTGTGCAACAATATACTGTGAATTCACAATTCAATTTCGGGGGGATAATTTATGAATCACAGCAGAATAAATTTCTCTACATCAAGACACCACGGAAAAGTTGTGTATGCGACAATGATGTTTATATTTGTTCTCATCATACTTGTTGTATTCCTTGGCTTTGGCGACCGAGCTTCGGCTTTCAGCAGATACGAGAAAATGGAAGCGCAGTTAGCCGCTCTTAGTCCTTTGAAAGCGATGATAATCAAGCCGAAGATTGGAGTAATGAACGGCATCGTTTATAACCCTCCCTATTCCAGCGCTGTTGTGGATAAAACGACGGTGCACGAAGGCGACAAGATTCACGATGTTGTTGTGGTAGCGATACACAATAACGCCGTCGAGTTCGCCAAAGACGGCGTGACCTGGCAGCAGAGTGTGCTCGATAAACCAAACGCCGTCTGGACCGCCGTGGTCAAAGACAGTAATAATCCCGCAAAATAAACTTTCCCGTAATCAGCTCTCCATTATACACCGTTAGCGAGTAAACCGTGCCGGTCATACCGCTGCCGAACGGTTGCCAGGTATTGCCATCCCAGGCGGCGATTCTATTTGCCGCCACCCCGCCCGCTCCCCCCCTGCATCCTCGCCAAAAAACAATTGACACTTATAATAAAATAATGTTAATAGTTGTATTGTAATCGTGTTTTTCGGTTTTTTTGGAGGTACAGATTATGAGAATGCTTATTGCGTGGTTATTGACAGTTGTGGTGCTTGTCAGCGGTTGTGCGACACAGGTAGGCGAAAGTCAGGGCAGGGTTGGATACGACTTTTCCACAGTGGACAAAGTAGCGGTCCTCGACGTCAGCGGCGCCGCAAACGAGGCGGTGAAGAACCAGATTGGCGACTTTTTTGTTCTGGAGCTGCTGAAGAAGGGATACGCGCCTGTAGAGAGGCAACAGGTGCAGGAGCTTCTGAAGGAACAGCAGTTTCAGACGACCACCGGGATAACGTCAACCGAGGGTGCCGTAAAGGCCGGGCGAATTCTTAATGTGCCTGCTATAGTGCTCATCAGTATTCCTGATAACGAAGAAGAAGTATCGCTAACAGCCAAGATGGTCGAAGTGGAGAATGGGTCTATTCTCTGGCAGGCGACAGGTTACGGCAAGAAGAACACATGGCTTGGAACGGTTGTGGGGGCAGTAGTCGGCGCTGGTGCCGGAGCCGCTGTCGGTAATACCGCAGGCCACGATGGCGCTGTCGTCGGCGGCGTAGCAGGCGGAGTCGTGGGGGGTATGGCGGGCCAGGCATTAACGCCTCAGCAGGCGGAACAAATCCAGAAAATAGTAAAAGAGATGTGCAAACAGATGCCTCCAAGAGCCGGCATCATCAAGTGACGGCTTCACAGAAGCAAAGAACCGAAGAGCTTTAAAAGTAAGGTCGAGCGGACACCGCAGGGCGGCGTTAAACTGCCCTTCGATAAATAAGCCACGGGATTTCGCTAAATGAAATTAGCGGCGTATAAAGGCAACTGCGTCGAATCGGTCGGCGTTTTGACGCAAAGAGGAATAGTCGATATACCTACGAATTGGCCGGGGCCAAGCCCGCCAAGAAGCATCATCGATATTTTACGGCAGGACGCGATTGCCAAGATTAGGGAGTTAGCCGAAACAAGCGAGATTGTAATCCCGATTGAGAATGTCAAACTGCTCGCGCCAATATCAAAGCCCGGCAAATTACTCGCCCTTGCGGGAAATTACGGTGAACATATCAAAGAAGCGTCATTGAAACGCGGCTTCAAACTCGGCCTGTCGGATGCCCAAAAACAAACGACTGTCCCCAGACCTTTTATCAAACCCGCCACAGCCATAATTGGTCTAGGTGACCAAATCCCCTGGCCCGCATACAGCGAGCAGATTGACTACGAGCTTGAGCTTGCAGTTGTTATAGGTAAACGCGCAAAGTGCGTCGAGGCGAAAGAGGCAATCGGCTGCGTCGCGGGATATATGATTGCCAATGACGTCTCGGCCCGTTCGGTAACGTTCAAAGCGGGACGGGCGGAAAGGCCTTGGGACGATTTTTACGACTGGCTCGCGGGCAAATGGGCGGACGGCTTTTGCCCAATTGGCCCATACCTGGTAACGGCAGATGAGATACCCGACGTTCAAAATCTCCGGATGGAACTGAAAGTAAATAATGAAACCCGCCAGAAAGCCAATACGGGCCAGATGATTTACCCGGTAGCGGATGTCGTCTCGTTTTTGAGTTTTCTTATGACGCTTGAGCCGGGCGATATAATTTTGACGGGCACGCCCGCGGGAGTAGCGGTCGCAACGGGGAGATTCCTGCAATCGGGCGATACGATTGAGTGCAGAATCGAGAACTTAGGCGTTTTGAAGAATACGCTTTCCCAAAAACCAGCCGACTTCTATAAACCCCTCGCCTGAAAGCGAGCAGCGTTTTGCTCTTGGCAAGATGGGCGGTATGTGCGATAATTACCTCACAAGAAAGCATAATAATGTTTCAAGGATTATAAACGGATGGAACTTCGGGCGTCACTAACGCGTGCAATAAACTGGCTGCGAAAGCAGTTACCCTCGTCTCACAGCGACTATGAACGGCCGCAGTTAAGCGACGACGGCCTGATAATTCACAACCAGACCCCAGCCGCGGACAAAGGCCCGTTCCAGGCGGTGGCTGTGCGGGGCAAACCCGAAGTGGAGAAATTCCAGGCCGGCTTTGGCAAACTCATTGACCAGCTCCAGGACATAAACGAACACCTCAACAAACAGGTCGCCCAGCACGAAAACCTCGTCGCCCGCATTGACCAATTCCCAAAACTTCTCGAGAATTTCCCCGGCGTCGTCGAAAACCAGAAGGCGCTGACCGAACAACTCGTCTCGCAATTGAAAACAAATCTCCTCAAGGACCAGCAATTGTTATCGGCGGTGGAGAAAATCCCGGCGGAAAGCGTAAAGCAAACCGACGCCCTGCTGGCAATCGACAGACAGCTCGCCGCGGCATCGGACGTCGATGTCCAGATGACCGAAACGTTCGGCAAATTCAACGAAACCCTCGCCAAACTCAACCAGAGCACAAAAGACCATACCGACGGCATATCGCAAATGAGCAGGACGTTCGCGGCCAGCGACAGGTACCTGAAGTTCATCGTGTCGCGGCAAACCAGGCAACTGATGTGGGTGTTTTACTCGGCGCTTGGCGTCTGCATAGCCGTGATACTGATACTGGTCGGCATCATTATCTTCGTAAACAAATAAGGCGATACCTATGCCTCCAAAGGTCTATTTTATCAAGTCGGCTATTGAAGACGGCGAAAAAGTTATCTCCGATAAGGCGGCCCGGCTGTTCAAAGAAGCGGGCTTCGCAAAATGCTTCCAAAAAAATGACTTCACCGCCGTGAAAATCCATATCGGCGAGAAGGGAAATAAGACATACCTCAAGGCGCCGTGCATCAAAGGATTGGTTGATGAGCTTGTCGGCTTAAAGACGAAGCCATTCCTGACCGACACAAGCACGCTGTATCTCGGCAAACGGCACAACGCGATTGACCACGCGCTATTGGCACACGAACACGGGTTCGACGTAAAGGGACTCGGTATACCGTTTATTCCGCCCGATGGCATCTTTGGAACAAGCGAGACCGTAGTCAGAATCGACCCGTCTTCGCTTCGCTCCGCCGAGGCAAGCGGCGTTTTTCTTAATAAGGAGGTATCTATAGCTTATGATATCGCAAGAGTGCAGTCGATTCTGGCGATATCGCACGTTACGGGACACATAGGGACGTGCTTTGCCGCGACGCTCAAGACGCTGGGGATGGGTTGCGCAAGCAGGAAAGGCAAGATGCGAC
>Ga0315276_10004372_pt1 | contig 12975 bp, 18 predicted proteins | sample YL17G05_0_MG_FD_204542 | JGI IMG/M metagenome (GOLD analysis project Ga0315276, IMG submission 204542) | Sediment microbial communities from Yellowstone Lake, YNP, Wyoming, USA - YL17G05_0 | ecosystem: Environmental > Aquatic > Freshwater > Lake > Sediment | place: USA: Wyoming | collected... | reverse complement strand
ATTGAGAGCGATCTTGGGCGTGATCCGCTTGGCGTCGTCCAGCAGGATCCCCGGGGCTTGCTCCAGGTTGTTCATTCCCCTGAATCCTAGTCCCTTCACAGGATTAGGCATAATATCTTATCCCCGCCGGGTCCCGGCCGCCATGACGCCGGGGGCCACCCTGAATATTGGAAAGGTAGTGGACAAGACCCGGGCCGTCCATCGGGGAACCCTTCAGTCCGGCGGCCAGCTTATCCTTCCAATACTGGAGCCCCTTCTGGTCAAAGTTCTCCACCTGGTCCTGCAAATGCTCGTAGGCCTTCAGGATGACCTTGGGGAGTATCACCCGGGCATGGTAGGCCTCGGGGACACAAGTCGGCACGTCAGAAGCCCTGGTGAGCGTCGTGGGCTTCATGTAGTACCACAGCTGGAGCGTGTCATTGGCCCTGGGGTAAACCCCAATCTGGGTGTCCGTGACGGCCACATGGGTCACGTTATCGCCGGTATCGTCGTGATCCATGTCATAGCGGTCCAGGGACTCCATGGTCCGAACCACGTTGACCTCGTTAAAATTAACATCGGCGCAACGAAAGAGGTCTTTCTGAAAATTGGCCGGCAGGGGAAAGAGCCAGGCGGCAGTAGTGATCGTTAGCGTGGTAGGGGAAAGAGTCTTGAGGGCGGGGAGTGCAAAAGCAGCCGCCAGTTCGAGAAGGGCATTGTTAATCCAAGAGGCATAATATTGTTGAAGGCTGCGGTCCTGAACATTCAAGGCCACAGCCTTTTCGAGTTCCCCGAGATTCATAGTTTGCCTCCATTTTACTTGTCAAATGCTACTGTTCTTTCTGCGGAACGCAAACCTCGTCATTAGCCCTTCTTATAAAGGAGTTACGGTCAAGGTCCGCACCGCACCGCGGACAGAGGTTCGACATTTCCACCGGCTCATTCGCCAATCGAACCCTCCACTTTGGATCGAAAACGATCAAGCACCCCGGGGTCCGGCAGATTCTAAGTTTGCCTTCCCCGGGGTCGGATGGAGAGGTTCCAATGATGACGTCCGTTTCGCCCATCGTTTATCCTGTGGCGGCCGGTTGTGCCGGGGCGGCCTTGGCCTTGCCGGCCTTTTTCTTCGATTTAACGAAATTTCTCCTGGGCGCCCTGGGCTTGGGTTCCGCCTTGGGGGCGGCCTGTGCTTGCGCTTCGATTTGCCCAGGAGGTTGGAGGGCCACCTCTGCCTTGGGGGCCGGCCTCGACACCGGAGCGGGAGCGCCGGTTGCTTGCCGCTGCCGATAATTATAGAGCCCCACGATTGCCGCCGACAGGACCGGCCCCGGAGAGAAGAAGTTGTAGATGTCGGCTTCCTCCGGGATCGTCCCGTCAGCAAAGACCGGGGTGTTGTCAGCCCGGAACCCGATGGGCCGGGGCGGGTTCGCTTCCTGCTCATGGCGGTGGCGGAACCAATTCAGGGCTTTCTCCAGGTCTTCCATGTTGCTCCCGAAGGCGGCATGGAGTTCCGCTTCGCTGCTGACCGGCAACCCGTTGGAGTGCTGGTAAGCCCCATTGGGACACAAAACGATATGAAAGCCGCCGTCCATCCACGACTTTTCCGCCACTTTCACGGTGCCGTGATCCCGGGTGTAGAGTTCCTGCCCGGATTCGTCTTGCAATACTGGCATAGCCATAAAATCAATCCTTTCTCAAGTTTTTGATTAACCCAAAGGGTTATCGGCCCAGCACATCCAGGTACAGGGTCGTGACCGGGACGGCGACAGCACCGAGTTCCACCAGGGGGCCGTCGGCCAGGCCGTCGTTGTTCCCCTGAAAGATCCGAATCTTATGGTTGGCCCGGTCGAAATGGTAAACGTAGCCGTCAGCCGGCTGTTCGATTGCCACCCGGTCGATTGTGAACGTCATCCCAAATTTTTGGATAGCAGGCATCGGGATACCCAGGGCCGGATAGGTGTCCGCAGCATCCCCAAACTTAATCGTAGGGAGAGTCCTGATCCGCCGGTCCGGAGAACGGTCGAAGTCCTCCTGCGTCAAAATGACAGTTACATCTGAGGCTTTCAGGGCATCGGGCATGGCTATTCCTTCCTTTTATGGGTTTTCAGCTTGGGCGTACCAAAGGCCGTCCGGGCCAGGCGTAACGAACTCGGCCCCAAAGTATTCATAGACCGCCTGTTTCACCCCGGGGTACATGGGATCATTGAAATCGTGGCCACAGATCAGCTTCTTGGTCCGGGGCGCCCAGGTTGCCAGGTCGCACATCACGGCCTTATAGTCATGGTCGCCGTCGATGAAAACCATATCAACTTCAGCCGGGATCGCTTCCATGGCCGCAGCCTCAAGGCTCGTTTTCTTGATGACCACGAGGTTGGGGAAATGGCCGCAGTTTTTCAGGAACTCCGGCATGAAGTCGTCGCCGTCCTTCAGGCCCAGGTTGGGGCTGACAAATTTCGTCCAGTCACCAGAGAAGACGAATGGGTCAATAGCGTACACCTTCCCCTTGCCACCGTTGCAACCGGAAGCCAGGGCGAAGGTACTCCGGCCCAGGAAATTGCCGATGCCCACCACGGACTCCATGGTCTTGGACTTCTCGTAGAGCCATTCCAGTTCCGGCCGAGTCATCCAGCCCCTGATCTTCTCGGCCTTGTCCACGGGGCTTTCCGGGAAATCGTACCCCATGATCTGCATGATGTTCCAGGTCCGGAGGACTTTCTTCAGTTCGACTACTTTTTGGGCAGTCGTGAACAGGTAGTGGTGGTAAAGGAACCCACCCCCATCCTTGAACCCGGCTTCCTCGAAAAGTTCCCTCATCAACTTGAACTTGAGCCCGTACTTGGCGATATTCCGCGACAGGAGGTAGTCATCAATCAGGTGTTCGCGGTTAATGATCCCGGTCAGCCTTTCAGGAACCGTGGGAAAGATATTGCCAACGGCTTCCTGGGGGGTCAAGTCATCAGGCGGTTTCCACAAGTCGATACAGAGGTTGCTGGCGACAGCCAGCCAGTTACCCGATCCGATTTTGCGCCCGTCCCTCTCGAAATAATGGTCAGACCTCCACCGCACCAGAGAGTAGTCCTTGCCGAAATGCGACACGGTATCCCTGGGAAGGATTCGGGTCATGTCCGGGGTGTCCGGGTGGATCAGCGTATCGGAGTCGAGGTAGATGTTCCAATCGTTCTTCATCTGCTGGCCCAACTGATGGATCTGCAGCTTCTCCATGGTGATCGGCCAATCAGGAAACTTCCTCTCCCCGATAATATGAAAATCAGCCCCAATCTTGTGGGCATACGCCTCGATCAGCGGATAAGTTATTTCCGTGATTTCCGGCGCATACCCGTCAAGATTGAGAGTAAAGACGGTTTTTTTGTCCGTCCGCATGGTTATCGCCCTACCATTTCCATGTAGAGGGTAGTGGGCGCCGGGGCATGAGCCGCATCAACTTCAGACAGAGGGGCCGCAGCACTCCCGCCAGCACCCGTCAGGGCGTGGCCGTGGTTCGATAGAGCATCGCCCACGAAGTTACCCGTCGAGTTTGCCGGGATTTTACCAACCGCATCACCCTGCGTTGCGATGGTGGAGGTGGCGTTGGCCACGCCGCCATTGGCGGCAACGCCGCCGGGGATGAGGACGTTGGCAGCCCGGTTTGCTGCAAGTTTGGGGCCGGTAGCATTGGCATAGAGGGCGGCCGCGGCGTCCACAGGATCACCGGCGCCGTTGGCAGCAACTTCCAAGCCGTGGCTGTGCGGGTTTATGGTAATATTCGCCAGGGTGTGCGTGTGGTTGGCGGCAACCAGATTCGCCAGGTTCCCCGCCGGAGTGCCGGCGCTGGCGGCGGTCACGGCGATCGCCCCGATGGCGGAGCCCTCAAAAATCCGCAGCTTGTGGTTGGCGCGGTCAAAGTGATAGATGAACCCGTCGGCGGGTTGTTCGATGTAAACCCGCTTGATGGCAAATTCAAAACCGAACTTGCCGAGGGCCGGCATGGGGATTCCCAGGGCCGTATATTCCAGAGCGCTGTTCCCGAATTGCACCTTGGGGAAGGTTCTGATCCCGATGCGCCCATCCGGGGAGCGGTCAATGTCCTCTGGTTCCAGGGTCACGGTAACGAGTGCAGCAGTGATTTTAGCCATGATTCTCCTTGGTGTAGGGGGCCGGGCAGGCTAACCCGACCCCTTCCCTTTAGTTGTTAAGCAGCAAGCCCTTCAACCCACAGAGGCTGGGCCGCAAAGTTCTCAGCCCGGTTCTGGTACAGGATGAAGGGGATATAAGCGCCGGTTTCGGCGGTGCCGTTGGCCTCGGTGGTGGCCACCATCACGATGTCCTCACCGGCGTTGAAGCAGTTGGGCGGAGCCGGGGTCGGAGAAACGTCCCCGATGGTAATGGGAACCCGGCGCACATACTGTTTTCTGGCCTTTCCCATTGCTCCGCCGGTCACGTCGCCCAGGCCCAGGGTGTCCAGAGCCAGGCGGTCAACAATCACCAGGGTAAGAGCGTCATCGCCAACACCGTTCAATTTCACGGTAGTGGCGGCCCCAGCGATGTAGTTGACGCCCTTATTGACGACCTCGACGGTCAGGACCAGCCCCGCTGCCGCGGTGAGAACCCGCACGATGCCCCCGGAAGCGTTCGCCTGGACCACAGAGATCAGATCGCCAACAGCGTACCCGGTCCCGGCATTATTCACCGTGGCCGAAATGATGGTCTTCGTGTAGCGGTACAGGGTCAACAGACCCCTGGTGATAGGAGCGGTCAGGTTGAAGATCGTGGTAATTTTGACGCCCCAATACAGCACCGAACCCGGCTTATACATGGGCTTGGTAAGGACAGCGGTGTTGACGCCCACGTTCAGGTTCTGAGCGCCATCAGCAAATTCGAGAATTTCGTCACCATACATAATAATGCCCTCCAGGGAGCCCACGCCCCCAAATTGAATTTACAGGCTGATGAGTTTTACCATTTTGGCTTTTCCGTCTGAAGCACTGTCCCAGACGGGGCCAAAGGCATAGATGCCCCACCATGCCATAGCCATCATGGTGGCGAAGCGGCCGCCGAAGTTCGGGTTCAGGCGGAGGTGCGGGGTCACGGCCTCGATCCGGGCGACAGCTTCATCGCCAAAGACCACGGCTTCACCGAAGACCGTGGAGGTGCCGGACAGATTGCTGAAAGCCATCGCCCGGTTGATCTCCACGAACTTGATCTTGTTGACTTCGCACATTTCGCCCTTGTAGAGCATCCCGCCTTCGCGCATGTGCTGCTGCCACTTGACCACATTGGAATCCAGAAGCAGATTCTCAATGTTCGTGTTGCAGGACAGGCAGACGTAATGCTCGCCGGCGCCCTTGGACCCCTTGTAGAAGGGGGCGTGAATGGTATCACGCATATAGGCGGAGATCTTCTTGACGTGATCGGCGGTGAGGGGGGCCGTGGCGACCGCACCCGCGGCGCCGGTGACGCTCCATACCCCGCCGGTCATGCTGGTGGGGCTGAAGCAGATTTTCACGTCCGCGGACATGAACCCGTCCCGGGCCGCTTCGGTGTCCAGGGACCGCTCCAGGGACGAAGCCAACTCCTTCCGCATGATGGGGTCGGGCTTGAACTTGGAGAGTTCCTGCAGCTTGGCGGAGAACTGGAGGCCTTCGCCATGCTCGGTCAGGGTCAGGGACCGCTTCCCGAAGGACAGCATACGCATCGGGATCTGGCCTTCTTCCTGAAGCGTCGCGTTCTGAGCGTCAGGCAGACGGTTGACGTGGAACAGGTTCACGGTTTCACCGGCGTTCTTTTTGAAGCCGAAGCCGTGGTCGTGGGTGTACTGGACGATCTTACATTCGCCCAGGGCTACTTCAAGAATCTGGTCGGAAATCTGGTGGTTGGCCAGGATTCCCGCACCGATATCTGTCCAAAGGTGAGCATCAGCCATGATCGTTCTCCTTGACTACTGGCCCAATATTTCCTGCATTGAGCGTTGTTTTTTAGGTTCAGGCGCCGGGGTCGGGGTTAATCCCCGTCCCAGCACTACGTTCCGTTCTTGGTGCCGCCTGGCGGCCGCCCGTTCAGCGTCCGTCAGTTCGATCTTTTTCCCAAGCACTTGCCGGACCCCGGTGGTTGCCCACTTGACTTGTTCCTCAAAGGGTTTTCCCTGATATTCATGTTCGGGATCTGCGGCCAGTTCGTCCACCATGCTGTAAAAGAGGCGGTAGTCAGCCGATCCAGGGGTCATATCCAACCCCTGTGTGGCGGCCATCTTCTCGGCATCGGCCCGGATCTGAAGCCGGGTCGCTTCCTCTTTTTCGGCTGCGGTCCTGGTATCTTCCGCCTGTCGCTCCTGCCTGAGTTCTTCTCGGGCCAATTTTGCAGCTTCCTTGGCCACCTCATGCGGATCAACAGCCGTGCTGGCCCAGGCTTCGGCCACCTGATCGTCGTAATTATCCGGGTAAACGACCTCCCCGTCGTCGTTACGAGTCAGGGGTATCTCCTGGATTCGCTTCAGGGCCGCAGCGTAGGCGGCCTTACGTTCCGTCTTGGGAACCAGCTTGGCGGCTTCGGCGGCCTCAGTTTCCTGGGTCGCCCTTATCTCCGCCACTTCAGCTTCCAGGTTTTCCCTGGCCTGCCTGGCCTCGGCGGCCTCGGTGGTAGCGGCGTGCATCCGGGTTTCCGCTTCCTTGAGCGCTTTTTGGTATTCCTCTATGGTTTCAAACTTTGGTTTCGGCTCTAGGGCGGCAGCCTCGCGGGCAGCCTTTTCTTCGGGTGTTTCGTTTTCGGCGGCTTCAGCGGCAGCCGTTTCAGCGGCGGCGGCTTGGGCGGCTTCAATGTCGGCTTGCCGGGCTGCCTCAATTTCTTCCGGGGACAATTCCACCGGGAACAGAGGTGCTTCAGCGGCACGAGCCAGTTTGTACGCCATCGACCCGGGGTCATCCGGGCCTAATGTTTCTTCGTGTTCCAGGCCTTCTGTGACTTCATCTGGCATGGGGTTCTCCTGCCGGGAGTATCCTTGCGGGTCCCGGGTTGTATTTTACTACTCCTGGTCGGTATCCTCTCGGGCGACCTGGGTTTCACTCATTCTGGTATTTCCCTCTGTACCATGGGCCAGGACAGAACCTCAGAAATCAACCCCGGCACTTTTTCCATTATCAGCATCACCAGGTCAGAAACGCCTTTAGGGTCGCTTTCAACCAAATAATCGGCTATCTCCTGGTAGGCGGTGTCCTCTGTAATCAGAAATCCCTTCTCTATTATCATTGTTCCTCCGTGCCTTCCGGGGCGACCTGGGTTTCATCGGTCATGCTACTCAAAACTATTCCAAAGGCCTGTTTCCTGAGTTTCGTGGAAACCATAGAGGCCAGGTTTACCTTGAGATTGTAGGCCGAAGCCTGCTGATCGAGTCCCTGTAAAAACGGGTCCGCTTTCGCCAGTTCTTGAAGTTTCTGTTCATAGAGCCTGGCCATCACGATGAGGACCGCCGGCAACTCCTTGGATAGCTGGACGGCCTCCTGCATGGCCCGGGTTTCCTTCAGTTCTTCTTGGGCCTGATGTTCCTCCCGGGTCTTGACCATGCGGGGGAGCCCGGTAACGATGTCCAGGTCGATCCCGCTGACGCCCATCGGGCCGTGTCGGCTCATTTCTTCACCTTCGGCTTGGCCGGGGTGGCCGGCTTCGGTTTAGGCGGCGGAATGGCAGCCACCTTAGCCTTGGCGAGATTGATTTTGGTTAAGGCCTTTTCGGTTTCCACCTTCTGTGCAGCGAGCGCCCTTTCTTCTTCCGTGGGCTCCGGCGCCGGGGCCGGAGTCGCCGCCGCATCAGCCCTTGCCCAATTCGCTTCCGTTATGGCCCTCTCGGATTCAACCTTTTGGGCGGCCAGGGCGGTTTCGTGGGGGAGCAGGGTCTGCACCCTCTCGGCCTGGGCAATCTCAACCGGCGACGGCCCCGCGGCCTGTTCTTCCATTTCCCCTTCCCGGTTCGCCTTCGCTGCCTGGGCCATAGCCAGTTCGGCCTTGGCGGTGTGAAGTTCGGCCTGGGCCATGAGGGTTTGGGCTTTGGCGGACAAAGCCTCGCTCTCCGCCATCAATTTGGCGCCTTCGGCGGCCTTGCGGTCAGCGTCGGCCTGGACCTGGGCCGCCTGGGCCTGTTCCTGAGCCTGCTGCGCCCCAATCTTGGAGTCCTGCTGGGCCTGCTGGGCCTCGTCAATTTCCACAGCCTTGGACGGATCCACGGAGAATTTGGAGTCGGTAAGCCTGGTCAGCCTGACGAGTTCGTTCAAATAACCACCTGGCTTGAGATAAGGAAGAAAGATCGCCCCCAACCCATTCGGGTCAAACAGCGGCATAATCAGGGTGGCCATCTGCTGCAATTTCTCGTGTTCTTTCATCAGGGCGGTGATGCCGGCCACATGGAAGCGCCCGGTGGTAAGCTGGGGCAATTCCAGGCCCGTGGGAAACTCGTCGGAAACTGGCCGGCGGTAAGCCTCAGCCACTTCCGGCCCCATGAGAAAGGCCAATTCGTCGTAGGTCATGTTGATGGCGACGGTTTCGGCCCCGGCCATGATGGCATTTATGGCGCCGTCCTCGAGGTTTTTCCCCATCGAACCCACGACCGTCATGCTCTGATCGAGGTTCTGGGCCGCCTCACGGGCGGTCACTTCGGCGCGGTACCCAGGAGCCCCCATGGCGGAGTAGTCAAGGAGCCCCCCGTCCTGGTGGCGCTGGTCGTAAAAATTCATCATGGCGATCAATTCGTTGGCCTGTGACCGGAGGTCCACCGCCCGGACCACTTGCTGGCCCTGTTGGGATCCGTAGGTCGCAAAGACCTTCCCAGGGTAAATGTCGGTGTCCGACTGGTCCACCAGGGAGGAAACATCCACCTCCAGCATGGGGTTCACAGCCCAATTCAGGTGGTCGGCGTGGAGGCTCATCATGTTACACATCAGATACCAGAGGGACCGGATGCCATGAATGAGCCCCCTGCCGTCAAAGCGGAGCATATGCGGGAGGGCGCTGAAGCCAACTCCGGGCCACCTGAGAGTTGGGTAGGGGCTTGCCTTGGGTTCCCCAATAACTCTCCCGCCGGCGCCCGTGAACGTGGCGTTGGGCAGGATGGTTTCGCCCCGGGGACTCAGAATGGTCCCCCAGAACTCCAGCACTTGCAGCGACTTCTGGAAGGCGCTCTTGCTGAAAACCATGCCCTTGCGCCGGGCTAATTCTTCGGCGGTGAGATCCGGCGTCCGGCTGTACCAGGCGCTCCCCGGCCCGATGTCCACGATGTTCTTGAACCGGCCGCCCTTCTCCCACTCCTTCAGAACGTGGTAAGGCATGAACTCCTGGTGGATCCAGTACATCCCCGACTGCGGCTGCCGGCTCACGGCGTCCGGGTCCCGGTGAATCTTCCAGGGCTCCACGAGGATGTAGCGCAAACCCTTGCCCGGGTGATAGACGGGGATCATTTCCATGCTCTGCCCGACAGCCAAGGACATCCCCACGGCGTCCACAAACTGAATCGGGAAGTTGGCGTAGTTCCGGGACAACTGGATTCTCATCAGCGTTTCCCAGAATTTGGCCGCTTCCTCGTCCCCCTCGTTCTCGATGGAGAGAAACTCGACATCGAAAGCCTTGCGGACGATGGACATCCCGAACTGGACCAGCTTGTAGGGCTTCGGGTAGGTGATCCGGGACTGCCAGAGTTCCTTGAAATTGAAGTTCCGGGGTTCTTCTTCATTATAGACGCGCCAGCACTCGTCCTGTTGAAGCCGGATTTCCCGCATCGTGTCCACGGAGGTCTTCACGCAGTCGTCGAGGAATCGGACGTAATGGGTTTCGTCCTCGGCCATGTAGGACTTGGCGGCTTCTAACCTCTCGGCCTGTTCCTTCTCGACGGCTTGGAGTGCCATTAGGGAAACCTCTCCGTTTTGATTGGCTCGCCTACGTTCATAACCTTGGGACCAGCATCCGCGGCCCTACCCAGAGCAGGGCCAGCTTTTATCACTTGCGGAAGACCACCAGCAGGAGGTACTTGGAAAGTGCTGCCTCGGCTCTCATAGGTTATGGGAGCAGGGGCGCCCTTTCCGTATGATGCCCCGGATCCACCTCCCGTGGAACGCCCACTGATCGCATTTACGGTGTCAATGATCGGCTGGACATAGCGGCCGACTCGTTTAACCTCTTGGACCAGATCGTCGGTGGTGTCGCTCATAGCGCCTCTTTTTTGATTTGGGGGGTCACGACCAGACCTTGGGGTGACTGGACCGGGGCCGGAGCGGCTTCGACAACCCCTTTATTCCATATCTCCCTATTGGCGGCAGGAGTCCCCCGGGGGGCTGTCGGAACGATGTCAGGGGCAACCACAGGGGGCGGGGCGGCCTGGGCGGACGCCGGAGTCAATGCCTTGCCAGCATCCGTCAGCGGTTTGGTAAGCATCGGGATATTACTGGCTTTTTCTCTTAACCAATCGCCTACGCCCATGACATCCTCCTAAAACTTGAACTTCTTGACGGGCTTACCGACGTTCTTGACCCGCATCTGTGGTTTCCGCTTCATCACAGGCGGCCCTGAAGGAGCAGGGGCCACTCGCTTCGGCAGGCCGGCCTGGGGAGTTGATGCAAAATCTGCAACATCTGAAGGTTTCATGGATCCGGCGATCTCAGCCGACGGGCTCCCCGGCTGGGCGGTGGCCTGACCTTTCTGCACGGCCTGGGCCAAATTCATGGCGATGGCCTGATTCTTGCTAACGGCAGGGCTCATATCATTTCCTCCAGTTGATCTTGTCGTATCCGTCCCGGTAGGCGTCCGAAGCCCGGCGCACCGGCTCCCCGGTCGGTCCCGGCGGTTCGCCGTTCCAACCCTCCGGAGGGCAACATTCTTCGTTCGTGATGACATTCTTGAAGCCTTCCTGGGTCTTGCCCTGGGTGCCATCTTTGAACATGACCGGCATCCAGCCCTTATAGCCGGAGGTGTCCCGGCCGAAACTGGTTTCCCTGCCGGATGGACTCTTGGCCCGGGAGGTAGCACGATCTCTCATTACATCGCCCCCCCGGCCACAGCGTAGGACTGCGCCCGTTTCCTGGTCTTCAGGGCCATTTCCTTCTGTTTCTGGATGTCGGCTTTTCGGGCTGACGGCCGCAGGACGCTGCAGCCGTTGGCGAACGCATCGCCCGGGTGACTCGCCTCATCCTTCTTCGGTTTGTCCCGCGTCCGTTTCCCGGAGTTGTCCACCGGGTAATGCCAGGCGCCGTGCAAGGCCCGGTCCAGCAACTTCCCGCCTACCGGGTCGATCTGCACCGACGGCAGCCCCATAATCAGGCCGTGGCTCTGGAACATATCGTCCATGCCCTGTTTGACCATCTTCCAGGTGGAGGGGCCGGGCTCAAACCGCGTGTTGTAATGCCTCTGGATCACCAGCTTGGAGGACTCCAGCACGTTGCTCTGGTCCCGCATGGCCATCGTAAAGTCACCGATGTCCCGCCAGGACCGGGCCTTGTTCTTCCAGCGTGGGGAGTTCAGGAGGGGGTCAACCTGGGTGCTGATGAGCGTGTGGAGGTCTGAGTTGCCTGTAATCATGCAGACGTCATAGATTATCATCCGGCCAATCGTGGTCATCTGGCCCAGGACGCAGCATGGTGAGCCCCAGCTGTCCCACAACCGAAAAGACTCGAGCCCATTGACCGGCTCCGCCGAGTATGGCAACAGGTGGAGATCCCGCTTGTAGTACGGCGTGACCTTCTCCCCCCGGTAGATGACGGCGAATTTCCCCTCGACGTACCGGGCATAGGCGGCCGGATCGTTGGCGTACATCTTCCGGGCGGCCTGCCGGGCCTCGTCCTCCAGCTTCGTGTTTTCCCCGTAGGGGACGTGCCACACCTGTTTCTGGATCAGAGGGAACTCGGGGTCGGAATCCGGTTCCTCAATGAACCGCCGGTACGTCCAATGCTGGTCGTCCGCGGGGTTCATGTCCACCAGGAGGCGCCCAGGCGTCCCTTTCCGCCGGACGCACCGGACGACGGATACGTTATAGACGTCTTCCGAGAGGCCGGCGTTGGCCTTATCGGCAATCGGCGCCGGCTCATTGAGCCATATTAAGGAATAAGCTGAGGATCCCTGGAGTTTTCCAAGGCTGGCTGGGTCGTCAATCCCGAACAGATCGACGTCAATCTCGACTCTTTTCCCTGTGTCCTGGTCCACATAGCGGATAGCCAGTTCCTTGAACTCATTCTTGAACCGGATGGCCTGGGGGGACTCTTGGAAGAACTCTTGGATGGACGGAACGATGGAAAGTTTGATATTTTCCAGGGTATCACGGACGATGGCGCATCTTATTGGCTGGCCGCACCGTTTTGCGTGGACCAACATGGCCCCAATGCAGCCAAAAGTCTTCCCTTCCCCCAAACTGGCGATCAAAATAGTTATAACTTTCGTGGAATTGATAAAATCTTTAACGGTGGGGGAAAAGTCGAAACTCAGCTTCATACTTCGGGCGATAGCACATAAAAAGAGCCCTTGCAAGGACTCAATTTTGCTTGACTATTGCATAAATAGGGGGTATTCAGGGGTGAAATGGGGAGTTAAAAAAGGAGGATTACCGTGGCAGAAAAAAACTCGAAAAAACTCGTCGCAATCGTAAAAAAACTCGTAAAAATTAAGGGGACGCTCTATCTTTGCATCCCCAGGGCGGTCGCAAGGCAGTTCGGCGTCGAAGCAGGGGATCAGGTGGGGATTATTGCCGCCAAAAGGGTGCTGACCGTGTTCTTTCCAGGGGAACCAGGGGCATCATAGCCTTTAAGCAAATCCTTTATTCTCAGCTAACCAAAGTGGCATGGTCACTTCGTCCACATAAACGCCTTTTACCACGCAAATCTGGCTCTTAGGCAGACAAACCGTGTCCATGGCCTGTTGGCGGTCCTCCCAGAGAAAGATGACCGCCATCCCCGTGGGCGTTTCCCGCAAAACCCAGCCTTTTACGGTCACGTCAGGCATCAGTCGGATCAGGGGGCTGGATCATATTTTGTTCTCG
>Ga0315276_10004371_pt1 | contig 12977 bp, 10 predicted proteins | sample YL17G05_0_MG_FD_204542 | JGI IMG/M metagenome (GOLD analysis project Ga0315276, IMG submission 204542) | Sediment microbial communities from Yellowstone Lake, YNP, Wyoming, USA - YL17G05_0 | ecosystem: Environmental > Aquatic > Freshwater > Lake > Sediment | place: USA: Wyoming | collected... | reverse complement strand
GCGCCGCCGCCAGCGCCTGCGCCACGTCATCACGCAGCGAAGGTGCTTCGCCCTCCCATTCGTCGAGCGCGATGCCGTTGGGCACGAGATGCAGCTTGCGCAAGTCCAGCCCGCGGCCGGCCATGTGTCCCTGCACTTTGGGCAACATGCTCACCACCGCGTCGGCGTCGCGATAGGCGGCACCTTCGGCGGCCTGGCACAGCAGCGCAAAGGGGTGCCAGCGCGACATGCCCGCGAGTTCGATCAGGCTCAGCGGCCACAGGTCATGCACCTCGAACACCAGCTTGGCACCGGCCTGGCGCGCAAGATGCCGCGCGACCCAGATGTCGAACGGGTAGGTGCTGGACGCGATCACCACGTCGGGCCGGAACGCCGCGACCAGGCGCGGTGTGTCGGCCCACACGGCGCGCAGGAAGGCCCAGATGTTGCGCACGCGGCCCAGGCCGTTGCCCTGATACGCCCTTGTGGCGTACCAGCGGTAGTGGATGCCGGCGATGAGTTCGTCACCCGCGGCCGGTTGATGCGCCCGCACGTGTGAGAAGTCAGCCGCCAGTATCTGCACTCGGTGCCCGGCGCGCACCCATTCACGGGCCAGGTAGTAGGGCCGGTACTCCATGCCCAGCGCCGGGCTGCCGGCGTAGTGGTTGATGTAGAGAATGTTCACGCGCCCAGGTCCGCCCTCAGGCGCTGTACGATACGGTCGGCCGCGTCGCCCTGGCCATAGGGCTCGACATCCTGGCCTCGACTGCCCACGGCACCCATCACGGCAAGGCACACGGCGTCCGAGTCCAGCGGTGGAGCCAGGCGATTCCAGCCCGCTTTGACCAGTTCGACCCATTCTGTCTCGTCGCGCAGCGTGATGCAGGGTACACGGTAGAAGAAGGCCTCTTTCTGCACCCCGCCCGAGTCCGTGGCAATCGCCGCCGCATGTTTCTCGAGCTCCACCATGTCGAGGTAGCCGACCGGATCGATCAGGCGCACCGCAGCCGACAGACGGGCGAGCCAGCCCTGGCGTTCGAGCACGCCGCGGGTGCGCGGGTGTAGGGGCCAGACCACCGGAATGCGCGCCGCCACAGCGAGCAGCGCGTCGACCACAACCGACAACCTGCGCGGGTCGTCGGTGTTCTCCGCACGGTGCACTGTGGTTAGCACATAACCTGCGGCCTTCAGGCCAAGCTGTCCGAGCATGCGCCCGTTCGCGTCGACGCGCGCACCGTGGTGAAGCGCCACGTCGTACATCACGTCGCCGACCGGGACGATGAGCGCGTCGGCCACGCCCTCGCGGCGCAGATGGGCGGCCGCCAAGGCAGTCGGCGTGAACAGCCAGCGCGAAATGCGGTCGGTCAGGATGCGATTGACCTCTTCGGGCATCGCCATGTTGAACGAGCGCAGGCCGGCCTCGACGTGGGCCACGGGGATGTGCAACTTGACCGCCGCCAGCGCGCCGGCGAGCGTCGAATTCGTGTCCCCGTAGACCAGCACGGCATCGGGCTCCTCGTAAAGCAACACCCGTTCGACCTCCGCCAGCATGCGACCGGTCATTGCGCCGTGGCCACCGCCATGGATGTCCAGGTGATAGGCCGGCTTGGTCATGCCGAGTTCATCGAAGAACACGTCCGACATGTTGGCGTCGAAATGTTGGCCGGTGTGCACGACGACTTCTTGGAACGCGCCGCTTTCGCGAATCGCTTCCGAGACGACGCTGGCCTTGATGAACTGCGGGCGGGCGCCGAGAACGGTTAGCAGCTTCTTCATATTGCCGTTAGCAGGAATGGAAGCGCCCTGACACCGTACGGCTGTAAGCGTCGATCATTCGATCCAGGGATATGTCCCACGTGTAGTGCTTCAGCACATGCGCCCGAGCGTTGCGCCCGAGCGTCGAACGCAACTCCTCGTCCTTTAGCAATCGCGCCAAAGCCCCGCTGGCGGCGAGCGCGTCGTTCCTGGGAACGATCAGCCCCGTTTCGTTGTGGCGAATGACCTCGACAAACCCTTCGGCGTTGGACACCACGATAGGCTTCTCGCAGGCTGCAGCTTCAACGGCAGCGACGCCGAAACTCTCAGAATCGCGGCTCAGAGCAACAAAAATGTCGAGGCGGCGCAGCATCCGCGGCACGCTCTCATGCGGGACCGATGCATTGAACGCCACCAGATCAACAAGGCCGAGCCGTTCTACCTGTCGCTTCAGATTGTGCTCCTCGGGTCCGCTGCCCGTGATCTCCAAACGAAGTCTGGTCGCCTGCCCCATCTGCCGGACCACCAAGGCGAAAGCATCGATCAGCACATCAACGCCGTACTTCCTGGCCAGGGTCTTCACCGTACCGATGACGATTTGCCCCTTCTGCGGCGCGTCTCGACCGGGTACAAAGATGGACTCATCCACGCCAAACGGGGTGACGAATAGATGTGGGTGACTGAACAACTCCGTGACCTTGCGCGCCATGCATTCGCTGGTCGAAGCGATGGCTGTCGCAGACCGAAGATTGCCCCGGATCAGCCAGCGGTGCAAGGGCGAGGTCCGCGGGAACTCGTAGACATCGCTGCCCCAAACGGAAAGCAACATGGGCCGGAACCTCGTCATCCGGGCGAGCAATCCATAGCCTGAGGCGTAATGTGCGTTCAGCAGATCTGCGCCGATCTGCTTCAGACACGCCGCGACTTGACCCGACGACAACAGGTAGGCCGCTGGCGCCGACAGATTCAGTTGGTGTACGCGAACGCTCGGATCGATGGCCCCCGCTTCGGCATGGTGAGCACTTATCAGATGAACCTCAAGGCCTCGGGCGACGAGTCCATTCACCCACCTGACGGTGTGGATGGAGTTCGCCGGAGCAAGGAGAGCAACCCTCATCGGCTCTCCATGAGATCCGCCGCGACCTGGCTCGCCCGCGCCTGCCATGTATGGGCATGCTTGATACGGCGCAGCGCAGACTGCTTTGGCTCAACCATTGAACGGTCGTTGAGAATCTGGACTAGCAACGCGCTGACCTCAGACGCCGCATACGGAACAGACCAGCCGATGCCCTGGCTCTGCACAAAGTCCGCGCCCAGGGTCTGGTCGCTGGCAATGACCGGCTTACCAGCGCCGATATACTCATAGAGCTTGAGCGGCATGGCAAAGTCCCGGTACGGATGCGGCTTCACGAAAAGCATGCAAAGGTCCGCCTCCGCAAAGAGCTCGACCAGATCAGAACCCGACCTGTGAACGACACGGATGTTGCCAGCTGCAGGCAGCGGATACTCGTGCCGGACGGCATGCCACTCTGACTCGCGAGTGCAAAGCGTGAACTCTATCTGCGGCAAATGCTCAAGAGCACGGAAGAGTTCGTGCATCTGGTAGTGCACACCTAGACCGCCCACGTAGAGCAACCTCAGCGCCGCTGAAGGCCGAAATGCAAATGGGCGATCTACAAAACCTGGTGGCAATGCGGCCATGCAGGCACGATCAACCCACGGTACCTGCCCGGCCATCGCCATCGAGGGAAGGTAGAGCCGGTCCAGCAGTCGCTGATACTGGAAAAGGTCGTACCAGTAAAAGAGCTTGGCGGCGCGTGCCTTCCACCAGGGCAGGGTCGCGCCGTATTCCGGAAAGCGCCAATAGATGTCGCGGTAGAAAAGGCCGAGCGGGATACCCACCGATTTCAGCCTGGCGAGGAAGGCGAAGTCCAATCTTGGTCTGGTCGGCAAGTGCCGCCGATCAGTCAGCAGCGTCGGCTCGGTCGAACTTTCGCTGTACATGAACGCGTAGCGGACACCCTGCCTGATCTTTCTGTCCACTGCGGCGATCGCCAAGGCACGATCAGCAGAGTAGCCCTGAACCAAATCGACGTCAAACCCGAGCGATCGAAACGCCACGCACATCTGATATGGGCGGATCCCGCTGGCCGACTCGGCACGTGGCAGCACCGGTAGCGGATGGTGAAAGATCATTCGCATGCGGTAGCGAGATCACGACCCAGGGCCCGCCCTGGCCGGCCTGCTTCCTCGAAAAAAAGCCGGTGCCAGACGGCCAAGTTCAGAATCCTGAGACGAACCGCCAAGGCCGCGCGGTTCAGATCGATCCCTGCGGACGCTGCGACCGACATTGCAAATTGGCTGCGAGCCGAAGTGTCTGTTAGCCACGACGCCAACGGCCCAGCCGACCCAAACCAAGCGGACTCTGGGATAGCCCAGCCGACCTTGTCTTTGCGCCAGTTCACCGCGTCGGGCAGTTCGCCGCGCATCGCATGGCGTGCCAGCCACTTGGTCCAGCCATCATGAATTCGATAGGCGACCGGCACGCGGGAGAGAAACTCCACAAGCCGCCAGTCCATGAACGGCATGCGCGATTCGATGGACCATGCCATGGCGGACTGGTCCGCATAGTGCAGCAGTGTCTGCAGATCGGTGCGGAAGTCCCTGTCGAGCGCCTGCGGCAACGTCAACGCGAAGTCGCGCGCGCGCGAGACATGCCTGGAAAATGACGCGAGGCCCGCTTGCCCCGTCAAGCGCCGCAACCCATGCCCCAACAGGCCCACCATGACAGGTCGCCCACTCCCCTGGAAGTTGCGTTGCAATGCTCTGGCATTGCACAGAACATCTCGCGTCCGCCCGTGAATCAGCAGATTGCGCACATAGCGCAAATAGCCCGCCATCTGCTCGTCCGCACCTTGCCCGTCAAGAGTAACTACAACACCGCGCCGCGCCACGAGTGCGTAGGTGTGCCAGCTCGACATCAGCGTATTGGTGGGTGGCGTATCGAGCGCCCAGATCATCCTCTCATGCGCAATTGGAACATCCTGCCAGCGCGGCTCGATGGTGCTCGATCGCACGTCAAGCCATTCAGCCGTTGCAGCGATGAACCGGCTCTCGTCAGCCGTTCGCACCCCGTTGGCGAAGGACTCGCCGTGACGACGGTCTTGTGGGCTATCGCCACAATAAACGCTGGAAAAGACTTCCTGCTTTTCCTGGATACCGCGTCGTCGCAGTTCAGCGTTGACACGGCTCGCTATTTGCGAACTATCCAGGCCACCCGACAGTGCGGTGCCGAAGCGTACATCCATGCGCATGCGCACACGCACGGCATCGTCCAGAAGGCTTCGGTACTCTTCGGCGAGGCGATCCGCCGTCGACAAGGCGAATGGGGCATCGAGATCGTTTGCTCCCAGCTCCGGCTTCGACCAGTAGCGTATAGGCGCCAAGATTTTGGGCGCATCGATCGACACTTCTGCCCAATGCCCAGCTGGAAAGCGGCGAATCCCTGCAAACATCGTGTTCTCATGCCAAGCCTCGGCGCCGACTGCAGCGAAGCGCGCGCACGCATTGACATCGACTTTCGCCTGCACGCGCGGATGGGCGAGCAGCGCCTTGATTTCGCTAGCCATCAGCAGTTCACCGCCGTCACCTGTCCACAGGTATAGCGGTTTGACACCAAAACGGTCACGCGCAATCACGAGCGTGCGGCGTTCGGCATCGTAAATGGCAAATGCCCACATGCCGTTGAAGCGGGCCAGGGCCCCCGGACCCCACTGCGCGTAGGCCGCTAGCAGGACCTCTGTGTCGGAATGAGAGATGAAGACCTGACCAAGGGTCTCCAGCTCCTTGCGCAGTTCCCCATGGTTGTAGATTTCGCCATTGAAGACCGCGTGAAGATACTCACCGCGCTTCATCGGTTGATGTCCCAGTGGCGATAGATCGACGATCGCCAGCCGGCGATGGGCCATGAGCAAACGACTGGTTCTTGTCGCATGCTCTCGTATGCAACCCAAGGGCTGTGACGGCGTTGGCATATCTCGCACCGCTGCCGGGGTGTCCTCACCCCCAAGGAGCAACATATGCTCTTCGCCGAGGATCGCATACCCTTCGTCGTCCGGTCCGCGATGCCGCAGGGTTCGCGCCATGTTTGCTAGGTCCGCTGCGGTCGTCGATTGGCGCGGGCTCAAGACGATCACTATGCCGCACATGCCTTAGATTTCCTCTCGAACCTGCACACGCCGCCAGGCCATCAATTTGAGCCGTAGCAGCCCCATGTACCCCAGCGCCAGGACCAGAATCATCAGCAATGCACTTTTGGCTAGCCAGGTTGAGACTCCGGGGGGCCAGGTCATGATCTGCGTTGCAACAACCGAGAGCCCGACGTAGACGATCGTCGCCACGGCGAGCGAGCCCCATCTGATCGGCAGCGGATACAGCCGCTGGCCCAAGATCAACCAGGCTCCGAAGAACAATGCCGACGCGATGCAGGCCGATACTGCCGCTCCAAGTGCTTGCCAACGGGGTACAAGCACGACGGAAAGACACAGACCAGTCGTGCCAGACAGCACGGTCAACGCAAGCTGCCACCCTGTCTTCTTTGCCAGGGGAATGCCCGGAGCAAGGATGTACATCTGCGACAGCAGCGCCGCGGGAGCAAGCCAGACGACGAGTCTCGACGCATCGCCGTATGCGGGTGCGGCCAAGAGCGAGAGCACTTCAGGGCCGAAGGCGGCCAGAGCCAAACACGCCAGCAATGACAACGCCCAGAATCCCTCCAGCAGGCGTCCCAGCCGGGCCGGCGTTTCGGCTTCGTGGTGGTGCGAATAGATCAACGGCGTGAGTGCGCTCTGCACCCCAATGAGAACCAGCGTTCCCACACTGGCAAGACGACTCGCAAGCCCGAACAGGCCGACCTCGTCCAGAGTGCCGAGTGAATTCAGGACGAAGCGGTGCAGGCTCATTGTCACGAACATTGCAATGCCGGCCGGCACGAGGGGCAGCGAGAAGAGCAGCATCTTGCCTAATTCGTGGCGATCTACACCCCAGGCGATGTCTCCCCGAAGAATCCAGGCGCAGGCGATTGATACGACACCGGCTGATCCGCCCTGCACCCACAGCACACTGGACACGCTCGTGGCGCCCGCAGCCACCATCGCGGACAGGCCTGCCAGGACCAGCACAGAGTAGGCGACGCCTGACATCGCGTAGGCACGTGGACGTAGCGCCGAGCGGAACTGCGCTTGCAGCACGAGCATCAGACCGCTCGCTGCGATGAATGCGGCGCCGGCCTGCACCGCGCCCGCATCGGCCGACTCACCACTCAGTACGCTCGCGATGGGCGCGGCAAAATGCCAGATCGCGACGACAAAGATCGTGTATCCGATTGCGGCAAAGGTGAAACAGGTCCCGGCAAGGACCCGGCGTTGCATGCCTTCCCCGCGTTCGTTCCATAGCCGCGCAAGCGATTGAGGAGTCTCCAGCGGGACTACAAGATTGACGAGAATACCGGCCGTGACTATCAAGTCCAAGAGACCGAACGAATCCGGTGGCAAGGCATACGTGTACAGCGGCAGCAAGAGGAGACCGAGCCCGCGCGAGACGATAGTGCCGAGCGCGTAGATGGCTCCGTCTCGCCACAACGCCCGAATCACGGTACGGAGCCCCTAGCGAACTTTGCAAAAGCCTGCTCAAGTGCTGGCTTGTCAGAGACTTGCAACGCGGCCAGGCCTCCATGGCGAATCAACGCTGCGACGCGTTCGCGCGACACTGATTCGGGTAAGCCGCAGCCCACCACGTGATTCAGCTCCGTGGGCTTGCACCACCAATGGGCGGGAATATCGTCACGCAGCACGCGCAGGAGCCGGGCACCCACGGCAGCCGTCGACCACTCCGTTTCAACGAACTTGGCCCCAGCACGGCCCAACCGTCCGCGCCACGCCGCATCGGCTACCAACGCTTCGAGCGACGTCTCGAAGTTCTCCGGTCGCACATACAAGGTCGGTGGCATCGAAAACGGTTCCACTTGGGCTGTTGCGCACTCTGCCGCACATCCGCAGACGATCACGGGGCGACCTAGGCTTGCCGCCTCGGTGGCGAAGGCGGCCATCGGTGTGTCGCTGTAGAGCTGGTCAATAACGATATGGCACTCCCGCAGCGCCTGAAGCACCTCGGCGTTGGGCCGGCCCTCGATCGTCCTGAGTTCGAGGGCCACACCGCGGGCGCGCAACCGCTCAATCGTCGCTCGCACTTCGGAAGTACCCTTGAGAACCGGGTGCGAGGGGCTGTGCAGGACACGCAACAAGCCGTTCTCTGGAGGCGGTGGCGAGTCTTGCACCTGCCTCGGGATACCGATCGCGAACCAGTTGACAAACGGGCGCGTGAGAAACTGGGCGGTGGTACGTGTGCTCACCACCGCGCTCGCGTAACGCTCGAGCCGCTGCACCTGAAGCCGCTGGCGTGCCGCAGCCGCTGTCGCGGCACCCGGATCGAAGGCGCAGTTCGCGGGAAACAGGTGACCATCGATGTACGCAGGGCGCGCGTCGGAGCCGCTGAACACAAAAACAATTCGCTTGCCGAGCAGTCGAAGGATCCGCAACTCCAGCCTCGTGTTTGTGATCGTCCTGCAAAACAGGAAAATGAACGCGTCGTACCGACGAACGGCGCGAGCCAGTACCAACCAACTGACGAAACCATGAAGTAGCGCGGCCACTGCCTTGGCGAGCGGCCGAGTCTGCGGCACACTGGCGCGCCAGGCGCCCAATCTTGTCCAGATAGCCGCAGTCCAACCCACCCAGGCCGCCTCGGTGTAGGCAAAGGGGTGAGCCTGCGCGCACACCAAGTCTGCCTCAACGCCAGAGTTTCGCAGACCTGCTACCCAGCCGGCGGCGATGCCGGCCACCTCGAGCGGACCGACGAAGACCCTCATGGGCCGGGCGAGGCCCGCTGCGCTTGCAACTCCGCCTGCAACCCCGCCAGGAATGCTGCGCCAACCTCCAAGACCGGCTCCGCGGGTGCTCCCGCCACGGCTGTGCCCGGCGCAACGTCCCGCGTCACCACCGACATAGGAAGCACCACCGCGCCGTCGCCGATGATTACGCCCGGGTTGATGACCGCATGACCGACGATGTAGCAATTGGCGCCGATGACGGTCGGCCGGCGGATCACCTGCGAACCTCCAGGGCGGTTATCGCGCAGCAGGTTGGCCAGGATGCTGGTGTGCGTCCACACGTAAACGCCCACGCCGATCGTGGCGTGGTCGCCAATGGTTAAGCCGCCTGAGGCGTCGATGAAGGCGTTCTCGCCGATCCAGACATGCTCGCCGCAGACAAGCTTCTCCGGCATCAGCAACTTGGTGTTCTCGCGCACTCGGCAGCTCGCTGGCAGGCCATAGAGCCGTGCGCGCTCGTCGTCGGTGAGCAGTTGTGCCAGGAATCGCATCGCGATGTCGCGCCGAAGACCTTTGTTGCGTTCGCTGTCAATGCGCACGCCGAGCACTTCGTGCATCAAGGCCTCGATGCGCGGCTCGATGCCCTTCAGGAATTCATCGATCATGACTGGCCTGCAAGACCGAGGCGAGCGCACCGGCGACGCGTGCGACGTCGGCCGCACCGTACTGCTCGCAGAATGGCAGCGCGAGGCCTTGGCGGCAAAGGCGCTGCGCCACCGGGGAGCCTCCGGCCGGAACGAACGCGGCGAATGCCGGCTCGGACGATACGCACTGCGCGCCGAGGTTGGCCTCAATTCCCTGGTCGGCAAGCGCGCCGATCACCGCGGTGCGGTCGAAGTCGTCGGCCAATACGACCATGAATGTCTGCCAGCTATGGCCAGCGTGGTCAGCGGGCAAGGTCAGACGGCCGCTGTGGGCCAGCGGGCCAAGCGCCTCGCGGTACGCCTCGGCGAGTGCACGGCGTGAAGTAATCCAGGCGGCGAGTTGCGGCAACTGCGTACGACCCATCGCCGACTGCATGTCAGTGAGTCGGTAGTTGAAGCCCGCTTCATAGAAGGTGCTACCCGCTGGGCTGCGCTCCATCCCATGGCTGCGCAGGCGGCGCAGGCGCTGCGCTAGCGCACTGTCATTTGTCGCCAAGATGCCGCCCTCGCCGGTCGTCAGCGTCTTGCGTGGATGCAGGGAAAAACAACCCACGTCGCCCTGCGTGCCCACCATGGCGCCACTCTCGCTCGCACCAATTGCGCAGGCGGCATCCTCGATAATCTTCAGCCGGTGACGCTGTGCGATCGCGCGCACCGCCGTCATGTCCACCGGATGTCCGAACTCGTGCACCGGCATGATGGCTCTGAGCTGCTCGGGCCCGCGCCACGCGGCAATTGCGGCTTCGAGTGCCAACGGCGTCAGGCAGTAGCTCTGCGCGTCCACATCGAGCAGCACCGGTGTCGCGCCGGTCAGAAGCACCACGTTGGCGGTTGCGGGGAAGGTGAAATCGGGCACCAGCACCGCGTCGCCAGGGCCAATGTTCAACGCGACCAGTGCGAGGTGGAGCGCTGCGGTACCGGAAGACACCAGCACAGTGTGCTTGCAGCCGAGCCACCGCTGCAATTCCGCTTCGAAAGCAACGCCGTGCTTGCCGTGCACCAGCTGCCCGCTGCGCAGCACATCGACGACCGCGGCGATCGCGGCCTCGTCGACGTGGGACATGGACAACCGAAGCATCGCGTCAGCTCGTGAAGATTGCGGCCAGCGGCGGCAGCGACTTCTCGTTGGCCGCGATCCACTCGACCGTTCGGCGCAGGCCTTCCTCCAAATCGACAGTGGCGGCGAACCCGATCAGCTCAAGCGCCTTGTCGACGTTGGGTATGCGCAGCTCGATGTCGGCCGAAAGTGCCGGTCGGAACAGGATGCGTGACTTGGCGCCGACGACGCGACACACGGCTTCAGCAAGACCGTAGATCGTCACCACCGCGCGCGCATTGCCGATGTTGAAAGATTCGCCGATCGCCTTCGGGTGCTCGAGTGCGCACATCACACCCTCGACCATGTCGTCGACGAAACACCAGGCGCGAATCTGCGTGCCGTCGCCGAAGATGAGCAAGTCTTCGTTCTTGAGCGCTTTGCGCACGAAGATAGACAACGCGCCCTCACCAGTCTGGCCCGGACCGTAGACATTGAAGGGCCGCACGGTCACCGCCCGCAGGCCGTATTGCTTGTGGTAGGCGTGCGCCAGATGCTCGCCGGCGAGCTTGCTTACCGCGTAGGTCCAGCGCGCCTCGCCAACGGCACCGGTAACGGTGGAGGCGGTCTCGCTCACCTTGAACGCCTGCGAGCCGAACACTTCGGACGTGCTGAATTCGAGAAAGCGCTCGATACCGCCGACCTGTTGCGCTGCCTCCAACGCGTTTGCCGTGCCGATCATGTTCACGCGCATCGTCGTCACCGGGTTGCGCAACGTGCTGTCGATGCCAGCGATGGCCGCCGCATGCACGACAATCTGCGAACCGCGCATCGCGGCTTTCAGTTTGTCGAAGTCGAGTACATCACCCAGGATGCGTGTGAGATTGGGGTGCATCGCCCAGTGCGTGCCAGAAAGCGTGTCGCGCGTGTCGTTGTCGTAGACAACGATTCTGTTGTGATCGGCAAGCCGCGCGATCAGGGTGGTGGCAATGAAGCCCGCACCACCGGTAATGAGTATGGTTTTACCCTGAATCATTGAGGCGCCTCTTGCTCGGGTCGAACCGTCACGGGCTGACGCACTGAAGCTCTTAGCATCGCCACTACAAGGTACTGCTGGGCCTCGGTCAGGTCGGCGCTCATGGGCAGACTCATCACGCGCGCTGCGGTGCGAACGCTTTGCCCACAACACTCTGGGCAGCAGTGCTGCGCGTAGGCAGGCTGTTGGTGCAGCGGCTTCGGATAGTGCACGGCCGTGGGGATGCCGTGCGCCTGCAGGTCGATCTGCAGGTGGGCGCGGTCTTCGACGAACACGGTGTACTGTCCCCAAACGCTGTCGCGGTCGGGGCGAACGGTCAGAAGCTGCACTTTGCTGCCGGCCAGCAACGCGTGGTACCGGGCCCCAATTTCACGCCGCCGCTGCAATTCCCATTCGAAACGCTCCAGCTTGGCCAGCACCACGGCACACTGCAGCGTATCCATGCGCCCGCCCACGCCAATCCGCGTGTGGGTGTAGCGCGCGCTCTGGCCGTGCACGCGGATCTCGCGGCAGGCTTGCGCCAGCACATCGTCGTCGGTGAACATCGCGCCGCCGTCGCCATAACAGCCGAGCGGCTTGCTCGGGAAAAAGCTGGTGCAGCCGATGGTGCTCAGGTGGCAGCTCTTGCGGCCCTTGTAGGTGGCGCCAAAGCTCTGTGCCGCGTCTTCGATCACGGCGATGTCGCCGTGGCGTGCCGCGATCGCGTTGATCTCGTCCATGTCGGCGCATTGGCCGTACAGGCTGACCGGCATGATCGCCCTGGTTCTGCCGGTGATCTTCGCCTCGATCAGACTCGCATCGATGTTGCAGGTGTCGGCTTCGATGTCGACGAACACCGGCTTGCCACCGAGCAATACGATCATCTCGGCGGTGGCAGCGAAGGTGAAGGGCGTGGTGATGACCTCGTCGCCAGGTTTGAGGCCGATCGCCATCAGCGCGATCAACAACGCCTCGGTGCCGCTGGCCACGGTGATGCAGTGCTTCGCGCCGGTGAAGGCAGCGAGGCGCTGTTCGAGCTCCTTGACCTCCGGACCCATGATGTACTGGCCGTGGTCGAGCACTCTTTGGATGCGCTCGCCGATCTGGCCACGCAGCGCCGCGTACTGGGATTTCAGATCGGTGAATTCGAGCTTGCCGGTCATGCGCGGTCTTTGGCGGGTGAGCACAGGCCTGCGCTCAGCACATACATTTCGCCCGTGGCAGGGCACGCAGCCTCGCCTGCGCCGGTGAGCGGCAACGCCAAACGCTCGCCGTGCCGGCTCATCCAGCCGATGTGGCGCGCAGGCACGCCGACCATCAGCGCAAAGTCGGGCACGTCGCGGTTGATCACTGCACCAGCTCCGACAAACGCATAGCGGCCCACGGTGGTGCCGCACACGATCGTGCTGTTGGCGCCGAGCGTGGCACCACGCCGCACCCGCGTGCGCCGGTATTCGCTCTTGCGGCTGACGGCAGAGCGCGGGTTGTAGACATTGGTGAAGACCATGCTGGGCCCGCAGAATACGTCGTCCTCGAGCGTCACCGCGTCGTAAACCGAGACATTGTTCTGAATCTTCACGTTATCGCCGATCAGCACATCGT
>Ga0315276_10004369_pt1 | contig 12978 bp, 12 predicted proteins | sample YL17G05_0_MG_FD_204542 | JGI IMG/M metagenome (GOLD analysis project Ga0315276, IMG submission 204542) | Sediment microbial communities from Yellowstone Lake, YNP, Wyoming, USA - YL17G05_0 | ecosystem: Environmental > Aquatic > Freshwater > Lake > Sediment | place: USA: Wyoming | collected... | reverse complement strand
TAAACCTAAGATAACTAATATTAGTATCAACGAAGGAATTTCATAAACTCCTTGTATTAATCCAGCAATTATTGCTAAAATTAGACCAATAATAAAAGCCCATTTTCCAATAAGTTCTAGGCCATTTGATTTTTTTGCCATCATATTTATTCCTCCTTTCACACTCTTTTTTTAAATTTTCTCTTATTTATCTAAGAAAAAGCTATTTAAATAGGTTTTTATTAGGAAGGTTATGCAAATTATTCGTGTTTGTTTGATTAATTCAATGGGAAAAACTCTTGGATGTGAAAAAGCTCCTGTTGAAGTCTTAAAAGAATTAAAAAATATTAAATTAAGTGAAGCTGGAAAAGAGATTGATTTTAATAAATTAAATTTGGAAGAAATTCATGTTAATCTAAAAAATCTAGAAGAATCCTATTATTTAATTTTTGAAAATAGCAAAGAAGCCTTTGAAAAAAATTTTAAAACTTTTTTTATTGGAGGAGATCATTCAATAAGCTATTCTATTGGAAGAGCATTTAATAAAATTGAGGAAAACCCTTTGCTAATTGTTTTTGATGCTCATGCTGATTGCTGTGAAATTGGTAAAAAACCAGTCCATGACAGTTGGTTAAGAGGATTAGTTGAAAATGGGTTTGATGGAAGGAAGATTATTTTAATAGCTGCAAGAAAAATGTCTTTTGAGGAACTTAAATTTATTAAAGAAAACAAGATCACTTTAATTTCAATGGATGTTTTGCAAGAAGATTTGCAGGGAGTTTGTGATATGATAATGGAAAGGGCGAGAAATGCTTCTGGGTTTTATTTAAGCATTGATATTGATTGTGTTGATCCTGCTTATGCCCCCGGGGCAGGTGATTTAGCACCAGGAGGAATAAGCAGCAGAGATTTAATTTATTTTTTAAAAAGATTAAGTTTATTAAATAATTTTCGGGGTGCTGATATTGTTGAAATTAATCCTGATAAGGATATTAATAGAGTGACGATTAAGTTAGGGGCTAGATTGCTGGCTGAAATGATATAGACTAAATTTATAATGTAAAAAAGATTAAGATAATATAAAAAAAATTCAAGCAAGAATTGAATGGCTTAAGCTACTTAAACAAATCTTAAAATAGTTTTATAGATTATCAGATAAAAATCATAATTATATAAATATGGAAGAAAATAAAATTCGTTGTTTTATTGCTATAGATTTGCAAAGAGAAGCAATAAATTCCATCAAAGACATTCAAAAATTATTAAAAAAACAGAGTTTATTTAATGGTAATTTTACAGAGCCTGAAAACTTGCATTTGACATTGAAATTTCTTGGAGAGATTGATGAAGGGAAAATAGGGGAAGTTAAGAAGAAGCTAAAGGAAATAAAATTTGATGAGTTTGAAGCAAGATTAGGAGAGATTGGTGTTTTTTCAAAAAGATTTATTAAGATTGTCTGGATAAAATTAAATGGAAAGGGAATTTTTGATTTGCAAAAACAAATTGATGAAAAACTCTCTGGTTTGTTTCCTGAAGAAGATAGATTTATGTCGCATATAACAATTGCGAGAGTAAAGGGTGTTGGTGATAAAAAAGCATTATTAGATTATGTTCAAAAAATTAAAACAAAAAACATAAAATTTAAGATAGATAAGTTTTTTCTTAAAAAATCAGAATTATCTCCAGAAGGGCCTGTTTATGAAGACTTAGGAAGTTATGGATTAGAAAATTAATCAAGGAAAAAGCAAAATTAAGTAATATGACAAATTACAAAAATTTTTAGCAAGAAGCATAAATTTTATATTTCTTATTCTGGAGAAAGAGACTTTACTATAAATCTATCTTCATATAATATGATAATTTTGCCTTCAAAATCTTCTGGTTTTGTTTCTTTAAGTAATTTAGAAAATTCTCTTAATAATGATTCTGGCTTGTCTTGCGGGATTCTTAACCAAACTACTGAAAATATTTTTTCTTTGGGATATGAAGAGGAATATGTAAAATCCCAGTCATTAGTAATAAATACTCTTTTTTCTAATCTTGAGAATTCTGCTAATTTGCCATTTGAAATTCCTTTAGGTTTTGAGATTATATCAAATCTTTGTTGTTTAAGAAATATCTCTAATCTTCTTTTTACATTTTCATCTCTAAGAAATTTAACTGAGTGGGACGCTGAGTTGGACATTATCTCTACCCCTCATAAGACTTGCTGCATATTGCAGTGCTGCTTTAATATGTTCTTTAGTAATAGTGGGATAATCTTCAAGGATTTCATTAATTGTCATTCCTCCTTCGAGCATTTCCAAGACTTGCCAGACCATGACTCTTGTGCTTTTGAAAGTGGGCTTTCCATGACAAATTTCAGTGTCTGCAACAATATACTCGTTGATTTCAACTCTCATTGTAAAGATAGCAATAATAATGATTATTTAAGTTTTTCTATGGCTAAAAATTCAACAATCTAAAACAAAATATTTATATACCTTTTAAATTAATATATATGAATAATAATCAGTAATATAATCATTAGTGTAGTTATTAGTGATATATATTAGTGTATAGAAAATTTTGAGAAAAGAGGATGGCAAAATTAAACAAAAGTATAGATGAAATTAGAAGGATTCTTAAAGAGGATACCCGGGGGTTGACAATACAAGAGCTTTCTGAAAAAATTAAAGTTTCTAGGATTACGACTGTCATAGCTTTAGCTAAATTAGAAGGAGCTGGAGAAATTGATGTTAGAGTTATTGGTAATTGCAAACTTCATTATTTAAAGGAGGGAAGAAAAAATGAGCAGAGAGTATAATATAAAGTACAGAAGAGTTATTTATAAAAAAAAGAAAAAAAGAGTTAATATTAGATTATTGTTGCTAATTATATCTCTAATTGTTTTAGTTTCATCTGCAGTATTTTTTATTTATAATTATAATAAGATTTCTTCGCAGGTTTCAGGAACAGGCAAATCTTTTTTGGGAGTCAGCAATTCTGTTTATAATTCTATTGCTAAAATAATTGGATTTACAGTTGATGAAACAATATCAGAACCTGAACCAGCAGAACAAATCTCAACAGAGCAATCAGCAGAAGAAATTCCATTACCAGAAGAGCCAGCACCAGAAGAACAAACACAGGAGCAACAAATAGTAGAAGAGCCGCCAGCAGAACAAGAAACAAAGATAATAGAAGAAAATGAAACACAAATAACAGAACAACCAACAGAACCAACAGCTGAAGAAACAAATATAACAATTCCTGAAGAAATTGTGAATGAAACAATAGAAAATGCAACAGAAATTAATAGAACGCAGGAGTTCACAAATATAACAATACCTGTTGTTAATATAACAATTCCGGAAATAATAACAAATCTCACAACAGAAAATATAACAGAAGTTAATAAAACATTTGTTAATGAAACTGCAATAACAGAAAACATAACTGCTTTAAATATAACAACAAAGCAGTATAAGGCTGTTATTAACAGGCCTGTAAAATGGATTAAGAAAATTAAATTTAATGAAACCCAAATAAGGGATTTAAGCATTGAAATTCCTAAACAAGCTGAGAATATTTCTATTAAGACTGGAGAAGAGATTTTGCAGGCAGAACAAGAGTCTGATGATTATGAAAAAATAATTAATAGAAACAAAAAAGAAATTGCTGATATGACAATAACTGGTTTTGTTGTTAATGATATAGAAAACAGCAGAGGGATTTTAACAAGATTTTGGAATTGGTTAATTAGTTTTACTATTACTGGAAATGTGATTAATGAAATTGATTTAGAAAATTCAGGTGGTATTACAGAAACAAGCAATGAAAAAATTATTGATTTAAGTGAAGCTGCAACTCAAACTTTAGAAACAAGTATTACTGGGGAAGAAGATATTGCAATTGAGTATTACACACAGGCCCCAATTTCAAATGAAGAGAATATAACAAGAGGAAAAAGAGTTATAATAAGCGGGCCAGATGAGCTGAATTACACAGATGTTTTGGCTTACACTTTATTAGACAACAAGATTTCTATAAATAATTCTGATAAAATAAAAGTGTATTGGATAAAAGAAGAAGCAGGACAAACACAAGAGCAAACAACAACAGAAGAAACAACAGAATTAAATGAGACACAAGCAGAAGTAACAGAAATTATTAATGAAACAGAATTGATTAATAATAAAACCGCGGGAGAGGAAGAGCAAGCAATAGAAGAGCAAATAACAAATGAAACAGCACAACCAATAACAAATGAAACAGCACAACCAATAACAAATGAGATAGCATCTGAACAACAAGCAAGCCCTATAACTGCTCTTGCTATTGATGAGCAAAATTTAGATGATAATGAGATTAATAATTTAACAGATAATCAATTATTAGAGAATAATATAAGCGAGCGAGAAGCGAGTCAAACACAAACTATCCTAACAAGAACAACAAAAGAACAGGTTAATTTCACAGCTTATGACTTGGATGAAGATGGAATGATTGATTATGTTGAATGGAATGTTCCTCATTTAAGCAACCAGACTTATGAAATAATTTATATTACAAAAGCAGAGCATTTAGATGAAAATTATACTTTTGTTGAAAATGTTTATGAGCAAGTTAGAGAAAAAGATGACAACTGGACATTAATTCCAGATGAGAATTATTTAAGAGTAACTTTTGAAAAGCCATTAGACAAAACAAAAGATATTACTATTTATGCAAGAGCAAAAGATAGTTGCAGTGATTCTGAAAATGAAAATAATTCTGTTATAATTAATGGAACAGAAGTTCCTTGCGATATTTATCAAAAGAAAAAAAGAATTGATGAAATAAGGAGGCTGCTGGAAGAATGAATAAACAAGAATTTAAGTTAATCTTAGAAGAAGGTGAAGGGTTGAAGATAGAATTTAAAGAATCTTTCGATGCGAAATCTTCAGCTAAAGAAATCGTAGCTTTTGCTAATTCAGAAGGTGGCAGAATATTTTTAGGAGTTGATGATCAAAGGAAGGTTAAGGGTATTGAAATAAATAACAGATTAAAATCGCAAATTCAAGATATTGCAAGAAACTGCGACCCTCCAATTAAAATTGATTTTGAAGAAATTAATGATGTGCTTGTAATTGATGTTTTTGAAGGTGAGAATAAGCCTTATCAGTGTTCAGCTGGATTTTATTTGAGAGAAGGGCCAAATTCACAGAAACTTTCCAGAGATGAAATATTAAAATTTGTAACAAGGGCTGGTAAAATTAAGTTTGATGAGCAGACAAACGAAAGCTTTAAATTTCCGCAAGATTTTGATGAAGATAAGTTCAAGGATTTTTTAAAGAAGAGTGATATTTCAAGTAAAGATATTAGAGATGTTTTGATTAATTTATCTTTAGCTGTAAAAAGAAAAAATAAGCTGATTTTTAATAATGCAGGAATTTTGCTATTTGGAAAAAATATTGAAAGATTTGTAAAGCAGAATTTTATTTATTGCACTTTATTCAAGGGAAAAGAAAGAGTAAATATAATTGACAGGAAAGAGTTTAAGAGTGATTTGCTTACAAATTATCTGGAAGCGTTAAACTTTTTAAAGAAACACCTAAAACTTTCTTATGTTATTGAAGGTGGGGGGCCAAGAAAAGAAATCCTCGAGCTGCCTGAAGAAGCGCTGAAAGAAGCTTTAATTAACTCAATTATCCACAGGGATTATTTTGAAACTGGTTTTGGTGTGAATGTTGAGATTTTTGATGACAGAGTTGAAATAACCAACTGGGGAAAACTTCTTTTTGATGCCAAGGAGCTTGGAAAAGTAAGCATTCCTAGAAATCCTCTCTTGTTTGATTTGTTCCATAGATTAAATATGATAGAGAAAGCAGGAAGCGGGATTAATAGAATAAAACAATTGGTTAAAGAAAGAAATTTGAAAGTTAGGTTTGAAAGCAAGGATTTTTTTAGGGTAATATTTGAAAGGCCAGCCACCGCCTTTAAAGAGGCTGTGGAGAAAACTGTGGAGAAAACTGTGGAGAAAATTTTACAGCTGATAAGAGAAAACTCCAAAATAACTCAAGAAGAATTGTCTGAAAAAACAGGATTAACTCGAAGAGGGATTGAGTGGAATCTTGCTCAATTAAAGCAAAAAAGAGTTTTGAAAAGAGTGGGGGCTGACAAGGGAGGATATTGGAAAGTAATTGAAAATGAGGCAAAATAAGATAAAAAACATGGAAAAAAATTACGAACAAGAAATGCGAGAATTTGAAGTATACAGCCCTCTTAAAGTTAAGCCTAATCATTATTTTATAGTCAGATTAGATGGGAGGGGATTCTCTAAATTAACTCAGGAAATGGGGTTGAAAAAGCCGTTCGATTATAATTTCAAAGAGACTATTGTTAAAGCTATAAAAAAATTAATGTTTGAGACTGGGACAATTATTGGATATACAGAAAGTGATGAAGTAAGCATCTTATTTGATAAGACATCTAGCTTTTTTGATAGAAGAATCGAAAAAATAAATTCTATACTGCCTTCTATGATGACTGCCTTCTGCATGCAGCAAGAATTTTTTAAGAGTTTTACTCCTGTATTTGATTGCAGAATTTTAGTTGCTCAAACAAAGAAAGAAGTATTTAATATATTTAAATGGAGACAGAGAGATAGTTTGAGGAATTGCTTAAATTCTTATGCATACTGGCATTTAAGATTTTCAGGAAAAACAGAAAGGCAAGCAGAAGATATTTTAAAAGATATGGAAGGAGATATTAAACGAGAATTATTATTAAAAGAGTTTAATATTAATTTCAAATATATAAATGCTTGGGAAAAAAATGGAACTTTTGTTTTGTGGGAAAAATATGAGAAGGAAGGATTTAATCCTAAAGAGAAAAAGAAAGTTTTAGTTATTAGGAGAAGATTTAAAGAAGTTAGCAAAGAGTTTGAAAATTCTGATGAATTTTTTAAAGAATTAAATATAATTGGAGGATTTGAATAAAAAATAAAATGGCAAAGAAAAAACAAGTAGGTTATGATTGCTCTTGCTGTGATTTTGCGAGGAAATTGCCAAATAAAGATTTAGAGAATGATTTTGTTTATTGCTGCAATCCTGATTGTGAGTTTCATTATCATGTGCTATTTGAGCATTTTAAATGCAAGAAAGATGAAGAAGATGAAGAAGGAGAGCAGGAAGAGAAAGAAAATGAAGAAGAAAGAGAAAAGGAGGAAAAAAATGGAAGATAAAATAACCTGCAAATATTGCGGAAGCATGAATGTTGCGAAAAAGGGAGCAAGAAAAATCAGGCATGGAAGCAGGCATATTTATTCCTGCAAGGAGTGCTTTAAAAGATTTTCAATTGGGTTAAACAAGAAGCAATTTGATGCCTGGCTTATTGTTAATGCTGTCTGCTTGTATAATAAAGGGTATAGTTATGAAGAAGTATGTGCGTTTATTGCAAGAAAACATAAAATACGGGTTGGAAAAAGCTCTGTGGAAAGATGGGCAAAAGAATACTGCCTTGGATTTTTAGATATCAGAGACAGGATTATTTCTAAGTATGGCAGAGACTGCATAATTGAAAGGGCATTTAATCATTCAGGGCTTGTTTATAATTTTATGCTGCATAAAGGAAAGCTGAAAGAATTTGGGAAATTTTTAGGATTAAAAGATTTTATTTTCAGCCTTGCTAAAGGAGTGGATGAGAGATTTTTTAATGGGGAGAGGTGCTCGCAGTCAAGAGAAGGTATTTCATGCAAGATTGATGTGAGTGAGAATGCAAGGTTAAATAGTGTTGTTGGAGAGATGCTGAAGATTGTAAAGAGCAATAAGCAAAGGCACATGCTTGTTGAAAATTTAATGCTGCACTGCGACAGAGACAGTGTTGCTGTTGAAGTTCCTGTTTGGTATTGGAATAAGAAAATAAATCAAGGAGTTTGCGGGCATATTGATGTTTTGCAGGTGAAGTTTGGGAAAATATGGATTTTGGATTACAAGCCAGATGCAGAGAAAGAGAATTTTGAGAGAGTAATGTCTCAGCTGTATAATTATGCCCTTGCACTTTCTTTTAGGAGCGGAGTGGCTCTTAAAGACATGAAATGCGCGTGGTTTGATTCATCACGAATTTATAGTTTTGAGCCTGAGAGGGTTGTATTTTTGGAAAAAGAAAAAACAGAAAAGGAAAATACAGAAGAGAAGAAAGCAGATGAGAAAAAAATAGAGCAGGATTTAGCAGAGGAGAATGGGAAAGAACTAAATCAAAAAGGAGGAAATGTTTAAATATTGAATTAACCAATAACTATATTGAATTAATCAATAAACATAAATCAAAATGGTGAAAAAATTAAAAGATAAAAAAGAGATTTTGAAAGCATTTAATGATTTGAATAACTGGAGGACTATTAAACAAGTATCTAAAGAAGTTAAACTTTCGTATCAGCCAACTTATACTTATCTTGCAGAATTTAGCAAACAGGGGATTTTGAATCACAAAAGAGAAGGCAATATTCATCTTTATTCCTTAAATCTTAAAAATAAAAATGCAATAAGGGAGATAGAAAATATTGAGTTTGAAAAATCACAGAAATTTATGGAAAATTCTGACAAAAAGATAAGCCTTGCCCTGAATGAATTCCTTGAGCATTCCCAGAAAAATATTTCTATATGGGCTGTTTTATTGTTCGGCTCAACTGCAAGAAAAACAAGAACAGAAAAGAGCGACATAGATATTTTTGTTGTTGCAGGAGATAAAGATGAAACAGAAGTTAAAAGAATCTGCAATACCCTCAATATAAAATATAATATTAAAATTTCTCCTGTTGTTGTTTCTTTGAATGAGTTTAGGAAAATGTTGATTGAGAGAAATGATTTTACTAAAAATCTAATTAATGACAAGATTATTTTGTATGGTTCTGAATTTTATTTTAATAAATTAATTAAATCAATGGAGCAGTTAAAATGGATCTGAAGAAATTGGTTGAATTTTATAAAAGGAAACTCTTACTAAGGGAAAGCAAGGCTGAAAAAATGCTTGCTGAAAGTTATCTTAGAAAAGCGAGAAATAACCTTATTGCAATGCAAGTGGATTATGAAGTTTCTAAAAATGAAGAAGTTAAGAAATTAATTAATATTTTCGGATTTAAAGAGTATGATTGGGTTGTTGTCAAGGGATATTATGCAATGTACATGGCTTCTCTGGCTTGCCTGGCAAAGCTTGGGTTAAAATCTGAAAATCATAATGCTACAATTTCTGCAATAGAATTTTATTTTGTTGAAAAAGGAAAGCTTGAGAGAAATTATCTTGAGATTTTGAAAAATGTTTCGCTTGAGAAGGGATATATTGACAGCCTGAAAGGAGCTAAGGACGACAGAATAACTGCACAATATAATGTTTCAGAGGAATTTGAAAAAAGAAAGGCTGAAGAAATGATTTCAAATGCAAAAGCATTTGTTGACAGGACAGAGAAATTATTTTATGAGCTTATTAGAGAAGAAGAAAAAAGAAGAAAACAGGAAGAAGAAAGTAAACGAGTTGAAGAAGAAAACAGGAAGAGGGCTGAAGAAGAGAGAAAAAAATTGGAGGAGATAAAAAGAGTGAAAAATGGCAAAAATAAATAAAAAAACTAAGGCGGAAAATAAAGTGAAAAAGCAACAAAAAGCTGAAAGAAAAGCCTTGTTGCAAGACTCAAAAGACTCGAAGATAGGAAGGAAAGGACTCGAATTTGGGAAAGGGTTTAGGACTCGATTCTGGGAAGGAATTTTGGGAGATTTTACTTGGCGAAACCATAAACAAAACCATAAACAAAACCATAAACAAAACCATAAACAAAACCATAAACAAAACCCTAAAAGCCACACTACCCCTACACTGAATCTGCGAAGAGATAACAAGGATAATATTAATAATAAAAGCAATATTAATAATAAATCAGGGGTTGTTTGGAATAATAACAGGGCTCGAATTTGGGAAGGGGTGCCAGGTGTGTTCCACACATCTATCCTACTATTCTCCTTGCTATTAATCTCCCTACTCTCTTTAAGTTTAGTATCATCTCAAATTAATGAAAGTATTGGAATATCTAATAATCAATTCAATGAATCTAATAATTTTAATCAGTCTGATAAAATCAATGAAACAAACCTAATTAATGGAAATATAATAGAAAATGATAGTGCTATAGATTTAGAAGTAAGGTATGATGAGGTTTCTACCCTTGAAGATGAGCTTGATAATCTTTCTTCTGAGCTAATTAATAATAATTATGAATGGTTAGTTAATTATAATATAAATTATCCTTTTGTTTCTGTTTTCAGGGAAAACTCTGATATGCCTATTGCTATATTTGATACTATCTCAAATGGGAACTGGTATAAAGTCTATTTAACAAATTTAAGCGAGAATGAAAGCCAAAGCACTTTTGACCTCAAAAGTTTTGGAGATGTTGAGTTTGATTATGTTGTTGACCCTTCTTTGACTTTTATGTCTGGCTCTGTGTTAGTTACTTTAAATTCTCCTGTTAATAATTCAAACTTTAATGTGCCTAATGTGACTTTTAATATTACTTCAAATGATACATTAAATTGGTGTGGTGTTTCTATAAATAGTGGGGCAAATGTAACTATGGGGAATACAAGTGCAACTGCTTTTAATTTAACTAATTCTTCAATTTCTGATGGCAATTATAATTTTACAATAACTTGCAATGATAGTGCTGGGACATTTGGAAATTCAGGCTTAAATTATTTCTTAATAGATACTATCGCTCCAACTTTAAATGTCACATCTCCAATTAATTCTTCAACTTATAATTCAAGCTCTGTATTATTTAATGTTTCAAGCTCTGAAGAAGGCTCGGGCTCAATTATTCCAGATATAGATAATAGTTTAGTTAGTTGGTGGAGAATGGATGATTTGAATGCAAGCGGGGATGTTGTGGATTATTTAGGGAAGAATAATGGGACAAGAATAAATGCAACACAGACAGATGCTGGAAAAATGGGAAAGGGGTTTAGTTTTGATGGAAATGGGGATTATGTTGGATTTGGTGATATTAATAGTACGGAGAATTTGTCTGCCATAACTATTTCAGTATGGGTTAAATCTAAAGTAACACCAGGTGCTTTTGCGATTGTATCTAAATATGATGATGCTTATGCTTCAACTTCAAGTTGGTCACTTGAAGGTTCTAGGGCTGTGACACCTGATGATGGATATTATAGCTTCAAAATAGAAGATGCAAGTTATGGTTATCATGGTATAAACAATGCATGGTCAAAATTAGATGCAAATTGGCATCATTTGGTTGGAAGATATAATGGCAGTTTAATTACCATGTATTTGGATGGTGTTCAGGTTGGAAGTACCTCTGCAATGACTGGAAACATTCTAGCTACAACTACTCCAGTACAAATTGGCGCTGGTTATAGTAATTTTGTGTTAGGTAAGTTTATGAACGGCACAATCGACGACGTCATGATTTTCAACAGAAGCTTGTCAAGTGATGAAATCCTCTCAATTTATAATGCAACTAAATATCAGCATACTCAAAGTAATTTAACTGATGGAAGCCATGTATTCAAGGCTTATACACAGGATTTAGCGGGGAATACTGCTTCAAGCTCATTAATTGTGTTTAATACTGATACAGTTATTCCAACTTTAAATGTAACTTCACCAGTTAATTCAAGTAATTATAATTCAAGTTCTGTATTGTTTAATGTTTCTTCAAGTGAAGAAGGAACAGGCTCAATTATTCCAGATATAGATAATAGTTTAGTTAGCTGGTGGAGAATGGATGATACTAATGGAAGTTCTAATTCAGTTACAGATTATAAAGGATGTTATGATAATGAGACAGAGATATTGACACTTGAAGAAACTGATTGCAGTGAGGTTGATTGCAATGATGAAAATGTTTATTGTGAAAAAATAATTAATTATGATAATAAAGCAGAAAATAATAACCTAATAAATAATAAAAATAGTTTAGCAGTTGTTAATGAAAACAGCAATTTAAATGATGAAGAGCTTGGCGGGTTTATTGAAATTAATGGAGAAATGATTGATGCAGATACTGATGCTCTTACTCTTGATGAAACTGATATTCATATTAATAATGAGAATTCTGATTTAGATAATAGTATTAATAATATAGATAATGAAAATAATGAGCAGAGTAATGATAATAATATAATTGTGAGTGAAAGTAATAAAAATAAAGAAAAAAATGCTACAGAAAATGTAGCATCAAAGGCAATGCAAATCTACACAGATTATAATGAAAGTAATAACAATAACTATATAAACTTTTATGAAAAAAATTTATCTTTTAAAGGCTTCGTCGTGGTGTCCGAAGAAGATGAAAATGACTCGGTTGTTTTGTTCATCAATCCTGAATTTAAGAACCTGATTCTTCATAATATGGACTCGCCTTTCACCAGCGAGGTCATACTTAAGGGGTTTGTAATGATGAGGGTTAAGAATGATTTCATTGATTTTGTTTTCAATAATCTTTCTCAAGAGGGGATTCTTTTTGCAGGCTTTTTCAATTTGTCTTTCACAGACAGGGAAAAAACTGGAAATATAACTCATTTTATCTTTTCAAAGAATTCTTCAACAGAGTTATATTCTATAGGCTCTTCTTTTAATGATTTTTTTAATAATTCTATATGCTCTGGTTTAGGGGGCAATTCATCAACAGGATGCCAGTCAATTTGCTCACAGAATTCCCAGTCTTCATCAGTAACTTCACCTGTTTGTTTGTATCTCTGTGATATGTCTTGTTTCATTAACTTAACTACTGCTTTAGTTAATAACTCTAAGTTTAAGCTTACAGAATTCTCATATTTAAGCAATGTTTCTTTCATGAGGACAGAGAATAATAATGATTATTTAAATTTTTCTATTATTAATAAAAAATGCTATAGAGAAAAATGGAAATTGTTTAAGGATTTGAATGATAATGAGAAAGTTATGACTCTTAATAATGAGACTGGTGAGAAAGAGTGGCAGAAACCAGACTCTTACCAAATTTATGAT
>Ga0315276_10004368_pt1 | contig 12978 bp, 15 predicted proteins | sample YL17G05_0_MG_FD_204542 | JGI IMG/M metagenome (GOLD analysis project Ga0315276, IMG submission 204542) | Sediment microbial communities from Yellowstone Lake, YNP, Wyoming, USA - YL17G05_0 | ecosystem: Environmental > Aquatic > Freshwater > Lake > Sediment | place: USA: Wyoming | collected... | reverse complement strand
AAGACACCGGCAGCGCAATCATCGGCGCCGTGCGTGCCGACTTCTTCTGGGGCTGGGGCGACGAAGCCGAGGTCCAGGCCGGCCGCATGAAACAGGCCTTGCGCATGTGGGCGCTCTGGCCCAAGACCTGAGGTCCGGCCGCAAGCTGAAAGGTTTTCGCCGAAGATCCGACCTACGCCCATGACCAAACCCTTGCCACCCCCTGGAGAAATCAACATGACCCGCCGCTCCCTGCTTCATTGGTTGTTTGGCGCAGGATTGCCGAGCTATGCCGTCGCCGCCGATGGCGCCGCACCAAAGATCGAACCCCTGGTCCTGCCCGACGCCGAGTGGAAGAAGCGCCTGACGAACGAGCAGTACCAGGTGTTGCGCAAGCACGGCACCGAGCGCGCCGGCACAAGCCCGCTCGACGCCGAGAAGCGCCGCGGCCGCTATCTCTGCGCGGGCTGCGCCCTGCCCTTGTTCGGCTCGGAGATGAAGTTCGACAGCGGCACCGGCTGGCCGAGCTTCTTCACGTCGTATCCGGGAGCGTTGGGCACGTCCACCGACTTCAAGCTCATCTATCCGCGCACCGAATACCACTGCGCACGCTGCGAAGGCCACCACGGCCACGTCTTCAACGACGGCCCGGCTCCGACCGGCAAGCGCTATTGCAACAACGGCGTCGCGTTGAAATTCGAGGCCTTGTCATGAGCGCGCCGGGCCGCCCCAAGCGCGAATTCCCCCCCGGGGGGACGACGCGAAGCGTCAAGGGGGCCGCATGAGCGCGCGCCGCGCATTCAGCATTGCTGCGCTGCTCGCGACGCTGGCCGGCGCTGCCGTGGCAGCGGGGCCCGCGCCGGGCGCTGCAGGCGCAGCATCCGCCGCCATGCCGGCACCGACAACTGCGCCGAAAGCCGCGGGCACGACAGCGCGCGCGATCTTCGGCGGCGGCTGCTTCTGGTGCGTCGAAGCCGATTTCGACAAGGTCGAAGGCGTGATCTCAACCACCTCGGGTTACAGCGGCGGCACGCTTGCCAACCCGACCTACGAGCAGGTATCGGCCAAGCTCACCGGCCACACCGAAGTCGTGGAGGTGGTGTTCGATCCGGCGCGCGTGAGTTATGCCAAGCTGGTCGAACACTTCTGGCGCACTATCGACCCGACGACGAAGGACCGCCAGTTCTGCGACTCCGGTTCCCCGTACCGCAGTGCGATCTACACGCTGGATGACGCGCAGTTGAAGACGGCACTCGCGTCGCGCGCCGCGCTCGAAAAGAGCAAGCCGTTCAAGGACCCGATCGTGACCGAGATCGCGCCAGCGGGCGCGTTCTACCCGGCCGAGGCCTACCACCAGGACTACTACAAGAAGAACCCGGTCCGCTATCAGTACTACCGCAGCGGTTGCGGGCGCGACGCGCGGCTCAAACAACTCTGGGGCGGCGCGGCGGCGCAGTAGGCGCGTAGGTGGCCAGCCGGGCGTTGCGCCGCGCGGCCAGGAGCCTGTCGGGCTTTGGGTCGGGCCTGCGCCGGGGCGAATTGCGGCGCCAATCTAGGCGTCGGCGACGCCGTGTGGCGTGCCACACAAGGAGTCGGCAATCACGAGTGGCGCCGCAATTCGCGCCTGCCCTTCGGTTTGGGTCTGCCTTGGGGCGCAGGCGTCATTGCAAGCTTCATTGACGTGCACCGCCGAAGCCTTGCTGCACTTGCCTCGGCTTACTTCCCAGACCGGGCTGGAGCTTCCGTCAAGCGTCGGCTCCTCCAGTGTGCAGGGGCTCGCGCTGACCTCCTCAAGGCGGCGTGGCTCGGTGGCGCAGGGTGTGGTCAAAAAAATCAGAATCAACGGAGGAAAAGCTGGCACGGGCCACCGCCGTAAGACTTGGCGATTCACCTCGGCTCTTGCATCGAGCACGAGGGCGGCTGTGACGATGCAAGCGTCGCCCGTGATGCAACCGCTGCGGCGGCCAATCCATATCGCGAGCCTTGGCACGAAACAGCATCACTATTGATGCTGAAATTGATGCCGAAAGCAAGCCGCCTCCACAATTTAGAGGAAGGGTAGGCCCTATAGCGTTTTGCCGACGGCGGCACTTAAATGTCTGCTAGGCAAACGAGGAACCGCCATGTCCACCCGCTGCAATCGAACGCGCGCCTTCGCCGCCGCAGCTTTGCCGTTTGTCTGCCGACCTGACTGGCAACGCCAGCGCCGAGGTGGATTGCACTGGCACAGTCGACAGCCTGAGCTTGCATCTCAACGACACACGCACCGTCACACTCTCGCTGTCGGGCGGCCCGAGCTTCACGTACCTGCGCCACAGAAAGGGGGCCGCAGGCGTGGCGGGCCTCAATGGCGTTACTGGGCCAGTCTCCAAGAGGATGCGCTCCACATTGGCCTTGACCAAGGCCGCGCGACCCCATCATTTCAACTCCGCCCCATGGAATTGTGGACAAGCGGCTTCGCAACTTGCCCACATGCCCTCCGAGCCCGACTACGACCATCAATTGTGAGTATTGGATTTCGCACGAAACGACGAGACGCCATTCGATTAGCGTTGCCTGGGCGGCAGATAAGCGATCTTCGTTCGGTGGATTGGCTCAGGAATGATCTCCTCTCCTCCCAGTTTGCTTGTAAAAATATAGACTTATCGTGAAGCAAATGAAAGATAACAATCAAATCGTTATGACTGAGTTGGATATTCAAACGGTTCGCCAAAAAATCGCTGAGAAAATTCATGAACATGTGGAAATCAGCATTGAGAATATTCTGACGGATATCCCATTCATTGAATTGCACAAGGACTTCGACTCACTTACTATGCTCGAGGTTCAATTACTACTTGAAACAGAATACGGTTTTGAATTTGAGATCGATCGGCACAACATGGCGGCCAAAATACCAAGTAACGCCACCGAGTTGGCACAAGAATTGATCAAACAACACACGCGGCACTGCATTAAGAAGCAAGCCAAGGTTGACGCTGCAGCAATGAAGCAGTGAAGGAAGCAGCTTGAAAGCGCTGAAACCGCGCGTCGTCATCACTGGCATCGGGATTCAAAGCCCCTTGGGCAGGACGGGGCCAGAATTTTTCGATCGACTGTGCGCAGGCGAGTCAGGCATCCGCACACATCCTGACCCCGCCATCACGTTTCCAGTGGGCTGGGTAGACTTCGATGCTCACGCACATTTCAGCAAGATGCAGTTACTCAACCTTGATCGCGTGAGCCAATTTGGCGTGGTCGCCGCACTGGACGCGGTGCGCAATGCCGGGCTAAACACTGAAGAAGCCCTCGGCGAGATGACCGGCGTGTATTTCGGTACAGGCGCTGGCGGAGCGGAATCCAGCGAGCATGCCTACGCCAAATTTTTTGGCGCGGATGGTGAAAAGAAAAAGCTCCTGACCATCCCGGCAGCCATGATCCACGCCCCCGCCAGCCAAGTGGCATTACGGCTGGGCGTGCGGGGTGAGTGCCAAACTTATTCCACCGCCTGTTCATCGGCAGCCGTCGCCATTGGCGAAGCCTATCGCCGCATCCGTGACGGCTACATAAAGATCGCGATCACGGGTGGTGCGGATTGTGTTTTGATGCCGGGCATATTGGACAGTTGGTCTGCCATGCGGGTGCTGTGTATAGATCCTGCTGACCAAGGCGGTGAATCAGGCACTGGCTGCCGCCCCTTCAGCGCTGAGCGCACTGGCTTTGCCATTGGTGAAGGCGCTGCGGTGTTGGTACTTGAAACATGGGAAGCTGCGCAAGCGCGCGGGATACAAATCTTGGCAGAAATAGTCGGCTACGGCGTGAGCAACGATGCCAGCCACCTTACAAAACCAAATGCCGCCGGACAAGCGATGGCCATGCGCAGCGCCTTGACTGATGCCGGTTTGCAACCCGCCGACATCGGTTATATCAACGCCCACGGCACCGCAACACACGCGGGCGATAGGGCGGAGACGCAATCCATAAAAACCGTGTTCAAAGACCATGCTTACTGCATCCCCATCAGCGCCACCAAGTCAGCACACGGCCACCTCATGGGCGCCACGGGCGCAGTGGAATTGGTGGCCACGGTGATGGCCTTGCAGCAACAAGTCGTGCCGCCAACAAGCTTCTACGGCAAGCCTGACCCTGAATGCGATTTGGATTACGTACCCACAAAATCAAGAAGTGTGACTGACCTGAACTACGCGCTGTCGAACTCGTTCGCCTTTGGCGGCAACAATGCCGCCTTGATTGTGCGCAGATGTGAATGAAAACAAGGCTGCAACTTGTTCTTTTGATGTGGATTCATACCCAAGCGTTGGCGCTCGATGTGAAGGGGTTGAAAGTTGACACCGCGTTCAGATTGCAAGCACCAAACGGCTGCGCTGAAATCAGATCGTGGCATGGTGAATTCACCGACATTGACGGGAGAAAGCGCAGTCAAATGCACCGTGGCTTGGATATCGTCGCCCCCAAAGGAGCTCCCGTCATCGCCGCAGCTCCAGGCAAAGTGATCTACAAAGACCAGCAAACCGCCGGTGGGAACAGCTTGATGGTGTGGCATGGGCAGGATACCCACGGTAATCATGTTATCTCGTACTACACTCATTTGAATGAGTTCAAAACGGAAAAGGACAACATTGTCAAACGTGGCGAGGTGGTTGGCACGCTGGGAGATACCGGGACCAATATGCCAAAGAGTTTGACGCCCCACTTGCATTTTGAAGTGCTGATTTATCCGGATGCCGACTTAAACTATTGGTTTACAGGCTTTTTGCGCGGATTCACAACGGTCAGCCCAAACTATTTTTCGTACCCAATTCCGACCATCCCCGACAGCACCGTAACTGTCCCCACTCACTATGCCGTGTGGAACAAAGCGCTCGATTATGGGGATGACGATTGGGAGTCCGCCCAGTCATTCAAAGGTTTCACATTCCCTCTTTGTTGCGACGAGGCTAATAAATGAAGTTCGCCGCCAGCTATGACACCTGCTTTGACGATACTTACGCCGCTGGTGATGCCAGGCTAACTAGGCTTTACCGCAACGGGCAAGCCCTGCAGTGGGATGCCGCAGCGCGCATTGACTGGAACGAAAATATCGATTTTGAAAACCCGCTGGGTTACGACGATCGCTTCATCCCCATTTGGGGTAGCCCGCAATGGACGCAGGCCAGCGACACTGGGCGCGCTGACTTGCGGCGCAACTACCACGCGTACAGCATTTCGCAGTTTCTGCATGGCGAACAAGCCGCGATGTTGGCTGCGGCGCGCCTCGTCGAAGTGCTACCCGACCAACACTCCAAACAGCTTGCTGCCGTGCAGGCTTGCGACGAAGCCCGACACGTGGAAGTTTTTCACCGCTTGCTCAAAGACAAGATTGGCCTGTTCTACCCGATAGACGATGGATTGCAAAGTCTGATACGGCACGGCTTGTCAGAAAACCGGTGGGATATGGTGGTGTTCACCGCGCAAATCCTGATCGAGGGTCTTGCACTGGCGGCGCTCCAGCAACTGCGTGATTTCAGCAAACACAAGCTCATCCGCGACATTGGCGCGTACGTCTTAGCCGACGAAGCAAGGCACGTGGCCTTTGGGATGCAGTTGCTGCAAACACGCTACGCCGAGATGAGCGACGCAGAGCTCCGCGAGCGCCGCGCTTTTGCCGATACGGGTCTGGACGCACTAACGCAAAGACTCAATCCCGCCGTTGTCTGGGGGCCACGCGAAGCACCGTCCAACCTGCCCCTGCTGAAAAGTCACCTGACGCGGAAAGTGGTCGATATGACTGACAAACTTTTTCCAAGGAGTTCCCATGTGACTAAGGAGGTGCAGTATGCGCAGATATGAATAAACATTTGTATATTGAACAAATATGGATGACTGTCATGAAATTACCAGTATATGTTTTGCTGACCCAAGGAGCATAACTATATACAAGGAGAGTTTTTGATCGCGCTGCATATTTCGGAGTCGATTGCTATTTCTCTTCTACCTGGAAGTTTATTGTCTGTCAAGATTAATGAGGCAAACCCATGTATCTAATGCAAGTCTACATTATAGCTGGATTGCTGTTTTTGGCTTCGATTTTGTTTAAGAAGAATACTAGACTTCGGTCCTTTCTATACAACTGCGGCACAGCTCTAGTTTTGCTGACAATGGCATACTATATTTACACCGGACAGGCTACTATAGTGGCTATATTCATCGGACTACTTGTAGCATGCATATTTGTCGGTATTAAACGTTACCTTATAAGGAATGAAAATGAAAGTACTTGAATATTCGCAATCCATAGAAGTCCATGCGGGTTATGATGAATGCACAACCGCAACAAACGCCGCTATCGGGGCCGTAGCGACAGCCGCGGTAGGATGCGCGGCGGCCCCTTCCACCGCGCTCGGTGTTGCTGCGTGCGCGGTAGCGACGGCAAATGCCGTGGCGGCTGTTGATAATGCGCAGTCGGTATGCCCGGCCGCGCCACCGACGGCCAGTGTATGCAGCCAACAAGAAGATGGTGTCATCGGATTTAGTAGTCAAGACGTCGGAAGTTGCGACGGCGGCGGCGGCGGCGGCAAAGTCATCTGCACCGAACTGTGCCGCAACGGCATCATTGAGCACGACGTCTGGATGGCCGACTTGCGTTACAGCCGTCAAAACTTCAGTGCCCAAACCATGCGTGGCTACCACCTGTGGGGTATTCCATATGTGAAGCTGATGCGCAAGTACCCCAGTTTCGGCAAGGTCGCGGCCTACCCAACGCGCTGGTTTGCGGCAGACATTGCGTACCGCATGGGTGTGCGCAGCAAGCCGAACTATGCCGGCTGGGCACTGCGTGAGTTGGCCTTCCGACCCATTTGCTGGACGATTGGCATTGTGGCCAAGGCCCGCAACTGGCAAGGCCTGTGGGCAGCGCCGAACGCTGGGCTGCCAAGCGCTTAGGGTTTAGCAAAAGCTGGCCAGCATGAGCGGGAGATGCTTGGATGCTGGCCCCTCATCGTTTCCCGTGGAATCCAACACTCACAATTGTTCGTCGTAGTCAGACCCATGGGGCGGAGTTGGATTGATGAGGTCGAGGGTTGCATGCGCGCTGGTATCGAGGGGTTGTTCACAAGCGCATTGGGTCTGGTTCCGCCGTGGGCGGTGGGTAAGGTTGATCTCGTTACCGCGTGGCGGCGCATCGGCTTCGAGGTGCGCTTCCCGGCTAAGGCGCTGGTCTGCCCGCCCTGCGGTTGGGCCGATCAACGCGTCCATGATCGGCTGCGTCGCTCATGGCGGCACCTGGACTTCTTCCAACTCGAGGCATGGCTGCACGCGGATGTGCCTCGCGTGGCCTGCACCGGCTGCGGCAAGACCAGCCACGCGGTGGCGTGCCCTGGGTGCGCGAAGGCTCGGGCTTCACCGCACTGTTCGAGGCGCTGGCGTTGGCACTGTGCCTAGAGCTGCCGGTGCGCCAAGCCGCAGCACAGCTACGTTGTACCGACAAGCAGCTTTGGCGGCGCATCGAGCACTACGTCGAACAGGCTTGCGCCCTGGACGACATGAGCACCGTGAAGATCAATGGCATCGACGGACACGAGCCTGCACAAAGGGCGAAGCTACATCACGGTCGTGCATGACCTTGACGCGCAGCGGCTGCTGTTCGCCAGAGGGGCGCGCTCACCTGGCGGCGGTCGACTTCGCGGCCGCCCTGTTGGGCCACGGCGCGGACCCCGAACAGGTGCAGCATGTGTGCCGAGGCATGAGCGCGGCCTACGCCTGGGGCCTGGGCTTGGCGCTGCGCAATGCGGCCATCCGCTACGACCGCTTCCACGTCGTGGCGATAGCGTTCGATGCGATGGACAAGGTGCGCCAAGCCGAGATGCGCGACGCGCCGGATGCAGTGGCCAAGGCCTTTGGCACGTTAGATCGCAAGACCATCAAGGGCCTGCTGTGGGGCATGCGCAAGAACCCCGACGGCTGGTCGATCATGCAGACGAACGCGATGCGCTGGTTGCAGCATTCGGGCCTGAAGAGTGCGCGGGCGTGGCGGCTGAAGATCGCGCCGCGTGAGGTATATGCGCGCGCCGCGGCCAGCAGCGACCCGCAGTTCGCTCGCGCCAACTTGAACAGCCTGGTCGAGCTGGACCAGGCGCTGCCGGCTCGAGCCGTTCAAGAAGCTGGCCCGGACGATGGCCGCACGCACCGATGCCGTGGTGCGGGCAATGATCGACAAGCGAACCAACGCCTTCGTCGAAGCCATGAACCGGTTGCCGCAGCAGGCCAAGCTCGTCGCACGGGGCTTCCGCACGGCAACCAACTTTATCGACAGCGCCTACCTGCGAATGTCCAAGCTCAAGCATCTGCCCGGTCATCCGTTTGCTCTGGCGCTCGCCAAATGAGATCGTTGCGTTCCACACGAAACGGAATAGCGCCATTAGAAACCACCGCTAATAAGTCAATCCAAACCCACAACGTAGCATCCCAGCCGTTTTGGCAGACGAGTCAGTTCCCGACTTTTTGACACCCTGAGAGTACTACGCAATGGTCCTGTTCCGCAAGGAAGCCCAAGAGGCTAATCGACCGCGCCTGCATGGTGAGATTGTCGTGCGTAGCGACTGGATTTGGTGGGCCCTGACTGCTGGAGTGATGGTATTTGTGGTAGGCATGCTGCTGCTCATTTTCTTTGGTGAATACACGCGCCGCGCAAACGTATCAGGGTATTTGATACCAGTGGCGGGTGTCGTACGAATTCACAGCCCGCAGGCCGGCCGCGCAGCCACGGTGCATGTCAGTGAAGGCGACGCAGTGGCGCCAGGGCAGCCCTTAGTGACGGTGGTAGATGAGCGCCCGGATGCCAACGGGCGCGATTCACGTGGCAAAGGTGCCAGACAGATCCAAGCGCGGCAAGTCAATCTAGAAAGCGTAATGCAACAGCAACGCGAATTGTTCGCACAAACCCGTCAAGGACTGGAGCGCCGGTGCACCACACTAAAACAAGAAATGTCGCAGATTCTGACTGAACTGGAGACACAGGCCGCCAGAGTTGCATACGCCAAATCCACAGAAAGACGCTACGCCGAGCTGTTGACGAAAAACTTTGTCTCAGAAAATGCTGTGCAGGAAAAGCGGGACATTGTGCTTGACCTTGAAGCGAGATCGCAAGCGCTTGATCGAGCTCGCACAAGTCTACGACGCGAATTGGAGACAATGCAAGCCGAGCTAGCTGCCTTGCCAATGCGTGAGCGCACTCAAATTTCCGAGCTTGAACGCAACGTAGGTGTGGCGGAGCTGGAATTGATAGAACTCGATGGCAGGCGCGAGTTGACCATCACCAGCCCACAGGCGGGGCGAATATCAGGCCTGACAGTCATGCAGAGCCAGATGGTCAATCCGGACCGCCCGTTGATGATGTTGCTGCCTCAGACCAACGGCAAAGAAAGCCATCTGGAAGCGCATTTGTTTGCCCCCAGCAAGGATGCGGGGTTTGTTCGGGTTGGTCAGGACGTGTTGGTGCGTTTCAGTGCCTTTCCATATCAAAAGTTTGGCCACTATAAAGGTTCTGTGGCGGAAGTCTCGCGTACACCGTTGTTGCCGACGGAGTTACCCTTCCCAATTTCAGCTAAGGTCGACGCCAGCGCGATCTCTGGTCTTGCTGGACTAGGGGCGCTGATGGGACCCGGTACAGGCGTTGAGCCGCTTTTTAGAATTCGCGTGTCCTTGAAGGATCAACATGCACGCGCCTACGGTGTTGATCAAGCGCTGCAAAGCGGCATGCAGCTGGAGGCCGACATCATGCTTGACACCCGTACTTTGTTCGAATGGATCATGGAGCCGGTTTATTCCTTGAGCGGAAAGTATTTCCAATGAAAGCCCTTCTTTATGGCGGCACGAGGAAGCTGCCTATGGTGTACCAGACCGAGGCGGCGGAATGCGGTTTGGCATGCCTGGCCATGGTTGCGGGCGCACATGGTCTAGAAATTGATCTGCCTGGCATTCGCACCAAACTGTCTGTCTCGCTCAAGGGTATGAACATGGCGCAGCTAATCGAAGGTGCGCAGGTGATTGACCTAGCTGGGCGCCCGCTCAAGCTCGAGTTGAATGAACTGAAGGATCTGCAGTTACCGTGCATCCTGCATTGGGACATGAATCACTTCGTCGTGCTTAAATCAGTGATGAGTAAACAGTTGGTGATTCACAACCCGACCGTTGGAATTCAGAAACTAAGTCTGGAGCAGGCCTCCAGACATTTCACGGGTGTTGCCCTGGAGCTATCACCTACGCCAGAATTCAAACCACGCCAAGAAAAACAGCGGGTGAGTCTGGGTGACCTATTCGGCCGTCTGGTTGGAGTCGAGCGCCAGATGACTCAGATTTTCATCATATCGCTCGGATTGCAATTATGTGCTCTCTTGAGCCCACTCTACATCCAGTGGGTAGTTGATCACGCACTGATTTCAGGTGACAAGGACTTAATCACCTTGCTTTCAATTGGGTTTCTGATGCTGGTGTTTGTTCAAGTCGGCATCGGCGCATTGCGTGGATGGGTGGTCTTGAAGCTCAGCACGGAGATGGGGGTGCAATGGTCGGTAAACGTATTTGCTCATATGGTGCGGTTGCCACAGGCCTTTTTTGAAAAACGCCATCTTGGTGACATTGTTTCTCGATTTAGTTCAATTGCAGCCATTCAGCGCACACTCACGACAAGTTTTATTGAAGGCATTATTGATAGTATACTTGCCTTATTGACATTGGTCATGATGTGGATGTACAGCGGAATTTTGTCGGCCATCGTGATTGTATCCGTGGTGCTATATGCACTGCTGCGCATCAGTGTCTATAGTCCATTGCGGCAAGCCACTGAGGAGCAAATCGTACTCGGGGCCAAACAGCAAACCAATTTCTTGGAAAGCGTACGCGGCATTCAGGCCATCAAACTATTTGCGCGAGAGTCGCAAAGGCAAGTACTGTGGCACAATCGTCTGATTGATACTACCAATCGTACCATCAAGACACAACGAATGATGATTGGTTATGGAATGACAAATGGAGTGTTGTCTGGCATAGCAAATGTGGCTGTCATCTGGTTGGGCGGGCAGTTGATTCTTGTCAATATGTTTTCTATCGGAATGCTATTTGCTTTCGTGGCCTATAAAGGTGTATTCACGGCGCGCATGATGAGCTTGGTTGACAAGGCGATTGAGCTCAAGATGCTGAGCTTGCAGACCGAGCGTCTGGCCGACATTGTGCTGACGCCGCGAGAAAACAGCACCGGTGACAAAACACTGGGTGCAGCGTCACAACTATTCCCAAAAGGTTCGTTACGTTTAGAAAGTTTGAGTTTTCGTTACTCAGAGCTTGACCCATATGTCCTGAAAGACGTTACACTTGATCTTCCAGAAGGAAAGTCCATTGCGATTGTCGGCCCCTCGGGGTGTGGAAAAACGACTCTTGGAAAATTGCTTTTGGGCCTACTTCGACCGACCGATGGACGAATCTTGAAGGGCGGTACTGATACGATTCGCGTGGGTTTAACTGCATGGCGCAGTTGTGTAAATGCCGTAATGCAGGACGATCAGTTGTTCGCCGGGTCGATCATCGATAACATTAGTTTTTTTGATGAATCGCCAAGTATGGATCGCCTGACCCATGTAGCTAAATTGGCGTGTATCCACGATGACATTTTGAAGATGAACATGGCCTACAACACGCTTGTGGGCGATATGGGAACTGCCCTTTCAGGGGGGCAAAAGCAAAGGCTTTTGTTGGCCAGGGCGCTCTACCGAGAACCTGAGATTATAGTTCTAGACGAGGCAACAAGTCACCTCGATGTTGATCTTGAAAGAGCCATAAATAATGCCATTCATACGTTATCTATTACCCGCATCGTGATTGCACATCGTCGTGAAACCATTGCCTCGTGCGATTTTGTCATTTGCTTGCCGGATTACAATAAGGCAGAAAAATGAACAAATTGAATGCAATGCAAATTCTTGAATTAATTCCACATCGTGAACCATTTATATTTGTGCGAGATGCGAATATTATAAGTGAAATTGCAATATCAGGAACTGCTTATTGGGATGAATCCCATCCAATTTTAAAAGGTCATTTTCCACACCAGCCGGTGGTGCCTGGCATATGCCAAGTAGAGGCTTGTGCCCAATTGGCAGGTGTTTTGTTGGCCTGGAATGCGCGACAAAGTAACATTTCTAGAAATACGCTCGGGGTCTTGGGCGCGATTCGTCAGGCCAAATTTCAAGGCTTATTGTTGCCCGGCAGTTCTTTGAACATCATATGCAATTTGCGGCTTATAAACCAATCCCTTTGTCTGGTAGCAGCGACGGGACTGTCGAACGAAAAGACCGCGCTGACTTGCGAATTTGTGATCGGATTTCGGACGTCAGCCATCTTCTGAAATTTTGATTGACGAAAGCTTGGAGGATCCATGGCCTTGGCGACAATTTGGGGCCTGAGGAATTTTGCTGGGTCGACTATCCGGGCACGTTCTACCCGGCTGAGGACTACCACCAGGACTACTACAAGAAGAACCCGGTCCGCTACCAGTACTACCGCAGCGGTTGCGGGCGCGACGCGCGGCTCAAACAACTCTGGGGCGGCGCGGCGGCGCAGTAGGCGCGGCGGGACGAACTGCGGCGCCACTCGCGACTGCCGACTCCTTGTGTGGCACGCCGCACGGCGTCGCCGGCGCCTGGATTGGCGCCGCAATTCGCCCCGGCGCGGGCACGACCCGAAGCCCGACGGGCTCCTACACCTCGAGCCACTCCTTGCGCACCGCGTCGTTCGCCTTGAGGGCGTCGGCCGTGCCCTCGAACACGATGCGCCCGTGCCCCATGACGTACAGGCGCCTGGAAATGCGCAACGCGATCGTCAACTTCTGTTCGACGAGCAATATCGATACGCCGCGCGACGCAATGCGTTCGAGCAGGTCAGCCACGAGTTCCACCATCTTCGGCGCCAGGCCCTCGGTGGGCTCGTCGATCATCATCAGGTCCGGATCCCCCATCAGGGTGCGGCAAA
>Ga0315276_10004367_pt1 | contig 12979 bp, 11 predicted proteins | sample YL17G05_0_MG_FD_204542 | JGI IMG/M metagenome (GOLD analysis project Ga0315276, IMG submission 204542) | Sediment microbial communities from Yellowstone Lake, YNP, Wyoming, USA - YL17G05_0 | ecosystem: Environmental > Aquatic > Freshwater > Lake > Sediment | place: USA: Wyoming | collected... | reverse complement strand
GCCGCAAGCCGCCTACACCCTCATCAGGGCGCTCAAAGCAGAGATCGGGCTGCCGGTGCACTTTCACACCCACGATACCAGCGGCATCGGCGCCGCCAGTGTGTTCGCTGCTGTCGCGGCTGGCGCCGACGCGGTCGATGCCGCCATGGATGCCATGAGCGGTCTCACCTCCCAACCCAATCTCGGTTCCATCGCCAGCGCGCTGCGCTTCGGCGCACGCGATCCGCAGCTCGACCCGCAGGCGCTGCGCCTGATCTCGCACTACTGGGAGCAGGTACGCGGCTACTACGCGGCCTTCGAGAGTGACATCCGTTCCGGCACCTCCGATGTCTATGTGCACGGCATGCCCGGAGGGCAATACACCAACCTGCGCGAGCAGGCGCGCTCGCTGGGTATAGATGACACGCGCTGGCCCGAGGTGGCGCAGGCCTACGCCGAGGTCAACGGGATGTTCGGCGATATTATCAAGGTCACACCCAGCTCGAAGGTGGTGGGCGATCTGGCGATCTTCATGGTCAGCAGCGGGCTCACGCCTGCGACAGTGCTTGACCCGCACAGTGAAGTGGCCTTCCCGACTTCAGTGGAACAGTTTTTTCATGGCGACCTGGGCCTGCCATACCAGGGCTTTCCGCCGGCACTGCAGGCCAAGGTGCTCAAGGGGCGCGCACCACTCAGCGAGCGCCCTGGCAGGTCGCTGCCCGCCGCCGATCTGGTGGCGTTGCGCGCGACTGCGACCACTGCAGTGGGCCACGAGATTGGCGATCATCAATTTGCCTCTTACCTGATGTATCCGCAGGTGTACCGCGACTACGCCGCTGAACGCCTGCGCTACGGCGATGTCGCCACGCTGCCCACCATGGCTTATTTTTACGGCCTGGAACCGGGCCAGGAGATCAGCGTTGAGCTGGAACCCGGCAAGACCCTGATCGTACGCTACGTCACCCGCAGTGAACCGCATGAAGACGGGTCACGCACCGTGTTCTTCGAACTCAACGGCCAGCCGCGTTCGGTGCGGGTCATCGATCGTGCCCTGATTCCACTGCGCCCGCCGCAGCGCAAGATCGAAGCGGGCAACGTCCGTCATGTAGGGGCGCCGATGCCCGGCACCATTGCCACGGTCGCGGTCAGCGTTGGTCAGAAAGTGGCGCGTGGCGATGTGCTGCTGACACTCGAGGCGATGAAGATGCAGACCGCGGTGCGCGCAGAAATCGACGGCACCATAAGCGAAGTGCTGGTGCGGCCATCGAGCCAGGTCGATGCCAAGGATCTGCTGGTAGTGCTCAGCTAGCGCCGATGAGTTCGTTCGCCGCATTGCTCCGGGAAGTTCGTGCCTGCACGCGCTGTGCGCAACACTTGCCACTCGGTCCGCGCCCGGTTGTGCAGGTGCATGAGTCGGCCCGCATACTGATTGCGGGCCAGGCGCCAGGCAGGAAGGTTCACGACACTGGCGTGCCGTTCAATGATGCCAGTGGTGAGCGCCTGCGCGCCTGGCTGGGCCTGTCGCGCGAGATCTTTTACGACGCCGAACGGATTGCCATCCTGCCCATGGGATTCTGTTTCCCCGGTACCGGCAAATCCGGCGACCTGCCGCCGCGTCCCGAGTGCGCGCCGGCCTGGCGAGCGGCGTTGCTGTCGCGCCTGACAAACCTGCAACTCACCCTGGTCATCGGACAATACGCGCAGGCCTACCACCTGCCGGGCGCTGGCGAGTCATTGACCGAAGTGGTGCAGGCCTGGCGGCAGCACTGGCCGGCAATCATTCCGTTGCCGCATCCAAGCCCGCGCAACAACCTGTGGCTCAAGCGCAATCCCTGGTTCGAACAGGAGCTCATACCGGCACTTCGGAACCGGGTGACGCAAGTGCTCGCGCCTGACGCGCGGGCATCAACGCTCGTAACGTAGTGCGAGCTGTAGCTGCCGCTCGGTGGCGGCGTTGGGTTGGCCGAGCAGCGCGCGTTGCTCGACATCGCTGCGGACTTCGATTGCCTCAAGGGTAGCGTTCCAGTGCTCGTCGAAGCCGCGCTGCGCGGCCAGTGTCCAGGCATGGCCGCGCTCGTTCAGATAGATGCCGCCGATGTACTGGGCGAAATCGCTTGCGGTCTGCTGCACAGAGAATTTGTCGTAGCGCGCGGTGTAGCGCCAGCGACCCTGCTTGTTGCTCGCCAGCAGAAAATGGCTGTCAAAAGTCCAGGCATTGGCCGGCTGGGGCGCGCCTTCCAGGGTGCGCCCGCGCAACCATTGCGCGATCAGGGTCCACGAAGCAGAGGGCGTCCAGCGCGCGCCGAGACTGTCGAAATAGGTCTCCCAGGTAGCGTCATGAATCCTGGGGGCCTCGATGCCAAGCCTGGCACGGTTGTCGTAGTGCAGGCCACGCAGTTCGACCAGGCCACGATAGCGAAAGCTCGAACTTGCCGTGTAACCCGCGCGCTTATCCAGATCGTCGTAAAACACGGTGAGCTCAGAGAGCGGCTGGCCGTGATTGGCAAAACGCCCGAACAGGGTGCTCTGCCTATCATGCAGTGCCCAGCCGCGTCCGCCAATAACCGTGCCGGCCGGGTCGTTCCAGCCGAAGGCGGCCACACTGCTGCTGAATTCGAAATCGTGCCCGTGCGCCAGCCCGAGCCAGTCCAGACTGTATTCCGCGCCGATGGTGCGCAGCTCTTCACCGACCCAGGTATTGATCGCTGAAAACGACAGCGTGTAGGGCGAGCGCCAGCCGCGCATGCGATTTTCCAGTGAGATTTCCGGATAGAACGCGCCGACTTTCAGGCGTGAGCGCCAGGCCGAGGCGGGAATCGGTCGCCAGTCGAGATACATCTCCGTCAGGTCGATGGGGTTGACGTCGTGATCGCCGTAACTCACGGCTTCGGCGGCAAAACGCAGCGTCGGCGTGATATCGCCGCGGTAACCCAGACGCAGATAGCCGAACCGCAGGCCCTCGTGATCGCCGTCGTAACGCAGCTTGCCAAGCCCACCACCGAGGCGCGTGGCGGTCGCATCGCTGCTGACCGCGCGCAGCTCCAGGCTCAGATCGAATTCACCACCGTGACATATCCGGGGTGCTGCCAGCAGCAGTCCCAGGCTCAAGGCCAGCACGCTACTCACGGTGTTCAGTAATCTTCCCATTTCTTGTCCGCTCCGTGATTGTGCAGCGGCGCCCGCAGCGGCCGCTTGAGGGTGAAGCTCGCGGCCGCGACCTGGTTGTCGGGTACGTTGATACGTTGTTCAAGCTGCGGCCCGCTTTCATTCAGCAGCGCATGCCAGATGCGCACCGTGTATTCGCCCGGGGCCAGATCGTGCAGCTGCACCCGGCCGCTGGCGTTGCTTTGGCCATACCAGGGCGAATCGGTCACCCAGATGTAGCCGAGCATGTTGTCGTGAATGTTGCAGCCCAGCGTCACCAGGCCGGCGCGATCGAAGATCACCGGAGTCTGTGGGCGTCCGGCGTAGAGCGCGAGCTCAAATTTCTTGGCGCCGGAAAACGAATACACCTGATGACGCACCTGGTCACTATTGGGGAAATCAACGGCCGTGCCGGTCTGCACGATCAGCACTTCCGGGACAAACATCAGGTTGCGCTGATCCATGACAGCCTTCTGCCCAGTGGCTGGCCGCGCAGTGCCATGCAGGGGTTCGGCGATAATCACGGCACCTTCGACGGCGGCGCCGGCGGCGCTGCTGACCGTGACCGACAACTCGCCAGCGGCCTGTGCCAGCCGTGGCATGGCCAGAAGCGTGCAGGCGGTCACATAAAGAAAGAGTAAGGCGCTTCTACTATGCATAAGCGGGTGGATTAGAGCGCGCAACCCTGAACAGCTTCAAGAACCGACTCCTCATTCTGATCGTTTCCCTGATGGCGCTGGCTCAGGGCGTGACGATCGTGCTCGCACTGGCCTCGATTCGTGGTGCAGTGCGTGCCGATTCCGTGCGCCAGCTCACCGCCACACGGGCCATGCTCGATCGCACTTTGGCGGAGCGTACCCATCTGCTGCACGCCGCTACCGACGTGCTGGTCAGGGATTACGGATTCAAAGCGGCGGTGGCAACCTCTGACCAGCCCACCATGCAATCGGCGCTTGCCAATCATGCGCGACGGGTGTCGGCCGACCTGGCAGTGCTGTACGCACTGGATGGCACAGTGGTCGCTGCCAGCACCCAGGAATTGGCGGCCCAGTCGAGTCGCAGCCTGCATTTGCCCGAGGCTGAGACGGAAGCGGCGCCCTTCGCAATTGTCGGTGGTCGCCCTTATCAGATCGTCATCGCACCAATCCGCGCACCGCAGGCCATTGCCTGGGTAGCGCTCGGCTTTGCGCTCGATCAGTCGTTGGCAGAGCAGCTGGCCGCACTCGCGGGTACCGATATCAGTTTTGTTTTTCACGAGCCGGGTAACGGCAACGGCATTATTTCCACGCTTGCGCCGGCACGCGCCGCCGCGCTGGCGACCTCGACTCCGCAAAGCACGAGCCGCGGCGTGCCGATGCTTTCCACTCTCCAGGACGCACAGTACCTGACCTTGAGTGCACCGCTGCTGGCGCAGAACGGCACGCTGCAACTGATCGCGCAGCAATCACAGGACGCGGCCATGGCGCCGTTCCGGCAGATGCGCTTCGCGCTGCTGCTCATCGGCGGCCTGGCCCTGGTCGGCGCCACAGTTGTCGCCCTGCTGGCCAGTCGCAGTGCGGTACGACCGCTGGGGATGCTGGTGAGTGCCGCGCACCAGATCGAAAGAGGCTATTACTGCGAAAACATCCAGATCGCCGGCGGCAGTGAGTTTCAGCGTCTGGCCGGCACTTTCAACACCATGCAGCAGGGTATCCGCGAGCGCGAAGCGCGCATCGTGCACCAGGCCACACACGACACGCTGACCACCCTGCCCAATCGCGAAGGACTGCGTGAACGCCTGATGGCCCTGCCGCAAAGCGGATCGCACAGCATCGTGATGCTCGATGTACAGCGCTTTCGCGATGTCAACGCCTCCGTGGGGCATCAGGTCGGCGATCAGCTGCTGAAAATGCTGGCTGTGCGCCTCGGTCAGATGAGCGGCGAACACCTGCCATGTGCGCGCGTCGGTGCCGATCAGTTCGTGCTCTCGTGCGCGCTGCACGACAGCGAACTCATGCACCGCGTACTGGTGCTGAGCGAGGAACTGCGTGCCGGGGTGCAATTGGGCGAACTGCGCCTGAGCATCGACATCCGCGCCGGCATCAGCGAGTGGCGTGCGCCACGCGCATCCGTCGACGACCTGCTGCGTCAGGCCGATGTCGCGCTGCTGCAGGCCAAAGAACAGGGCACGGTCGTGGTGGTCTATCAGCCGACCCACGATGCCGAGCATCGCCGGCGCGTGCTGGTGGTGGCCGAGTTGCGCCAGGCGCTGACCGGTAAGGGCCTGAGTCTGCACTACCAGCCACTGGTGAATATGACTGATCGCGCGGTCGTGGGTTTCGAGGCGCTGCTGCGTTGGTCGCATCCCACGCTCGGCAACATCTCACCAGTCGAGTTCATTCCACTGGCCGAGCGTGCCTCGGTGCTGCCGGACCTGTCGCGCTGGGTGCTGAACACCGCCATTGCGCAGCTGGGGCAGTGGCAGCGCGCCGGCATCGATGCCGAGATCGCCGTGAATCTTTCGGCCGCGGACTTCGCCGATGGTGAGCTGGCTGCGCGCGTGCTGGCGTTGCTGCGCGAACACGCTGCGCCCGCGACCCGCCTACTGCTCGAAGTCACCGAGAGCGCCATCATGCGCGAACCACAGCTGGCGGCGCAGGTCATGCAGCAATTGCGCACCGCCGGCGTGCGCTTTGCGATTGACGATTTTGGCACCGGGCATTCCAGTCTGGCGCAGTTGCATGCACTGCCGGTCGATGAGTTGAAAATCGATCGCGCCTTCGTCATGAATCTCGAGAGCTCCAGCAGCAATATCGCCATCGTGCGTACCACGATCGAGCTCGGCCATGGGCTGGGCTTGAAGGTCGTGGCCGAAGGCATCGAGACGCCTGAAGTATGGGCGACCTTGCTGCGCCTGGGGTGCGACCTGGCGCAGGGCTATTTCATCAGTCGGCCGATGGCGGCCGAGGCCGTGCCCGCCTGGCTGCGGATGCAGGGCGCGCAATTGGCGCGCGCGATGGTCACGGCCGAGCAGGCCGGCACAATTTCGAGCCTGCGCGGCCGCTTGAGCTGACTCGCGGCGTCAGCTGCCAGGGCGCACTGTGCTCACGCCTGGGTTCGCACCACCGGCGGGCAGGTCCCTGATCAACGCGCGCTAATTTGGTGCCGCCGCGCAGCGCCGCACACGCTGGCTGCGGCTTTCCCGCTCGCCTGGCGCGTCACGCGTCATGGCACGAAAGCTGCAATTCCAGATTGCCGAATGGCCGACCCTACTGGAACTGAGGCGGGAGTTCTCGCATGAAACTGGTTACTGCAATCATCAAGCCCTTCAAACTTGACGACGTGCGCGCCGCACTGTCCGAGATAGGTGTCTCGGGCATGACCGTCACGGAGGTCAAGGGGTTCGGCCGGCAACGCGGCCATACCGAACTGTATCGTGGCGCCGAATACGTCGTCGATTTCGTGCCCAAGACGCGGGTCGAAGTCGCGGTGCGCAGCGAGCTGGTCGACCAGGTGGTCGAAGCAGTGATCAAGACCGCCAAGACCGGCAAGGTCGGTGACGGCAAGATTTTCATCACCGAGATCGACCGCGTGATCCGCATTCGCACCGGCGAGACCGATAACGCAGCGCTCTAGGGCCTGTTAACGCTCAGCTGGTCGCCGCGACGGCTTCAGGCCGGCTCGACCAGGCGCAGTGCCCGGCTGCTGCGGCTGATGCCCAGCGCGCCGCTGCGCACGACTTCCAGCAGTTCACCGTGTGCGGCCAGTTCGCGCATGAAACCACTGACTTCCGTTTCGCTGCCGAGCAGCTCGACAATGAAGCCCTCGATGGATGGGTCGAGCACCCGGCCGCCGGTGCGTATCACGTAGCCACGCAGCGCGTCGCGGCGCGCTGGTTCAACGCGCAGTTTTGCGAGCACCAGCTCGCGTTCCAGATGCTCGCCGCGCGTCATGTCATCAATGCGCACCACGTCGATCAGCTTGCCAAGCTGATTGACGATCTGCTGGATGACCGCGTCGGTGCCGCTGGTCACCAGCGTCAGGCGCGAAACCGCCGCAGCGTCGGTGGGTGCCACCGACAGTGATTCAATGTTATAGCCACGACTGGAAAACATGCCGGCGACGCGCGCCAGTGCGCCCGCTTCGTTCTCCAGCAGAATGCCTATGATGTGACGCATAAGCCTAGAATAACGGAGTTTTGTGCTGCCGGCGCAAACTGATAGGCTTGTCGGATGACTGAAATCGTCAACCAGGCCCCGGCGCCCGCGCTCGCCCCAGCCCACCCGCTGGCCGGCACGGCCATGAGCGGCGCCCAGATCATCGTCCAGGTGCTGGCCGATGAGGGTGTCGGCGCCATTTTTGGCTACAGCGGCGGCGCGATTCTTCCCACCTATGACGCCGTGTTCACCTTCAATGAGGCGCAGCGCGCGGCCGGTGGGCGCGAAATTCCCCTGATCGTGCCGGCCAATGAGCAGGGCGCGGGCTTCATGGCCGCCGGTTATGCACGCGCCAGTGGCAAAGTGGGCGTGTGCCTGGTGACCTCCGGCCCCGGGGCCACCAACACGGTCACGCCGGTGCGCGACAGCCTGGCCGATTCCGTACCGATCGTGGTGATCTGCGGGCAGGTGCCCACGGCTGCCGTGGGTACCGACGCCTTCCAGGAGGCGCCGGTCGCGGCGCTGATGGGTCCGGTAGCCAAGCATGTGTTTTTGATTACCGACCCGACACGCCTCGAAGCCACGGTGCGCACCGCTTTTGAAATTGCGCGCAGCGGCCGACCGGGTCCGGTGGTGATCGATATTCCCAAGGACGTGCAGAACTGGGCCGGCGTGTTCCGCGGTACCGGCGCGCTGCCCATTCCAGGTTACCGCAAGCGCAGCGCCGAGTTGGGCGCCAGTGCGATCAACGCCAGGCAGGCGGAGAGTTTTGTCGAACTGCTCTCCGAGTCGCAGCGTCCGTTGATTTACGCCGGTGGCGGTGTGATCAATGCCAATGCTTCGAGCGCCCTGACGGCCTTCGCCGAGGCGCTGAATATCCCCGTGGTCACCACTTTGATGGGCATAGGCTGCATCGACACCATGCACCCGCTGGCCATGCACATGCTCGGCATGCACGGCGTGGCTTATGCCAACTATGCAGTGGAAGACTGTGATTTCCTCCTGGCCGTCGGTGCGCGCTTCGATGATCGCGTCGCCGGTGATCCGCGCAAGTTTGCGCGCGGTGCGCGCACCATCGCTCACCTCGATATCGACCGCGCCGAGATCAACAAAGTGAAGGCCGCGCGCTGGAGTCACGTTGGTCGCCTGCCCGAGGCTCTGGATGAGCTGCGTGCCACAGTGGTGCGCGCCGCCCGCCAACGCGACTACGCGCCCTGGCACGCGCATCTCGCCTCCCTGAAAAAGCGCTACGGCATGAATTACCGCCGCGATGGTGAGCAGGTCCAGCCACACCACGTGATCGAAGAGATCAATCGCCACACGCGCGGCACGGCGATCATCACTACTGGCGTCGGCCAGCATCAGATGTGGGCTGCCCAGCTGTTCGACTTTGGCGGGCCACGCCGCTGGCTTACTTCCGGCAGCATGGGGACCATGGGTTTTGGCCTGCCAGCCGCCATTGGCGCCCAGGTGGCCAACCCGGATCGGCTGGTCATCGATATCGACGGCGATGCCAGCATCCGCATGAACATTGGCGAGCTGGAAACTGCGACCACCTACGACCTGCCGGTCAAAGTGGTGGTGCTCAATAATTTCGGCGACGGCATGGTCAAGCAGTGGCAGAAGCTGTTCTTCAAGGGGCGCCTTTCCGGTAGCGATAAATCGCTGCACAAGAAGGATTTCATCAAGGCCGCGCAGGCCGACGGTTTCGGCTACGCGCGCCGTCTCGAGCGCCCGCAGGATGTGCCGGCGGTGGTCGCCGAATTCCTCGCCTTCAAGGGTCCGGCGTTTCTCGAGGTGATCATCGATCCGGATGCTGGTGTATATCCGATGGTCGGCCCCGGGCAGGGCTACGACGCCATGATCACCGGCGATTACATCCCTTCGCGTGATGCCGCCGAGACCGGGAACTTCGATCCTTCGGGCATGTTCTGAGACGCGAGCGCCGCAGCGGGCGCGGCGGCCGTTCAGAACTGATAGCTGAGCTTGCCGGCTGCCTCGCTCAGGCGCCGCTCGGCGATCATCCGATCCACCAGTTGCTCTATCTCTGCAGCCGAGAGCTTGCCGGCAAAATGAGAATGCAGATGAGCGGCGAGCGCAGGCCGCTTTTTCGGGCGCTTACCCTTATCCATTGTGGCAAGCCACGCCACGGCGTTGTCGGTCGTGGCGACCACCGCGCGCCTGCCGGCGCTGCCCGCGCCCGACCTGCGCCTGGCGGCCACCGGCAATTGCCGGCTGGGCAAGGCCGGAAAAGCTTCCTCGAGCGTCGCCACCCGCCGTACGCTGTAGTCGCGGGCGTTCAGGTGCTTGACCAGCGGATCGAAGCCCTTGTCGCGCGACAGGATCACGCAGTGGGCGGCCGGATTGCGGGTCAGGTATTCACCCAGGTAAAACGCAATGTGGAAGTCGAGCGCATTGCGACCAGCCCCGGCAATATCGATGGGCACGAAGCGCTCGCCCAGTTTCAGTGCCGCCCTGAGAAATTCGGTGGGCACCGATTTCTGCGCGGCGCCAAAAAAGAACGGTACCACCACGCCGGCCGGCACGGCGGCAAGATCGACCTTGGGCACATTCTCAAAATCGACCAGCAATATCTGCTGCATACCTCGTTACCCCCCGCGCGCTGCCGTCACCACTATTGTCGCCACGTTAGCACGACGGCGGCCCAGGGTTGGCTTGCAACTATCCGGCGCGCAGTGCAATTTAGCGCTCTGGCCTTGCAATGATGGTGGGGTGAAATGGTGAGCTCGCCCAAGCGCGTTGTCCGTTACGAACATGTCTCGCAGCCGGTGGCGCAGTGGCCGCACTATGTGCGGCGCCAATTGCGCAGCCTGGGTCTGGGTGGCGTCCTGATCGCGGTCTCGCTGGCAGCCGGCATGCTGGGCTATCACAGCCTGGTAGGCCTGAGCTGGGTAGATGCCTATGAAAATGCGGCGATGATCCTGTCAGGCATGGGCCCGCTGGCGGCGCCAGCCAGCACGGCGGGGAAGATCTTTGCCGGTACCTACGCACTCTATTCAGGCATCGCGGTGCTGGCCTTTGCCGGTGTAATTGCCGCGCCCCTGGTGCATCGCTTCATGCACCGCATGCATGCCGACAGTGACGCTGAGGGCTCCTGATGAGCACGCCAGCGCGCCTGCGCCGCACCTATTTCGATTGTCGCTTTGGCCAGCTGCACGTGCATCAGGCCATACCGCCAGGCGGCGGCTTCGATGAGGCGACCGCCCTGTTATGCCTGCCAGGTGCTCAAGGGTTGGGGAGTTTTTTTGGCGCGCTGCTGGCTCCCATGGGGAACAATCGCTCGATCTACGCGCCGGACCTGCCTGGTTTTGGAGGCTCCGACCCTGTGCCCGGGGTGGCCGATGCAGATCAGTGGGCCTGCGCCGTGGCCGACCTGCTCGATTCCCTGCGGCAACGCCAGGTCGATGTGCTCGCACGGGGCGAGGGCTTGCAGGTTGCCCTGGCGTTGGTTGCACAGCGCCCGGCGCTGGTGCGTCGAATTGGCTGGTCGGCGGCCACTCCAGCCGCGCTTGCCAGGGCGCGGCAAAGTGGCTTGGCGATGCGCGAGTTCTCGCTGGCGGAAGCGGGTGCGGCAACTATTGACGCAACTGCCCTGGGCAGTCAACTTGATGATCTTATTGAGTTTTTTGGCACAGGTGCTGCCGCATAATTAAGAAGTGGGTCGCAGTTTCGCGCACGCCCTCCGCCGCTGCGCAAACCTTCGCGTAGACTCAAACGCAGCCATGAACACGAACAAACACCGTGTACTGCCAGTGACCGAAGATCTGGACGACACGGTCGAACTGCCCAGTCTGCCGATCCTGGCGGAATCGCTGGGCGATGCCCCGGTCGCACCGCACATGGGCGCTGGCGAGGCTACTGAAGAAATCCTGCGGCCGCCATTGGTTGACAGTGAACGGCGCGAAGGGCGCCGTGAAGACCTGGCGCGCATCAGCGCGCTGGAAAGAGATCTGGCGACCGGCGTCGAGCAGCATCGCCTGAGCGAGGCCGAGCGCGACAATCTGCGCTTGCGCCTCGAGCGTGTTCAGGCCGAATTGCACGACGCCAACATTCTGCGTGAACAGCAGGCCGCAGTTCAGGCCACGCAGCGCAGCGATTGGGAGCGCGAGCGCGGCCAGCGTGAGGGTGCGCTGCTGCGCGCACAAAGCGATCTGGTCGAATTGCGGCGCCGCTCGGCCGCACACGACGAAGCGCTGCAGCACCTTGAAGGGCGCCGCTACCTGTTCGATTCAATGTTCCGTGAGCGCGAAGAGCAGCTTGATGAGCGCGATGCCCGCCTGCAGAGCCTGGCGGCGGAGCTGGCGTTGGCGCAGGCGCAGGCGGCCGGCGCGCGTGCGCAGGTCGAGGCCGCAGGTGCCGCAGCCGAGTCCGCGCAGGCATTGGTGCAGGTACAGCTCAAGGCTATGCAAGCCCGAGTCGATGAGCTGAGCACCGAGCTGGCGCAGGCTCAGGCGGCGATCACTGCCAGCCAGCAGCAGCATAGTGCAGCGCTCAGCGCTATCGTCGGGCTGGAGCGCGACGTTGCCGATCGTGACGAGGGCTTGCAGGCGCTGCAAGAGCAGCTGCAGGCGGTGCAACTCAGCAACGAATCATTGCGCAGCGATCTGGCCGCTGCCGAAGATCTGATCCGCACCCAGGAGAGCGAGCAGCAGCAACGCGCAGTGCGCATTGCCAGGCTTGAGAGCAATGAGACCGCGCTGCGCGCGCGACTGGAGAATGCGGAGCGCCTGGGTGAAAAGCGCGCGGCGGGGGTCCGGGATGCTGCGGCTGAGATGATGGGCAGCAGCGGCGAGGTCGGTGCGGCGGCGATGCGCGGCAGCGCCGCCGGGCGCGACAGCCAGGTGCGCCTGTTGGTGCGTACCGAGGGCGATACTGGCATCGTACACCTGCTTCGGCGCACCACCACCATCGGGCGCACGCCCGACAATGATCTGTGTATCGATGCCGATTTCATCAGTCGCCACCACGCCGTGGTGCTGGTGTCGGCCTTTGGCGCGGTAATTGAGGACCTCAACAGTACCAACGGTGTATTCGTCAATGGCGTGAAGGTCGGGCGCCGGCAGTTGTGCGAGGGCGATCTGGTGACCATAGGCAGGACCGGATTCCGATATGTTCTCAAGCCGCTGGCCGCGGACCCTGACGGCCAGTCGCCGGGCGCAGCGGCAAGTTAGTTCACGTCGGCGCGTTGCCGCGCCTGCACCTGGCCCGAGTCCGTGTACGATAGGTACATGAGCGACGACTATCTGCAACGCATACTCAAGGCGCGCGTCTACGACGTCGCGATCGAATCACCGCTGCATACCGCACCGCGACTGTCGCGCCGCCTGGGCGCAGACATCCGCCTGAAGCGCGAAGACCTGCAGCCGATCTTCTCCTTCAAGCTGCGCGGCGCCTATAACAAGATCGTGCACCTGAGCGCTGCGGTGGCCGCACGCGGCGTGATCAGTGCTTCGGCAGGCAATCATGCCCAGGGCGTGGCACTGGCCGCGCGCCATCGTGGCTTGCGTGCGGTCATCGTGATGCCGGTGACCACGCCCGCTATCAAAGTGCAGGCGGTGGCCGACCTGGGTGGCGAAGTGGTGCTGCACGGTGATTTCTACGATGCCGCTTTTGAGCACGCACTGGTGCTGGCGCGCACCCAGGGGCTGGTGTTCGTGCATCCTTTTGATGATGCGGACGTGATCGCCGGTCAAGGCACC
>Ga0315276_10004365_pt1 | contig 12984 bp, 11 predicted proteins | sample YL17G05_0_MG_FD_204542 | JGI IMG/M metagenome (GOLD analysis project Ga0315276, IMG submission 204542) | Sediment microbial communities from Yellowstone Lake, YNP, Wyoming, USA - YL17G05_0 | ecosystem: Environmental > Aquatic > Freshwater > Lake > Sediment | place: USA: Wyoming | collected... | reverse complement strand
CAAAGAGGGGTAATTCCGTCCGGCGCCAGAGTCCCAATGCCCGGCTTGAAGTGAGTAATGCGGCTCTGGACGGCGGCGCCTCCCTTTTGTAAAGGGAGGGGAGGAGGGATTTAGTTTTTGATGTCTATACAATTATGGACTGACTAATAACTTCCCAACTGAGAAGAGCAGCTATTTCCATTCCGGCAAATATCGCAGAGGGATTTAAGAAAAAAACAAAAGGTGACAAAGCACGGTTTATGAACATTGCCCAAGGCTCTGCAGAAGAATGCCGGTACTACTTAATCCTTTCCAAAGACCTCGGGTATGGGGATACTGAAGAATTGATGTCTCGACTTGAGAGATCAGCAAGTTGCTGGGAGCGTATTCCTCCTCTATTCTGACTTCTGACTCCTCAATTCTGGATTCGAGATCGTAATTCTTGTCCAAAAGTGTCACTTTTTATGCAATTTTGTCATAAATTGTCCATTTTTAGCAATTAATCCTACCCCCTGAACTTTCGTTATCTCATTCATCTAAAATTTTAAAAACTATATAGATAACAATAATATATGCAACAAATTTGATTTTTTATGAAAATTTGGAACAATTTGGAACAAAACTTGCTATTTGATCCTCGGTAAATTTTATGTATTCAGTAGCTTAATTCAGGATGGTGAAAAAACTGAACAGAGTCATTTACTATAGTGAACGACATAAATAAGTTGACATTCGCCATGTGTCATTGCGAACCCTTCGCTTTTGTCATTCTGACCCCGTATCAAGTACGGGGGAAGAATCTCATTATTTTGCTCAGGATAAACTCCGTGAAGGTCGATACGACCCACGTCGCTTCGCTCCTCGCAATGACTACTTTTCAGGGCCGTTCACTATAGCATCAGAAGGGAAAATAAGTATGGCAACCAAAAACCCTAAGAGAAAAAAAGCAAATTCCCATTTAACAGATCGGAAAAGAACACGACCATCCAGGGTCTCTGCCGTTATTCATCAACGGTCTGCCAAACAGTCAGGAAAGCGGGCAGAGGAGGCGTTGCAGGAAATCGGGGAACGTTTCCGTTTGGCTTTCGAGAATGCCAATATCGGAATGTGCCTGGTGGATCTTCAAGGGCGATTGACCAAAGTCAATCATCAGATGTGTGAAATATTCGGCTACAGCCAGGAAGAGCTTGAAGGTATGACCGTTAATGACATTGCCCATCCAGAAGACTTGAATATCAGCACAACTTTTATCCAAACGGCGACATCGGGAGAAATTGAGTATACCCATTTCGAAAAACGATACTTTCACAAAGATGGTCATATCGTGTGGGGGGCAGTTTCCAGTTCGCTTGTCCGCGATCCCCAGGGCGTACCCCAATACTTCATCTCTCATGTTCAAGACATCACTAAACGGAAGAAGACTGAGGAAGCACTGCGTTCTGAGCGGGATAAGTTTAGAGGAATGCTGTCGGCCATCAGTGATGGTGTAGACATTATTAACAAAAACTACATTATTGAGTTTCAGAATAAACTTCTTCGCGAATATTACGGAGATAGGGTAGGAGAAAAATGTTATGCGGCTTATATGGGTTCAGAAGAACCATGCAATTTCTGCTGCATCCAAGAAGCAATCGGGTCAGGAAACCCAAGAAGAATTGAATTGGTTGCACCGAATGGGAAGAATTATGAATTGAGTTCGTCTCCTTTCACCGATGTGGATGGGGAGGTAAAGGTTATCGAGTTGGTGAGAGATATTACCGAGCGCAAGCGAGCAGAGGAAGCGCTGCGGCAAGAGAGTTTATTCCGGAGCGCAATCATCGACCATGTGACCGAGGGCCTCTGTGTATGCCATGAGAGCGTAGAGTTTCCCCACGTCGCATTCACGGTTTGGAATGATCGAATGATCGAGATAACTGGGTACACGATGAATGAGATCAACCGCCTGGGCTGGTACCAGACCATGTACCCGGATCCGGAGATCCAGGCTCGGGCCATAGAGCGGATGGCCCGGATGCGGCAAGGCGACAACATAGTGGGCGAGGAATGGGAGATCACCCGCGCCGATGGCGAAAAGCGCCTGCTCTCCATTTCCACCTCGGTTCTCCAAACAGGCGATGGTATCGCCCATGTCCTAGCCCTGATGCAAGACATCACTAAGCGTAAACGAGCCGAGGAGGCACTTCGGGAATCGGAAGAACGATATCGAACCATTCTTGAAAACATTGAAGATGGCTACTACGAGGTCGATCTTCACGGTGATTTTACCTTCTTCAATGATTCCCTGTGCCGAATGTTGGGTTACTCCAGAGATGAAATGTTAGGCATGGGTAACCAACAGTACACCGATGAAGAGAACCGGAAAAAATTATTTCAAGCCTTCAACGAAGTCTACAGGACAGGGAAGTCCACTAAAGGATTTGGTTGGGAGGTGTTTAGAAAAGACGGGACGAAACTGTTTGGAGAAGTTTCAGTCTCTCTCATCAAGGATTCAAAAGGGCAACCAATCGGTTTTCGGGGTATTGCCCGTGACATTACTGAGCGGAAACAGGCGGAGGAGGCACTGCGCACCGAGAGGCAAAGATTTCAGACTCTAATTGAGAATGCTCCATTCGGGATGGTGATGATTGATCAGGATGGGACGTTCAGATACATCAATCCTAAATTTAGAGAAATATTTGGTTATGATCTAAGTGATGTCCCTGATGGAAGAACCTGGTTTAGGAAAGCATATCCTGATCCGACATACCGACACAATGTGATCTCGACCTGGATGAACGATTTAGAAAGTGTAAGTCCAGGAGAGAAAAGGCCCAGGACTTTTAAAGTTACCTGTAAAGACGGAACGGAAAAGATCATCAATTTCATACCAGTACAATTAGAGACGGGAGAAAATTTGATGACCTGTGAGGACATCACCGAGCGCAACCGAGCCGACGAAGCGTTGCGAGAAAGCGAGGAGAGATACCGAACCCTTTTCGAGGGGTCCAGGGATACGATCTACATTACCACTCGAGAGGGAAAGTTTATTGATATCAACAAATCTGGGTTGGAACTTTTTGGCTACACCAGAGAAGAGTTGATGAGCTTGAATGTCCAGGAGACATATGCGAATTCCACTGACCGAGATAAGTTTCAAAAAGAGATAGGGCAGAAGGGATTCGTTAGAGACTATGAGTTGAAGCTCCGTAAGAAAGGCGGGACAGAGATAGACTGCCTGCTGACTTCGACTGTGTGGCGGTCAAACGACGGAAGTATCCTGGGATACCAGGGTATCATCCGTGACATCACCGAGCACAAGCTAATGGAAGAGGCGTTGCGCGACTCAGAGACTCGATACCGAACAATTTTTGAGAATACGGGAACCGCTATGCTCATCCTCGAAGAAGACACCACCATCTCCCTTGCAAACGCCGAAACCGAAGAACTCACTGGCTATTCCAGAGAGGAGGTGGAGGGAAAGAAAAAGTGGACAGAATTCATCGTCAAAGAAGATTTGGAGAGAATGATAGAATATCATCATTTGCGGAGAATTGATCCAAATGTTTCTCCGAAGAACTATGAGTTCCGATCAATTGACGCGAAGGGTCAAATTCGAAACATCTTCCTTACAGTCTCCATGATTCCAAAGACAAAAAAGAGCGTTGCCTCTCTCTTGGATATCACCGATCTCAAGCGAGCAGAAGAAGAAAAGGCAGCCCTCCAGGAGCAACTTCGTCAATCGCAGAAGATGGAAGCCATTGGCCGGCTGGCAGGAGGCATTGCTCATGATTTCAATAACCTCCTTACGATCATCAAAGGTTACAGCCAACTTTCCCTTCTCGAACTGAAAGAAGGTGATCCCTTATGGGGGAACATGAAGGAGATTCAGAAAACCACCGATCGGGCCGCGGACCTTATTCGCCACCTTTTGGCTTTCAGCCGGCGTCAAATCTTGGATATGAAGGTGCTCGATCTCAACTCCATTTTACGAGATCTCGACAAGGTGTTGCACCGTATCATTGGTGAGGACATCGAGTTGGTGACGATCTTGGCGGAGGATTTGTGGAGAGTCAAAGTGGACCCCGGACAGATGGAACAGGTCATCATGAATCTTGCGGTCAACGCCAGGGATGGGATGCCATCCGGGGGGAAACTCACCATTGAGACGGCCAATGTGGAATTGGACGAGGGGTATGCTCGAAGCCATATTGCTGTGACACCGGGTCGTCACGTGATGCTCTCGGTAAGTGATACCGGAGTGGGGATGACACCGGAGGTAAAGGAACGGATCTTTGAACCCTTCTTTACAACCAAGGAGAAGGGCAAGGGGACGGGATTGGGTTTATCGACGGTCTATGGGATCGTGAAGCAGAGTGGGGGAAACATTTGGTTTTACAGTGAACCGGGTCAGGGCACGACATGTAAGATCTACCTGCCAAGGGTGGATGAGCCCCTCGAGGAGGTGAGGGGGGCGATGATTGGGGAGGAGCTTCCTCGCGGAAGTGAAACGATTCTCGTGGTGGAGGATGAGGAGGAGGTTCGAAAGTTGGCTCTTCGATCCCTAAAAAGGCAGGGATACAAGGTGTTGGAGGCCTCAAACGGAAGTGAAGCCTTGATGATCTGTGAGGAACAGAAGGAACCCATTCATCTGATCTTGACCGACGTCGTCATGCCCAAAATGGGTGGTAAAGAGTTAGCGGATCGCCTCAAAACCATTCGTCCCGAGATCAAAGTGCTCTTTACTTCGGGTTTCACGAACAATGCGATTGCCCACCACGGTGTGCTCACACCCGGTATTGCTTTCCTAGAAAAACCCTTCTCCCCTGCGGCCTTAGCACAGAAGGTGCGCGAGGTGTTAGATAGAGAGGTAAAATAATGGGCTTTTTATACACCCCTCTGACTCTTTTAGTGACCGCCTCAGTTGTATCGGTTGTGCTCACGATTTATGGATGGCGACATCGCCGTGCACCCGGCGCCATGCCATTCATCGTGCTCATGCTGTTTGTGGCGGAGTGGGCGTTGGCGTATGCCTTTGAACTGGGAAGCACTTCCTTACAGAGCAAAGTTCTTTGGGCCAGCATTAAATACTTCGGCGTCGTCACCGTGCCCGTTGCTTGGCTGTTCTTCCTCCTGCAATACACCCGGCGAGAACAGTGGCTCACACGCCGAAACATCGCCCTGTTTTCTATTTTACCTTTTATCACGCTGCTGCTTGTCTGGACGAATGGGCTGCACGGTCTGATCTGGAAGAGCGTCGGATTGGATTCCAGAGGCTTGTATTCGATGCGTATCTCGACCTACGGTCAATGGTTCTGGATCTATGCATCCTATGCCTATGTATTACTTTTAATCGGCACAATCCTGATTGTCCACGGGCTCATCCATTCACCACACCTCTACCGGAGACAAACCGGCAGTTTGTTGGTTGCGGTGTTAGTCCCATGGATTGGAAATGCGTTATATATCTCTGGGTTGAACCCCATCCCCAACCTGGACCTGACCCCTTTCGCCTTTACGATAACTGGCCTGGCCCTGACTTGGAGCGTATTCGGCTTTAGACTGTTGGACATCGTGCCGGTGGCGCGTGAATCCGTCATTGAGAGCATGAGTGATGTGGTGATCGTGCTCGACATGCAGAACCGTATGGTGGATCTCAATCCGGCTGCACAACGGATCATCGGCTGCACAGCGTCAGAAGCTATCGGACAATGGGCGGGAAAGATGTTATCCAATTGGCCTGACCTGGTCGGCCGCTATAGCGACGTGACAGAGATACATTCAGAAATCGTGTCAGGTAAAGATGGGAATCAGCGTTATTTTGACCTCCGCATCTCCCCACTTCGCGATCAACACGATCGCTTAAATGGACGACTCCTTATGTTGCGTGATATCACCGAACGCAAGCAAGCAGAGGAGGTGCTGCAAAAGGCTCATGATGAGCTGGAAAGACGGGTGGAAGAGCGGACTGCCCAACTACTAATAACCAATGAGAAACTCAAGCGAGAAATAGAAGAGCGGGTGAGTGCGGAGGAGTCGCTCAAAGAGAGCCTCATGGTGATCGGCCGGGTAAAAAGGGAGTGGGAGTCCACCGCCGATTCCCTTCCACAGCTCATTTGCCTCCTTGACGATTTGGGCTACACCCTCCGTACAAATCGGACGGTGGAGAGGTGGAATATTGGGCAGGTCATAAATGTGAAGGGTCAGAGTCTGCATGAACTTCTTCATCCTGTCTGCACAGATCCGGCTTGTTATCTGGAGAACTTCTGGAAACGGGCGTGGGATGAATTAGCCAAAGGCAGACCTTCCGAATGTGAGGTCGAGGATAGGACAATCAGCCGCTATCTTCATATTCAAGTTTGTCCGATCTCACCCCGGATCTATAGGGAGGGTGAGGAGACAACGAGCTATGCCGTAGTCATTGTAAACGATATCACCGAACACAAACGGGCGGAAGAAGAAATGGTTGCCCTTCAAGATCAACTACGTCAATCCCAGAAGATGGAAGCGATCGGGCGGCTGACAGGTGGCATCGCCCATGACTTTAACAACCTGTTGACACCCATTGTGGGGTATTCTCAACTGGCGGTGAGTGCACTGCCATCCAGTGATCCGATGCGCGCAGATCTCCAAGAAATCCAGAATGCCGCCGACCGGGCTGCAAAGCTCATCCGTCAAATGATGATGTTCTCCCGTCGGCAGCCACAAAAGCCCCAGGTGATTAACCTCAATCACGTCCTACTCGATATGGACAAGATGCTCCGCCGACTCATTGGGGAAGACATTGAACTCGTGACGCTACCGGCGCAGGATTTGGGTTCAGCCAAGGTAGATCCCAGTCAGTTTGAACAGGTCCTTGTCAACCTCGTGGTCAATGCTCGTGATGCCATGCCCAATGGAGGCAAACTCATCCTTGAGACATCCAATGTCACGCTGGACGAAGATTATGTTCACCAACATGCGGGGAGGGTCCCTGGCAAGTATGTTAGGGTGGTTGTAAGTGATAATGGGATCGGGATGACCGATGAGGTCAAGGCACACCTCTTCGAGCCGTTCTTCACTACCAAGGAAAAGGGCCAGGGAACGGGTTTGGGATTAGCGACTTGCTACGGGATCATCAAACAGAGCAACGGTCACATCCTCGTTTATAGTGGACAGGGCCAAGGGACAACGTTCAAGGTTTATTTGCCGCGAATCGATGAAGAGCCTGGCTCCCTGCCCCGAAGAGACGAAGTTGGCTACCTGCCGAAGGGAAACGAGAGAGTGCTCCTGGTGGAAGACGAGCCGTTGGTGCGGAATCTGGCTGTCCGCATCCTCCGTAATCAGGGCTACACGGTGCTGGAGGCGACCAATGGTAGCGAGGCCATCCGCGTTGCCTATGAGCATGCCCGAGAAGAAATTCACCTCCTGCTGACCGATATCGTGATGCCTCAAATGGGGGGGAAAGAATTAGCCGACCGGCTTAGGGTCATCCGGCCCGGTATCAAAGTTCTTTTCACTTCTGGCTATACGGACAATACCATTGTCCAACATGGTCTGCTCGATCCCGATATTGCTTTCCTTGAAAAACCTTTCTCGCCAGCGGCCCTGGTGCGAAAGGTTCGTGAGGTCTTGGACAGATAAACTCAGAGTGAAGGGGGTGTGTGCAAACCGGAGGCAGACGTCGGCGGGAATTGTGGAATTAGGATAAATGAAATGACTGTAGACAGAACTATTTATTTTGAATAAAATCTTACAATTGGAGTAAATCTTATGAAAGAGATCATGACACCTCGTGAAGCAGCAGAATACTTGAGTGTCCATGTCCGAACCATCTACCGCCTCGCTAAGAATGGCGAGATCCCAGGCCGCAAGATTGGGGGGAGCTGGAGATTCAAGAAGGATACTTTGGATGATTGGCTCTCATGGAAGGAAAACCCACCCTTTAAGGGGAGAGGTTGAGAAATGGAAAACAAGATTTTAGTCGTCGATGACGAGAAAGAGATCAGGGATTTTCTGTTTAAAGCCCTTTCCCAAATCGCTGGGTTTCGTGTAGAACTGGCGGAGAATGGAGAAGAAGCGCTGAAGAAAATTGAGAAAGAATTTTTTGACCTCGTTTTGACGGACCTGAAGATGCCAGATATGGATGGCCTCCAGTTAGTTGCAGAAATCGCCAAGTCGAAACCTGAAATCCTCACGGTTCTGATGACCGGCCATGGAAGCATCGACTCGGCCTTGGAGGCGATGAAACGAGGAGCAAGTGATTATCTTACCAAGCCCCTCAATCTGGAGGAAATGTTCGTACGTCTTCAGAAAGTTCTTGAAGAAAAACAACGCTTCGTCAAGCTCAGGGACTTCGCTGCTCAACTGGAGAAGGCCAACCAGGATTTGAAAAGGATTGATGAAATGAAATCCGAATTTGTCTCAATCGCCTCCCATGAGCTAAGGACCCCGCTCGCCTCCATTAAAAATGCTGTCCAGTTGATCCTGCAGGGAAAGACAGGTGAGATCAACGAAAATCAGAAAAAATTTCTTTCGATGGCAGACAGAAACATCAGTCGTCTTACCAATATTCTAAACAGCCTTTTGGACCTTTCCAGGATTGAGTCTGGAAAAATCGATATGAAAATTGAGGAATTGGATCCAAGGGCTCTTATCGAATTCATCCTGTCCTCGCTCAAGCCCCAGGCAGATGGAAAATCCGCCCAATTAAAAATAGAAATCGGGAAAAAGCTTCCCTCTGTTTATGGGGATCGGGAGAAGGTCGAACAGATCCTGACGAACCTTGTCGGAAATGCGATCAAGTTCACCCCCGAGGGTGGGGAGATCTCTGTCTCGGCCCAGCCCTCTCCGCGAGGAGGAAATAAGTTGGCTATTTCCGTCAGAGATTCAGGCATCGGGATCTCCGAAGATCAGCAGGAAAAAATCTTTGAAAAATTTCATCAGGTGGAAGGATCCCTTCATCGATCCGTGAGCGGAACAGGATTGGGTCTAGCGATTACAAAAGGCTTGGTGGAAGCCCATCATGGAGAGATCTGGGTGGAGAGTGAAATTGGAAAAGGGAGCACTTTTACCTTCACCTTACCCATATCAGAAGGGGAGCGGAGAGATCTCCATTTTCGATTCATCTTGGATAGAGAATTCCAGCGCGTACAAGAAACGGATTCCTCTCTTACTCTCTTCTTAATAGAAATAATGGACCAAAGAGACGAGGTAAAAGATATCTTGTTAGAAAAATTGGAAGAGAGCTTAAAGAAATGCCTCTGCAGAAGGGCAGATATTGTATTGAGACGGAAGCGAGAAAAACTGCTGGCTGCATTATGTGAGGCAGACGTAAAGGCAGCCGGGATCATCCGTCGGAGGCTTGAGCAGGCCATTCAGAATAACCCCGATGTAAGTTTGGACTCCCCGCCCGTCATTAAGATGGGGATGGCCACCTACCCTGAGGAAGCGGATTCAAAAAGGGAGCTTTTCAGAATAGCCAAAGATCGCTTAGGAGGTTGAGAGATGAAAACGAAGAAGATTTTAGTTGTCGATGATGAAGTCGATTTAGTAGAAACTGTCCGTTTCCCTTTGGAGATGGAAGGGTTCCAAGTCCTGGTCTCCTACAACGGCGAGGATGCCTTGAATCAGGCCCGAAAGGAGAATCCTGATCTGATTCTCCTGGATGTCATGTTGCCAAAACTGGATGGGTACAAAGTCTGCCGATTATTGAAGTTTGACGAACGATACAAACACATTCCCATCCTGATGCTGACCGCCAAGACTCAGGAAAAGGACAAACTGATTGGAATGGAAACAGGGGCGGATGAGTATATTACCAAGCCCTTTGATATCGACCAATTAATGGAAAAGGTGAAAGCGTATCTCTCCAAATGAGTAAAAGGGTTCAAGAGGTGACTTGATTTCGGAATGCAGAATGCAGCACCCCCTCCCCCACCCTCCCCCCTTGAGGGGGAGGGAGAGGGTGGGGGGTAATCTGAATTCCGCAATTTAAAAAGGATTCATTCATGCCAACCTTTAAATATCGAGTCAGAGACCGATCTGGTAAAGCGATTGCCGGGACGATCGAAGCCCCTACCATTCAGATGGCAGGGGACCAACTCTACAACCTTGGATACTTCCCGATTTCGATTGAAGAGATGCGGGAGACCATTTCGCTCAACCTTTCGGATATATGGAAACGATTTCAAAAGGTGAAATTGGAGGAGCTGATCGTCTTCAGCCAGCAACTTTCCACTTTATATAAAGCAGGGTTGCCTTTGCTCACGGGGTTGGCAAGTATCACGGAACAGGTAAAAAACGAGAAGTTGAAAGGGGTCCTCAAGGAGATTCACGGACAAATTGAAGGAGGCAGCACACTTCATGGGGCCATGTCCAAATATCCCAAAGTCTTTTCCTCTGTTTATGTCAATATGGTCCGAGCCGGTGAGACCTCAGGAATGCTCGGTGAAGCACTGGATCGGTTCACCACCCTTGCAGACCGGGAATTGAGAACCCGTCAGAGGGTGAATGAGGCAACCCGTTATCCCAAGATTGTCATTGTCTCAATGCTCATTGCCATTGCCGTTTTGGTCTCCTTTGTCATCCCAAGATTTGCTCAGGTCTTTTCCCGGTTTAACACGCCCCTGCCTTTGCCGACCCGAATCATGATCGGGATCAATAATATTTTTCAAAACTACTGGTACATCATTCTGGTGGCAATCGTTGCAATCCCATTTCTCTTAATACGTTATACTCGAACAGAAAAAGGCAAATATCTGTGGGATCGACTAAAAATGAGAATCCCTGTATTCGGCCCTCTTTTCTTAATCGTTGCCTTGTCTCGATTTGCCTATACTTTTGTCATGCTGAACCGGAGCGGGGTTCCAATCCTTCAGACCCTTGAAATCACTTCCAGCACAATCAACAATATTCATCTTTCCGAATCCATTGAAGAAATCAGTCGGAAGGTTAGCGAGGGGAGTAGTTTGGCTGATGCAATGAGGGAGAGTGGAAGGTTTACCCCTCTCGTGCTTCAGATGGTTTCCGTTGGAGAAGTTTCTGGAGGATTAGATGAGATGTTGATGAGGGTGGCGGAATATTACGACATCGAAGCGGATAATATAATCAAGAAAATGTCGACCTACATTGAACCTCTATTGACGCTCTTTTTGGGAGTAGTCGTTCTATTTTTGGCATTGGCTGTCTTCCTCCCCTGGTGGAATATGGCCTCCCTGTTTAGGTAACCCATGCGGAAAAGATGATGAACGATAAACGACGGACGATGAACCGCACCCCCTCCCCTACCCTCCCCCCTCGAGGGGGAGGGAGAGGGTGGGGGGGATTTCGAATTCTGAACTCTAAAGGCATGACCTTAGTAGAAGTAATTGCAGTGCTGGCCATCATCGGAATTTTGGCTGTTGTCGTGTTACCCAGAATCGATTTTGGCTCCACCTCATCCACAGCTTCGGTGAACGGAGCAGCTTATATGGTTGCATCCGATATCCGATATGCCCAAGAATTTGCAATGGCCAACCGTGTTTCTAAGAGTGTTATCTTCTCCACTTTGACTCCAACCGTCTATACATTCAGCCCTGCCAGCGGTCTGGATTCCACTCCTCGACTCCCCTCAGGGGTAACGATTAGCAGTAATTTCACGATCACTTTCAATTCTCTTGGTGAACCAACCACGGGTGGAGGAGGATCCGTGACTGTTTCCGTAGGTGGACAGACGAGAACGATCACGGTTGTGAATTATACAGGAAAGGTGGATATTTCATGATAAAAGGGATCAAGTGGCCAACCCAAATGCGGAATGCAGAATGTGGAATGCGGCACCCCCTCCCCCACCCTCCCCCCTCGAGGGGGAGGGAGAGGGTGGGGGGCAATCCGAAATACGCATTGCTGAACAATAGAAATAAAGGCTTCACACTTATCGAAATTATTGTTATGATCGTCATGGCAGGCATCCTTTTGCCTGCCATCATCGTCCCTTTTGCAACGGGTATTAGGGGAAGTAAAAAGCCGGAGATGGTGACGACAGCCATGTATCTCGCCCATTATAAGATGGAGGAGTTCATGAAATATCGGTACCTTAACTCGGCCCTCAATCCCACTGCGGTGACTTCGTACGCAGCCATTTCAGGGTTTTCTGGCTACCAATGGCAGTGGGAAATACTTTATGTGGACAGTGATTTCAATGTGGTTGGTGATGGTATACTGGCGACGAATCACAGGGGATACAAAAGAATTCTTGTTCGCGTAAAAGATCCAATGAACGATACGTATGAGATTTATTCTGTGGTTACATTTTTCCCGTAATTGAAGGGATGACAAATGTGGATTGCAGAATGTGGATTGCAGAATGTGGAATAAAAAATCCAAATTAATAAAATCCAGAGTGCGGAATCGTAACTTCGAACTCAACTCTCTTCGAAATTCGGATTCCCCCCCACCCTCTCCCTCCCCCTCGAGGGGGGAGGGTTGGGGAAGGGGTGCCACATTCCAGAGAGGTTTCACCCTAATTGAAATTATCGTTGTAATTGTCATCTTGTGCATTGTCTCGGGTATTACTATTAAGTTCCTGGTTGACAGTATGAGAATCTATACGATGACAGTCGACCAGAAAACTCTTTTTGATGAAGGAAAACTGGCGCTGGAGAGGATGTGCAGAGATCTCCGGGATGCAAACAGCATTACAACACCAATTTCAGGGGGATCAAGTAGCAGTGGTACCCTCCTCAGTTTTACAAGAACCCATGCAACGGCTCAAGACTCCGCCGGTGATACTATACAATTTATATTATCATCAGGGACTCTTCAGAGAAAGGCATCAACCCGGCCGACTGTTGATTTGGCCTCCTATGTAACTGCTATTACAGTAACCCGGGGAACCAGTCCCAATAACGAGATTGCAATTTCACTCACCCTTTCTCGTACAAGTTCGGGTGGGACTTTAAGTGTGCCTTTAAGTGCAAAGGTCAATCCAAAAAACTTTCCAACAGATACAACCTATAAGAACTTTAAAAGTTATTGGGAAGAGGAAGAGAGCACTTGAGAAACATAGCG
>Ga0315276_10004364_pt1 | contig 12984 bp, 13 predicted proteins | sample YL17G05_0_MG_FD_204542 | JGI IMG/M metagenome (GOLD analysis project Ga0315276, IMG submission 204542) | Sediment microbial communities from Yellowstone Lake, YNP, Wyoming, USA - YL17G05_0 | ecosystem: Environmental > Aquatic > Freshwater > Lake > Sediment | place: USA: Wyoming | collected... | reverse complement strand
CACTGAGGGTGAATTGACGCTGCACGCGCGGGTGCTGGCGGGCGCGAGCGATCACCACAAGGCGGAGGCGGTATTCAAGGCGCTGGCGCGGGCGCTGGGTGCGGCGACACGGCTGGACCCGCGCCTGGCAGGCGAAGTGCCGAGCACCAAGGGGCAGCTCTAGAAGCTAGTCGCTGATCTCCTGCAGCTCGAAGCGGTAGTCCTCGATGATGGGGTTGGCCAGGAGATCGCGGCACATATCATGCACCTTGGCTTCGGCCTGAGCCCTGTCAGCCTCGGCGATGCGGACCTCCAGGTACTTGCCCACACGGACGCTCTCGACGCTTTCGAACCCTAGGGAGTGAAGGCCTCCCCTAACGGTGAGTCCCTGCGGGTCATTGACTGTGGGCTTCAGGGTTACGTATACCTTAGCGAGAAACACGCTGCTTCGTCTCCTCTTATGATTTCGAACGGTGGCTGAGATCGTGACCCGTGAGCCGGCGGAACGCCTCGCGATAACGGGCGGAGGTGCCCGTTACTATCTCCGGCGGCAGCTTGGGCGCGGGTGGCTTCTTGTCCCAGCCCGAGTGAACAAGCCAGTCGCGGACGGGCTGCTTATCGAAGCTGGGCTGCGCCTTTCCGGGCTGGTACGTGTCGAAAGACCAGAAGCGGCTGGAGTCAGGCGTCACCAGCTCGTCGATCAGAATGAGCTTGTCGTCACACCAACCGAACTCGAATTTGGTGTCGGCGATTATGATCCCCCTCTGCCGGGCATAGTTGGCGGCATAGCGATAGACGGCCATCGTGCTGTCGCGCAGGAGAGCCGCAGTCTCCGCTCCCACCCTGTCCGCCACCTGCTCGAAGCTGATGTTGATGTCGTGGCCGGATTCCTCCTTCGAAGAGGGAGTGAAGATGGGTTCGGGCAACTCAGCGCTCTCCCGCAGCCCCTTGGGTAGCGTAATGCCGCACACGGTACCGCCCTCCTGGTACTCAGCCCAGCCGGAGCCGGCGAGATAACCGCGGGCCACGCACTCGATGTCGAGCCGCCGCGCCTTGCGCACGATCATCGACCGTCCGGCCAGCTCGTGCGAGCAGGGGAAGGGAAGGTCGGCGTTGTCGCAGTTGCTCAGGAGCCGCAGGAAGTGGTTGGGAATCACCCCCTTCGTCTTCTCAAACCAGAAGGCGGATAGCTGGGTGAGGACAGCGCCTTTGTCGGGGATGCCGTTAGGCAGAACAACGTCGAAGGCGGATATGCGGTCGGTGGCGACCATAAGCAGGCGACCGTCGCCGAGGTCATACGTGTCGCGCACCTTGCCGCGGGCATAGAGATTGGGGAGGTTAGTCTCAAGCAACACTGACATGCTGGCTCCTCCGGCTGGAAAGGTCGAAGAACATCAACGTGAACGCTCCCGCCGTGAATGGAAGGACTATCGTCGTTATGACGGCGCTGATCAAGGCGGAGGCTATGGGTGAAGTCCAGGCGAACAGCGCCGCGACTCCATAGCTGGGGATGGCGGCAAGCAGCGATATGACGATCACGATGCCGAAGGTCCGCCACCACGATCCGCGGACAATGTCAGCGCTCAGCGAGAGGGCGTCGCCTGAGTCTGTCTGCTCGATAACCACTGCCTGAGGGTAGAAAGCCCAGCGGATCCACAGGTAGATAGCGAACGGTATGCCGATGATCGTTATCGCGATGAGCAGGGTTATACCAACGACGCGCAGGGCAGCGAGGAGTAGAACCCCCAACCGGCTGAGCACCTGACGGTAGGAGCGGTTGAAGTCAGCGGGCAGCCCATCGCTGATGTCGGCGATGGCGCGGATGAGCGCGGCGGTGACGGCGATACTAAAGATGATGGCGGGAATAGGTAACAGCAAAGCAAGAAGCAGGCTGGCGACCTCGTTGGGGACAACGACGGGGGTCACCGCGACTACAATGTCGATGGGGAGAGCGACAGCGGCAATGGCCACGAACTCGCCGAAGTTGTGGCGGTAGAGGGATATGGCCCCATCTATGATCTGACTCAGGTCTCGGGGCTTTCGTATCTGGTCAGGCGCAATTGTCATTACGGTAAGTTGACTCTCTTGAAGGAGTGGTCGACGTACTTGGTGTAGATGCTGTAGTCGAATATCGCGTCCAGATCGGCGGCGGAGAGAAGGCTGTTCACCTCCGGGTCAGCCTCCACGAGGCCACGCAGGGCACAGCGCTCCTTCCACGCCCGCATCGAGTTCGCCTGGACGATACCGTACGCCTTCTCGCGGCTCAGCCCCTTGTCGATCAGGGCGAGGAGCAGGCGCTGCGAGAACCCTAGTCCCTGCGTCAGTTCCAGGTTCTCCCGCATCCGTTCCGGATAGACCTGAAGGCCCTTCATGACGTAGGTGAAGAGGTCCAGCATATAGTCGACGAGGAGGCAGGCATCGGGCAGGATTATCCGCTCCGGCGCCGAGTCTGTGAGGTCGCGCTCGTGCCAGAGGGCGACGTTCTCCAGTCCCGTCAGGGCATAGCCGCGGACGACACGGGCCAATCCGCAGACGCGCTCGCATTTCTCCGGGTTGCGCTTATGGGGCATGGCGCTGGAGCCCGCCTGACCCTTCTCAAACGGTTCCTCAACCTCTAAGACTTCCGTGCGCTGGAGATGGCGGATCTCGGTCGCGAACCGGTCGAGGGAGGATGCGAGAATCGCCAGGGTAGTCAGGAAACGGGCGTGGCGGTCGCGGTGGACGATCTGCGTGCTGACCGGCTCGACGCCCAGGCCCAAGCGAGCGCAGACCGCCTCTTCGATATCAGGCGGAACGGTGGCGTGGCTGCCGACGGGGCCGCTTATCTTGCCGACCGCCACTTCCTCCCGCGCCTCCGCTAGGCGGCGCTGGTTGCGGTGTAGTTCGTCGACCCAGCTTGCCAGCTTCAGACCGAACGTGATGGGTTCGGCATGGACGCCGTGTGTCCGGCCCATCATAAGCGTGTACTTGTGCTCGCGGGCGCGCTCCTCGACGACGGCGGTGAGAGCGGCAAGGTCACTCAGGATCACATCACTGGCGTCGCGAAGCTGCATGCCGAGGGCGGTATCGACGACGTCGTAGGAGGTCAGCCCCATATGGACGTAGCGGCCCTCCTCGCCCAGGCTGTCGGTGACGGTGCGCAGGAAGGAGATGACATCATGATGGATCTCCTTGAGATAGCGCTCCATCTCCTCGAGGTTGTAGCGAGCGTGGCGTATCTTCTCCGCGGCCTCGCGGGGTATGTCGCCGCGCACAGCCCAGGCGTCGCAGACAGCGATCTCGACCTGGAGCCAGCGGTCGTACTTCCCCTGGTCGGACCAGATAGCGGCCATATCGGGGCGAGAGTATTTCGGGATCATTTGTCCAGATACTCCGTGCGGACCGGCGAGAAGATGTCGATGGCGATGCTGTCCTCCAGTGCTGTCACCATGTGGGGCTCGTTGCTGGCGGCAAGATAGCTGTCGCCGGCGCACAGCTCATGCGCCTCACCGCCGATCGTGAAGACGACCCGGCCGCTGGCAACGTAACCGACCTGCTCGTGCTCGTGGCTGTGCAGGGGTACGACAGAGCCCTTGGCCAGTGTGAACTCGCCGAGCGTCACGCGGTCGCCGCTGCACAAAGTGCGGCGGATGACACCGGGGAACATCTCAACGGGCGTAGCATCGCAATTGGGCTTGAACATCCTTGTCTCCTCGAAGCGGTGGGCTCGGGCGCCGTCCCTAGTTTACCCCGATGCCAGCCCCTGGCGGTAGTCCTCGTACGCCTTCTTGACAGCGGCATCACTGAGGGCGAGGATTTCGGCGGCGAGGAGGGCGGCGTTGCGGGCGCCCCATTTGCCCACGGCCACGGTCGCGACCGGTACCCCCGGCGGCATCTGGGCGATCGCCATGAGGGCGTCGACGCCCTTGAGGTCGCTGGAGGCAAGAGGGACGCCGATGACAGGCAGTGCCGTGTACGCCTTGAGAGCGCCGGGAAGGGCCGCCGAGCCGCCGGCGCCGGCGATGATAACGCGGATGCCTCTTCCCGCCGCTGCCTGAGCGAACTCGCGCACCTTCTCCGGCGTGCGATGGGCGGACATGACGTGCGTCTCGTAGGGAATGGCGAGCTTGTCGAGGGTATCGAGGCACTCCTGCATGGTGGGAGCATCGGACTTGGAGCCCATTACGACGGCTACAACGCTGTGGGGCATCCCGGTTCCTCTCTAGTCGCTTGTTTCAACATCGGAGTTGCCCGACACATGAACAAGCCTCATTGGCTTGTGTTCTGTGGAGACGCTTAGCTTGAACTCCCACGTCTCTTTGAGCGTGTTCTCTCCCTGTAGAGCAACTCGCACATCTACCTCGTCTGGTGCTAGCAGGTATTCGCTTCTGAAACCCCATGGCTGTGCCCAATAGCTGTCAGTGTTGAACGCGTGGGCATTGCCGTTCCAACCATTTCTTATCGCGACATCGAGCAGATGTGTTTGACCGTTGCCCACCATATCAATGGTTTCAAGATGCTTTGTCGATTCGAATGGGTCCGTAGGCTGACCCGACTCCGTCCAACGCCCCGGGATCTCCAACAGCGCCATGCCAACGCCTCGAAACTCAATCGTCGCGCGAACACTTCTTGCCGTGGCCTCCTCGCCTGGAGTCTCCGGGTCATTCTTGAAACCGATATGGGCAAACCAGGGAGACCAGGCTCCTCCGTCAAAGTAAGCGGCCTGAGAATCGCTGCCGGTCGCAGCAGGAACCACATTCATCGTGGTCACACTAGCCTCAAATGGTGTCGAGTGCCCAAGCCATGCGCTGCGTTTTCCTGTGGGCCGTTCGTCTACCTGCAACACACTGCAAACGAGATTGGGTCTCGGCCTGGCCTCAAGCTCGTCCACCCTGCTTTGCACGGCCCGCAACTGTACTGCTGTTGCTGAGTGCGCCTCATACATTGCCCGTAGCACTAACCAGATAAAGACGAGAGCGATTGGAATGACTGACCACCATGGGGAAAAGCCTCCCCAGGTGTCCGTAATAGCCTTGGCCAGACTCTTATTGAACAACGTCAACAAGAAGATAACGACGCCTGCCAGGGAGACCACGAGGTCTGTTGCGCTGAACAAAACCCCGGGAACCCGCTTGATGATTGCTGCCGCATAGAAGCGGAGCATGCTATCACCGTCGCCCTTTGGTGCAAACGGTTCGGTCACGGTATCTCCAGCCATTCTGGGCGCGGGCGGAAGCGCTGTCCAGCGATGTCCTTGCGGTAGTGCATCCCCTGGAAGCGGATGCGCTCGACGTTGGCGTACGCCTTCTGCCGCGCCTCCTGCAGGTTCGCGCCCAACGCTGTGACGGCGAGGACGCGGCCGCCGGCGGTCACGAGCCGCCCCTGGTCGTCGGCCTTGACACCGGCGTGGAACAGTATGACATCGGAATCCAGATCGTCAAGCCCCTCGATGGGGAAGCCGGTCGGGTATTTCCCCGGATAGCCGCCAGAGGCCAGCACGACGGTGACGCAGGCCTCGTCTCGCCACTCGATGTTCACCTCGTGCAAGCGCTCGTTGACGACAGCCCAGAGTATGTCTAGGAGGTCGCTCTTGAGACGGGGGAGGATCGCCTGCGTCTCGGGGTCACCGAAGCGGCAGTTGAACTCCAGCACGTTGGGCCCTTCCTCGGTAATGAGGATGCCCGGATAAAGGACGCCGCGGTAGGGCCGGTCCTCCGCCGCCATAGCGCGGACGGTGGCGCAGGTTACATTCTCGTGTATCCAGTCGGCCATCTCCGGCTTGACCCAGCCGGGCGGGCTGTAGGCGCCCATGCCGCCGGTGTTGGGCCCCTCGTCGTAGTCGAAGACGGGCTTGTGGTCGCAGGAGAGGGGCATGGAGATGACGGTGCGGCCGTCGCTGAACGCCTGGGCGGAGGTCTCGCGGCCGCTGAGCCGCTCCTCGACGACGATGCGCCGTCCCGCCTCACCGAAGACACCGTCACACATGAGTGCATCGGCGGCCTCCAGCGCTTCGGCGGAGTCGCGGGTGACGATAGCGCCCTTCCCGAGAGCCAGACCGTCAGCCTTGACGACCAGCGGCTCCTTGTGTTCAGCGATGTAGGTGGCGGCGGCCAGGAAGGAGTCGAAGCTGCCGTGCTTGGCGGTTGGTATGCCGTGGCGCACCATGAGGTCCTTGGCGAATATCTTGCTCGCCTCCAGCGCGGCGGCGGCCTTGGTGGGCCCAAAGGCGGCGATACCGGCGGCGTTCAGGCGGTCGACGATGCCGAGAGCGAGGGGGTCGTCAGGACCGACGACGACGAGGTCGATGCGCTGCTCTTGGGCGATGCGGACGATGCCGTCGAGATCAGTGGCTTTCACCGGCAGGTTATCGGCGACCTGGGCGGTGCCGGCGTTACCGGGGGAGACGTAGAGAGCATCGAGCCGGGGAGACTGACGCAGCTTCCAGGCAAGGGCATGTTCACGGCCGCCGGAGCCGACGATGAGAACTCGCAAACGCTTCCTCTACGTTCGTGTGGATGTGGCTGTCCGCCATCATGATGGTAACGGCTGGAAACGGCAGGGGCAATACGTTTGACAGGCTAAAGCCGTGGACTCACTCCCACTGGATAGTGCCCGGTGGCTTGGAGGTGATGTAGTAGACCACACAGGATTGGACGCCTTGACATCTCAAGCTGGGCCATAGTAGCGTCGTTGAAGCCGGACAAAACCTAGTAGGGTCATCTGGATGAGTACACGAAGGGGATGAGAATTCGCCTTCCCCTACGATAGACTGCCCAATATGTTCGGCCAGACTCGTCCACAATTCGGAGTTGCGGAGGTGACACGGATGAGTGACAACGGTGGAATGACATCTCGACAGCGGGTCATAGCCGCGTTGAACCACCAGGAGCCTGACCGCGTGCCGATCGACTTCGGCTCGAACTACAACACGAGTGTGAACGTCATCGCCTACAACCGGCTGAAGAAGCATCTAGGCGTCGGAAGCCCAACATACATGCGTTACACGATCCCCATGCTGGCAGCGGTCGATCTGGATGAAGGCCTAGAGGTCATGAAGCTGATGGGCGGCGACGTTCTGCCGCTTCCCCGGTATTTTGTCGATGGCGTGCTGACAAAGGACTGGAAGGAGTGGCGACTAAAGGACGGGTCAACAGCGATGGTTCCCGGCCGCTTCAATCCCGTCGCTACCGAGAGCGGAAATCTGGAACTGGTCTTCCGCGGTGTGGCGCAGTTCCGCATGCCCAAGAATGGTTACTATTTTGACCGGGTCTACAATCCGCTGGCCGCCGTCGAGAGCTCTCAGCAGTTGGAAGCGTTCGCCGCCGCGTTTACGGCTGGGGGAGGCACTTCGCTCAGAGACGACGAGGCAGAGGTCCTAAGGGGCTGGGCCAAGAAGGCCTACGAGGAGACGGACTACGCGCTCCTGGGCGATACCTATGGGCTGTCGCTGTTCCACGTCGGCCTCGAGGCCTTCGGATATCACAAATACTTCACCATGATGGCCGCAGAACCAGACATGGTTCACACGTGGATGTCAATTCTGACGCAGCAGTGGGAATCCTTCCTGACCAAGTATCTGGAGGCGGTGGGCCAGTACATCGTGGCGATCCTTATCGGCGACGACTACGGGAGCCAGCGGGCGCCGATGATCTCCGTGAAGATGTTCCGGGAGTTGTTCAAGCCCTACGTTGCCCGGATCTGCAAGTTTGTCCACGAGACGAACCCGAACGTGAAGGTGCTGCTGCATTCCTGCGGCTCGGTCGTCCCCCTGATCCCTGAGTTCATCGATGCGGGCATCGATGCCCTGAACCCCGTTCAAACGACGGCTGAGGGCATGGACCCGGCCGTGCTGAAGCGTGAGTTTGGGAAGGATATCGTCTTCTGGGGCGGCGGCGTCAGGTGTCAGAGCACCCTGGACAAGGGCACGGTGGATGATGTTAGGCGGGAGGTCAAGGAGTTGGTGGAAATCTGGAAACCCGGCGGCGGCTACGTCTTTTGCCCCGATCACGACATCCAGGAGAACGTGTCCCCGGAGAAGATAGCCGCTGTCTACCAGAGCTGCCAGGAACACGGGCGATACTAGGGTGCGCTCGGCCTGATTCACCGGCGCTACCGCAAGAGAACCTCTACTCCCACTCAATCGTGCCGGGCGGCTTTGAGGTGATGTCATAGACCACGCGGTTGACGCCGGGGACCTCGTTCACTATCCGGTTGGCAATGCGGGACAGAAGGTCGTAGGGCAGGCGCGCCCAGTCGGCGGTCATGGCGTCCTCGGCGGTAACGATGCGCAGGGCGACGACGTGGCCATAGGTGCGGAAGTCGCCCATAACACCGACGCTTCGGCTGTCGGTGAGCACGGCAAAGGCCTGCCACAGCTCACGGTAGAGCTTCGCCTTCTTTATCTCGTCCATCACTACCCAGTCGCAGCCCCGCAAGGTGTCCAGCTTCTCCGGCGTCACCTCGCCGATGATGCGGATGGACAGCCCAGGGCCGGGGAAGGGCTGGCGGAAGACCATCTCCTCGGGCAGGCCGACGGCGAGGCCGACCTGGCGCACCTCGTCCTTGAAGAGGTAGCGCAGGGGCTCGATAAGCTTGAGGGTCATCTGGCTGGGCAGACCACCGACGTTGTGGTGGGTCTTGATCTTGGCGGCAGCGCCGTCACCGGTAGGTGAGGACGCGCTCTCGATAACGTCGGGGTAGGTGGTGCCCTGAACGATGAAGTCGACACGGCCCAGCTTGTCCGCCTCCTCCTCGAAGACGTGAATGAACTCCTCACCGACGCGATGGCGCTTCTCCTCAGGGTCGATGACGCCGGAGAGTATCTTGAGGAAACGGTCGGTGGCCTCGACGTAGACGAGGTTCATCTTAAGGTGACGGCTGAAGGTGTCGAGGACGCGCTCCGGCTCTTCGCGGCGGAGGAGGCCGTTGTTGACGAAGATGCAGGTCAACTGATCGCCCACGGCACGGTGGACGATAGTGGCGGCGACAGCAGAGTCGACACCGCCGGAGAGGGCGCAGATGGCGCGGCCGTCGCCGATCTGAGCGCGGATGCCATCGATGCTCTCGGCCACGAAGTTCGATGCGGTCCAGTCGCCGCGGCAGCCGCAGATCCGATAGAGGAAGTTCTCCATGATCTGCTTGCCCTGAGGGGTATGGACAACCTCGGGGTGGAATTGCAGACCGAGCATGCCGTGGTCGTTGCCCATTACAGCGACCGGCGAGTTATCGGAGTAGGCGAGGGAGCGGAAGCCGGCGGGCATCTGGACGATGTGGTCGCCGTGGCTCATCCAGACGGGGATGGCCGGTGGCAGGTCGGCGAATAGTTCCGAATGTTCCGCCTGGTGGATTACGGCGTGACCGTATTCATGCCTTTCGCTGGGGGAAACGCGCCCGCCCAGTTGGTGGGCGAGTAGCTGCATCCCATAGCAGATGCCGAGGACGGGGAGCCCCTTCTCGAAGACGTAGGCAGGGGCCTGGGGAGCGCCCTCCGCATAGACGCCGGCCGGCCCACCGGAAAGAACAAAGCCTTTGAGGTTGAAGCGGGCGATCTTCTCCCAGGGGGTATTGAACGGCACAAGCTCGCAGTAGACGTGGCACTCTCGGATGCGGCGGGCGATGAGCATGCTGTACTGGGAGCCGAAGTCGAGGACGATGACAGTCTCCGGTCCTATCCCCCGGGCAGGCTCGCTGACCACCGGTTGTTCGCCGCCCTTTTCGCGCGCGATCTCAAGGTAGGTCGAGACCTCGATATCGTCAGTCGTGGGTACGCGATGTCCGGCTGGATCAGCGTCGGTCATGAGACACTCCCACTTGGAGGCCGTGGGCGATAAGGTCTGCCACTAAGCAGGGAAGCCCAGGCTCACTAGCCCAGGCCCCGTTGGATCCTCCCCCAGTCGATATCGATTGGAGAATAGCATCCATGCTATACTGGCGTCAAGCAGAGAACGACCGGATGTCGACTGTGCGACAATGCGTATGATCTCCGCCCCCTCTATCGTGGACGCTGTACCCATCGAGGCTGTCGATTGCCTGCGGCAGGGCGGCCTCGTGGCTTATCCCACAGACACCCTTTATGGCCTGGGAGCGGTGGCCACTAATGACGGCGCGGTGAGAAGGCTATTCCAAGCAAAAAACCGGACGATGCAGAAGCCTCTGCCTATACTGGTCGGGTCGCTTGAGGACGCGCGATGGGTAGCAGACATGGAGCTAGCTTTAGCGTTAAGGTTAGCATCCCACTTCTGGCCCGGCCCTCTGACACTGGTATTGCCACGGGCAGTCGGCTTCCATTCTCTGGCCCTGGCCGGTGGCGAGACGGTAGCGCTAAGAGTGCCGAACCACGCCGTGCCTCTGGGGCTTATTCGAGCTGTGGGGCAACCATTGACGGGGACAAGCGCCAATATTTCTGGTGGAGCGGCGCCACTGACCGCCCAAGTAGTGGCGGACCAGTTGGGAGACCGCATAGACATCATCATCGATGGCGGCCGGTGTCCCGGAGGAATCGAGTCGACAGTGGTAGACTTGACAAGCGATGTCCCCCAGCTACTACGGGAGGGGGCAATTTCAAGGGCGGAAATCGAGTCGATTACCGGCTCGCAGTTGTCAAATGCTGAGGAGTGAGTCATGCGCGTTGCGATAGGAAGCGATCACGCCGGATTCCGGCTGAAGGAGATTCTGCGAGAACACGTCGCGTCTTTGGGACATGAAAGCTCTGACTTTGGCTGCCCTGATGAGACGTCAATAGACTACACTGATGTTGCCATACCGCTGGCGCGGGCAGTAGTCTCGGGCGAGCAGGAACTGGGCATCCTGATTTGCAGCAACGGCGTGGGAATGAGCATCGTCGCCAACAAGGTGAAGGGAATCCGAGCCGCGCTTTGCCACGACACCTTCAGCGCCTGCCGCGCCCGCCAGCATACAAACGCCAACGTTCTGTGCCTCGGCTCGTGGTGCATCGGCGAGGGGGTAGCGCGCGAGATAGTGGTGGCGTTTCTCGTCAATCAGTTCCAGGGTGGACGCCATATCCGACGGTTGGAGAAAGTAAGAGCGCTGGAGTTGTAGAAAGCGAGACTGAGTGACCGGACCGCTGGTAGCTGCAAGGAGAGAAGGCCGTCTCAGCATGCTTCAAGAGAAATACGGTCCCCTGATTGAGGCGGAGATGAAGCGGGCCCTCATGGGAAGGGATCTCGTTCATTATGGCCTCATGCGCTATCACCTGGGATGGGAGGATCGCGGAGGCAAGCGCCATCAGACGTTCCGGGGAAAGATGCTGCGGCCTCTCCTGTGCCTGGCCAGTTGCGAAGCAGTAGGAGGTGACGGGCAGCGCGCCCTTCCGGCGGCAGCGGCCCTCGAACTCCTTCACAATTTCAGCCTCATCCATGACGACATTGAGGACGGAAGCCCCCAGCGTCACGGTCGCGACACTGTCTGGGGGGTATGGGGCGTAGCTCAGGCTGTGAATGCCGGCGACGGCATGTTCGCGCTCGCCCACGTTACCCTCCACCGTTTGAGCGAGGTCGGTGTTGCGGCCGATCAGGTCCTGGCAGTGGCCCGTCTTTTGGATGAGGCATCGTTGAGGCTCTGCGAGGGGCAATACCGCGACCTAAGCTACGAGGAGAGACTGGACGTGCGTTGCGACGATTATCTGGAGATGGTAGCGGGTAAGACAGCAGCCCTTATGGCGGCTTCCGCTGCCAGCGGCGCACTAATCGGCAACGCCTCCCCCAATGTCGTATCCCTCTTCGAGGAGTTTGGCAGAAACCTGGGGTTCGCTTTCCAGATCCGAGATGATATTCTGGGCATCTGGGGTGAGGCAGAAGAGACAGGGAAACCGACAGGCGAGGACATTTGGACACGCAAGAAGTCCTTCCCAATCGTCTACGCCCTCGAGCGAGCTGCAGAGCGAGACAGAGAGATATTGCAGGCGGTCTACGGAAAACAAGGATTGGATGACGAAGACGTGGCAGCGGTGTCTGCGGTGCTACAAAGGGCAGGCGCTCGTGCTGGCAGCCAGCAGGTGGCCGCTGATTACGCATCAACGGCGCTGCGCGGGCTAGAGAAGCTTGACCTTGTCCCCGAGCGACACCGGGACCTCGAGACTCTGGCTGACTACTTCGTCAGTCGCGAGGCCTGAGCCGCTTGGCTAGTACTGCAGACAATTCAGTCTGCTGATCACCCAACCCTAGGAGAGAACCTATGAACAAGATGACGGTACGTGACATCGATGTGAAGGGGAAACGGGTACTCGTGCGGGTAGACTTCAACGTGCCGTTCGACAAGGAGACGGGGAAGATACTCGACGATAGCCGGTTGCGAGCGGCCCTGCCCACGATCCAATATCTGCGCGAACAGGGTGCGCGAATAGTGCTTTGCTCCCACCTGGGACGTCCGAAGGGGAAGGTAGTGGAAGAGCTACGCATGTCGCGGGTAGGCGTCGGAGACCGGTTGAGCGAGCTATTGGGGGCGCCTGTGCACACGCTGTACCACGTCATCGGCCCAAAGGCAGAGGACGCTACGAAGGCTCTGAAGCCGGGCGAGGTTATCCTGCTGGAGAACGTGCGCTTCTTCCCTGAGGAGGAGGCGAACGACCCCAAGATGTCGACGGCGCTTGCCGCGCTGGCCGATGTCTACGTGAATGATGCCTTCGGCACGGCCCATCGCGCCCATGCGTCGACGGTCGGCATAACGTCCTATTTGCCTGCTGTCGCCGGCTTCTTGATGGAGAAGGAGATTGACTACCTGAGCAAGGCGCTCAGCAATCCGGCGCGGCCTTTCGCAGCCATCATCGGTGGAGCGAAGATCAGCACGAAGATCGCCGTTCTGCGCAATCTGCTTCAGCATCTGGACTGCCTCATAGTGGGCGGTGGCATGGCCTCGACGCTTCTCAAAGCGAACGGGGTCAGCGTCGGACAGTCGCTAGTCGAAGATGACCAACTAGACACGGCCCGCGACATCATGCAGCAGGCCGACGAGACCGGTGTGCCGCTTCTTCTGCCGTCGGATGTGGTGGTGGCAGACCGCTTTGCCGCT
>Ga0315276_10004363_pt1 | contig 12985 bp, 9 predicted proteins | sample YL17G05_0_MG_FD_204542 | JGI IMG/M metagenome (GOLD analysis project Ga0315276, IMG submission 204542) | Sediment microbial communities from Yellowstone Lake, YNP, Wyoming, USA - YL17G05_0 | ecosystem: Environmental > Aquatic > Freshwater > Lake > Sediment | place: USA: Wyoming | collected... | reverse complement strand
CGAATCTTGTCGCCTCTTTTAGGGACTATGCTTCTTGTGGATAAGTCGTTTTCAATAATGTAGCACTTGATATCATCTTGTCTAAGACTGCCTATCACTTCATCAGGACGTACATACTTGAATACTGCTTTGAAGGCAGTGGACTCGGTGAATACCCCGGCGTTATTTGAGAGGTAAGTACATGCCTCACCAACCTTATTGATGACACGGAAGTAATAATCCTCGGCCTGACTTTCTTCAAAAATCATAGGTGCCTACCTTTATTGGTATGTACTCTGGTGGGAAGACCCCATACGTCGTCTTGGAGCATCCGCAGGATTGAGTGTTACCCGATGTGAGGCTGCTAGTATTTACAACTGACACCTTTCCACAAATACAGAGGCAGCTCCACCGTCCAACGGCGCAATAACTGATAGCGGTGAGGCGTCCGAATCGAGTGTCTGACAAATTTAAGCGAGCGGCCATAATGAATTATATTTCTATTGATGCCTTAATGCAAGAATTTAAGGATATTGCCTCATGCGCTTCATTTTTAATATACTCATTACGGTTGGAGGTATCAGGTGGTACATATCTTCAGGTGTCTTACCGTTGTTATCTTTGAAGGAGCTAGAGAAAGTCGTAGATATTCCATTGTTATGGTAGCTTACGGAGTAGATATCATTAACAGTGATACTTGCAATGCCTCCAAGAGATACACTGCCTCCAGTTCCTGAAGAACTTCCTGTCCCTGAGCCACTGGTATGGTAAACATACTCTTTAATATAGAGGGCCGTCATGGCCCAGCACTCATTAATCCATCCAGGGTATGGTGCAACATACCCTGCTTCATAAACAATATCCGCAATGCCGGGGCAAAGTGTACTAAACCTATAATCTTTCATTTTATGGACAATGCCAGCTTCTTTGTCGATATAGAAATCAGCTAGCGTCTGAGCCTCGCCATTAATATTTAGAGAAGTAAGGGATATTATGGGGAAAGCTTTGGGTATAACATATCTTTGAAACTCTACTTTTTCAGTGTAGGAGGCCTGCTCTATAGGGAATCCAAGATAGGAGTCAATAAGGTCTTTGGCCCTCTCTATATATAGAGATAGGACTGCATCCTGGGATACATCTGTTAAAGCTATTCCGAGATAGGTTTTCAACATATCTAAAGCTTGTATAGGAGCCTCCAGTTAGTTTTCATACTGAGATATTAGCGTAAATATGGTAAAATGTCGCTATGGCCAAAGATTTAAAATTTTTCGGACAGAAATATACTTTGGAAGCTCCCAAGGTAAGTAGAAAGTCTAAGGTCTTTCGTGTGCCTATGGTTAAACTTCCTGACGTATTGCTTGACCTAAATGACATTATTGGAGCAGGAGCAGCAGTGGCCCAAAATAATATGGCGCTTCAAGTACTTGCAGAAGTACAGAGAGAGGGTTTTCTTCAAAACCCATACCTCTTAATTGGGGGGAGACCTGCGACCAGTGTATTCACTGCAAAACTAGGTGAGACTATTAAGTGGATAGAGGGGGATATTGAGGGAGAAGATGGAGCTATACAGCAAAGTGCATTCTTCAATGATATATTGCGCGAGGCACAGAGGATAGCTGAGGGCACTGCTCCCAGAGATACAGGGTTGTTTATGAGAAACTTTGTTTGGCTGGACAGTGGAGGGGCCGTTATGGGTTCAGTTTCTCCACAACAAAGAAACTGGAGTTCGGGAGATACCGTTTATTTGGTAAACAGAGCACCCTACTCAAGAAAAATAGAAGAGTTAAAAAAAGCACCCAGAGTGACTGGCACTACTCAAAGAGTTAAAGCAGATGCAAAAAAAGGGTTTTCCAGGTATTCAATGAAAGCGCCTAATGGTGTTTTTAGAGTTGTATCCAAAAAAATCAGGTCTAAATTTAGAAGTTATATACAAGCAAGAATGGTTCTGGTCAGGAAGCAATATATAAAACTACCTTCAACACTTTACGGAATCCAAACATCTTTGAGGGATGGAAGATATCCTGCGATACGGTTTGTGTACAGGGGGGGTTCAGGATACAGGACTTCTCAAAGGGCCTTGGCCGTTGTTGAGGCCAAAAAACTTGTCAAGTCCGTATTGTGATGTGCTATATTTGTTCTTATGAGTTCACAGTATGTCCGAAACACGGTTATGACACACCTTGCAAATAATTGGACGATTACACCTTTTTATGACTTATCTGATTTTTTAGACAAAACAAATCTAAACTTAGCAAATTTGACTATGTGGCTAGGTGTTCAGTTTTTGCAGAGTGAGGAGACTTTTGCAGGGCTGGGGGGAAAGTGTTACAGAGAGGAGGGGACTATTGTATTCCACATGGTCCATGCGGTAGGGCAACCATCGGCAACAGCGATAGCGGCCACCGAAGTCTTACGTAGCTTGTTTAGAGGTATGAGGTTAGGGGATATGGTTGTGCAGTCCATAGACCCCCCAACAGACATGTGGGGAGAGGCCATAGAGTTTGACGGCAATTGGCATGGTTTTGCATGTTACATGGACGTATATCGCGACTTTGATATAGTTTAAACTTGATTATTTGTTTCTAAATAGCTATCATCTGCTAATGTCAAATCCAATATGGCCATCAAGGGCTTATCAACCTCTGTAACGATTCAAAATAACAATCCTTTAAACTTATTTGTTGCACTACACTAAAAAAAAGTTGAGAGTATTTTTTTCTTGCTCCATAATTAGCATATATACATTCAGCCATTAATTAAGGAGATACACCATGTCTAGTGCGAATAGAGTCCGCGTAGCCTATATTAAAGAAACGGCGTATGGTGTAACACCTACCGCCACTGTCCCTGACCCTTGGAGGGAGCTTAGAAAAACTTCTGAGAGTTTGTCAGGAACTCCATCCACTACTGAGTCTGCTGAGGCGCGTACAGACCGCCAAAGTGCTGGACAAATAACCACAGGCTTAGAAGTTAAAGGTAACGTCGAAGCGGAACTGGCAGGTTCGATATGTTTTAAAGATATGCTCCTAGCAGGGACCAAATTTGACAATAGCAATACAACTCACGGGTATGCTGGGACAGCGGGGACTTGGGGTGCAGTTATCGAGGATGATGTCGAAGTGACAATTGCCTTTACACCTAAAGCAGGTGTTGAACTACACTCTCATGTAACGCTAACTGCCACCAATGCTACAACCTTCACAGATATAGTGGCAGAATTTTCAAAAGTTGGAAAGAACCGAGTAAAGGGGCATATCCTTCAGATAATAAACACAGGGGGTGCACCAGGGACCCTTACAGGGCTTAGCGGTAAAAATAAGAAATGTATCTATATCCCAAGAGATATAATCTTCTCCCAAGGTTCAGCTGCAGGAGCGGCCATCGGCACAGTAACGTCCTCTTCCATTATAGGTTTTGCTAAGGATATGGCGAATGAGGCGGGCAAGCTGGTCACTCTCTCATCCCCTGAGATTGCAAGTATCGGAGTACTAGATATATCCTACACATTGGAAAAAAGATTTACAGATTTGACAGGGCCTACCGTAGTGGGAGGTGCGGGTTATGTTAAGACCATTGTTTACCGAGGAGCACTAGTTGACGTAATGAGTATGAACTTTGCCTACGGTGAGATTGCCAAAGCAAGCTTTTCCTATGTAGCAAATGACCATGAAACCCCACTAGTACCTTTGGCACCATTAGACTCCACTACGCCAACCCTACTAGCACCAGAAGCGCACATAGCGTTAAACGCCTCTGTAGATGTGGGGCTAGTGATTGTGGACGATATGCCTACCGCTTATTGTATCCAGTCACTCTCCGTTGAGTTAAATAACAATTCAAAGGCCCAAAATTGTATTGGGTCTATCGCTCCTGAAAAATACACTCAAGGCTCTGCTGCCATTAAGGTAACCATGACCGCCTATCTAGAAGACTCCAACTGGGAATACCTAGACAAAAAAATTAAGTCCACCCCAATTCAAGTTATGTATTATGCCTTGAATCAAGATGGCGGGGTAGGAGTTAATATTCCTGACTTGCAACTAAGTTTTGATGACCCAAATGCAACAGGTAAAGATGCAATTGTTGAATTGTCTATCTCAGGTACTGCTAAGGTAACAACCAAACCTGTGTATGGTGGAAATTCAATGTTTGTATATTGGCTGAAGCCTACAGGTTAGTAATTAGCAAATTGACATAGCGTTATAAAAACCTCCATAATGTGGTAATAATATTATGGAGGTTTTTTATTATGCAAGAATTGTATCAAATGTTTGGGCCTAGCAATAAGAAAGAGAAAGATGGGATAGACGTTGTTCTAAGTGTCGAGCCATTACTTTCTTTTAAAGTGGCAAGAGCTGGAGGGGAGAATAAGAAGTATTCTGAAACCTTAGCAAAGATGCTTGTACCATACAAGAGGCAGCTAGATATGGGGACTCTTTCAGAGTCTGTTTCCAGGAAAATAATGATAGAAGTTTTCTGTAGAACATGCCTTCAAGGTTGGGAAGGGGTTACGACTAAAACAGGTGAACTCATTCCATACAGTGAAGCTGCAGCAATTGAGCTTATGGAGTCATTGCCTGACTTATATATGTACTTGTTAGGTGAGGCGCAAAAGTTTGCTAACTACAGAGAAGATGCTGAGGAACTCGCAAAAAACTAATGCAGGCCCTCCAGGTAATGCGCAAGTGGGAGGGCAAAGAAAAATTCTACAAGATGCTGATGGAGCGTGGAACATTGGGTGAGGAACTGTACCCAATAAATCTAGGCCCTTTCGGTGTCTATCTCGAATGCTTTTACGAACTAAGTACCTGCAGAAGTACAGGGTTTGGAGTAGGCCCAATACCTGTTACGGCCATACACTCTTATGCTGATAAATTCGGCCTATCTTATTTTTTCTGCCGCGTAATTCGGGCCTTAGATTTGCTATACTTAAACGACATAGACAAAAAAAAGAAAGATACAAAAAAAGAAAGTCTTTAGAGAGGGTGGGCCATGGCAGACAAACGAGTTATTGTCACAGAGTTGAGAGTTGACACAGGACAGTTTGCCGCTGACCTTGCAAAAATAACCTCCCTCCTAGAGAGTGTTCAAAAAGCTACTCAGAACACTGCCAATAGTACTCAGCAAATGGGTAAAAATACCCAAGGAGTAAGTGCAGGATTTACTCAACTAGGTAACGCAGCAAACCGTGCAGCACAAACTATGAAGCAAGGCTTCACAGGAGTGGGCACCCAATTAAATCAAATTACACGGGCGTCTCAAACATCGAGCCAATCCCTAATGCAAATGGGGGGGACAGCAAGTCGTCTGAACACTTATCTAAAGGCTGCCTTTACCGGGGTGATTGGGCAAGAAATCCTCCAGATGGCCGATTCGGTGTACAAAGCAGATTTGCGACTCAAACAAGTAACAAAATCTTCAGAAGATTATGCATCTGCACAAGCGTCAGTGAGTCGTGCAATGAATACAACATTTGTTGATGCTGAAACAGCCTCCAAAACATACCAAAGATTTTCACTGGCCATGGAAGGTACAGGAAGGTCTGCAGGAGACGTGGCCAAGGCCTTTGAAGCAGTAAGTCTTGGAGCAAGACTTGCAGGGTCTCAGGGGGGAGAGCTACGTTCTACCTTATTACAATTAACTCAAGCATTACAGGCCAATAGACTTGGGGGAGATGAACTCCGTTCTTTGATGGAAAATGCTCCAGTTTTAACCCGAGCATTTGCAAAGGAATTAGGCACTACAACAGGTGCTCTCCGGGATTTTGGAGCACAGGGTAAAATAGGTGCGGAAACTATAATAAATGCACTTCTAAAAAATAAAGATATTTGGGAGTCAGAGAATAAAAAGCTCGGAATATCTTTTGCAGAGATGTGGATAAGTGTAAAAAACACATTCGCTCGAACCATTGAGAATATGTTTGCTGATGTGGGGCTGCGGGAGAAGATTTCATCCTTTGCGAATTTTATAAGTGACAATGCTGCGACCATAATGAAGTTTATAATCTTACTAGGCTCTATGACTGTAATAAAATTTGTAGTTACAGAGCTTATGGCATTGTACTCAATGATTATGCAGATGGGTGGCGCAGTTCTGTGGCTAACCAATAACTTTGGGTTGATGGCGACTCAGATGTCAGGCTTCGCAGCGGCCATAGCGGCCTTCTTCGCTCAACTAGGGCCAGTGGGTTGGGCACTGTTGGCCATAGCTGCAGGACTTGCGGCAATTGCAGCATATAAACTCACCATAGGACGGCCACAAGAAATAAAACAAATAGAGGACACAACAAAAGGCATAGAGACTTTAGACGAGACATTGCACCGGCACCAGTCGGTAGTGGACTCAATGAATGCTCAAAGAACCGACTATACAATGAAATACGTTTTAGACCCCAACTCTAAGAACAAAGCATTGGCAGATATTTCAGAGTTAGGAAAAGCACTAGGCACTCAAGGAGCATTGCTAGAGCAAGCAATCACAAAACAAAGTGCAAGACTTGTAAAATCTGTGAGCCTTGAAGATTTGAGAAAAGTTAGGTCAGAACTGACAAAAATGAAAGTGGCTGGGGGTACGGAGGTTCTCGATAAGCAGTACGCTCCAAAAAAAGAGACTAGTGCGTTTGGACAAAAGGTGGAACCATTCCTAGACCCAGCAGTTTCAAGACAATACTTGGCCGACTTAAAAAAATTGACAACTGACGCAAAAGCACTAGTAGATAGTACAAATATATCTCTTATAGACCCTGAGGTGACGGTGCGCCAGCTGGATATCATAACTGACAACTTTGAAAAAGCAGGGTACGCAAGCAAGGAAGCCTATAGTAAAGCGTTGTACTCATCAGGTCTTGGCCAGGAGCAAGTTGTTATAGTTACGGCCAACACTGAGCCGGCCAAAAAAGCTTTAGAGGAGATGCAAAAAGGTTTTAGGGATGCAGGGAAATTGGCAGTTCCAACTATAGCAGAGTCATCAGTGCCATCATTAGCTGCTAAATTAAAAATAGACACTGCAGATACACTTAAACAGGTTTCCAGCATTAAACCTGTTGTACAAGTAAAGACAAATGTAGAAACTGTAAAGGAAGAAATTAAAAAGGAAAGAGCACAGGAGCCGCCAGTAAAAGAGAAAGTTATCCCGGTAAGAGTGCAGGACACCACTAAATCTATCACTATTTTAAATGACGCACTAGCTACTATTATAGAGCCAAAGGATATCCCCATAACTGCTAATGATACCAACATTACAGCATTGGCAACTTCTTTGGAAGACATGAGAAGACCATATACTATAGAGATGTCGATTCAAGACACTGCCGACTCAATAGGTGAGTTTACGAAATCACTACTAGGTATAAAAGAGCAAGTTAAAACAATACCTATCAAAGTTGACGGGATAGAAGCTCTTAATGAGATAAAAAATATAAAAATTCCTCTCAAAAATATACCCGTTACAGTTAATCCTACGGAGTTTTCCACAGCATTGGAAAGGACAAAAGTTCCACCAACCAAAATCCCAGTCACAGCGGATAGTGCGGCACTGAAGGCCAGTGTGGAAAGCGGGCTAAAGAATATGCCTATAAACACCATACAAGTCTCACCTAAAAAATTACTAGTCTCCGCTAAAGATATCGAGGTTAAAGAGTTTAAAGATAAGTTGAATACTTTCCTGGAAAAAAACCAACCTGATGAAGCTATCAAACTAGGTGAACTTGTAGACTGGGGTGGGATGAAGGATAAGTTGGATGAGTGGAGCACATCGTTCAAATATACTTGGAATTTTCATTGGGAGGCCATAAAGGCTTCGACAAGTAGTCAGATTAGTTTGATTAAAGAGAGTATTCTTTCACTGATACCTACAGGGAGGATGCGGGACAGCTTTACCGAATTTTATAGGGTATATGACGACTTCCTCGGCAAGGTCTCAGATAAGACAAAAACCTGGTCAGATAAGCAGGAGGGTTATTTCATAGATTTTATTAAAGATTTCGCGAAAGAATCTGGGGACCTTCTTGCACAGGTAGAATGGAACCCAACAGAAGGGCTTAGAAAATCATGGAGGGAGTTTATGAACCCACCGAAGACTGCATCACCAACTCCAGCGGGTGCTGCGGAAAAAGGCCCAGTCATAGGGACACCAACACCCCCTGCAGTTAACCCTGTGGGAGCCTACGTAAAACAGGTAGCGGAAGAGTTCAAGATGGGTCGCAGCCTTATTGAAAAACTTACAGAGGAAGCTTCATTTTACCAGAGTGCTAGAGCAGAGAGGGTGCAGGATGTATCTAAAGCAATAAAGGGCAGCTCGGAATTGGTAAAAGAGTCAATGGAGAATCTGAAGCGCGAAGATGTTATGAAGGAGAGGACGAAATCCACTGAGCAATACTTAGATACACTAAGAAAAATACCCGGGCTTGCGGCTGTAACTGCAGCTGAACTTAAAAAATTGGGATTATCTGAGGCTGAAGTTGGTCCTAAAGATAGCAAAGGGGAGTACAAACTACCAAGCTTTCAACAGTTCAGGTCAACTCAAAAAAATGAAGCCGAAGGTTTGTTGGAGATTCAAGCAAAAACAATGTTATCAGAGGAAGAAGCAGTATCTAGCGCGTTAAAATTAAGAGATGCTTATGCAGATGTTACTGAGTCTATTATAACCTATAAAGACAGCAACACTGTGATGGGGAGTAAAACTAACGAAACATCAGCCAACATTGCTCAACTGACAGCATCACTTACCAAGTATAATTCTCTACTAAATGAAATAAACTACGCGCAAAAAAAAGACCCCACAAAAGTTCCTGCTTTGCAGAAGAATCTAACAGCCACAGCGGGTAAGATACAAACTCTTTCCACAGCAAAGACTAGTCAAGGCATCCCTATGTCTGTTTACCAGCCGGAACTGGTGGCCAAGGCGGTAACTGCTTGGAAGCAGAGTTACAAAGATGGTGGGAAGGAAATATCTGAATACATCCGCAACAATCAACCAGTAAAGAATCTGGAAAAAACTTATAGAGAAGTATACGCAGTGCCTAAGGGGCCTTACTATCAGGCCAAAGATGTTACCGCACTAGGTTATGGAATTTCTTCCGATGCAATTGCAAAAGGGGCAAAAACAACTTCAGAACAAATACGAATAGCTAACGAAATGGTGTTGGGGGGAATAGATAGGGATGCGAAGTTAGTTAAACAGAAGCAATTGGAGATAGATAAAGAATACTATACTCAGCGTATTTCAGGATACACAGCAGGAGCTAAGCAGACAATACTTGAGCAGGACACAAAACCCATACTTAAGGCCGAAACTAATTTAAGGCAACAAGAGCTTGTATCTGGACGGCCTACAATGGACGCACGAGCAAATATCGGGTTGATGGCCGCAAATAGAGATATGAAGCTATCTTTACTAGAGTTGCATGATGAGTTGATGAAGGGAAAAAAGACTTGGCAAGAGTACTCTGAAGGGATGATGACCGCCTACAATCGCAAACAAAAATTTGACGAAGCCAGAGCATTTAAAAGAATAGATGTTTATACACCAGGCAATGCAGGAGCGAAAGCATCCGACCAAAGGATAGAGGACTTCGCAGAAAAACTAGCCAAGCTTAGAAAGGAGGGAGACTCATTAAACCGTGGCCAATATGCCATGAAACTAATCTTAGAGGGGGATGTTAAAAGTAAAGAAGGAATTTACGCAGTCACCAAAGCTGCTTTTGCGTATGTTGATGCCGGGGAGAGAGCTAGGTCAGGGTGGTCTGCCGCTTGGGCGCAGAATGATAAAGATACTGCCGAAGCAACCCAAAGATTAGAGTCCTATTATCAAAGAGCAAAAGAAGAGGCTGAAGCTTTTGAAGCGGCTGGAATTAAAAAACAGGATGGCACCATATCAGGAGATATTGTAGGCTCCTTCCAAGAGGCCGGTGGGGCCCTGATGGGGATACTCAATGAAGCATTTAATAAGGTAGGTGACACAGTAAAAAGTGCCCCAAGCCTATACGCTGACAAACAGCAGAAAAAATTTGAAATAGATTTGGGGCCCCAAGAACAAGCAAAGCAATTAGAAGATTTGGATAAACAATTTGAGAAACTTAAAGAGCACCAAGACCCGGTTGAGAATCTTTTTGAAACCTTTGTAAATTCAAGCAGAGGTTTGGAATCTACGTTACCTAAAGCGGCCAGGGCAACAGGGTTGTTATCCCAAGAAATAGCTGGTATGCCAAAAGAAATCCTTGCTGCAGAAGCTGCAATGAGTGAGTTAAATAAGACAGCTACAATTACTGCTGCGCCTAAGAAAGTTAAAAGAATGCCAACAGAGGACTTAAAAGAAGTAAAAGAAAAATTAAATGAAGACATCAAAGTAACACCCACTGTAAATATAGACCCAATACCTCTAATGTTACAAACCCCTGAACAGCTAAAGTCACCTTTCGTTAGTGCCATTGATGAGGCGTTCAAGCCTATGACAGTTGAGCAGCTTCTGGTAGTGGAAACCAAGACTCAGAACAGAGGACTTGCCGAAGACAAGATGAATAAGTTCAACATAAATAAGCCTGAACCTCAGGCCTATGAGCCAGTAATTACTGGTAGGCGGGAAAGTAAGGACACATTTAATTTTATGGACAATATTGAGAAGCGGTCTGCGGCTGTGGCGGCGGAAGCGAGGGCTGCTGTGCCTATTGCACCTGCGCAGGGGGGGCCTCCTTCTGGGGCAGGTCCGGCCGGGGCAGGGTCAGGATACGGTATACCTGCTAAGAAGACTCAAGGCCTTGGCGAATCTAAAGATTTAGACACATCGGGAGCTGTTTCTGAGGTAAACAAATTAACTGCTGCAATTGACAACAGTGGAAAAGCAATAACCACATGGCAAAACAAATTAGACAAAACAGAAGCGTCTGCAGGTGGCCCATTTCAAGGGGTCAGAGACACATCACAAGCTGTTTTAGGTTACGGATGGGCCATAGAGAAAATGGCAACCTCTGCAGACATGTTAACTAAGAGACGCTCCGTGATAACCTCATCACAAGAGGCCTTAAATGCGCAATTGGACGCAGGAACTTTGTCTTGGAAAAATTACCAAACCGCAGTTATAAACATGAAGATGGAAAACTCAGACTTATTCTCGGGGCCTGCGCAAGCGGTGTTGGGCATGCATGCTGCCCTGGACGGAGTAATAAACCGCCTACCTGACATGGCACATGCAGTTTCTGCAGGGGTTTCTGAAGCTTTCACAGGATTATCTGATGCATTTGTTGGCTTTATGGATAAAGGCATAAGTGCCTCTATGCAAAACTTCTACGACAAGATGAAAGAGATGATAGCTAAGACTATTATCGAAATGTACATTATGAAGCCGCTTGCGGAGGGTTTGCAAGACATTATGAAGGGGGGGAAAAAAGATGATGCCGCAGCTGAGCCGGGTAAAGAGGGCGGGGTTAAAAGGAATCCTCAGCAAGAGCAAATGGCCGCAGCAACAGCAACCTCTCTCGCCGCAACTAAACTTGCTTCCGCTTCTACTCAATTTGGCACAGCAGCACAAACAGGCTCTCAACAAATTATTATGGCCTCAGCGCAACTGTCTCTGGCAGCAGAGAAATTAATGATAGCTACAAGACAGCAACAAAATGCTGCAGTTGTTAAGGGACTTACTGGAGCTTTTGCAGGGGGTGGATTTGGCGGAGCTTCACCAGGTGAGCAGGTAAGCCTAGATGTGACGGGTACAGCTACGGGGGGTATGGGAGAAGGAATAGGGGCAAATATAGATAACAGTTCAAGAGGAATTATCCCTGAATTGGCAGATGGAGGCGTAGTGTCAGGGAGGACTCTTGCGTATGTTGGAGAAGCAGGACCTGAGGCAATAATCCCACTGGACAGATTCTTTAGCAACAGTTCGGCAGTGGCCCAAGGAGGTGGGGGGAATGGTGGAGGTAATAACACCGTTATAAATATCAACAATACAGTTTCCGATAAAGTTGAAGTAAAAACCAGAGACTCTACAGCGGATGATGGCACCCATGTAATTGAAATTATAGTAGAGGGCAGGATTCAGGAGATGTTCCAATCGGGAGCAATGGACCAACACATGTCGGCCAACTATGGCATAACTAGACCGGGGAAAATGTAAATGGCAACAGCACCCTCTACCACATGGCCTACACTACTGCAGAAACACGTTGATAGTTCTTTTGCAGAGAGTGAAGACCCACAATTCCTTCTTTCCGATATAATGTATGGCCCAAAGAAATCTAGAAGGGTTGTCACCCGTGCTTTTAAGAAAGCCACCTGCACTATGATGCTTTCCATGGAAGAATATACAACTTTTAAAGTTTGGTGGGATAACAAGTTAGACGGAGGGAATGGGACTTTCACCTTCAAACACCCAATATCTGAAGTTGACATAGTTTATAGATTTGAAAAGCCCTACAAATTTACCGCAGTGGGTAATATTTATTTTAGAATCGAGATGAATTGGCAGGAGGTTTAGGTGCCTACAATTTTCAAAAATACCGAAAGCTCACGAGCGGAATTTTATAAGCAAGAAGGGGGCCTTCCAAAAAGTCAGGGAGGTAGAGGTGTTTTTACTTGTTTGATAACTTTCTATCACCCCGCAGGGACGCTTAGATTCATAAACAATACCGAAAGCATTACCTCTAGAGGTAATTTATACAATGCTGTGGCAGTGACCATTGCCCTTCCTGCAGAGGACGGTAAGAGAGAGCCATACGCAACGATTGAAATAGACAATATAACCACAGATTTAGTGGATGAATTACGTGCCATTAGTGAGCCAATGGATGCAGAGTTAGAAATGGTATTTACAGAGTATCCCGACATTGTGGAGTACTCACTTACTGGGCTTTCAGTGGGCTCTGCAAACATAGCTGCTGAAAGGGTCACACTTAAATTAATGTATCAAGACATTTTAAATCAAATTTTCCCGGGACACACATACAACCCACAAGAATTTGCAGGGATTTTTTAATGGTAAATATAAGCGAGCTGATAGGTATTCCGTATCTAGC
>Ga0315276_10004361_pt1 | contig 12987 bp, 10 predicted proteins | sample YL17G05_0_MG_FD_204542 | JGI IMG/M metagenome (GOLD analysis project Ga0315276, IMG submission 204542) | Sediment microbial communities from Yellowstone Lake, YNP, Wyoming, USA - YL17G05_0 | ecosystem: Environmental > Aquatic > Freshwater > Lake > Sediment | place: USA: Wyoming | collected... | reverse complement strand
CGGGCAGCTTTCCACGCATTTGCCGCAGCCGTTGCACGTTTCAGGGTCGATTGTTACGATAAACATAATCTTTCACTCTTCTTATGTTTGTTAATGGCCTCAACTCACAATCTCGCTATTATACTTCGGTTCTTTCCGTTTTTCAATAATTTTTCGCAGCGCGCCTGTATCGAGTGCCGTCGAAGGTGCTAAGTTTACCCGCCATATTAAATTCCTGACAAATTCATCCGCCTTTGGCGTAAAATAATGGTTTATCGCCAGCATTTCTGGTATAATTTACAACGAACTAAAAACGGTAACCTATTAACTGATAGGGAGTTTGTTATGTGTGATAAATGTGGCTGTGGCGGCGAGGAGATGACTTTTGAACAAAAGGTTAGAGAAGTTATCGATGATATTAGTCCCGCTTTGCAGGCTCACGGCGGTAACATCGAGATGGTAGGCGTCGACAAAGATAATAACGTAACTGTTCGTCTGCAGGGCGCTTGCGTCGGCTGCCCCGGCGCACAGATGACTCTCAAAATGGGTGTCGAACGCATCTTAAAGGAAAGGGTCCCCGAGGTTAAATCCGTCATTTCCGTATAACGAATTTGCCCGCCCTGACCTATTTTTTATCCATTACAAAAACCACTCCGTCCGGCAGTTGCGCAAGCGGTTTAAGTTTAAATTGTGAGCTTATCTCTTCGAAACCGTAAAGATATGTCCGCCAGTGATTAAAATGCCAAACAAGGTAATTTTGTTTTTCCGAAGACATCTGCCGTTTGAAATTCTCCATATCGCCGAGGCGAGGACTTAATCTCGCCCCGAATCCGCACTGAAAATATATCGCAAAAGGCTCATTGCTGAATATTTTACCTTGCGGCGGATGTTCTCTAAGCCAGTTTATAAGCGGTGATTGACGCCAGTATGCTGAATTTAAACCGGCGCCGTTCTTTTCGTAATAATTGACCCTTTGTGCTATGCCCGGCAGGGTATAGAACGCCAGCCACAAACCACACAACGCTATGACGATGAGATAGCCTGCCCATTTTTTCTGAAACAGCAAACCGAGCAGTTCCGCAGCAGCCTCAAGCCCGATGAGTATCAGCAGTATCAAAAATGCAAATATCGGCGTAAAAAGCCGGTCGTTGGCCTCCGCATTAACAAGAATCGAAGCGGTCATAGTAAAAGTAACGTATATCAGGATAAATAAAACAACGGCCTTTACCAGCATCGCACTTTCCCGCTGTTTTTTGCCAACGATAATGTGTTTCATAATTACCGCCGCCGCCAGCAAAATTACAAATGTCCCGATAATTGCAAGTCTTGCGCCAAGTGGTATGTTAGCCGGCACAAACCAAGGCGTAACAAAATTCAGCGTTCGCGTGAATTCCTTCAGAGCGCTCAAATCCAAATCAGGATAGAAATTAGCGAGCGTGGAAGCCGCCAGTTTATTTCGGATGACCCATATCCCGACAGGGACGCAGGCAATCGTGCTGAAAAGTGCCGAGCGCTTTAGTTTCTCCCACAGAGAGAAGTTGTGAATGAGCAGCAGGATGAAAATATTGCCCGCAATCACCGTAGTCAGCCCGACATATCGCTGAACGCAGGCAAGCGCCGAGCAAACGGCGGCTAACAGCAGCGGTTTAGTATCGCCGCTTTTCAAAAACTGCACGATGTTGAGAAGGAACAGAATTATCAATATATTGAACAGCGGTTCCGTCCACGCATACATGCTGATTTGCAGCATTATAAAGGATGTTAATACGGCAACAATGCCGAGTATGACCAGTAGCCGTTCCTTTATTCTTTTCGCAAATAATACGCCGGCGCAGAAAACTGTAATACCGAAGCAGAGTGCGTTTACGAATCTGGCGGCGGTGAGAGGCTCAATTCCTGTCAGCCCGATTAACGCAAGCAGCGATGGCAGCAGCGGACCCCAGTGAACGTAAGGTTCGCCCAGATAATCGGTATATCCTTTGCCTTGCAGCAGATGTTCTGCAACGCTTATATAACTGACCGCATCAGGACTCATACCGACCCCGTAACGCGATGTGCTTTTAAGTGCCAGCAGAACAGCCGTTATCCCGAAGGCCGCCCAGATGATACGCTGGATTATATTGGAGATTTTTACCATTGCGACGTCGTTTTGCACCTTGGGGATTTTATTGCTGCCGAAACTTTTGGTTATGTTTTTATTTCTTCCCAATTTCCCTGCCCCCTACAGCTTTTTTCTCGTCAGGACGTTATGAAGCTCCCGCAGTCTCCAGTTAAGTGCGTGCAGCAGAATACCGAGGAAGAAGCATCCTGCCGACAAAAGCACCAGTCCCGTCGCCAGAATTGCCAGAGGGATATGCCGAACGTAATGATTTGGGTCGGTAATGTAATCGTATAAAGGTGCGAAGCCCGCCGCCAGCCCTAACTCAAAAAGCGCTATGCCGACGCTGCCGAAAAAAGTCAAAGGCTTAAATGCCCGAAACAAACTGAATATCTTCCACAGAACCTTAAAACCGTCCCCTATGGTATTTAGTTTACTTTCGCTGCCTTCGGGTCGGCGTTTGTAGGGAATCTGAACCTCAGCTATTTTCATCCGGTAATATAACATCTGGATTGTGATTTCTGTTTCGACCTCGAACCCGCTCGATACTACCGGAATATGCTCGACAACGCTGCGGTTAAATGCGCGATACCCGCTCATAATGTCCGTCAGTTGCGTATGGCCTATCCAGTTTACTAATTTTCGGACGAGATTATTGCCGAAGACGTGCAAAGGCCGGAACGATTCCTCCGTATAGCTCGAAAGCCTTGCGCCGACGACCATATCCGCATCACCTGCATAGACAGGCCCAATCAATTTATGCACTTCGCTTGCGGGGTAGGTATCATCGCCGTCGACCATAATGTAGATGTCAGCGTCCACGCATTCGAACATTTTCTCTACGACAAAACCTTTGCCTTTGCGAGGCTCTTTAATTACCACTGTGTTATGCTGCGCAGCAATGTCGGCTGTTTTGTCCGTCGAGCAGTTGTCAAAGACATATATGGCTGCCTGCGGAAGTTCACGCCGGAAATCGTCGACGACTTTTCCAACGGTAAGTTCCTCGTTATGGCAGGGGATTAGAACTGCCGTTCGGAGCTCCTGAAGTGTTTTCATAGGTCTTCTCCTGTATTTTTAAGTAGCATACACTAAACATAGACACTCAACAAGTCTCTTTGTGTAACGGCTGCAACCCCCGCACCTCCCGTTTAGCGGTCGTCGCTCTGGTTGTCCTGAGCAAGCGTATCGCGTCGAAGGGGCACGACGACCTGTTCTCAATAATCGCAAATCCAAAATCCTCGATTCTTCTCAAATCTTAAATCTCAAATCTGAAATCTTTCCCGCTTTCCCGCCTTTTTCACACCCTTCACACTTTCTCTCCTGCTCAACTGTTCTACTTTCTCCGTTTTGGTGCTGCCCCGTCTTGCAGACAATAATCTGCTCGAAAAACTACCTTCAGACCTTGCGGAAATCGTAACCGCTTGGCCGAACCTGCCGGAACATATCAAAGTAGCGGTTAAGGCGTTGGTCGAGGGGTTTGCCCGCTCAGAAAACGGGCTCAGCCTTTTTTCACTCCAGATTTTTACTCCCTTGTGAGAAAAGCACCTCCAATACAGAAGGACAGTTTTCTCGTAGAAATCGTCCACAAAGTATCAGGACAGTTATTGTAGAAACAATCAGACCCAGAACTAACACCCATATACATAATGATTTAACTCGTGAGTCGAACCAGCGAGATTTATCAATAGCAGAACCGATTGGTTTTATTATACAGAACCAATAAAAGGCACACCACAGAACCAACGGCCCAAAAAGTAAAGATATAAAAAGTAGCAACCAGGCTAATATGTCCGGCATTTCACTTATGAAATCAATTAACCATTTTGTCATAGTAATCATCCCACGTGTTAGTAGCTTTACTGGTTATTAGGGACAGTCCGTCTCTACCCCTTAAAAAAAGTATCAGTCTCTTTTTCTCCACATCACCGCACCCAAGCCGATTGGGATTTTGAATAATCAATCACTAAAAACAGTGACCAAAGCCATTACTGAACTAATACAAGCAAATAATGCGGCGATTGCCGCCCACATACATGCTAATAACATTATTTTCGTTTGCAGCCAGGTATGGACACCATTGATACGGTATAATAAATTATTTTGTCCAACTGGTAGCACCAAGCCCAAGTCTTTTTGCAAAGCAATCAATTGCTGTTCTTGGTTATTATAATCCTGTTGTTGAATCTTGCTTAGTCTTCGATCGGCTTTCCAAATTTTTATCGTTGTTCTTATCATTTGTGATACTTACCCCTTCTCTTTCGCTTTCCTTTCAGAATCGGTTCTTTCTTAAAAGCACTGCATCCAAGCCGAGCAGACTGCCCAACATCATCGCAATTAATGCCAATGGTACCATGATAAGCCATCGCAGTGTCTTCATTTATCTCCTTTTGTTTGCCGAATGTTGCGGTTTAGCTGCGGCTCTTAGGCCGTCTGGGTTTAGCTACTTGTTATGGTTTTTCCACAAAATCGGGGACATACACTTCATCTGGATATGGAATATCACATTGTATTCTTTCAATGAAATACAGATATTTTTCAAGACACTTGTAAAATTCTTTAGTGTCACCAATGTCTTTATCTTGATAGGCATGGATTGCGTTTCGTCTTCGTTGAACAAGGTCAATGAAATCGAACCATTTCTTCTCAAAGCCCGCACTGTTATGACAAATTACCTTTAATTGTTCTAATGAAATTATGTCGGGATTAATAATCTCACCAGATTTTTTTCTAACGGCTCGTATATCCTTTCGATAGCTTTCATAATAGATTGAGCAAAACAGCTTCAAAGTGCCTTCTACAAGACTCCCAAGATTTGACCACGCTAAAATTAATTCTCCGTCCGTAAGTTTATGATTTATATCTCTTATCCATAGTTTCAATGTCCTCGAAAGAGACACTTGACGATCTAATCTTGAAGCAGACATGAGATCTGCAGCACGCTTAGGTGCCCAACCATGGGAATGGCTCCAGAAATCGGCAAGCCAACTATTTGCCTCGATTATTTTGTCTACTACTGTAAAAGGATCCATTGGATATTGATGCTCAACATAACAATATACTGTACTGCTCCCCGTTAAACAACTAAAAAGTTAAGGAGTTTTTGCCAAACCCGATTATCGGCTTTTCTTAATTTTCGATTCTCGATTTTCTATTCTCTCGTCGGCGTAAGGAATGTTTCTTCTTATCCTCCTTAATCTTCGCTTTTTCTTCAGTTTTTCCCAAGCTCGAAAAAACCGAGGCAGTTGGCGAAAGGCTTAATCGCCAATTGCGAGTGCCTCGCCAGAACGCTTTGAAGATAACTTCTCCGGTTATACTTAGTTCGAGAGAGTTATAGTTTTCAGATATTCAAAGCTGGCCCCAAAATCGCCCAACTCTTGTCCGCCGTCCCGTCCTGTTTTTTTACTTCGTTATTCGAAATTCGACATTCAATATTCGATATTCAATTTCACCATTTCAATCATTCACGCAGGGGGGGCTGATCCAAAAATCGCAAATCCCGATAAATCGGGACAACTCCTCTTACCCTTTATTCTCTAATAACTTATCTTTTCTCTGCGTTCTTTTTTTCTCCGTGGTTTACATTTCTTTCGAATCAAACACGCAGGTTAGAGTAATCATAGAGACAGTCAATATGTCTCCATATATTTGGATTAAAGTATGCAGTTTATCCGCCATTACGTTCGGTGAGGCGGAGGCAGTGATTATCTGTCTTGGGCGGAAAATTCAATCAAAAGAGAGTTAATTATGCAAAACAAACCCAATTTTTCGAAAAGTCAAATGCTTATAACTTTAGTAAAAGCAATTAATTGAAGCGAAAAAATGAAAATAGACACTTGGTCAAAACGAACCCAATCAGACCCAATCTTGCCCGCCTATGGCGGGCAAACCCAATTTATGGTGCCTGCCCTGCGAAGCCCTGTTTTTCAGGGCGAAGAAGGGAGCCTGTCGAACCCACCCGCCCTGAGCGAGTCCCGACAATTCGGGACGAGTCGAACGGGTCGAACCATTTCGACTATTCGATTTTTTTACTGAAATTCGTAGCACGATTACATTTAAGTCCTTATTATGACAACACTTAATCAAAAACGCTGGTGTCTTCTGATGCATTCTGACGTCCCTCTGATGTCCCTCTGGAGTGCTTCTGAATCACTTAGAGTGTGTTCTGATTACAACTGATGACAACTGATGACAACTGATGACATCTGATAACAGTTTCAACGCAAATTCGTCGGCTTTTTTATTTTCGCAGATGCCGAATTATTTTTTTACGGGTCGGCTTTTCTATCACCCCTTTTTCGGTAATGATTGCGGTAATGTTGCACCCATCCGTAACGTCAAATGCCGGATTAAAAACATCAACATCTTTCGGCAGGATTCGCCTGCCGCCGATGCATCTTACCTCTTCAGCGTTTCTTTGCTCGATAGGTATTTGGCCGCCGTCTTTTATGCTCAAATCGAATGTGCTTGACGGCGCAGCGATGTAAAAAGGTATGCGATGCTCTTTTGCGAGGATGCTTAAATTGTAAGTGCCGATTTTGTTTGCTGTGTCCCCGTTCGCCGCAATTCTGTCTGCGCCGGTTATTACAAGATTGATTTTTCCCTGCTTCATTAGCCAGCCTGCCATATTATCGCAGATGACCGTTACGTTAATGCCCGCCTGTTTCAACTCCCACGCGGTTAGCCTCGCCCCCTGCAATAGCGGCCTTGTCTCGTCGGCATAGACCTTGAATTTTTTCCCCTTCTTTTTCGCCTCGAATATTACCGACAGTGCCGTTCCCTGTCCCGCCGTCGCCAATAAGCCTGCGTTGCAGTGGGTCAGGATACCGTCGCCGTTTTTTATAAATTTTTGGCCGTTTTTGCCGATGTGCCAGCACATATCAATATCCTCCTGACAAATAGCATTTGCCTCTTTGAGGATAATTTCCCGCAGTGCCTTGATATTTACTTTTGGATTGTCTGCGATAAATTCTTCCGCTCGCTGTCTGACCCTGTTAATCGCCCAGAAGAGGTTTACCGCTGTCGGGCGTGATGAAGCCAAATATTTTTGCGCCTCAGCCAGAACAGATAATCCTTTTTGAATATTGCCTGCCCGTTTCTGCATTGCCAGAACCATTCCATAAGCTGCTGTAACCCCTATAGCAGGCGCCCCGCGAACGGCAAGGGTTTTTATGGCCTTGTGAAGCTGCCCGATATTTGTGCATCTTATTTTGACGAATTTGGCCGGCAGCTTCCGCTGGTCTATAAGCTCCGGAAAGCCGTCAATACCGCCTGACCATCTGATTGCTTTTATAATCGTCGGCATTTGGTTTTCAAGTCTCCGCAAGCAGTTTTTGCTTCAGATATTTCGCTGTGTAGCTTTTTTCGTTTTTGATAATTTCTTCCGGCGTGCCGCAAACGACGATTTGACCGCCCGCATCTCCGCCTTCAGGGCCGAGGTCTATTATATAGTCGGCCATTTTCACCACGTCGAGATTATGCTCGATTACCACAACGGTATTACCCATATCGCACAGCCGCTGCAGGACGTTTAAGAGATTATGAATGTCGGCAAAATGCAGTCCCGTTGTCGGCTCATCGAGCAGATACATAGTTCTGCCTGTAGAGGCCTTGCCTAATTCGGCGGCGAGTTTTACCCGCTGCGCCTCGCCGCCCGAAAGCGTCGTCGACGGCTGGCCCACCTGCATATACCCGAGGCCCACGTCGACGAGTGTTTTTAGAAAACTTACTATCGTCGGGAAATTTGCAAAAAACTCGGTTGCCTCCTCGATTCTCATATCGAGGACGTCGGCGATGTTTTTGCCTTTGTAAGTAACCTGCAGCGTTTCAGGATTATATCTTGTGCCTTTACACTGCTGGCAGGTTACGTAGACGTCTGGCAGAAAGTGCATTTCGATTTTTTTTGTTCCCTGTCCGCTGCAGTGTTCGCATCGGCCGCCTTTAACGTTAAAGCTGAACCTGCCTGCTTTATAGCCGCGTATTTTTGCCTCCCGCGTCATCGAAAATAATTTTCTTATCACGTCGAATACGCCTGTATAAGTTGCAGGATTACTTCTGGGTGTTTTGCCGATTGGCGACTGGTCTATTTCTATTACCTTGTCGATTTGCGAAACGCCGAGAACATTTTTGTGTTTGCCCGGCTTTTCTCCGCTGTTATAAAGCCGCCGCTTCAGCGCCTTCAGCAATATCTGGGTAATCAGAGTGCTTTTGCCTGAGCCTGAAACGCCGGTAACGCAGATAAATGCGCCCAGCGGAAATTTTACGTCGATGTTTTTCAGATTATTTTCGAAAGCGTCTTTTATTTCGACGCATTTTCTGATGTTGTATTTGCGCCTTTTGGCAGGCAGGGCGATTTTCTTTCTGCCGCTCAGATAGTCGCCTGTCAGTGAGGTGGTGCAATTAACGATGTCACTAAATTCGCCTTGTGCGACGAGTTCGCCGCCGCGAGCGCCTGCTGCCGGGCCGATGTCGATAATGTGGTCTGCGTTTTTGATAACGTCTTCATCGTGTTCGACTACGATAACGGTATTGCCGAGATGGACCAGTTTTTGCAGTATCCCCAGCAGCCTGTCGTTGTCTCGCTTGTGCAGGCCTATTGTCGGCTCATCGAGGACGTAGCATACTCCGACCAGTCCGCTGCCGACCTGAGTGGCTAAGCGAATTCGCTGTGCCTCTCCGCCTGCGAGGGTGCCGCTGCGTCTGTCCAAAGTCAGATACCCAAGCCCCACGTCGACCATAAATTTAAGGCGTGCTTTAATTTCTTTTAGTATTGCCGCACCGATTAGTAATTTTTCCTTGTCTAATTTCAGATGGTTGAAGAAATCGAGATTCTTTTCTATGCTCATTATGCTTAACTGGCGTATGTTTTTGCCGTCTATAGTAACGGCGGTGGCCTCCGGGCAGAGTCTTGAGCCGCCGCAGCTCTGGCAGGGCTGCTCCGTAAGATAGCCGTGCAGTCTGGCTTTGACAAATTCACTGTCGGTGTTTTTCCATCGCCGCGTAATGTTTGGAATCACTCCTTCGAATGACAGGCCGTATTTTTGCTCGTCCTCTTCCGTTGTGCCGAACATCAGGATTCTTTTTATCTGTTCTGGTATTTGCTCGAATGGCATTGATTTGCTGATGTCCATCTGGCGGCAGAATTTTTTTATCAGGCGGTTGTAAAATATGTTCATCCGTTTGCCGCCTTTGCGCCAGGCTGTGATGGCGCCGTTTTCGAGCGATACGCTTTTGTCCGGCACAATCAAGTCAGGGTCGAATTCCAGCATTGTCCCCAGTCCGTCGCAGGCTTTGCAGGCGCCATAGGGACTGTTGAAGCTGAAAAGTCTCGGCGACAGCTCGCTGAGACTGGCTCTGGGGTGTTTAGGACAGGCAAATTTTTCGCTGTAAATCGCTTCCGTCCAGTTGTTGCCGTCGTCGGTTGTGCCATTACCGTTCGATTCCTGCATCAGCACTAAAATCACGCCGTCAGCTAGTTTCATTGCCGTTTCTATCGAATCTGCCAGTCTGATTCGGACGGCGTCTTTAATAATCAGCCTGTCGACGACCGCTGCGATGTCGTGCTTTTTGTTTTTATCGAGCATAGGGACACCTTTGAGGTCGTATATTTCGCCGTCGACCCGCACCCGCACGAAACCTTCGCGCTGTATGTCTGCGAAGATTTCTTTATGCTCGCCTTTTTGGCCGCGAATCAGCGGAGCACAAATTTGGACTTTTGAACCTTCGGGCCGGCCCATTATGGAGTCTACTATCTGTGAAGGGTGCTGGCTTGTTATTTCTCTGCCGCATGTCCAGCAGTGGGGCTGGCCTACCCGTGCAAAAAGCAGTCTGAAATAATCGTAAATTTCTGTTGTGGTTGCGACCGTCGAACGGGGATTGCTGCTTGCGCTTCGTTGCTCAATGGCAATGGTAGGAGGCAGGCCCGTAATTTCTCCTATCGCAGGCTTTTGCATCTGTTCGAGGAACTGCCTCGCATAAGCGCTCAATGATTCGACGTATTTTCGTCTGCCTTCAGCGTAGATTGTATCGAAGGCCAGCGAGCTTTTGCCTGAGCCGCTTATGCCGGTGATTACCACAAGTTTATCGCGGGGAATCTCAAGATTGATGTTCTTGAGGTTGTGTTCCGCTGCTCCGGTTATTCTGATTACTTTTTCCATTTAGTAGTGAGCCTGCCTGCCTGAGCTTGTCGAAGGGGTCGAACCTACTGCTCCCTGTAGAGTTACATTGTGAAAAATCGACAATAATCCAAACTAATAATTGTAACAAAATATTCTCAGAACAGTTAAATGTTTTTGTGCAGTTTATCTCAGGTTTTACCGCAAATTTTAAAAAATGGCGTTTTATTATAGGAACAATCCGAAATACTAATTTCATACTAAAATATTTAAATTTAGTATTTGATAAAGTCTGTCGATAAATTTATACTAAATCTTAATAAATTAGTAGATAATTAGTAGTTATGTAACTACTTATTTTTAAGGATGATAACATTATGAAGATGCCGCAAAAACCGCCCAATTCATTCGAGATTATGAAACAGTTCAAGGGAGGCATAGAAAGGTTTTGGGAGATTTATGTGACATTTTCCGGCCCTCTAGTTGGGGGTAAATATCTTCATTGGGATAAACTACGTTATTATACGCCATCGCAAAACCTCTCTTATGAGGAATGGTGGTTAATGTTAAAATGGCAACGGCAATCACTCTATAAAAAGATACCTCTGCTCGACAAAAAAGGAGACTCATTTAATTATCTGCTTGTCGACCCTGTTTTTGAAATGCTTCACAAAATTGACCAGGGTGCCGGCGGCTTTGTACAAATGCCCGAACAGATCACGAATCCTGAAACAAAGGACCAGTATTTTATAAATTCGCTTATAAGTGAGGCTATTACCTCAAGCCAGCTTGAAGGCGCAGCTACAACCCGACTGGTCGCAAAAGAAATGATTCGGACAGGTCGTCCGCCGCAGGACAAAAGCGAACGGATGATTCTTAACAATTTTCTGACAATGAAACAGATTGAAAAATTGCGGACAGAATCTTTGACTCCGAGCATAGTCTTTGACATACATCGACTCATTACCGACAAGACCTTAAGTGACCCGTCTGCTGTTGGGAGATTTCGCAGGGCTGATGAGCGGATAGTTGTGGGTGATATGTACAACGAAGTTTTTCATGAACCGCCGCCAGCGGACCAACTTGAGAGCAGAATGACCGCTATGTGTGATTTTGCCAACGGTAAAACTCCCGCTCACTTTATTCATCCTGTTATCCGCTCTATAATTCTGCATTTTTGGCTGGCTTATGACCACCCGTTCGGAGATGGCAATGGTAGAACCGCCAGGGCTTTATTTTACTGGTCAATGCTTCATCACGGTTTCTGGCTTTTTGAATTCATATCTATCTCACAAATCATTCTAAAGGCACCCGCTAAATACGGACGCGCTTTCCTTTATACAGAAACAGACGACAACGACCTCACCTATTTCATCATTTATCACCTCAAGGTAATTGAGCGGGCAATTAATGAACTTCACGATTACATCAGGCGCAAAACTGAGTCCCTGCGAGCTGTTGAACATCGGCTGAGAATTCTTGCAGGGTTTAATCATCGACAACGTGCACTTATCGGCCATGCTCTCCGTCACCCGCAGCAACAGTATACAATAGAATCGCATCGGATGAGTCACAATATTGTTTATCAGACGGCCAGAACCGACTTGTTCGATTTGGAAAATCGGGGCCTTTTTGAGAGCCGCAAAATTAGCAGAACATGGTATTTCACGCCGGTCAGCAATCTTGAAGATAAGCTGATTAAGTTATCTGAAGCTTTGTAGAGATATATTTGAGGACACATACACGAATAGCGAGTGATGAAAAAACTACACGATTGGAATCTGTCTTTTTCGCAAGCGATAGCATTGCAAAGGCAATTGGCGGGCAGGATAAAGCAGACCGCCGTCAGAAAACCGCCCAAACTGGTTGCCGGTCTTGATTGTGCCTTCAGCAAGAACGGCAAAGAAATTATCGCCGCTGTTATTGTCTTGAAACTGCCCGAATTTGAGATTGTCGAAACGGCAACAGTTGTCCAAAAAGTTACTTTTCCTTATATTCCCGGCCTGCTTTCATTTCGTGAGGCGCCGGTTTGTATCGCCGTTGTCGAAAAGCTAAAAACAAAACCCGATGTATTTATCATTGATGGTCAGGGAATTGCTCATCCCCGCCGATTAGGTATCGCTTCGCATCTGGGATTATTTTTCGATAAGCCGACTATCGGCTGTGCAAAAAGCCGACTAATTGGCACTTTTGAAGAGCTGCCGCTTGAGAAAGGCGCATACGGTTTGCTGATGGCACCGAGTCACGAGCCACGCTTGTCCGCCGTAGCTTTCTCGTCCTCCGTAGCTTTAGCGAAGGAGGAAGCGAAGGCGGAAGTCACGGGCCACGAAGTTATAGGAGCGGTTTTACGAACCCGCAAAGCCGTAAAGCCGGTATTTGTTTCTGTCGGCCACAAATGCACGCTGGATGATGCTGTTGAAATTGTCCTCGCCTGCACGACCAAATACCGCCTCCCCGAACCAACCCGCCTTGCTCACCAGTTGGTAAGTAAAGAAGAGATGAAAGGAAATTAGCGGCGTGCCACAGGGCGTCATTCCTGCGAACGGCAGAAGGTAAGGTGGGGTCATAACCCCACCAATAACCTGCTAAGGCAGTTTTTCCAAATCGGCTTTGTCACTGTACCTGCCGGCGGTGGTTTCAGTTATATCGAGTTGAGCAATTTCAAAAACTCTTTGAAGTCTTGTGGTAGATGGATTGTAGCCATAAATAATCTGCCTCATTATCTCAATAGCCTCCAGCCGTTCCTGTGGCGTTTTAGACTGCCAAAATGCCGTTTCATCGGATTTATCAGTCAGGCCG
>Ga0315276_10004360_pt1 | contig 12987 bp, 9 predicted proteins | sample YL17G05_0_MG_FD_204542 | JGI IMG/M metagenome (GOLD analysis project Ga0315276, IMG submission 204542) | Sediment microbial communities from Yellowstone Lake, YNP, Wyoming, USA - YL17G05_0 | ecosystem: Environmental > Aquatic > Freshwater > Lake > Sediment | place: USA: Wyoming | collected... | reverse complement strand
GAGACGCAGAGACCACGGTCTATATCGCCACCAGGAGAGACACCCGCAGGTGGTGGGCACCATCGAGGAGCGTTTAGACGAGCTGGGTGTTGATTTCAGGAAGACCGCCATCGACCGGTATGTCGTCTATTTTTCCTTGTCACGGAGCGTGTTCCCGGAAGACCGTAGCTTCAGGACAGTCGGGTGGATTGGCCGCTGTAATCCGGGTTATGACACCAGCCGTTCAGACCGGCGTTCGGTTTGTGATTGAGCCGCCGCGCTGATCTTGAAATCCGCGGCCATGACCATCGGCCGCCTATCGGGTTCCGTGAAATATGGAGTCGTGTGCTTTTGATGAGAGGAGCGAGCCACATCACTGCAGCGAAAGAAGGGGCTTATTAAACTCCATTTGATCCAGAACCGGTCTGCACGCCCAAAGATGATTTCGAACCCTGAAATTGCACAGCGATCTTTCTGGGATAGCTCTTGGGATTCCGCCGGAGTCCAGTCTTTTTCAGTCCACACCAGGCTGGTTGAAGAATCGAAGTGGACGCATTTACAGCATGACCTTGCCGGATTCGATGGATGGAGTCTGGAGGTGGGTTGCGGCAGTGGCCATCTGTCCGCCTTGCTATCTCAATCGGGCTTCCGGACGGTTCTTTTGGATTATTCGCCCGCTGCCCTGGCATGCGCGCGCAACAGTTTCAAAAACTGCCAGGGCCAGCATGCAAAGGAATTCCTTCTTGCAGATGCCTTCGCGCTGCCCATCGCAGACTCATCCGTGGATGTGGTGGTTTCCGGAGGGGTCATCGAGCATTTCCGCGATCCTATTCCTGCCATCCGCGAGATGGCGAGGGTCCTGCGACCGGGCGGATTGTTTTATGCCGACATCTGTCCTCGGAAATTCAGGCTGATAGGGCTGTTCGATTTTCTCTACCCTAACCCTCCAGGATGGTATGAAGCTAGAATGCGCATGCCGGAGATCGCCGAGATGATAGGGGCCTCCGGGCTTTGCCTCAAAAGGCTTTTTGCGGCAGGCGTACTGCCGCCGCGGTTGGTCCCCGGGCGGGGCAGGATAAAAGTGATCGACACATTGGTGCGGTGGTCTGTGGAGCGATGGCAGTGTTTTTGGCGAAGCCTCGATGCCACTAAGCTGGCTGAATTGCTCGGGTTTTATTACTATGTTTCAGCAACGAAGCCGTCTGATCCTTTGGAAAGGTTCAATCATAGGGGGGGGGAACAGCCCCGGGCAGTCGGTCGATGATGCCGCGGTTTTTCATCGATGCATTGCCTATTCTCGGAGAAGGGGGCATCAGCAACTACATCCGTCCCCTGATTGAAAACCTGATTGAGGTCCAGGGAGCGAGCTGGGGCTGTGAACTTTTTTTCAGGCTGGGATTCCGGGGCCGGCGGAGATACCTTCTCGACAATTGGTCTCGGTCCGGGGCTGGCCAAGGCAGCGTCATCCGCAGCACGCGCCTTCCGGATCGGATGGTCGCAAAGATATGGGAGTCGGTTTTCTCCGGTATACATCTGCCAACCGGCTCATCGCGGGACGTCATTCTGGCAACGACCGAAATCGTGCCCAGAAGCAGAGGCCCCCGCGTGGGATGGTTCGTGTACGACCTCATCCCGCTCAAGATCCCCCAGTTTTTCAACGGCTCCTGCCGGCGTTTGCGGGCAACCATGCAACAACGCGCCCGGCGTGCTGATTTCATCATAGCCCTCTCTGAATGCACACGGTCGGACATCGTCGAGTTGCTTGGGTACCCCGAAAAGAAGATCGTCGTGGTGTATCCCGGGACGAATATCCAACCGGAGTCCTGTGTGGCGGATCTGCCGGTCCCGCCCGGCACGACGCGGTATATCTTGTATCTCGGAGCTTTGGCGTTGAACAAAAACGTAGACGGGCTTCTGAGGATTTTCGCCCGCTGCATCCATGACTATCGCCTGGACATGAATCTGATCCTCACCGGCAAAGACTTCTGCGGCCCTGACTACTGGAAGTCGCTCGCGAACCGGCTCGGCGTCGCCGATCGGGTGCAATTTCGTGGCTGGGTGACGGATTCGGAAAAAGAGACACTGCTGAACGGCGCCACCATGCTGTGGCAATTTTCCTGGTACGAAGGGTTTGGTTTGCCGGTCCTGGAGGCCGCGAGTCGCGGTATCCCGGTCTTGTGCAGCAATCGCGGAGCATTGCCTGAGATCATCCAAAATCCGGATCAAGAAGTGGACCCGGCGGATGAGGCTGCCGCCGCCGCCCGCGCGTCCGATGCGTTAAGATCGCCGAGTGCTCTGTCGGATTGGAAAGCTCGGGGGCTGCGACGCGCTGCCGAGTTCACTTGGGCAAAATCCTTGCACCGCCTGACGTCCTATATAGAGGCCGCCATCGAATGAGTCCGAGGCCCAGAATTCTTGTTTTGACCCCGGACCAACCCTATCCGGTCCGGGCCGGAGGGCAAATGCGCATGGTCAGCATTCTCCCGATGCTGGCGAGCATGGGCCACGTTCACATTGCCTGTGCCTTGCCCGGGGTCGAAGAAGCGACAAGGCAATGGGCTCAAGCGAAGGGGATGACCATCGAGCCCGCAGCCACCGGGTCAAGTAGTCTTTGGCGGCAGAACCTCGAGCGATTCAAGGCAGTGGTGACCTTGTCGAACCTGCGGTTTCGCCGGAGCCAATGCACTCGGTTCGAACGGATCTACCGACAGTTCAGCCCTGATCTGGTGTGGCTCGAAACCCCCTATCTCCTGCGCTACGCCCTGCGCTGGGCTCGGAGAATTCCGGTGGTCGTCGATTACTGGGGGACCTCCGAAGGATGCCGTCGCCTTTTGCTACATTCCCGGGGCAAGGAACGGCTCTCCGCATGGCTGCATTGGCGATGTGCGCTGGGGGGCGAGAAGCGCTATGCGCCGCGTTTGCAGGCGATTGTGTGTGTCACCGAAGACAATGCGGCGTTCTTCAGATCAATGGCGCCGACCCTTCCGGTGCGGGTGGTCCCCAACGCCATCCAGTTTGGCGAATCAGAAGGCGTATTTCCGTCGCTGCACGCCGATTCGTTGAGAATGATTTTCACCGGGGACATGTCATACCGGCCGAACATCGATGCGGCGGTGCATTTCACCCGCGAGATTTTTCCGCTCATCCGCACGGCGGTTCCAGATGCCCACATCGTTTTTTCGGGCCGGGACCCGCATCCGGAGGTGAGTTCCCTTGCAACCATGGCGGGAGTTGAAGTGACCGGCGCCGTGCCGAGCCTCTCTGCGGAGATTGCTCGATCCGCCGTGTATGTCCTGCCCATGCGGCTGGGTTCCGGCATCCGCACCAAGCTTTTCGAGGTGTTCCCCTCGGGGGTTCCCGTCGTGACGACGTCGATCGGCGCCGAGGGCCTAATATTGGAGCATGACCGCAACTGCTTGGTCGCTGATTCTGCTGCTGCGTTTGCCGACGCATGCATCCGGCTGCTGGGCTCTGTGACAGAGAGCAACCGTCTTGGCCAGGCGATGCGTGAGGATGCAATGGCGGCCTATTCTCATGAGGCAGTGAGCCGCATCGTGCGATCCGTAATCGAGGAAATTCTTGACAGGGCTGCATCGTTCCGCCGTGAGCCGCATCGTGTCCTTACGTCGACGAACCCATCTAAGGCCATGTCTGCTCCAATCCATATGATGCCCGAGAAATCTATCATCATCATTACCAAGGATCGCCAGGCTCTCTTGCCTAAGGCCGTCGACTCGGTGCTGGCTAGTTTGAAACACGCGGCGGGCGCAGAAATTTTGATTGTGGATGAGACCGACTCGCCGCTGCAGCATCAGTGGCCGGAAGTGGTACGATACGTCTCCATCCCGGTGAGAAACCGCGGTTTTGGCTACGCCCGTCGCCTGAGTCTCAGCTTGGCCAAGGGAGATCTCATTGCCTTTGTCGATGACGATGTCGTCGTTGCCACGAATTGGGTGGATGAAATCTTCAAACCGTTCGAAGACCCGGACGCGGCCGCCGTGGGAGGCGCGGTTCTGCCTGTGATCGAGGGCATCAGCACCATCGGCCGTGTCGTATCGATGCTCGGATTCCCGGCAGGAGGTCTTGAACGCTTTTTGAGGGCCAAGGGCGCCAATCAGCCGACCGGCATGATCTCTTCGTGCAACTGTGCCTTCCGGTCGGAAGTTGCGCACCAGGTGGGAGGGTTTGACGAACTGCTGCGCTGGGGCAGCGAGGACCAGGAATTCTTTGCCCGAATCGCAGCCTGCCACAAAACGCTTTTTGCTACGAATGCTGTTGTCTACCACCATCAGCGCGGTTCGATGCGAAGTGCCTTCAGCTGGTTTGTCCGCCGCGGGAAAGCGGATTTTTTCATGAAATGTAAGCACCGGAGCCCCCTGAGTTCTCTCCTTTGCCCGCTGCGGGCAAATTTCGGCATTAAAGTGGCTGCGGCATTGGCGCTGTTGCTGCTGGCAGGTTCGCAGGGCCCGTGGGCGGTCGCAGCCGCGCTTCTGGCGATTGGGTTCGCCCTGGCCGCAACCCAGTGGATTCGGCGCAGGCGGTGGCTTGACCTTCTGCGGTCTCATCCTGAAAGCTCGGAAGTTGTCGCCATCTTCCGCAACTTAAACCGGGCGAGGGCCTGGTGGTGTCTTCTACCGATCAAGGCTTGCCTGGACTTCGGATTTGAAACCGGGCGGTTTTTCGGCTTTGGCCGGTATCTTTGGAACAGGGTCTTTCATAAACCGCTGATTCTTGACCTGCACCATTCCGGTTTGGCGGCCGGCGGTGTTGGCTCGGTCGTGACATGCGCAAATGAAACGGCGGAGGTGATGCAACAGTTGGCTGCTGATCGACAACCAAATCGAAGGATCGTCATCTCGCTGCCCGAACTTCTGCGGCGGTTGAAGTGTTGCCCGAACACGGTCTTCTTCGAGAAGCTGGCCGCGTTTAGGCCCGATAACGGTCCCCCTCCAGCGCCTGCTTCTTTCGAGAAGTTGTTCCGTCCGCAAAGGCCCCCGGCAACGAATCTGGAGCGAGATCCACGCAGCATGCCACCCCCCGATGACGTGATGAGTCCATAATGCCCCGAACACTGTTGGCTATATCGAACCACGAGGAAATCGTTGGCGGCGGGGAACATTCGCTGATCGATCTCCTCGGTCGGCTTCCGGGCGAATGGCGGTTACTAGCGGTCGTTCCGGGGGAGAGGGCCGTGGCAGATCGCCTGCGGAGCCGGTCCGTCCCGGTTGCAACCGTTGCCCTGCCTGAGATCCGGCCGTGGCGGCTGGCGGCCATCGGTCGAAGCCTAAAAGAGTTGCGGTCGATTTGCCGCGGACACGGCGTTTCCCTGATATATGCCAACGGTTCGCGGGCTGCTTTTTACGGTGGGCTGGTCGGTAAGATGACCCATCGGCCGGTGGTCTGGCATTGCCGCGTCACTGGCCGTGATCGCATTCTGGATCCGATATTGGAAAGGCTCTGCACGCGGATTGTCGCCAATAGCCATGCTACGTCGGCACGGTTCAAGGAAGATTCGCAAAACAAGGTGACGGTAGTTCATAATGGAATCGATATTGACTGGTTTCAGTCTCCTCCCTCGGCTCTGCCGGCGCTGGCCGACGGCCGTCGCAAAATTATCCTGATGGTGGCCAGACGTTCCCGCTGGAAGAGACACGACCTGGCCCTTTCGGCCTTTGACCTGGTTGCCTCGGCGGATCCGGCAGCCCATCTGGTTTGCATCGGGAACCCGGATCCAGACGACAAAGCCTGGGATCAACATCTCCGCGAGCGCGTCCGCTTATCCGCCTTCCACGAACGAATTAAATGGATGGACGCTGTGGAGGATGTCCGTCCCTGGTACCACGCTGCAACGGTGTCGCTGCTGACGTCTCAGAACGAGCCCTTCGGTAGAGTGCTTGTGGAAGCCATGGCTTGCGGGGTGCCGATTGTTGCGACCACGGGTGGAGGGGTAGGAGAGATCATTCGAAACGGTGAAGACGGCTTTCTGGTAGACTCCGGGCAGCCGTCGGACATCGCCGCCGCCATCATTCGTCTGCTGAACGATGAGGATCTCAGGCACAAAATGGGACCCTCGGCACGGAAGCGCTCCAGAGAATTCAGCCTTTCAGCTCATATCCGCTGCATGGTCGGGCTTTTTGAAGACACCCTGAAACAGTTTTCTGCAACCGGCGAAAAGAATGCCACTCCGGGTTATCATTGACGCCAGGGAATTTGTTCCCGGCAGAACTACCGGTATTGGACGGGTTCTATGCGGAATCGCCGGGGCCTTGGTGGATAACGGTACTGCCGACCGCATGGTACTGGCAGTCCAGCATCCCGAAGGGGTGCCATCTTCGTTGAAGGAGAAACTCAACGTTCGCATAGTAAAGGTTTCAGGTGCCTTCCCCATCGCTGAAGCCCAGCTGGCCTTGCTGGCAAAAAATAGACAGGACCTCTTTCTGAGCCCCTATCCGAAGCTGCCCTTTTGGGGCTTGCGGGCGCGGGCAGTGCACATCATCCACGATGTGTTCTATCTGACCAGCCCCGGATGCCGAAAGGGATACCGCAGTGCCTTTGACCGCTTGCGCTTGAAACGTGCTTTGGGCCGTGCCGACCTAACCTGGTATGACTCTTATGTCAGCATGGAGGAAACTCGGATAGTGGCGGGCCACTGCGGCCGGCACCCGAAAATGCGATACCCGGCCATCGAGGACAAATTTTCTCCGGCCGCCCGCACTGATGATGTGCGGGTGCTGCAGCGGTACGGCCTTGCACCGGGATATATTCTCGTAACCGGCAACGGCAGGCCCCACAAGAACCTGGGCGTCCTGTTGGAAGGCTCCAGCGCCATGATGCGGCCGTTGGTCTTTGTTGGCGTGGCAGAGAATCGACGCAGAATTTGGCAAAAAAGTTTTCCCCATTCCCCTGCCGCCTGGGTCGCCAGAATCGATGAAGAAGATCTGCCTGCGGTCATGCGAAAGGCTTTCTGTTTGGCCCAGCCCTCCATTGCCGAAGGGTATGGGTATCCGCCGCTTGAAGCCATGGCATGCGGAACGCCCGCGGTGGTCAGCGATATCCCGGTGCTGCAGGAGACCACCGGCGGCAGGGCGCTGTTCGCAAATCCTCATGATCCGAGAAGCTGGGTAGAGGCGTTCGAGACACTTGAAGAGCCGGACACGCACCAGCGATTCGCAGCTGAAGGGCTTCTGCGAGTGAAGCCGTTGAAGGGAAAACAGGCATGGGGGGCCTATCTTCAGGATTTGACACCCTTCACAGACGTGGTGAATAGCCCAGGTTGACCGTAAAATCCCATGACAATGTTGATCGATCCTTTTTGTCCTATCTGTAGTTCGACCCGGCGCGAGACGATCGAAGAGGCCGAATATCCTTACTGCGTTCTGAAGTGCGCGGAGTGCGACATGGTCTATGTCCATCCGCTGCCGGACGCCGAAGAACTATCCCGGCATTACGACGCGGGCTATTACTCCGGGTGGATATCCGCTCAAAGAAAGCCGGGCGAGCGCATGTGGGCACGTCGGCTGAAGGTCATTCGGCGATGGGCAGAGCCGGGGAGTCTCTTAGACGTCGGCTGTGGTGAAGGGTTGTTCCTGGAAGTGGCGAAAAATGGCGGGTGGCAGATTGAAGGCACGGAGCTTTCAAGTCACGCTGCTGATTTCGCATCGAGGAGGCTCCATCAACCGATGTTCTGCGGAGAAGTTTGGCAAGCGGACTTCGCTCCCCGCAGTTTTGATGTGGTGACCATGTGGCATGTGCTGGAGCATACCACCCAACCGCTGAGAATCCTATCCGTAGTGAAAGGCCTCCTCAAACCGGGAGGTTACCTCGTGCTCGCGGTTCCGAATGTGAACGACTTCGTCTTGCAGGTGGCTTACCTGCTTACCAAAGGCCGCAGGCAGCGGTTGTTTTCCCTGAAAGACAAAGAGGTCCACCTTTTTCATTTTTCGAAAAAAAGTCTTAGAACGCTGCTCACGCGCTCCGGGTTTGAATGTCTCACCTCCGGTCCGGATTTCGGGATTGTCGATCCAGCCAAAAAGCTGATCAATGGTGTCGCCGTTGCTATCCATCGCGCGATGGGTGCTCACGTATATAATTTCATTAAGGTAAACCCCCGGCTCTGCCGGGGGACTCCCAAGGTTTGACAGTTCCGGGAGTCCCTGTGTCTTTGGGGAGAACGCTCAGTGCTGCTTCTCCGTGCTGATAGTCTGCTAACCAAAGGGGCCAATTCAACAGCGCCAGTAACGATACGAGCACAAATCATCGGCGTGTGGCCACGCGGTAAAAAACACCCTCACGGTTTTGTGCAAACACCCGTAGTTAAGAGGGTGCAGAAGATACGAACGTGAGACGCTATACGGGATTAAGACATCGCAGTTTTAGCCCGAAGGGCCATGCGGCTTTGAGCCGCTCATAATTTCAAGCCTCCGGCTTTGCCGGAGGTCGCTGACTTTTTATCGCGATGTGCCGCCGAACACACGAGCCCTTGAGGCCGATGCGAAATGATTTTTTCATGGGTCATCGGGCATAAGCGAGACTTCCCTGGCCGGAGTGAACGTTACATGCCGGACTGTACCGGGGTGGAAGCGGCGGATGACTCTGGCAATGCCTGAAAGGTCTTGAATATGCAGTGCATGACGACAACAGTGAACGATCGCGACAGATGGAACCGGTTTGTGGTGGCATCAGGGAAAGGCCATATAATGCAGTCCTACGAATGGGGGGAGGTATTGAAGGCGCAGGGCTGGCAGCCCTTCAGAATCGCGGTCATGCAAAACAATGCGATCGAAGCGGTGATGGCCGTTTATCTGAAAAAAATCCCCGCGATGAATACGTGCATCATCTACAGCCCCTGCGGGCCGGTGTTGAATTTCACCCAAGAGAAAATAGCGGACTGCCTCATCGAAGGAGCCAAGAAGGTCGGGGCCGAAAACAAGGCCGTTTTCCTGCAGCTTTTCCCCAACGTCCTCGAGAACGACGCGGCCTCGATCGATGCGATTTCCGGCCGGGGGTTCGTCAAGATCGAAAAACAGGGTCTTCTCAGGCTGACCCAGCCCTCGTGGGTTTACAAGGTTGATATCGGTCCGTCGGAAAAAGAGATCCTTGGTAACATGAAGAAAAGAACGCGCTACAGCATCAATTTTTCGAAGAAAAAAGGGATAACGGTCGAAGAGAAAAAAAGCGGGGATGATTTGAAATTGTTTTACTGCATGCTCCGAGAACTCGGAAGAAGAAAGAATTTCCCTGTGCGCAGCTTCAACTATTTCCGGGCCATCTGGAAGGAGATGGCTCCGGGCGGATTGGCAAGGCTGTTTTTTGCCAAGCACGGTGATCAGGTGCTGGCCGCCGAAATGGCATTTGTTTTCGGGGACACCTGCTACGGCATGTATCGGGCTTCGTCGCTGAAAGAGCGGAACCTTCGAGCCAACTATGCCCTGGTTTGGGGCGTGATGACCTGGGCCAGGGAAAGAAATCTGAAGTGGTATGATTTGCGCGGGGTTGCGTCCTTCAACCCCCCTGAAACCCACAGCGGCTATGGTGTCTTCAAATTCAAGGAAGGCTTCGGCGGGATTCCGCACACCTACATCGGCGATTATTACCATATTTTTGACAAAAAGCGCTACCGTTTGTGGCAAGCTGCCGAGACGGTGTTCAACAGGGCCGGATTAAAGATAATAAACACCTTTTACAAGATAAGAAGCAGGTTTATGGAATGAATGCGGCGCAACTCACCCGGACTGTAGTCGAAAAATACTCCCAACCCGAGGAACTGGAGGCATGGAGCCGAATCGTGTCGGAAGGGCTGTCGGCACACGAGCAGGCTTATGTCAATCGACATTTCCGGCCGGGCCAGCGTCTGCTGGATATCGGTTGCGGAGGCGGCCGCGAGAGCATCGCCCTGAGCCTGAAAGGATTTAACGTCGTCGGGGTGGACCTGGTTGTCTCGCTGGTGGTAGCGGCACGGCAGAACGCCGGAGCCATTGGGGCCGACATTCCCTTTGCGGTTATGAATGCCGCCACGCTGGGTTTTGCGACTAAGGCTTTCGACGGGGTGTTGATGCTGTCGCAGATTCTCGCATTCATTCCCTTCAGGTCCAACCGCATGCAGGCCCTCGCCGAGGTGCATCGGGTTTTGAAGCCCGGGGGAAGGCTGGTCCTCACCAGCCACTCCAGGAACAGCCATTTGAAATACCGGGTGTATTTTGCCGTGATGGACAATCTCCGCAGACTGGGGAGGATTCTCGGCGCCACGACCCTGGAGCCTGGTGACCGGTTTGCCTCCACGGTTGGGTCTGCAAGCAGTGCCGGGAGGCACTACCTGCACATGTATTCCTTGGAGGAGATAGTGAAGGATCTCAGCGACTCGGGTTTTCGTGTCGTCGAATGCAACTCCCGGAAGGAAATGGAGGAAAAGCGGATTGACGAGCGAAACCGGGAAAAAGATTATTACCTCATCTACGCGGCCGAGACGATCACTTGAGAGCCCCTGGGCAGCGGGCCGTGGGTCAATGAGTCAGTATGCGGGAGCGCGAGAGGGTATCCAGCCCCCAGGACCAGTCATGCGGTCACTGAACATGCTTTCCGGCTCCGAGTTTTATTTCCTGTACGGGATATACCGAAGCAGGTCGCATTCATGAGAATTCTGTTTGTCGCGGATGTCTCCATCCAGCGCGTGATCGGCGGGGCCGAACGGATGCTGTTTGAGCAGTCGATCCGCCTTGCCCGGAAGGGGCACGAGATTCATATCCTGACCCGTCGGCCGCCCGGCGATGATCGCACTCAATTTGTCACTCAACAGGTTACGGAGCACAGATACGTCGTCGACACGCGCAGTCCCATATCCTTCCTTTGCAGCACGCTGAAAAATTCCCGCCGGTTGTTTAAGTCGATGCACGCTGCCACCGCCTTCGATTGCATCCATTTTCACCAGCCGTTTTCGGCGGCCGGCGTCTTGGGGTCGCGCCGCGTCCGGGGGATTCCCAAGCTTTACTCCAGCTACTCTCTGTCCTTCGAGGAATTTGTCTCAAGAAGCCCGCGGCCGGCCGGCTTGCTCCCGCGGGCGATGTACCGCTTAAACAGATTCGCCCGCAAGCAGCTGGAAAAATGGGTTCTTCAACACTGCCGCACGATCGTTGTCCTCAGCCGGTTTTCACAGCAGCGGCTGAAAGACGCCCACGGCATCCGCCCCCATAAAACGACACTTATCCCCGGCGGAGTCGATACGGACAAATTCCAGCCAGTCCGGGACAAGCTGGCGATCCGGCGGCGCCTCCAGTTGCCCACGGACCGGGTGGTTCTTTTCACGGTGCGCAATCTGGTCGCCCGGATGGGGATAGAGAATCTGCTTCTGGCGATCAAGGCGGCGAGCCGCCGGGCTCCGGACCTCTTCCTGGTGCTCGCCGGAGAGGGGCCGTTGAACGGCAACCTGAAGGATCTGGCGAACCGTGAAAAAATCGCTGACAAGGTGCTCTTTGCCGGTTTCATCCCGGAGAGCCAGTTGCCGAGTTACTATCAGATGGCTGATCTGTTTGTTCTGCCCACGCGGGAGTTGGAGGGGTTCGGACTGGTCACGCTGGAGTCCCTGGCATCCGGGGTCCCGGTGGCCGGAACCCCGGTGGGAGGGACGCAGGAGATCCTGGGCCGATTCGATCCCGGCTTCCTTTTCAAAGACACGACCCCGTCTTCCATGGCGGATCTGATTTTGGACTGCCATCACCAGATTACTGAACGCCCGCGGCAGTGGGAGGATGTGGGCGTGCGCTGCCGCCGGTTTGTCGAGGAAAACTACTCCTGGAAGGTCAGCGTCGACGCGCTGGAGAATCTGTATCTAAACCTGTGCCGCCATTGAGCGCAGGTGATTGCCGGAGCCATACCGGAGTAATGATAGAACGATGTGTGGAATTTGCGGTAAGATCAGTCTGAACGGCGAAGCGATCAGGCCGGAGCTGCTAACGGACATGTGCAATCGTATTGCCCGGCGGGGCCCGGACGATATGGGGATATTCCTTTCCGAGGCCAACGGATCCGGCGTGCAGGTGGGTTTGGGTCATCAGCGCTTGACCATTATCGATCTTTCGGCGGCGGGCCGCCAGCCCATGGCGAACGAGGATGGGAACATCTGGCTGACCTATAACGGCGAGATATACAACTACAAGGAGCTGCGGCGTGAACTGCAGGCCAAGGGGCACCGGTTCCGGAGCGAATCGGACACCGAGGTCGTCATTCATCTGTACGAGGAAGAAGGCCTGGAGGCCGTCAAGCGTTTCAACGGCATGTTCGCCTTCGGCCTCTGGGATGACAAAAAACAGCGCCTCTGGCTCTGCCGCGACCGGGTGGGCATCAAGCCGCTGGTCTACTCCTGGGACGGAGCTCGTCTGATTTTCGCCTCGGAAATCAAGGCGCTTCTGGCCGATCCGACGGTCGATAAAGAGCTCGACCGCGAAGCCCTGATGCTCTATCTGGCGTTCAATTATGTGCCGGCCCCGCTGACGATGTTCAGGGGGATCCGCAAGCTGGAGCCCGGTTGCTCCCTGGTGTTCGAAGACGGCAAGCTCGCCGTCTCGCGCTACTGGAGCTTGCCTCAACTCCCTGAAAGCCCCGAGCCGGCCGATGTCGGTCGGCTGCAACGCCGCCTGGTCGACACCCTGTCCGCGGCCGTATCCGGGTGCATGCTGGCCGATGTTCCCGTCGGCGCTTTCCTGAGCGGCGGGATCGATTCCGGCATCGTGGTGGCCCTGATGGCGCGGCAGTCATCAAAGCCGGTCAAGACCTTCACCATCGCTGTCGATGACGACCCGCGCTTCGACGAGAGCCTGGCCGCGCGCCGGGTCGCGGATATGTACCGGACCGAGCACCACGAAATCCGGGTCCGCCAGCGCGACATGCTGGATGTCTTGCCCGAAGTGCTCGACGCGTTGGACGAGCCCTTTGCCGATTCCTCTGCCATCCCGACCTATCTGGTGTCGCGCGAAACCCGGCGGCATGTGAAAGTCGCCCTATCCGGAGACGGCGGTG
>Ga0315276_10004357_pt1 | contig 12989 bp, 10 predicted proteins | sample YL17G05_0_MG_FD_204542 | JGI IMG/M metagenome (GOLD analysis project Ga0315276, IMG submission 204542) | Sediment microbial communities from Yellowstone Lake, YNP, Wyoming, USA - YL17G05_0 | ecosystem: Environmental > Aquatic > Freshwater > Lake > Sediment | place: USA: Wyoming | collected... | reverse complement strand
CCTGGCTGATCAACTCCCAGCTCGGCGGCCTGCACCCGGCCTGGGTGCTGCCGCTGCTGCTGCTGATGGCGATGTCGGCTTCGGGGCTGCTCGGCATGGCGCTGGAGCGCTTCGCCTATCGGCCGCTGTACCTGCGCGGGGCCACCCGGCTGGGCCCGCTGATCAGCGCGGTGGGGGCATCGATCTTTCTGCAAAACGCGATCATGCTGACGCAGGGCGCACGCATGAAGGTGTACATGACCAACCTGCTGTTTCCGCGCAGTTGGACCGTGCAGGTCGGTGGGGTGCGCATCTCAGCGCTGGTGCTCGTGATGATCTCGGTCGCGATGCTGCTGATGTGGGGGCTGCACCTGCTGGTCCAGCGCACCACGCTCGGCCGCTGCATGCGCGCGGTCGCCGAGGACCGCGAAGTGGCCGCCGTAATGGGCGTGAACGTGCGCCGCGTTATCTCGCTCACCTTTCTGCTCGGCTCCGCCCTGGGCGGGGCTGCCGGCGTACTGGTCGGCTTGTATTACACGCAGATCGATTTCTTCATGGGCTATTCGGCAGGGCTGAAGGCGTTCACTGCTGCCGTGCTGGGCGGCATCGGCAACATCCGCGGCGCCATGCTGGGCGGGTTGTTGCTGGGCGTAATCGAGAGCTTGGCGGTCACTTTTCTGAACCCGGCCTACCGCGATGTCGTCGCGTTCGTCGTGCTGATCCTGGTGCTGGTGTTCCGGCCCACGGGGCTGCTGGGCGAGAGCGTGCCACACGCGAACAAAGTGTGATGTGAGTTCGGCCTCGATGCACGCCACCTGGCCCCCATGAGCGCAACCCATCGCCGCATCGCACTCGGCGCGGCTTTGGCGGCGTTCGCGCTCCTCGCGCCCGTGCTCGCGCCCAACGACTATGTAGTCGGCGTGCTTGCGCGCATCTGCCTGTACGCCACGCTTGCACTCGGCCTGAATGTCGTGGTCGGGTTCGCTGGCCTGCTCGACATCGGCTACGTGGCTTTCTTCGGCATTGGCTCGTATCTCTACGCCTTCCTCGCTTCGCCGCAGTTCGACATCCACCTGCCCTTCCTGCTCGCTCTGCCTCTCGTGGTGCTGGGGACCGCGCTGTTCGGCATCGCCATCGGCGCGCCCACGTTGCGCCTGGGCGGGGACTATCTGGCCATCGTGACGCTGGGTTTCGGCGAGATCACCTATCTTCTGCTGCTGAACCTGGACCGGCCCGTCAACATCACCAATGGCCCCAGCGGCATCATCGGAATCGATCCGCCCGCCCTGCTTGGCTACACGCTCGGCAGCAACATCCATTACTACTATCTGTTCCTGCTGGTGCTCGTACTCGCCCTCATCGCGTCGAATCGCTTGCGACACTCGCGCGTGGGCTGGGCCTGGCAGGCAATCCGCGAGGACGAGCTGGCGGCACGCACGATGGGCATCAACACCACGGTGGCGAAGCTGCAGGCATTCGCGATCGGCGCTTCGTTCGCGGGTTTCGCCGGGGCGCTGCTCGCCTCGTGGCAGCGCTCGGTATTCCCGGAGAACTTTCTATTCACCGAGTCGATCAACGTGCTGGCCATGGTGATCATCGGCGGTATGGGCAGCCTCGCGGGTGTGGTGCTGGGCGCTGCGGTGATCGTCGCGCTGCCGGAGATCTTCCGTGACCTCGCCGACTACCGCATGCTGGTGTTCGGCCTCATGCTGATGCTGCTGATGATCTTCCGGCCGCAGGGCATCCTGGTGCCACGCGCCGCGCCTCGCCCCACGCCAAACTCGCCCACAGCAACGGAGAAGAGCGCCTGACAAGTGCCATCGAAGGTGTGGTCGGAGACCAGAATCAATCGTGATCCGTCCTCTACTGAAAATTGGGGACAGACCAGTGAAAATTGGGGACATGAAAATTGGGGACAGACCACTATTAATAGACTAGGCGCAATTGAAAATTGGGGACAGACCAGTATTAACAGGGGCAGAAAATAGGGGACAGACCACTATTAATTGATCATAATCGTGGTCTGTCCCCTATTTCCTTTAATAGATAGAAAAAATCGTGGTCTGTCCCCTATTTCCCTATTTCCCTTTCTCTTCATGTCCCCTATTTCCCTTCCATAATCGTGGTCTGTCCCCTATTGCCTCATCCTCCATAATCGTGGTCTGTCCCCTATTTCCTCTATTTCCTCTCCCTAATTTCCCTCCTTTTCCCTATTTCCCTTCACGACAGTACGGCGGTCGATCGCTGCCGCGTTTACGGTAGGTGATCGTGGGTAGAATCGCGTCGTGCGCCGGCGCCCGGCGGCATACAGGGGAGGACAGGGCCATGGCTTTCGATGAGCGGCTGGCGCAGCGGGTGCGCGATCGGCTTGCGGGGCAGAGCGCTGTTTCCGAGAAGCGGATGTTTGGCGGACTCGCTTTTCTGGTGAACGGCAACATGTGCTGCGGCGTGCACAGGCACGAATTGATCTTGCGCCTGCACCCGGATCACACGGCACGGGCGCTGGCCGAGCCGAGCACGCGCATCTTCGATCTGTCGGGCCGGGCGATGCAGGGCTGGATCCTGGTCGACTCCGGCGGACTGGCCGATGAGCGCGTGCTGGCTGAGGAGAAATAGGGTGAGGAGAAATAGGGGACAGACCACGATTAATGGATGAAAAGACCATAATCGTGGTCTGTCCCCTATTTTCCTCGAATCGTGGTCTGTTCCCTATGTTTCCCTCTGGTCGACTCCGGCGGACTGGCCGATGAGCGCGTGCTGGCTGCGTGGCTTGGACTTGCGCTCGACTATGCGCGAATCCTGCCCCGCAAGTAGCCGCGTGGTCCGACGGATCGCTGTGCGATCGGGTTGCGCACCCGGTGCGCCGACGGGCAGGATGTGGCGCTCGCGCGCCCACCCCCGGACAAGCGATAATAGCGGCAGGGGGGACATGCGCGGCGGCCTGGTTCTCAGGCGACGCCGCGCGTCAGCGAGCGGAGTGCCGCCCGCGCCTGCGAAGCTTTACCCTGTGTGAGGTAACTACAACGTGAGCGTCAAGAAGCTGCTCGATCTGTCCGGCCGCGTCGCCCTGATCACCGGCGGCTCGCGCGGGCTCGGCCTGCAGATCGCCGAGGGCCTGGGTGAAATGGGTGCGAAGCTGGTCATCGTGGCGCGCAAGCAGCACGAGCTGGACGAAGCCGCTGCGCACCTGTTGGGGCAGGGCGCCGAGGTGCTGGCCATCGCCAGCGACCTGCAGGATCCGCACGCGGCCAAAGCGCTGGTGGAGCAGGTGCTGGGGCAAGCGGGTCGCCTGGACATCCTGGTCAACAACGCTGGGGCGACCTGGGGCGCGCCGGCCGAAGAGCATCCGCTGGACGCCTGGATTAAGGTCATCAACCTGAACCTCACTGCGGTGTTCGCGTTGACGCAGGCGGCCGCCACGCGCGCGATGATCCCGGCGCGCTACGGCAGGATCGTCAATATCGCCTCGGTGGCCGGGCTCGCCGGCACGCACCCCGACTTTATGCGCACCATCGCCTACAACACCAGCAAGGGCGGGCTGGTGAACTTTACGCGATCGCTCGCCGCCGAGTGGGCGCGCTATAACATCACGGTGAATGCCATCGCGCCCGGGGTGTTTCCCACACGCATGGCCAAGGTGATGGCCGAGCGCCACCGCGACACGATCATGCAGCTTACGCCAATGCAGCGCTTCGGCGGCGAGGAGGACCTCAAAGGCGTGGCGGTGCTCCTCGCCTCGGATGCGTCGAGCTACATTACCGGGCAGATCGTCGCGGTGGACGGCGGCATGTCGGCGATATGAACGCCAGCAATTTCGACGTGCTGATCCCATTTGTCGAGCACCTGCGCTTTCGCCTGCTGGAGCAAGGCGAAGGACGGGCGCGCGTCGCCTTCGACCCCGGGCCGGAGCACATGAACAGCTGGAGCGCGATCCATGGGGGCGGCGTGATGACGCTTCTCGATGTGGCGCTGAGCAGCGCATGTCGCGGGCTGGACGCAAGCTGCACCGGCGCCACGACGGTGGAGATGAAGGTCAACTTTATCGGGCCGGCGCGCGGGGCGGTGATCGCGGAAGGGCGGGCGCAACGAGCGGGCCGCTCGCTGATCTTCGCCGAAGGCGAACTGTGCGACCACGCCGGAGCGGTGGTGGCCAAGGCTACCGGCACCTTCAAGCTGGTTTATGCGCAGGGCGCACGCGAATGAGCCTGGACGGCGCACTCGCTTCCACGCCGGTGCGGCCAACGCCCGCTGGCGCTGGCCTGCCACGCCTGGCTGCCGTGCTGGCGCTGCTATTGGTCGCGCTGGTCTGGGGCGGCATCCTGCTGCGCGAGGCCGTGCCTGCCAGCGGCCCGCTGCTCGGCCAAGGCATCGGCAGCACCGGCGCTTTCTTCATCAGCCCCATCGCGCTCGTCGCCGCGGTCGGCTTGTGGCTGCGTACCACCTGGGGCTGGTGGTTCAGCCTGATCGTTACTGCCTATCAGGCCGTCTCGTATGTCCTGTTCCTTGTCGTCGTGCTGGCGAGCGGGGATGCCACCGGCGCGCTGACCTGGCTGACAGGCCTGTGGCTGCTGGCCATACTGAGCGTGCTGCTGCTGCCGGGAACCCGGCGCGCCTGCACTGCCTCCTTCTAGGATAGAACATGCCACTCGATCGTCAAGCCGAGGTGATCCTCGGGCTTATCAAGCAAGCCGGGCTGCCTGAAATGTGGCAGCTCACGCCGGACCAGGCGCGCGAGCAATACGTACTGCGCGTGGCCAAGCTGGCGCAGAAGCAGCACATCTTCCGCAGCTCCGAGCGGCGTATCCCCGGGGCGGGCAGCGATATCGGCTTGCGCATCTACCAGCCGCGCGAGCACAAACCCGGCGAGCGCTTCCCGGTGCTGGCATGGTTTCACGGCGGTGGCTTCGTGATCGGCAACCTCGACACGCACGACCACGCCTGCCGCGCGCTGGCGACGCAGGCCGACTGCATGGTGGTGGCGGTCGACTACCGGCTGGCGCCCGAGTCGAAGTTTCCCGCGGCGGTCGAGGACTGCATGGCGGTGCTGCGCTGGCTCGCGCTGCACGCGCTCGAGATCGGCGCTGATCCCAAGCGCATTGCGGTGGGCGGCGACAGCGCCGGCGGCAACCTGGCCACGGTGTGCGCGATTCTCGCGCGCAACGAGGGCACTCCGCAGCTTGCGTATCAACTGCTGATCTATCCTTGCACCGCACCCGAGCCGGAGACGCCGTCGCATCGAAAGTTCGCCGACGGCTACGTGCTCACGCGCAACACGATTACCTGGTTCTACAAGCAATACGTGCGCAGCCCCGCAGAGTTCCACGATTTCCGCTTCGCGCCGCTCGTCGCCGAGGATCTGTCGAACTTGCCTCCGGCGCTGGTGCTCGTGGCCGGCTACGACCCGCTGCGCGACGAAGGTGTGGATTACGCGAAGCGCTTGATCGAGTCCGGCAACCGGGTGACCTTGGTGAACTACGAGGGCATGGTCCACGGCTTTTTTCTGATGGGCGGTGCGGTGGACGCGGCGCGGCGGGCGATCGCCCAATCCGCGGCGGCGCTCAAGGACGCGTTCGCCGCGGGCGTTGCGTGATGGATCGGCCGCCGAACGCGCCGGCGGCGGGTCGACAATCGGGGGAGGACACAAGATGCCGACACTTTCCAACAAGATCGCGTGGATCACCGGCGCAGGCAGCGGCATCGGCCTGGGCGCGGCGCAGGCACTGGCGCAGGCCGGCGCTACCGTGGTGATGTCGGGCCGGCGCGGCGAAGTGCTGGAGCGCGAGGCGGCCAAGATCCTGCGCGCGGGTGGCCGCGTCGAGATCGAGCCCTTGGACGTGAGCGAGCAGCCCGCGGTGCAGCGCGTCGCCGGGGCGATCCTCGCCCGGCACGGCAAGGTCGACATCCTGGTGAACAGCGCCGGGCTCAATACCACCAACCGCTACTGGCGCAATCAGACCCCCGAGGGCTGGGCCGAAGTGATCCGCATCAATCTCGATGGCACCTTCTACGCCACGGCAGCGGTGTTGCCTGCCATGCGCGCACAGCGCGACGGCGTGGTGATCAACATCTCGTCCTGGGCGGGCGTGCATCACGCCACGCTCACCGGCGCGGCCTACAATGCCAGCAAGCACGCGGTGAGCGCGCTCACCGAGACCATCAATATGGAGGAGGGCATCCACGGCATCCGTGCCTGCGCCATCTGCCCGGCGGAGGTGGCCACGCCGATCATGGATCGGCGTCCAGTGCCGCCCTCGGCGGAGGACCGCGCCCGGATGCTGCGGCCCGAAGACCTCGGTCACATCATCCGTTTCGTCGCCGAGCTGCCGGCGCACGCCTGTATCAACCAGATGATCATCAGCCCGACCTGGAATCGCATCTATCTGGCTGCGGCGCAAGCGGCGCGGGGCTGAGCGGACACGGAAGGCGAAGCGGTGAGCCAACAAGACATTCCCGAGGGACTGGCTGCCCACGAGCGCATGCTCGAGATGGTCGAGGGTTCGGTGCTCGAGATCCTGCGGCACGAGAACGGCGAGCGCTATCTGGACTGGATGCGCGCGAACGCGCCGCGTTTCTTTCGCGACATTCCCGCGATCGACGCTGAGCTGCGCGCGGCGATGGCGGTGGCGCTCGGCCGCGGCATCTGGAATGCGGTACCGCTGCCGGGCAATCAGTTTCGCCCGCGCCCGATGCCAGAGCCGGGCCGCAACGACCCGTGCCCGTGTGGCTCCGGGCGCAAGTTCAAGCAGTGTTGCGCGGACTTGCCGCGCATTGAGGGCGTGTCGCAGGAGGAGATCTGGCCGATCCTGGTGGAGCATCTGCCGCGCGAGCAGCTCGAGCAGGCCGTGCGCGCACATCGGCTCCCCCCGATCGCTCTGGCGCAACTCGCCATGCAGCTGGTCGAGGACGGCGAGGCGAAGCGCGCGGCCGAGTTGCTCATGCCGCTGTTCGACGGCCCGGTCGAGCATCTCGACGAGCGCTTCGAGCCCGCCCTGGATGTGTTGTGCGATGCCTATCTGGAGTTGGGGCGCGATCGCGAGCGCTGGGCCCTGGTCGAGCGTGTCGCAGCGCAGGCTCGCGGTGCGCTGCGGCGCGCCGCCTGGCAGCGCATCGCCGTGATGAAGCGCGACACCGGCGACATGTCCGCCGCCTGGGAGGCCTTTCGCCAGGCACAACAGGCAGATCCCGGCGACCCCAGTCTGGCGCTCACCGAGGTAGTGCTGCTGGTGACCGAGCAGCGCACGGCGGAGGCGAGCGCGCGCGCCAAGTTCTGGGCCGCGCGGCTGCGCAAGGAGGGTTACCCCGACGATGAGCTGATCGCCAAGCTCGAGTCGCTGGCGCGCGACCCGAGCGGCGTGATGGCGGACATGTTCTCGCAAAGCATCGGCGTGGACCTGACGCCGCTGCGAGCCTGGGTGACGCGCGTGGGCGGGAGCCCGATTCCGCACTACCAAACCGGGCCGCTGCCGGTGATCGACCCCTCCGATCCGGTGGCTTTCCAGCGCGCGATGAGCGAGCATCTTGCGGCGATGGGCATGGCGCCCGACCAGATCGAGGGCCTCACCGGCGAGCTCGCCCGCGATCTGCAGAAGCAGGCGCGCGCAGCCGAGCGGCAGGCGCGCAAACGCGGCGCCGGTACCCCGAGTGAGCGCGAACCGGATCTGCTGCAAGGTGGCGCTGGTGACGCACACCCGGCCGACGGTCCGCAGCGTTTGCTGCGCGCTCCCGAGGCGCTGGCGGGGATCGAGGCCGCGTGGCACCAGGTGTTTCCCTGCGGCAAGCCGGTCAGCACCAGCGGCGAGCCGGAGGGCGACGAGGATCCGTGGTTCGACCGGGCCGCGGAGGACTGGCTCGCTTTCCTCGAGCGCCGCCCGGAGGCCGCAGACAGCCTGGACATCCTCGATGACCTGGTGACCGCACTGATGCCGCTTGAAGAAGACTTTCCCCAGGGTACGCAAGGTGGCCTCGCCATCCAGCTCGCACAGCGCGGCCGGCGCATCGTGGAAGCTGCGGTTGCGGGCGGACCAGTGGAACTGCACTGGGCAGCCCCGCAGAACCGCTCGGGTCTGCGCCTGATCGCGCGCTGCATCGAGATGAGCTTGCAGCACGAGCAGAAGGACGAGGCGGTGGCCCTGGCGGAGATGCTCCTGCGGCTCAATCCAAACGACAACCACGGCTTCCGAGGGATGCTGGTGACGCACCGCTTGCGCAGCGGCGAGGACGCGGCCGCGCTGGAACTGATCCAGCGCTACCCGGACGATGCGAGCGTGGAGTTGCGCTACGGTGAGGTGCTGGCGCGGTTGAAGCAGGGCGACGCCGCGGCTGCGCACGCCTCGCTGCTGCTCGCGCACCAGTGCAACGCGCACGTCCCCGGCTTGCTCACGCGCGCCGATGTCACGCCTCAGCGCAGCCCCGATGGATGGATTGTCTGGGGCAGTCCCGAGGAAGCGTGGACCTACCGGATGCAAGCCAGGGACGTGTGGGCAGCGGTGCCGGGTGCGCTGGAGTGGTTGTCCGAGAACATGCGCGGCCTGCCCAAGTCCCCGGTCGCTGGAGCTTCGGCGGGGCCCGCGCCGCGCCGCGGGAAGAACCGCAAGCGGCGAACCTGAGCTGCGGGCGCGGTTCACCCCGCGCGATCATCGTTGCACCACGCTCGCGCAGGAAGGAGGCGACATGGCACGCATGCTCTTCGATAACGTCATGGTGCTGGATTGCACCGGCGCCGCGCCATTCGCCGGTAGCGTGCTGGTAGAGGGCGATCGCATCCGCGAGGTCTGGCACGCCGCGGGCGCACCCCGGGTCGGTGATGCCCAGCGCATCGATGGCCGCGGCGCAACCCTCATGCCCGGGCTGATCGAGCCGCACGCCCACATCACCTTCACCGACTGCGCGCGCTCGGTGGACATGGGTTTCATCCCGGTCGAGGAGCATCTGCTGATCGCGCTGCGTAACGCGCGCACGATGCTCGATGCCGGCTTCACCAGCTGTGTGAGCGCCGCCTCCGCCAAGCGGCGCCTCGACATCGTGCTACGCAATGCGATCGACCGCGGCGAGTTCCCGGGGCCACGCACGCTGGCCGCTACGCCGGAGATGACCGTGACCGGCGGGCTGGGCGATGTGCGCCTGCCGCACCTGTATCGCGAGAACTTCGCGGTGATCCTGGACGGCGCCGAGGAGTTCCGCCGTTTCGCTCGCGAGATGTGCCGCGACGGCGTCGACACGCTGAAAATCAACGTATCGGGCGATGCCGGGACTGCCGCAGCGCCCGCCGATCGGACTGTAATGTCCGAGGCCGAGATCCATGCGGTATGCGATGTCGCGCACGATTTCCACAAACGGGTGGCGGCGCATACGCGCAGCGCCGAGTCGGTGAAGCGCTGCCTGCACTATCAGGTGGATATTCTGTATCACGCCACCTTGCTCGACGAGGAGGCGAAAGACATGCTCACCGCCGCACGCGACAAGGTGTTCGTCGCGCCCGTGCTGGGGCATCTGTACGCCACTGTGTACGAAGCGCAGGCCTGGGGCTTGAGCAGCGAGACAAGACAGGCGCAGGAGCTGAAGGACGAGCTGGCCCGGGGCTGCGACAATATGCGCGATCTGCACCGCCGCGGTGTGCGCATTCTGCCGGGCGGCGACTACGGCTTTGCCTGGAACCCCATCGGCGCCAACGCCCGCGACATCGAGCACTTCGTCAAGCTGCTCGGCTTCAGTCCGATGGAGGCGATCGTCGCTGCGACTCGGCTCGGCGGTGAGATCATGCTGCGCGGCGATGAGCTGGGGCAGGTGAGGCCGGGCTTCGTGGCCGACCTGCTGCTGGTGGAGGGCGATCCGCTGGCCGATGTGCGGCTGTTGCAGCAGCGCGAGCGCTTCACGGCGATCATGCAAGGCGGCCGGTTTCATCGCGCCCCGCGCGCGAGCGAAGCGTGAGGCGAGGCTGCCTGGGGTTCACGCTGGTGTGCCTGCTGGCGCTGGCCGCGCCGGCCGGGCGTGGCGAAGCGCTGCTGGCCATCGTCGGCGCGACCGTGATCCATCCGGAGCGCGCCCCGCTGGACGCGGTCGCGCCAGAGCAGACCGTCGTGATCGCCGGCGAGCGTATCCATAGCATTGGCCCGTCGTCGTCCACGCCGGTTCCCCAGGGGGCGCGCGTGATCGATGCGCACCGCAAGTGGCTGGTGCCCGGGCTGGTCGACGCACATGTGCACTTCGACCAGTCGGGCAATCTGTACGCGCGGCCAGACATCGCCGACCTCACCGGCTGGATGCCTTACGCCCGGGAGCAGGCGCGCAACCGCGCGCGCCTGCCGGCGACCTTCCGCGCGTGGCTCGCTAGCGGCGTTACCGGTGTGGTGGACACCGGCGGCCCGATGTGGACGTTCCAGGTGCGTGAGGCCGCGCGCCGCGCCGAGGCCGCGCCGCGGGTGGCGGTGGCAGGGCCGCTGGTGTCGATGATCGCGCGGCCGCAGCTCGATGTGGGCGATCCGCCGATCGTGCAGGTGAGCACGCCGCAGGCGGCGCGCGAGCTGGTGGCGCGCACGCTGCGAGAACGCCCCGACTACATCAAGGTGTGGTTCATCCACCAGGCCGGCGATGACCTGGCGCAGCAGGAAGCGATCGTCAAGGCCGCGGGCGATGCGGCGCACGCGGCCGGCGTCGCGCTGGCGGTGCATGCCACCGAGCTTGCCGTGGCCAAGGCGGCGCTGCGGGCGGGTGCGGACTATCTGGTGCACTCGGTCGAGGACGCGCCGGTCGACGAGGAGTTCCTGGCGCTCGCGCGCCGCCGCGATATCCTGTATTGCCCGACGCTGTTCGTATACGAAGGTTACGGCCTGGCGCTGTCGAATCGCTGGCGGGCCACCCCGGCGGAGCTGCGGCTCGCCGACCCGCAGATCCTCGCGATGATGGGTGATCTCGACCTGATCCCAGCACAACTGTTGCCGGGCTGGATGCGCCGCGCGATGGAGCGTGGCTGGAGCGGCTGGTTGCCACCGCATGCGGCTGTGAACCTGCGGCGGGTATGGGACGCGGGGATCCGCGTGGTGGTCGGCAGCGACGCCGGCAATATCGGCACGCTGCACGGGCCGGCCGTGTTCCGTGAGATGCAGCGCATGGTCGAAGCCGGGCTGACGCCCTTGGAGACACTGCGGGCGGCCACTACGAACGGCGCGCGCGCCATGCACATGCAGGATGAGACCGGCGCGATCCGGCCCGGCGCGCTCGCCGATCTGGTGCTGGTCGACGCCGACCCGCTGGAGTCGATCGCCCACCTTGCGCGCACGGCCTGGGTGGTGAAGGGTGGGCGGGCGTTCCGGGTCGACGAGCTGCTAGCACCGATGACGCAGAGCGGCGCGCAAGCAGAGCCGCTACACTGAAGACCTCCGTCAATTCGCTCGCCTTCTCACGCCATGAACGACCCGCGCCGTCCCGCTGATCTGCAGCCCGCCGCATCCCTCACCGGACGCGCGGCTTTCGTGTCCCTCCTCGCCTCCGAGGGTGTCGATGTCATGTTCGGCAACCCCGGCACCACCGAGCTGGCCATCATGGAGGCGCTCGCGCACCAGTCGCAGATCGACTACGTGCTCGGCCTGCAGGAGTCGATCGTCGTGGCCATGGCCGACGGCTACGCGCGCGCGTCCAACCGCTTGGCAGCGTGCAACGTGCACGTCGCGCCCGGTCTCGGTAATGCGATGGGCTCGCTCTACAGTGCCAAGTTCTACGGCTCGCCGGTGATCGTGACAGCCGGCCAGCAGGAGCAGGGGCACGGGCTGAAGGAGCCGATGCTGTACGACCCGCTGGTGCCCATCGCGCAGCCGCTGGTGAAGTGGGCGATCGAAGTGACGCGAGTGCAAGATCTGCCGCGCATCGTGCGGCGCGCCGCGAAGGTTGCGACCACGCCGCCCACCGGCCCGGTGTTTATCAGCCTGCCGGGTGACATCCTGGACGCCGAGGCCACGCTCGATCTGGGCAAATCCACGCGGGTTGACGCCGCCACCCGGCCCTCGGACGCGGCGCTCGAGCGACTGGCCGACCTGCTGCTGCAGGCGCGTAATCCCGTGCTCATCGCCGGCCACGAGCTCAACACGCGCAACGCGCTGCAGGAGGCGGCGGAACTCGCCGAAGTGCTGGGCGCTCCGGTGTATCAGCAGACGGTTCCCTACGCGACGCACTTTTTCTCAGAGCATCCGGCATTTCTCGGTCAGCTCACGCGCAACCAGCAGCAGGTGCGCGAGGCGTTGTCGCCCTACGATGTAATCGCGTTTCTGGGCGCCGACCAGCTGCGCATGTCGGTATACAGCCCGATCGAGCCGTTGCCAGAAGGCGCGCGCGTAGTGCAGATCGGCGAGCGCGACTGGGAGCTGGCGAAGAACTACCCCGCCGAGCTGGCGTTGAACGCGGATATCAAGGAAACGCTGCGCTCGCTCGTGCCGGTGCTGCGCCGCAAGCGCGATGCCGCGGGTGCGGCGCGGGCGAGCGCACGCCTGGCCGAGATCGCCAGGAACAACTGGACAGTCAAGCGCGAGCGCTCGAAGCAGGATGCGTTGAAGGCGGCGCAGGCGCGTCCGATGGATCCGCGCGTGCTGACGCTGCGCCTCGCCGATGCGCTGCCGCGCGATGCGGTGGTGGTCGAGGAAGCGCTGGTGTCGGGCTTCCCGCTGCTCGGCTTCCTGCCGCTGCGCGATGCGCACTGCTTCTACGGCCTGGCGAGCGGCGGCATTGGCTTTGCCATGGGCGGGGCGGTCGGCATCAGCCTGGCGCTGCGCGATCGTCCGGTGGTCGCGCTGGTGGGCGACGGCAGCGCGATGTACAGCATCCAGGCGCTGTGGACCGCGGCCCATCTGAAGCTGCCCATAACGTACGTCATCGCCAACAATCGCGGCTACCGCATTCTCAAGGAGCGCCTCAAGTCGATGCGCGGCACCGAGCGCTTCATCGGCATGGATCTGCGTGAGCCCGAGATCGACTTCGTCGCTCTGTCGCAATCGCTGGGCGTGCCGGCGCAGCGCATCGACGAT
>Ga0315276_10004356_pt1 | contig 12990 bp, 12 predicted proteins | sample YL17G05_0_MG_FD_204542 | JGI IMG/M metagenome (GOLD analysis project Ga0315276, IMG submission 204542) | Sediment microbial communities from Yellowstone Lake, YNP, Wyoming, USA - YL17G05_0 | ecosystem: Environmental > Aquatic > Freshwater > Lake > Sediment | place: USA: Wyoming | collected... | reverse complement strand
GAAATGTCCAGACTGGTGACCTCAGCCTGTTCGAAGGGTATAGGGAAGGAGAACGTAGAGGTCTTAAGGCCCTCGATGGGAGCAGAGGATTTTGCCTATTACCTCGAAAAGATTCCAGGATCTTTTTTTAGATTGGGGATTCGAAATGAGAAAAGAGGGATCATCTATCCTTACCATAGTAGTCTCTTCGACATCGATGAAGAGGTGCTGCCTTTTGGTGTGGAGATGTTTGTGAGGATCATTGACCAATATCTGGGGCTGAATATGATCTGATGAATGATCCTACAATTTTTCGGCAAATGGGTCTCTCAGTCGTCTGGTTGTTACCTATTCTTTACGAGGAAGGAGTCAATTTGAAGGTGGCCTCGTTTTTGGGGAGAGGTCAACAAGATTTGCTTTATCCAATCGAAAGGGTGAAAAATGGAGAAAAAGAATAGAGTTGCTCAAATTGAAGGTATGTTTCTCATCATAGACCACGCAAATGTGAAGGGTTTAAAGCACTGGGCCGATGAATTTGAGAGAAGAGGAATGCCTGCCGTGATTCAGACAAATGAGTACATGGTCACCGAGATGGGCGACGTGATAAGGAACTTCTCTGCTAAGGGGTTTGAGATTTGCGGCGCCTACAATGAAAGCCCCTTTTGGAATGAACCGTATCGTTTCCAGCATGAAGTGATGAGACGCATAAAAGATAAGGTCGAAACATGTACAGGTAAATTGATGCGTATATTCGGCTCAAAGTATTCTGCTTACGATGAAACCACTTTAAGGGTTGCTGATGAACTTGGGATCAAATATCTCTTTGCCCGAGGGGCAGCGGGAGCTCGAGCAGTTGTGTTTAAACCGGAAGAGTATGATGTCACAATCGTATCTGTTAGCAATGTGCCTTCAAAGCAGCTGGGTACGGGCTCGTTATGCGACCAATCCCTGTGGAGTAGGGGCGCAGCTCCAGATGGCTTGAGAGAGATTCTATTTAACTTAAAAGAAGACCGGATAGTCCTGGTAGCGCAGACACATCTGAGCGGTGTTAAATTACATTGGTGGAAGGTTTACCAGGATTTCTTGGATGCTGGTATTGTTACTTGGAAATCACTGGATGAATTTACCAGCCATCCAGTTTGTTTACCCAACGCACAAATCCCGATGAATACCGTAGTTCAATACGTAGCACCTCAGCCTAAGATACCTCTCGAACAAGAGCCAGATTATCCATTTGATGGGGAATAGGGCCTTCTGGGAAAGTTGGCATTACATAAAGATCGGGGCAAGGGCAAGCTGAGGAATTTTGACGACGGCAGTTAAACTCCACGGAGTCTTTTTTGGCAGGGGGGCTAGTTATCCTGACGGAACACACGCACGCTTGTCACCCGAGGCACACCGGCCGCTGTAGAAACTATCCCATTCTTAGTACAATCTAACGGGGTACCCATAGCACGCACCTTGGCTGTTCCTGTATATGTTTGGTAAGTTCCTCGATCTTACCAAATTTCATCACATTTGCCAGACAATGTTGGACACAAGCAGGCTGAAGACCCTTGGCGATACGTTTGCCACAAAGGTTACAGTTGTCAGTAGGGAATGGAAAGTAGTATAGTTTACCGCCTGCTACTTCAGGTTCAACCTCTATCACCTGTATGCCCTGTTCTCCGACAGGTCGTTGGTGCTCCTGTTTACAGGCCATCTCACAGACGCGGCAACCGATACAGAAATCGTAGTCTATGAGCAGGCCATACCTTGGCATTTAAGGCTCCTGCTTCTTGTACACCCGACACATTTGAGATTTAAAGGGATAGCCGAAACCCGCTCTACCCACCCATCCGGAGGGGAGCAAGAGATTGATATTCGATTCCCAAGCCCCAAATAAACTTGGTTCTGGTCCAGGCTTCTCCGGGAACCACCATCCGTGCTGAGAGTTAATAACCTGAGGATGGATCGCTGCGGTAAGTTTGGCCCTTTGCTGGCATCGCCCATGTTTGCTTTCTATATATATCCAGTCTCCATCCTTAATCCCCAGTTTTTCAGCCGTTTCTGGATGAATTTCCGTTATCGGATCTGGATTCATATAACGCAATAAAGGAATTTGTCGATGTTCTGAATGAAAGAATCCCCATGATTTAGCACCCGTGGTTAGAACCAATGGATATTCTTTCGAAATCTCAGGCGTACTCACAGGACTTTCCGGCGGCTCCTCAAAATAAGGAAGGGGATCCAAACCGCATTTCTCAAACACCGTAGAATATAATTCTATCTTTCCTGTAGGTGTGTTGAAGCCTGCTTTCTTATCTGGGCGCAACAATCCCTTCTCATACTTTTTGTACTCAAAAGTATCATACGCAAAGCCCATCCCCCTGAGTTCTTCAAGCGTGATGCCCATCGATTTAATCATTGCACTAAACATCTCTTGAACGTTGTTCCACGGCCACGCTTCGGGATTAAGCCTTTTACCCAGTTCAAGAATAATTTCCATATCAGACTTGGAATCACCGACAGGTTCTATGGCCTTGTTAATTGCTCCAACAAAGATCGTATTTCCACCTGTCAATGCGATTCCATCTCTTTCGGCATAGGTGGTGGCAGGAAGCACGATATCAGCAAAGGCCATAGCGGTGGGGGTCATGAACAGATCGACCACAACAACAAAGTCGAGTTTCTTGAAAGCTTCATAAACTCTCTTCGCATCGGCAACAGAACAGGTGAAAGTATTTGTTGTCTGTATCCATGCTGCTTTAATCGGGTACGGCACATCCGTCAATATCTGGTCTATTACGGCTGACCCTACAGCGGGGGTATACCACTGGTCAAGTAACGGATAAATCCCTGTCCCTATCTTTTTCTCCTTTTGTTCTTCGGTAAGTGTCTGGAATTCCTTCTTTATTTCATCATCCAAGTTGAAATTCCGACTCTTGATCACGTTACCTCCAGGCACGTCAAAATTTCCTGTGATTGCCCATAAAGACATAATGGCATGAATCGCCGGGATACATTCCTTACTCTGATCAATTGAAACGCCCCATTGCACAGCCGCCGGCTTACTCGTCGCGTACAATCTTGAGGCCTCCAGGATTTTCTCTTTGGGTATCCAGGTGATCTCCGAAACCTTCTCTGGGGAGTACTCTTGGACACGCTCTTTTAATTTATCAAATCCATGGGTCCATTTCCGAACGAACTCTTCGTCATAAAGCCTTTCATTGATGATCACATTAAGCATACCTAAGGCCAGCGCTGCGTCTGTACCGGGTCTAATCTGCATCCATGTCTTGGCGCGTGTGGCCAACCAGGTTCTTCTTGGATCAACAACAATTATCTCGGATCCGCGTTTCATGCACTCAACAATCCAATATCCCATAAAGCCGTCAGGATTAGAAATCAAAGGATTAGTACCCCATATAACCATACATTTAGGTACCTTCCAGTTGATATTTTTATAGCGCTCCGGGAAAAATTGTGCACAATCGGCAACTTCAAAGTCTCCGGTGGTAGCCCTTAAGGCGGTAACTTTAGGTGCAAAACAGGCATGCCCATCCAATGGGCCAAAGGTAACTTTGTTGGGGCTTCCAAAAGAGTAGGCGAGTTTTGAAATGTAGGGACCGATGTCTCTTCCTGTTCCTTGGCAAAAAATCACGGACTCCGGTCCCTGTTCTTTCTTAATTTCATTAAATTTTTGAGCTATAATTCCATAGGCTTCCTCCCAGGTGATCCGCTCCCATTTTCCCTCTCCTTTCTTGCCTGCCCTTTTCACCGGATGTTTGAGCCGGTCAGGATGGTACACAACCTGCGTAAGCGCCAGGCATCGAGGACACAGGCGCCCTTGATTGTGCGGGAACTCCGGGTCGCCCTCAACCTTCACTAAATTTCTATCTTTCACATACAACAGTACTCCACATCCTTGGTGACACCCCGGACCGGTTCGAGCTATACTCCTAACCACTCTCATACCATCCTCTTCCCAGGCCCATTTTGCCTCTCCTCTACGCATTTTGTCTCCTAAAATGGTATTTGCTCTCACTCCTCTCTCCCACCCAAATCCGATATTCCATCATTGAGCTATTACATCGTTCTTCGTGTAAAGACACTAAAGATTAAGCCCCTCAATGGCGACGACTCGAATCATTGAACCATCTCCATGAATCCAGTTAAGCGGGAAGGCTGCAATGGTCAGACGTTTCCCGGTGACTTTATCCACTTCGCCACCAACATTTTCAATGCCAGGAATGAGGTTCCCGAGTAAAAGGTAATGGGCAGGTTCGTAGATGGGCCATTTCTCTTCGGGATCTTCGCCCGTTTCTCTTTTGTACTCCGCATCCAACCATGGCATTATTTTGGAAAGGGGTGCGTGAGCAAGAGGACTATCCAAGGCACCGCCTGTGATGCCAAATCCCTTGATCTCTTTTTCAACCAGCCATTCGGCCCCTTCTTTATAGAGACCAGGGTAATGGTTGATATACGTGTAGTGGTCATTCCATTTGTGATGCCATCCTGTATTGACAATCACCCAATCGCCCTTTTGAATCTTGGGCTTGGCCTTTTCGAAATCCTTAGGGCCGATGATTTCCCATTTCTTCTTATAGCGCATATCGACGACCACCCCGGTTCCAAAACAGCTGGACAGAGGTATCTCATCAATGCCTTTCCCTGTTCCGATGACATGAAAAGGCGCATCCATATGGGTGGAGGTGTGCATCTTGCAGTGAAATACAGCAGATTGTTTCCCATCACGTTCGTGATAGAGCATCCGCTCAATAATCACATCCTGCATCTGGCCGACCCAAGGCCAGATGGGGATTCCCATCTCAATGGGTTGGGAAAGATTGTAAAATTTCAGTCTCTTCATAGTTTTCTCCTTTCTGATTCTATTATACATAGCACCTTTAATCACGACAAAGGACGTCATTCCTGCGAAAGCAGGAATCCAGGAAAACACTGGATTCCGGGTCAAGCCCGGAATGACAAATTGGATAAGATTTATGTCGTCATGTATGGTAAATGAATTCCCTTCTATTTCTTAGCAAAAATATTTTCATCGATGCATCGTTGAGGGAAGCCACAGGGCGATTTGGGGAAAGACCATGATTAAAATCGTGGTGATTACGATAGCAATCATCAAAATACTTGTCCCCGTATAAACCTTCATCAAATCGACCTTCGCTACTCCACTGACGATAAAGGCAGCCATGCCTACGGGCGGGAAGACCAGCCCCATAGAAACCATCATCATACACATGACACCAAACCAAATGGGATCAAAACCAAGAGACACGATGAGGGGAAAAAACACTTGAAGGGTGAGTAGCAGTAAGGGTATTTCATCCATGAACATACTGACCAAAAAGTACGCCCCAATAATCCCTGTCATGACGACCCAACGGTTAAGGTTCATTGCAGCGATCGCCTCAGCAATATGCTGGGGCATCTGGCTATAAGCCATGTAGTTACCAAAGATGTTAGCGCCAAGCAGGATGGGAAAGAGCATCGTTGAAGTGCGAATGCTTGATTTCAAGGCTTGTATAAAGCCTGTCCATGTGAGACGACCTAGGGCCAATCCAATCACCCCTGCCATAAAGGCACCTATAGAAGCAACTTCAGTTGGGGTGGCAATTCCTACGTAGAGGGCAATCAGAATGATAAGGACCAACGATACGCTCGGCCAGGTCCGAAGCAGGCTACTCCAACGCTCAGCCCACGATGCTCGATAAGCTTTGGGACCATGGGATGGCTTGATGGTCACCCAAACATAAACGGCCAAGGCCAAGAAGATAGCGACAATGATACCAGGCACTGCTCCTGCCATGAGCAATTTGCCGACGGACTGGCCCGTAAAAACACCATAAATCACCATCGGAATGCTGGGGGGTATCAAAATGGCGACTGTCGCCCCGACACCAATCGCACCCGCCGCGAGTTCCTCTGAATAACGATAGCGTCTCATTTGCGGCATGCTGACTTTTGAAAAGACAGCGGCATCCGCGATCGCGGACCCTGACATGCCCCCAAAGACTGCACATGCAAAAACCGTAGCGATGGCAAGCCCTCCTCGTATATGCGATACTAAACTCGACGCAAATTTGTAGAGGTCATCAGCAAGACCACCCGTTGAGATGAGATCAGCCATGAGGATGAACATCGGCGCTGCCGAGAGCGCATATTGAGAAGCCGTAGCGTAGGGGGTCGTTGTGAGGTTACCTATTACCACATTCAAATTGCCTGTGACAAGCCAGAGGCCCAAGATACCAGCTCCACCGAGAGAAATCGCGACTGGAACCCCCAGAAGAAGCGCAACCACCATGACGAGAAAAGGTAATGCAACCACGCGCCTGTCCCTCCTTTGACTGAGGTGTCCTGCTTAGCTTAGACCACAGGAATTTCCTCCTCTTTACCCTCTTCAAAAAGGTAAGTCCTCCCTCTCTTTACCTCTGGAAGATCAAAGAGCATCACCAAAGTCAGAAAAAATAGACTCACGGCGATTAGCAAATAAGCAGGCCAAAGTGGGAATTTTATTGTTGCCAAGGTCACACCACTCGCTATGGCTTCAAAAGTCCTTTTGGTCGTCGTCACAACGAGAGCCGCCGTGTAAAGGATGGAGATGATCAGGACGAGGTAGTTTAAAGGGAGCTTTACCTGTTTTGGCAGACGGTCCGTCAGCACGGTCACTCTAATGAAAGTACCTCCGCGGTAGGAAAAGCTAAGGGCCAGACAAAGCGTCATCGGCATCAGGTATTTCTCTGTCATCTCATACGTAAAGAGGATCGGGCTATTGAAGAGATACCGTGCAAAAGCATCACCTGTCGTCAAACACATCATGGCCACTGCCGAACCAATTCCCAAATAGGTCAACAGACTTTCACAGGAATTGAACCACTTTCGCGTTAACCCTATCATATTCCCCTCCTGCTAAATCATTTCTTATCGACATAAAGAGTGATAAGTTTAAATCTCCTGCATAGATTTCTTACCCATCGTCAACATCTCTTCCTGTTTCTTCTTGGATAAAATACCGGTGCCATGGTAATACTCAAAATCTTGTAAACAACAGAGGAGATAAGCGCTTCGGCTGAACGTTGACGGGAAAGGAGGATCAAATTTATGCTTCCACCTCAGTTCAGTATATGCCTTTTGAACTTCTATAAAATATTTTAACGGTGGTCTTTGCTGGTTAGCAAAGGCAGATCCACTTTCAATTGTCCACTGATTATACCTTGGAAGCACTCCGTGACTCATCAAAAAATCCCACCCATCCGCAGTTGACTTGACTGCCGAGCTGACATCTTTAAATCCATGGGGTTGTGCCATTTCTACCCCAATCACAAAATTGGGCTGAACTAAGCCCCGACCCCAAAAATCAACTCCTCGAATCGTCCTCTTTATCCATTCCTCACGCCCAATCAACTTGTCTTTACCCGGACATATCCAGGCAAACAAATCCCTATCCCAAACCTCTATATTGGGTTGAACACTTCCAACACCCGTCTCACGGAGCCTCTTCCACCCCTCATCCTCTTGAGGATCAATCTGGAAGGTGCACGGAATCCACACCTGCAATTTTTCTCTGATCGCATTTAAACGGGAACAATAAAAATCTAATTCGCTCTGTTCCCTATATTTTCCCAAAATCGTCCCACCCGTTATCACCACGGCCAGACGATAGCGAGGTTCCACCTCGATAGCGATCTTTAGTGCATCGGCAAGCACACTGGGCTCCAGTCGAGCGACAACGTCCTCTTCTCCAGATCTCTGAGCCTTGAAAGTTGCGTTTATATCACAGAAGAGACACTGTTCGCCCTTATTCCAAAGTTCGCAATATCTATTTATGGTAATAAACATGTACTCGCCGGAAAACCCCTGAACCACTGCTGGAACTGGAATACCATCTGCAAATTTCATATCGTACCACTTTGGCTTAGGATCGAAATAGATTCCTTCAGCAATGGTTTCACCATTCTCTGATAACAGGAATTTACCATCGGCAAAGGCAAGGAGATAGGGGGAGTCATCATTGGTCCTGATCTGGATTGGGCATCCATCGGAGAGGTGAAAGCCCATTGGGATTTTATCTTTGTACACTTTGGGACTATTCGAATCATAAGAAAAAAGGTGGAAACCTCTCCATAGAATGTCATTCCTCCGATTGAACTCCTGCTGTGCTCCCTCAGAGATCCTTAACCCTTGTCTTAGAACGTCTGTCTTTAAAACGATATTCGGGTGAACATCTGAAAATTGTTTGTAAAGGTCTACCATGCTCATTTATTTTTCCTTTCTTTCCTCGAATCTTCCCGACAGAGAATTTATGAATTTTGATATAGGAGTAAAGGAATCAAAGACCGGACATCCCTTATCTCCTCAAGTTCATTGATGGATGAGACTAACTTCTCTATGTTCTCCCGAGGTAAGGACTTCTTTGCATAACTAATACAATTCCAGAAACGCTCCATGTTCTCTTCTTTAGCCAATGGATTCTCCGGAAATCCAATAGGGAAATCGATAGACTTATGATAAACAGCTCCGTCTTTGGTTAATACCTGCATCTCCAGTGCCGTTTCGCCCCGCTCATCTAAGATAGGATCAGGCGCAACATTGATTTTTTTAGCAATATTCATGATCTTTGGATCCCTCACGGAGGATTCTTCAAAGTGCTCCAACCTTGAGCTCCTTCTAAGAAGAGCATTGGCGACGCAATACCGTATATTAAACTGGGCATCCACCCGAGGATTATCTCTTATCTGAAATGGATTTCCTACCAGTTTGTAAACATAGGGGGTTACCTTAATATCAATTTGGGTGATATCGTCAGGGGTAATGTTCTTTTCTCTGACCAGATCCAGCATCGCTTGGGTGCTAGCAAGGGTATCCCCGCAGCTTGGATATTTCTTAAAGAGAGTCTTATTTATTTCAAACCTCTTTCCCAACTCACCCACTACTGCTTGGGGATCGTATTTATCTTTGGCGTAAAGGTGAAAATAGCCATAGGTACCTTCAAGGAAACTTTTTGGTCCAGTGAACCCGCTTTTCGCCAATTGAACACTGAGGATTGCCCCTTGAGAAACAAAACCTTGGATTAATCTCACTGACAGGGTACCCTCGATATTACTTTGGAAGCTTCCCCCAGATTTGTTGAAGGCTATAGCTAAGGCATTCCATGTCTGATCACGATCCAAGCGGAGTACCCTACTGCAGGCCGCAGTTGCAGCGAAGATGCTACAGATCCCTGTGGGATCAAAACCATCATAATCTGAAACGAGATTTATCCTATCAGCCACCTCTGCTCCCACGGCAAGGGCAGTAAGGAATTCTTCCCCGCTACACCCCCCAGCTAACTCTGCAGATGCCAGGGCAGCGGGTACTGCAGATGCGCCTACGTGCATTCCTGGCCTAATGCCATCGTCGAAATCGAGTGCACGAGCCATATAGCTGTTGATGAAAACCGCGTTATGGGCTGGCACCTTACCCCCGTGGAGTAGAATGGTCGCTTCCCCTTTTCCGCCCCACCCTTTGATTTGATCTACGAGCGACTGACATCCCTCGAGCATTGCACCAGCAATGGTAGTCCCTATGTTGGTCAAGGTCATGTTCTTAGCGGTATTCACTACTTCCGCAGGTAAGTTTTCATGCTGGGTGTGATAGATATAGTCTACGAGCTTTTCCTCAATCCCGTGCATCTCTTTCTCCCTTAAAGAACGCTACCTTTGTGATTCGAGAAATGGACAAAGGGGGAGTTTATCTTATAGAATATAGAATTAGATTCTCCCCCTTCGTTCATTCTTTATTTCTTGTACTCTGCGGCAAACTTTGCAGAAAGATTCAGTGTTTCTTGAAGGACTGCTTTACCTGGTAAGCCTTTGGCTTCCATGTTCGCTAACCACTTCTCCCATATCGGTTTACAAGTTTCCTTCCACCTCTTTACTTCCTCTGGTGAAAGGTCCACGAATGTTTTACCTTTTATCGCTTGGACTTGTGCCTTATTCATTTGATTATATCGGTCAAACTCCTTCCCATAAAAATCTGAAGCAGCGGCACCAATATAATTTTCCATTATTTTTTGAATATCGGGTGGCAATTTGTTCCAGGAAGCAGGATTCATCAAGACACTCAATGCTGGCTGATAAGTATTTGCTGGTGTATAGTAATCGGTTACATCGTAGAGCTTCGCTCCAACACAACCCTCCCAGCTCCACATCCAGCCATCTATCACTTTTCTATCCATGGAGGTCCAGATGTCGCCTGGTGCCATCAGCACTGGAGTGCCTCCAAGTGCTTTCAACATCTCTGTTGGGCTTCCGGCGAGGGCTCTTATTTTTAGACCCTTAAGATCTTCCATGGTGCGGATGGGTTTATTTGCTCCGATAGGAGTTGGGGAATCACAGTAGAGAGCGAGCACCTTGACCCCCGGATATTCTGCTCTAAATTCAGGAAATTTTTCATAGAGACCCCAATATACATGGCTAGCGACTTCAGCGCTGCGCAGGTCTAAAAAGGGGAGTTGTACAACGTCGCTCAATGGAAATCGTCCCGGGAAAAAACCAATAATGACACAGGCGATATCAACCGCCCCGGATCTGACCATTTCGTAAGCCTCCATCGGTGAACCTAAGACAGCGCCCGGGTAGAAAACAATATCAAGCCTGCCTTTCGTTGCTTCTTTCAGTTTCTTAATCCAATCTTGTAAAAAATAGGACTGGCCGCCCGTGGGTGAAGCATGGTAATAGAAGCGTAGCTTTAGGGGTTGTTGAGCATGAACCGCCATGGAGGTTGATGCCAGCATTATTAAAACTAAAAGTAGGCTCCCCAGTAATCTTAGTAGTGTGTTCTTTTTCATTTGAACTCCTCCTTTCGATTTTATTGTTCAGTTGAATAGCCATAAAATCAATTCCGTCCTCACCTCCTTATTATATACGCCAAGTTGGTCAGCCGAAAAGTTCGAGGAATAATAAGATGATCTCAAGTTTCATTCCTTATTGGGACCCAGACAAACTTTTTGTAATTTTTCAAAATTTTCATAACACGTTCTTTTGGCCAGGAGGAGGCCCAGCTCAGACCCAGATCTTCGTTCACAATAACGACATTTAGATCCGTGAAAAAGGGTTTACCCTCAATGATCGTGAAAATGTTACATATCCTGTCTTTAGCTCTGCAGTCACTGCATTCACCGGTTACCGCACAGGGTGTTTTAGAATGTTTTCCTCCCAATTCCACTGACCTTATTCGAACATGATTTGGAGCAATGATATTTCTGATTCGGTAAAAAGCCTCACCCAAATCCTTAACAATTTTGTTTCTTCCAACCGCAATAACAGAGGTGGGGTGGCCCCAAAACATCCCCGCCACTCTATTTCCAACAGCATCTACATTTACCAGTCTTCCATCCAGAGTGATAGCATTCGTTCCCGTTAGAAAAAAGTCGCTGACCGTCGCCTTTTTGAGCATATTTTTATGCCATCGCAAGGCGTCATTTGGGTCGGTCTGAGATCGCTTTTGCTCGAAAGGATCCAAAACTCTTGTCCCTCTTCTCTTCAAAGCTTGCGGGATGCTGAGCTGCTTCATTGTAGTTGAATCTCCAATTCCGACAACGGCGTCATGAGGAATCAGATTCATGATTTTTTGAATAGCGTCCTTAGAATTTTCGGCAAAAATTCCATGGATATGCCTCGAATGAAGAGAGGATAAAGTATGTTTGATTCGCACGTCCATTTAAAACGTTTCCATCCCTTTTAAATTGTCTTCAGGGCTTTAAGCATTTTGATCAACTTAATGTCTCTTTCTCTGCACACCTCCTTTCTTGGCCATTTTTTATCAGTGCTTTCAGCCCTTAACCGATCGCTGTCAGTCCCCCATCAAGATACAAGATCTGCCCCGTAATAAATACCCCGTTTCTCAGCAATTCAGTGTTTATTCCTCTACGATACCTACAAGACGCACCATACCGCCATCAGCCAACTCGCATCGGAAGGGAAAGGCCGCTATCGTACAACGTTTTCCCGTCAATAGGTCTATATCCCCGCCGGCATTTTCAATGGTCACAATACCATTTTTCATAAGCATTCGGTGACAAGGTTCATAGTCTGGAAAATCCACGTCCGGGTCTTTCCCCGTCTCCTTCCTGTATTCCTTATCCAGCCAGGGCATACATTGAGAAAGTGGGTAATGCCACAAAGGACTGTCCGTTGCACCCCAGGTGCCGGCAACCCCTTTCACCTTTTTTTTCACCAACCATTCCGCTCCATCCGGACCAAGTGCAGGGTAGTGATTAAAATATTCGTAATTATTGAGCCGCCAAAGCTTGTGCCAGCCCGTGTTGAAAACGACAAAATCCCCGGCCTCAATTTTGGGTGTAGCCTTTTCAAGATCCTTCGAGCTGATGACGTGCCACTTTTTCAGGTGGCGAAAATCCACCACGACACCTGTCCCATAGCAATTTTCTAAAGGGATTTTGTCAAGCATAATTCCACCTTCCGAGAGGTGCAACACATGACTTGGGGCGTCCATGTGAGTACCTGCGTGTAATGTTCCGGTATAAACAACGCTCCTCTTGTGGAACCGGCCAAGATATTCCACCCTTTGGAAGACAAGATCTTGCCTAGGCCCAGGGAACGGCCATAACGGCGTATCAGCTCCGAAAGGTTGAGATAAATCATAAATTTTAGTGGTCATTTTCTTCTCCTCCCTGAAATAGAATTAGGATAGATAGTAAAGATTTGGCACCTGATAGAGGACATTTATAAAACTTTGATCCCCAGTAGTTTTCTTGCTTCGTCCGGGGTGGCTGGCTCCTTATTCAGTTCCCGAGCTATCCTCACCGCCCGGGCCACCAATTGAGCATTGCTCTTGGTCAGTTCGCCTTTGCGATAATAAATATTATCCTCCATTCCCACCCTAATACATCCTCCGAGGATCATACTCATGGTTGTAAGAGGAAGTTGTGCAGCGCCCACAGCGGTTACGTTGAATATCACATCCTCGGGAAGAAACTCTATGAGTGAGTTGAGATACTTGGGGGTCGCA
>Ga0315276_10004354_pt1 | contig 12993 bp, 11 predicted proteins | sample YL17G05_0_MG_FD_204542 | JGI IMG/M metagenome (GOLD analysis project Ga0315276, IMG submission 204542) | Sediment microbial communities from Yellowstone Lake, YNP, Wyoming, USA - YL17G05_0 | ecosystem: Environmental > Aquatic > Freshwater > Lake > Sediment | place: USA: Wyoming | collected... | reverse complement strand
GCCCAGCCAGACCGGGTAGCCCATCAGGAAGTATCCGGCGGTGAGAAGCACGAAAGCGATGAGCAGGGCCCGCCGGAAGGTGATCTGGTCGGCGATGGCGCCCGAGAGGATGGGCAGGAAGTAGATCAGGGTCCAGAGGAGGCTGTTGAGCGTCGAGGGCCAGTAGTCCCCGAGCCCGAGCTGGCCGAGGTAGATCACCACGAAGCTGGCCGTCGCGTAGTACGCGGCGCGCTCGAAGAGCTCCGTGAGGTTGGCGAACCAGAATACCCTGGGGAATCTCTCGGGAGCGGCGGTCATGTCCTTTCGACCCTCGGCGTGCCCTACGGCGGCCGGGCCGGCCGCAAGCGTCAGGCGAGGAGCTTCCGTTCCTTCGCGGCCCGTTCCAGCTCTTCCTTGAAGCCGGGATGGGCGATCCCGATGAGCGCCTCGGCGCGCTGCCTCAGGTTCTTTCCGAACAGGTTCACCGCGCCGTACTCCGTGACGACCCAGTGGACGTCCGCGCGGCTCGTCACCACGCCGGCCCCCGTCTTCAGGAAGGGGGTGATGCGCGAGGTCTTGCCTCCCTGGGCAAGGGAGGGGAGGGCGATCACGGGCTTCCCGCCTTTCGAGCGCGCCGCGCCGCGGATGAAGTCCACCTGCCCGCCGAACCCGGAGTAGATCCGGGCCCCCACGGAGTCCGAGCAGACCTGGCCCGTCAGATCGATCTCCACCGCCGAGTTGATGGCCACGAGATTCTCGTTCTGTCCGACGATGAACGGGTCGTTCACGTAGTCGGAGGGGTGGGCCTCGATGAACGGGTTGTTGTTGAGGTACTCGTAGAGCGCTTCGCTCCCCAGGGCGAAGGTGATCACCACCTTGCCCCGGTGGAGCGTCTTCCGGTTCCCCGTGACCACGCCCCGCTCGATGGCTCTCCAGGCGCCGTCGGAGATCATCTCGGTGTGGATCCCCAGGTCCAGCGGTCCCTCCATGGCCTGGTAGACCGCGTCGGGGATGCCGCCGATGCCCATCTGCATGGTGCAGCCGGGCTCGATCATCTTCACGATGTGGGAGGCGATCGCCTTCTCCACCTCCGTCGCCGGCTTGGACTGCAGGGTCGGGAGCGCCTCGCTGTGCTCCACGATGGCGTGGACGCGGCCGACGTGGAGGAAGGAGTCGCCCAGAATCCGGGGCATCTTGTCGTTGACCTGGACGATGACGGTCTTCGCCATCTGGCAGGCCGCCTTCGAGGCGAGGACCTCGACGCCCAGGCTCATGAACCCGTGGTTGTCGGGCGGCGAGACCTGCACCATCGTGACGTCCAGCGGGACGATTTTCTCCAGGAAGAGGCGCGGGATGAGGTACAGGAAGACCGGCGTGTAATCGGCCCGCCCGTCGTTGACGGCCTCCCGGTCGGCGGGGCCCACGAAGAGCGAATTGTGCCGGAAGTGCCCGGCCATCTCCGGGGTCGAGAGCGGGTCCTGGCCTATCAGCAGCACGTGGCTGAGCCGGACGTCGCGCAGCTCGTCCCTCCGGCGCGCCAGCGCGCGGACCAGACCCTGCGGAATCGCTGCGTTTCCGCCGTAGTAGACGCTGTCGCCGCTCCGGATCAGTTTCACGGCCTCGTCGGCGGAGCGCAGCTTGGACTTGTAGTCGTCCAGCCAGTTCATGGTTACCGCCCTCCCTTCAGGAGCTGCGGCAGCGGCTTCGCGGTCAGATTCAGCGCGGCGCCGACCCTCTCGTTGACCATCTCGCCCCGGTAGAGGTACACGCCGGCGGCCAGGCCGGGATCCTCGCGGAGCGCCCCCTCCAGGCCCTTGCCTGCGATCTCCTCAAAATACGAGAGCGATGCGCTGGCCAGGGCGCGGGAAGCGGTCCTCGGGATGCTGGCGGTCATGTTGCCCACGCAGTAGTGGACGACGCCGTGGAGAATGAACGCGGGGTCGTCGAGGGTGGTGGGCCGGCTCGTCTCCACGCACCCCCCCTGGTCGATGGAGACGTCGATGATCACGCTGCCGGGCTTCATCGCCTTGACCATCGCCTCGGTGACGAGGAAGGGGGCCCGCGCCCCGGGGATGAGGACGGCGCCGATCAGCGCGTCCGCGATGGCGGTGTACTGGTGCAGGCGCTCCCCCTCGGCCATGACCGTGACCGCCCTGCCGACGAACTCGCGGTGGAAGCCCTGGAGCTTGCCCAGGTCGGCGTCGAGAACGATGACGTGGGCGCCGCTGGCCAGGGCCTGCCGGGCCGCGGCCCGCCCCACCGTCCCCGCTCCGAGGATCAGCACCGTCGGCGGCGGCACGCCGGCGACGCTCCCCAGAAGGATGCCCCTTCCGCCCGACTCCTTCTGCAGGAGATGCGCCGCGATGTGAACGGCCATCTGGCCGGCCATCTCGCTGGTGGGCAGCAGGACGGGGAGGTCGCCCCTCGCGTCACAAATGACCTCGTAGCCGATCAGGGTGGCATGCAGCTGCATCAGCCTCTCGACGTGCTCCCGCGGCATGACGGCCAGATGGTGGAAGGCGCAGACGACCGCATCGGGCTTCAGGAGCTGCAGCTCGTCCTTCGAGATCGCCCCGACGCGGCAGACCAGATCGCTGCGCCGGTAGATCTCCTCGGGGTTGTAGACGATCTGGCCGCCGGCCTCCTGGTAGTTGCGGTCGGTGAAGTGGGCCGCCTCTCCGGCCCGGCTCTCCACAAGGACGGTATGCTTCTGCTGGAAAAGCCGCCTCGTGGCGAAGGGATTGAGACCCACCCGGAATTCGTGGCGATGGGTCTCCCTGGGGACGCCGATGATCATGTTCAGGTCTCCTGGTTTTTCGGTTTCCGTGTCTCCGGACGGGCACCGATAATGATGGGAAATTCAGAACACCTCATCCAATAAAACGTACCGCCGGTGCACTGCCTCGATGGCGTCCCGGATCGCCTTCTCGTCCTTGCCGGCTTCCGCGAGGGCCGCGAGCTCGCCCACGGCCCGGCCGAGGTCGCTCCGGCGCGCCTCGAACGCCTCCTTCTTCGACTCCATGCGCGCGGGCAGTGCGGCGGCGCCGAGGGGGGCCATCTTCTCCTTCAGTTCCCTCACCGTGGCCTGGATCGTCGGCAGCGCGAAGGCGGGAAGCTCGTAGTGGTAGAGGCGGTAGAGGACCCGGTGAAAGGCGTCCACCTCCGCGAGCGCGGGCCGGATGGTGCGCGCCAGGGCCTCGAACTGGGAGTGAAGCCTCTCTCCGGCGTCCATCGCCTTCTGGACGTCCCGGCTGCCCACGGCAGCCCGGTAGTCGGCGACGATTCCGCCGAGCTTCCGGACCCCGGCGTCCCAGTCCGCCTTCTTGTCGCGGAGGATTCCCGGGAGGACGGCCTTTTCGATCTTTGCCGCGCCCGCCTCGATCTCGGGCAGGAGGGAGGACATCATCCCAAGGTCCTTCTTCGGCCAGGCCTCGTGCCACAGCTTGAAGATGGGCTCATGAAACTCGGCCAGCTCGGGCACATAGGCCTGGATCTCTCCGGGGGAGGGTCCCTCATCGGGGCGGGCGGGCTCCGGCTGGGTGGACGCCGGCTGAGTGGACGCCGGCAGGGCGGAGGCGACGGGGGCGGCGGGAATCGCCGCGACAAGGACGAGCACAAGCGCTGCAAGGGTTTTCATCGGCATTCTCCAATCACCATTACGGGTCGGGCATCAGCCGCGCCAGGATCCCCGGGTCCACATTCCCGCCGCTGACGACCGCGACCACCCGGCGGCCGCGGAACGTCTCCCCATGAAAGAGGGCGCCGGCGACGGAGACGGCGCCGGAAGGCTCGGCCACCACTTTGGCCCGGGTGAGGAGAAGCCCCATGGCCGCGAGGATTTCCTCTTCCGCCACGCGGATGATCCCGCGGGTGAATTCGTGCACCACCGGGAATGGGACGCGGCCCGGCTCCAGGCTGCGCAGCCCGTCGGCGACGGTGGGAGCGGCCGGGATGCTGCGGATGCCGCCTGCCTCGATGGACCGGGCCCAGTCGTCGGCGACGGCGGGCTCGACCCCGTAGACCTCCATCTCCGGGCGGAAGGCGCGCGCGGCCGCGCAGATTCCTGCCAGCAGCCCCCCCCCGCCCGCCGGGACGAGCACCACTTCCGCCCGGGGCTCCTGCTCGAGGATCTCCATCAGCACCGTCCCCTGGCCCAGAAGGATCCGCGGGTCCTCGTAGGGGGGCACCATGGCCAGGTTCCGCTCCGCGGCCACGCGCCCGGCGAAGGCCATTCTCTCCTGGGGCGTCAGTCCGTGCCGGAGGATCTCGGCGCCGTAGCCGCGGGTGGCGGCCAGCTTGACGCCGCTGGCGTCCGTGGGCATCACGACGACGGCGCGGGTCGAGAAGAGACGGGCCGCGAGCGCCACGGCCTGGGCGTGATTGCCTGAGGAGTAGGTGATGACGCCCCGGGCCCGGTCCGCCTCCTCCAGCGTCGAGAGCATATGGTAAGCGCCGCGGAACTTGAACGCCCCCCCCCTCTGGAGGTTCTCGCACTTGAGGGCCAGGTCGCACCCCGCAAGCCGGGAGAGGGTCCCGCAGCGCAGGGTCGGCGTCTTGTGCGCCTTTCCCTCCAGGATGCGCCGCGCCTTCTCGAACGCTTCCCGATCGTAAATGTGCCAGTCCATCCAGTAAGCCGCTCCTGCCGCGGGACCCCTGCCGCGGGCCATTTTAGCGCAGTAGCGGTCTTTCCGCCCGGGGCTGGACACTTCCGGACCGGGAAGGTTAGGATGCGCCATGTTCAAGAGACCGCCCGGCGGCGCCGGCGATCCCCGCGAATCGGCCCGGCGGCTGGCCTGGCCCCTCTTTCTCACCCTGGCCTCTTTCTACCTTCTCGGCACGGGCGGCACCATCAACACCCCCGACGGCGTGCTGATGTTCCGCGTCACCCGGAGTCTCGTGGAGGACCGCACCTGGGCGATCACCGGGCTGGCCGAGGCCCCCGGGTGGGGCGGGCTGACCGTCCCGGATCCCGCCTCGGGTGGGAGCCGTTTCTACGCCAAGTATGGTCCGGGGCTTCCCCTCTGCGCGGTGCCCGCCTATCTGGCAGGGAGGGCGCTGGCGCCGTTGGCCCGGTCGGGCGAGAAGGGCCTCTTCGATGTCCCGGCCGGGAAGCGGAACTCCTGGTACGACGTCTCCCGCTCCAATTTCGATGAAGCGTTTCACGCCTTCGCCGTCTCCTGGACGAACAGCGCCGTGGTGGCGGCGACGGTGGCCGGAGTCTTCCTCATCGGCCTGGAGCTGGGCTTCGGTCTCCTGCCGTCGCTTCTGGCCGGCCTCATCGGCGGCATCGCCACTCCTCTCTGGCCCTACTCCAAGACCTTCTTCGCCGAGCCGCTGGGGGGGCTGGGCCTGACCTGGTTCTTCTACTTCATCCTCCGGGGAAGGGGTGCCGGTTCGCTGCGGTGGCGCTGGATGGCGGCGGGCCTCTGCCTGGGCGTCTGCGTCCTGGCGAAGCCGGCGCATCTCGTCCTGCTTCTCCCCGCCGCGCTGCTGGTGGCGGGGTATGCGCGGCGGCTTCCGGGACGGGAAGCGGCCGGCCGCGTGACGGCCTTCGCCGGGGGGATCCTTCCGGGCATCGCCCTGATCGCGCTGCGCAATCATCTCTGCTTCGGCGCCTGGTGGGAAACCGGCTACGGTGACGAGATCCGGCAGTGGACCACGCCTCTCTGGGAGGGGATCGCGGGGCTTCTGGTCAGTCCCGGCCGGGGGCTTCTCCTCTATTTCCCTGTCTGGATCCTGGTCGCCGCCGCCTCCAGGCGCTTCTACCGCTCTCACCGGCTGGAATCGCTCTTCATCGCGGGATGTCCCGCTGTTCTCCTGGTGCTTCACGCCCGCTGGCACAGTTGGGAGGGAGGGTGGTGCTGGGGCCCGCGGTTTCTGCTCCCGGCAATCCCCGTTCTTCTGATCCCGCTGGCTTCGATGTTCCAGGACCCGCCCCGGTCGCGGGCGGCGCGGCTCGCCGTCGCGGGAGTGGTGGTTCTGGGCTGCCTCGTGGCTCTCAGCGGGATCTGGGTGGACTTCAGCGATTTCCATGAGTGGCTGCATGGTACCTTCGAGGCCCACCGGTCACTCTACCGCTGGAGCTGGGTCTACTCTCCCCTGGTGCGGTACTGGACCTTCCCGGTGAAGGACTACTTCCTTCTCCCGAGGGCGATCCGGGAGCCGGGACTCATCCTCGCTCTTTACGGCGTCTGGACCGCCGTTCTCCTGGGCCAGGGCCTCCGGCTGATCCGTCGGATGGATGGATCCTGAAGCGCGCGGGGCCGCCTCAGTCCAGCCGCTTCCGGAAGCGCAGGGAGGCCAGAGCGAGGGCCGCCAGGCCGAAGGCCAGGAGGGTGAGCATCTCCGGCCAGAGCACGGAGAACCCCGATCCTTTCAGGAAGACGCCGCGGATGACGTTGTTGTAGTAGCGCAGGGGAATGGCGTAGGTGACGGCCTGAATCGGCCGGGGCATGTTCTCGATGGGGAAGATGAGGCCCGAAAGGTAGATCATCGGGACCATGACCAGGAAGATGGAGGACATCATGGCCTGCTGCTGGTTTGCGACGAGGGTGGAGACCAGCAGCCCCAGACCCAGCGTGGTCATGAGAAAGGGGAGGGTCATCAGGAGGAGAACGCCCAGGTGCCCGCGCAGCGGCACGCCGAAGAGGAGGACCACCAGGGAGGTTACGGCGAGGAGGTTCACCACGCCGATGACCCCGAAGGGGAAGAGCTTTCCCACGATGAGCTGCCACGGCCGGATGGGGGTGACGATGATCTGCTCCAGCGTCCCGATCTCCTTCTCCCGGACCACGGCCATGGAGGGGAGGATCAGGGTGGTGAGCATCAGGGTCATGGCGAGGATGGCGGGGACGAAGAACCAGCGGCTCTTCAGGTCCGGGTTGTACCAGACCCGGGGGACCATCTCGATCCGCCCGGGGGAGGAATAGCCGGAGCGGCCCCGGGACGCAGCCTCCCGCCCCAGCCTCTCCATCTCCTCCCGGATCCTTCCGGCGCTCGCGTCGCTGATGATCCGGGTGGCGTAGCCGAGCCCCAGGATGGCCGAATTCGAGTCTGTGCCGTCGGCGATGACCTGGACCTTCGGCGCCCGATGGGCCCCCACCGCGTCGCCGTATCCCGCGGAGATGACCAGCGCCACCTGGGCGCGACCCTCCACCAGGTAGGGGTCGACGCTCCGGACGGTGTCCTCCGATCCGGCCAGGCGGAAGTATCCGGAGCCGGTGAACCGTTCCACCAGCTCGCGGCTGGCGGCGGTCCGGTCCTGGTCCACCAGGACCATGGGGATGTCGGTGACGTCCATGTTGGCGGCATATCCGAGCGCCAGGAGCTGGACGATGGGGCCGACCAGGAGCACCGGGATCATCTGGCGGTCGCGCCTGAGATGGAGGAACTCCTTCCAGATCACCCGCAGCAGGCCGTTCATGCCCGGATCTCGTACCGGGAGAGGCGCGCGTAGGCGATCCCCAGGACCACGGCGGCGTAGATCCCCAGGAAGAGCATTTGATCCCAGTAGGGCGAAAGGCCGGCTCCCTTCAGGATGACCCCCCGGAGCACCACCAGGTAGTAACGGGTGGGGAAGATGTAGGTCACGGCCTGCAGGACCTCCGGCATGGCGCGGATGGGGAAGATGAAGCCCGAAAGGAAGATGGCGGGGAGCATTGAGAGAAGGGCCCCCGCCTGGAATGCCATGGCCTGGGAGCGGGAGAAGCTGGAGACGAGGAGGCCGAACCCCAGGGCGCCCACGAGGTAGAGGAGGGTGACCAGGAAGAGATCGAGATAGGATCCCCGCACCGCCACCGAGAAGAGGAAGCGGGCCGCCACCACGATGATGGCGCTGGCCAGGAGGGAGATTCCCAGGTAGGGGAGCGCCTTGCCGGCGATCATCTGGCCGGGCCCCAGGGACGTCACCCGCAGCTGCTCCAGGGTGCCCCGCTCCTTCTCCCGGACCACCGAGAGGGCGGTGGAGACGACGGCCGTGAGCATCATGATGAAGCCCATCAGACCCGGGACCAGGAAGTTGGTGGAGCGCAGCTCGGGGTTGTACCAGACCCGCGGCTCGTACCGGACGGCGCCCTCCAGGGAGTGCCCCGCCCGCGCCAGCTCCCGGCTCACGATCCCGATGTTGGCCTCGGCCACCAGCGCCGAGGCGTATCCCAGGATGGTGTTGGCGGTGTTGGCGTCGGTGCCGTCCAGGAGAATCTGGATCCGCGCTGTCCTGCCGGCGGCGAGGTCCCGGCCGAATTCCTCGGGGACCACCAGGATCGCCTTGGCCAGGCGCCGCTCGGTGATCCGCTCCATGTCGGTCCCGGCCGGGAGGTCCCTCACCCGGTCGAAGTAGGTGGAATTCACGAAGGAGGCCACCAGGTCTCGGCTGGCGGTCGAGTTGTCCCGGTCCTGCACCGCCATGGGGACGTGGCGGACGTCGAAGTTCAGGGCGTAGCCGTAAAGGAGAAGCATGAAGGCCGGGACCCCCAGGAGCATGGCGAGGGTCAGGGGATCCCGGGCGACCTGCCGCATCTCCTTCACCGCCACGGCCCAGGTCTTCCTCATGGCGCCCCCGGCGCTCCCGGCGCTCCCGGCGCCGGGTCCGAGGCCTCGATGGTATGGATGAAGACATCCTCCAGAGACGGGACAATCCGCTCCACGGTCGCGGGGGTGTTGCCGCCGCGCTCCAGGAGATCCAGCGCGCGGCGCCGGCCCTCGGGGGCGTCCTTCACCACCAGGTGGATCCGGGTCCCGAAGACGGAGGCCTCCAGGACCCAGTCCTCCTGCTCCAGGAGATCGAGCGCCGCCATGTACCGGGGGCAGGCGACCTCCAGGATGGCACGCTCCGTGAAGATCTCCTTGAGCTCCTGGACGCTCCCGAGGGCCACCAGCCGTCCCGCATGCATCAGGGCGATCCGGCTGCAGTGCTCCGCCTCGTCCAGGTAGTGGGTGGTGACGATGACGGTGACGCCCCCGCCGGAGAGCCGGTCGATGAGGCCCCAGAACTGGCGCCGGGAGATGGGATCCACGCCGCCGGTGGGCTCGTCCAGAAAGAGGAGGCGGGGCTGGTGGAGGACGGCGCAGGCCAGCGCCAGCCGCTGCTTCCAGCCGCCGGGAAGGGCGCCGGTCAGGAAGTCCTCCTTGCCCGGAAGTCCGGCCATCTCCAGGGCCCATTTCTCCCGCTCGGCCAGGGGGGTCCCGCTCAGGCCGTAGACCCCTCCGAAGAAGCGCAGGTTCTGCGAGACGGTCAGGTCCTCGTAGAGGCTGAACCGCTGGCTCATGTAGCCGATGCCGCGCTTCACCGCCTCGGGGTCCCTGGCCACGTCCACTCCGTGGACCCGTGCGCTGCCCGATGTGGGCCGCAGCAGGCCGCAGAGCATCCGGATGACGGTGGACTTTCCGGCACCGTTGCTTCCGAGCAGGCCGAAGACTTCCCCTTCCTCCACCGACAGCGTCAGATCGTCCACGGCCCTGAAGGGGCCGAAGTGCTTCGAGAGGCGGTGGGTCTCCACAGGGGGGGGCACGGGATTACCTGCCGACGGCACGGTGGAGCGCGGCCAGGGCGAGGCGCTGGCGCGCCAGCGCCTCGGTCCGGTCCAGTCCGACGCGCAGCAACGCCACTTCCGAATCCAGGAGATCGGAGGAGGGGATGAGGCCGGCGCGGTAGCGGTCGGAGGCGACCCTCCGGTTCTCCCGTGCCGAATCGAGGCTCTTCTCCGCCACGTCCACCGCCAGGGTCGCCGTCTGAAGGTCGAGGTGCCTCTGGGTCACCTCGAACTCGATTCTCCGGTCCAGCTCCTCCAGTTGCAGCCGGACGCCTTCGGCCTGGGCGGATCGACGGGCCACCTCCGCGGCCGTCCGTCCCCCGTCGAAGACCCGGAACGAGAGGCCCACCGAGGCGTCCCAGGTCTCCTGCCACTCCTCGGAGAATGGGAAGATCCGGCGGTTCGGATTGGCATAGTCGTAGCCTGCGGAGAGGCGCGCCTGCGGGAGCCGGTCGGCCTTGGCGACCCGGGCGCGCGCCTCGGCGGCCTCGATGCGGGCCTGGATGGCCGCCCGCTCGGGGCGGCTGGTGCGCGCCTCACGGACGAGGGCGGCCAGGTCCTCCATCTCCGGATCCAGCCTCTCCAGCGGCGTGGAGGGTTCCACCCGGGTCCCGGCGGCGAGCCCGAGGATTCGGACCAGGTCGGCCCTGAGCACCTCGGCGGCGTTGGCCGCGCGCAGGAGGGCCAGCTCCGCCCGGTCGCGCTCCACCTGCACCGCCAGAATCTCGTTCTTCGCGGCCATCCCGAATCTCTCGCGTTGCCTGGCGTCGGAGAGGTGGGCGTCGTAGGAGCCCAGCGCCTCCCGGAGCACTTTCTCGCTCTCCAGCGCCGTGAGCAGGTTCCAGTAGTCGGAGGAGGTCTCCAGGACCAGGTCCTGGCCTCCGGCGTCCAGGTCCTTCCCCGCCGCCTCCCGCTCCCTGCCGGCCGCCGTGATGAGATTGGAAACGCGCCCTCCCGTGTAGAGGGGGAGGGCAAGCCCGAGGCGCGCCGCATAGTTGTCGGGGATGTTCGGGTAGATGGTGCGGCTGCCGACGGGGGGAGGAAGGGGGAGGGAAAACTCGGGAATGTCGGAATAGCGCGTGTATCCCGCCGTAACGTCCAGCAAGGGCAGACGCTCCGCCCGGGCCCCCCGCAGCCCCGCCTCGGCGCCGTCCCGCAGAGTGCGGAGCACTCCGAGCCGCGGCGAGGCGGATAGGGACAGCAGGATCGCCTCCTCGAGGCTCAGGGACAGCACCCCCTCGTCACGGCAGTCTCCGCAAGGGGAGACGGCCGCGAGGGGATCTCCGCCCGCGCCCTCGGGAACGGCGGCGAGCGGCAGGGAGAAGCCGACAGAAAGCAGGACCGAGACGAGAGCTCGCGGCAGGCGGTTCATGAAACGACCTCGTGCGGCCCGACGCGGCCGCCCTGGGCGTCCCGTATCCGGGCGATGAAGATGTCTTCCAGGGAGGGGAAGGTCGGCCGGGAGGTCTCCACCCGGAGTCCCGCTTCGCGAAGGACCGTGGCGATCCTCTCCGCCGCTTCGACAGACCGGGCCGGGGGGACACCGGCGAGGGTGACGTGGAGCCTCTCACCGAAGGTCTGCATGTCGGTCACCTCCTCCCGGGCGGCGAGGATCTCGGCCGCCCTGCGCCGGGGACTCGCCAGCACCTCCAGGGTGGTCCCCCGGGAGAGGCCGCGAAGGGCGTCGGGGGTGTCCAGGGCGAGCAGGCGCCCGTGATCCAGGAGGGCCACCCGCTGGCAGCGCTCCGCCTCGTCCAGGTAGGGGGTGGTCAGGAGGATCGTCAGCCCCCGGCGTTGCAGCCGGACCAGGATCTTCCAGAAGTCCCGGCGGGAGACGGGATCCACGCCGGTGGTGGGCTCGTCCAGGACCAGGAGGTCCGGGGTGTGGATGAGGGTGCAGGCCAGGGCGAGCTTCTGCTTCATGCCGCCGGAGAGCCTCTCCCCCAGCCGGCTCCGGAACGGGGCGAGGCGAAGCATCTCCAGGAGCTCGTCCCGGCGCGGCCTCCAGCCGCGGACCCCATGGACTTCCGCGAAGAAGGCGATGTTCTCGTCCACGGAGAGATCGCCGTAAAGGGAGAACCGCTGGGAGAGATATCCCACCTTCTCCGAAAGCTCCCGGCGCTTCCGGAAGGGGTCCAGGCCGCAGGTCGCCACCCGGCCCCCATGGGCCGGCAGAATCCCCAGCACCATCCGCAGCGTGGTGGTCTTCCCGGCGCCGTCGGGACCGATGAGACCGAACATCTCTCCCCGGATCACCTGGAAGCCGAGGGAGTCCACCGCCGTCACCGCGCCGTAGCGGTGAATCAACCCTTCCAGGCTCACCATCACTTCGCCGGAGGTCATTGCTTCTCACCCCATGCCCCGAGCCGGGCCTCGGCGGGCATCCCCGGCTTGAAGAGGCCGTCGGGGTTCTCGAGACTTATCTTCACCTTGAAGACAAGCTTCACCCGCTCGTCACGGGTCTGGACGTTCCTGGGAGTGAACTCGGCCTCGGGGGAGACGAAGGAGATCCTTCCCTTCCTCTTCTGGCCGTCGTCCGTGATCACTTCCGCCTCCTGGCCAATCCGGATCCGGGCCAGGTCCGGCTCTCCCACGTAGACGGTGAGCCAGGCGTCGGTGAGGTCGGTCACGACCGCCAGGGCGGCCCCCGCAGAAAGCAGCTCTCCTTGTTCCGCCAGTTTCCCGGTCATGACACCGGGGACGGGGCTGGTGATCACGCAGTCTTTCATCTGCTGTTCCATCTGGGCAATCCGGGCGTCCGCGCCGGAGAGCCGGGCGCGGGCGGCGTCGATTTCCTCCGGCCGTGACCCGGCCCGCAGTCTCCGGAGCCGCTCCTGTGCCGCGCGGAACGCCGATTCGGCCATGTCCCTCCGGGTGACGGCGTCGTCCCGGGCCTTGGCGGTCCCCGATCCCTCGTCCAGAAGCCCCTGCATCCGCTCCGTGTCCCGCTGCGCCCCGGCCAGGTCCGCCCCGGCCCGGGCTGCATGGGCCTCGGACTCGGCGATCTCTTCGGCACGGCTGCCGGCCAGGCGGAGCCGCAGCTCGGCGGAGGCCTGCCCCCGGTCGGCCCGGGCCGCGTCCAGTGCCAGCCGGATGTCCACCGTGTCGATCCGGGCCAGCTCCCGGCCGGCACTTACGAGATCGCCCTCCTTGAGCGTGAAGCTTTCGAGCCTTCCCGCCACTTTCGTCGAGACCCGGACATCGGTGGCTTCCACGTGTCCGGAGGTGATGATGCGTGAAGGGTCCCGCCGGTTTCCGCACCCAAAGAGAAGAATCCCAAAAGCGGCGACAGCCGTGAACGATCCCGGTCTCCTCATGTCACGTCCTCTCGTCGGGGGCCGCCGGCGGTGCTTCCGCGGCGAGCGCCCGGGTCATCAGATCCTGCACATGGCGGACGTAGGCTTCCGGCTCGGGGTTCCTGGCGCGAACGTGGGCCTCGGAGATCAGCCGGTCGCGGAGCGGAGCGGTGATGAAGAAGAAGACG
>Ga0315276_10004353_pt1 | contig 12995 bp, 8 predicted proteins | sample YL17G05_0_MG_FD_204542 | JGI IMG/M metagenome (GOLD analysis project Ga0315276, IMG submission 204542) | Sediment microbial communities from Yellowstone Lake, YNP, Wyoming, USA - YL17G05_0 | ecosystem: Environmental > Aquatic > Freshwater > Lake > Sediment | place: USA: Wyoming | collected... | reverse complement strand
GCTTTTAAGTACCAGCTTAGATATTACTTCGGAATTTTTGTTGAAAATTCTACAGTGTTATTACCCTTAAAAAGTGTTTTTCGTAAAAAATGTTTCACGTGAAACAATGAGTATGGGGGATAGGGGGTAGCGTTTGGCGTATTGGAAAGAGCATCCGGCTTGGTCTTTCGACTCCCTGGATAGCACTTTCTGCTCCGCTTCCGCCGTCGCCAAAAGGGTTATGGCGGACAAGAAGGCTATGCAGGGCAGGCAGAGCGGGTACGCTCAAGGCTGGTAAGGTGGTTGCTACTCCAGCTTGTCTGTTGGACTTAGCACAGGGGCCTGGCAGCAGACGGCGGAATGTTTCACGTGGAACAAGAGTATAGTGAGTAGGGGATAGGGTTTAGGGTACATAAAAATGCTAATAACTAATAATGTGATAAGAAAAAGTGTTAGTTGGAAATATACCAAACAAATGAAGTGGGTAAAGGTGTTTTTTGCTTAACTCTGTGTAGCATAAAGAGTTAAGTCGAAAAAGCGAGAATGCGGAAAGATGTTAAAACTATAGTGAAACTTGTGAAAAACATGTCGAAACGTTTGAAAATTTACGAAAAGTCATGAGAAAAGTATAGAAACGTATGGAAATTTAGAAAAAGTTCAGATGTCAAAGAGATGGGTCCCCGACAGAAGACCAAGTGAGCAACAGTCGAGGATTTGCGACGCCGCCACGAGGAAATTTTGGCGTTGTAAAATTAGCCACAGATTTCACGGATTTACACCCGACTTAGCCTTCGGCTACGCCGGGGCAGGCAGATTTTTTTGATGCGGATTACGCAGAGAGTTTAGCCACAGAGAGGTCGCGAAGAGTTTTTATCCGTAGAACTACGGGAAAAGAGGGGAATTCAAAGAATTTTGTTGACTTTTCCTGCTGGTAGGTATAGTTTGTACCCTTGATGGAGAAGGGTGAGGCTTCTTTATCGTTCGATTGCGGAGCTTTCCCGACTCAAGAATGCGGTTTTACTGCGGAAGAAAGAGTTTGCTTTTTGAGAGGAGATGTCATGTCTAAGAAATTTTTATTTCTCATTTCTTTTGTGTTAATGCTGAGCCAAGCATACACCAGTTACGGCCAAGACCCGAATCTTATCGGCTGGTGGAAGTTTGATGATGGCGGCGGCACTGTCGCCAGCGACTCAAGCGGCAACGGCTACGACGGCACCCTCGTTGGCGGCCCGACGTGGGTGGCTGAGGGCAGCGGGTATGACGGAGGCGGTTATCTTGATTTTGACGGGACGGACGATTACGTTGACGTCAACTACTCGACAGATGCCAAATTTCTACTTCCGCGATACACAGTATCGTTGTGGTTTCGCCGGGATGCGGGCGATAATGAGCAAAACATCTTTTCGCTCTTTAGACCCGACTCTGAGGGAAACTGGGACAACGCGTGGCACGGTATGGCGATTGCGGTTAACCACAACGACCCCGGCGAGGTGCGCTATCTTCATCGGTTTCCTTTTGGGCCGAACGACGTTAACGAGAACGTTTACAGCACACCCTACACATATGACACCGGCCAGTGGCATCACGCAGCGGCGGTAAGGGATTCAAATACCATCAGATTACTGTACATTGACGGGAAAGAGGCGGGCTCGAATACAAAGGACCTTGGTAATTTCAATTCGCCTTTAAGGGTGTTCGTGGGTGCGCTTAGACCCGGTTATTTGCGAGATTTCAATGGCGCAATAGACGATGTCCGAATTTATAACCGCCCGCTGACTCAGGCCGAGATATTGCGTATAATAACAACTTCTCCAATGGCCTGTATGCCGAACCCGCCCGACGGCACCACAGGCGTGGATATTACACCTACTCTTAGCTGGCTACCGGGGTTATATGCCGCCAATACGAACGGGCACAGGGTATACTTCGGCACCGACGAGCAGAAGGTAATAGACAGAAGCGGCTGCGAGGTTAACGGCGTCAGCACTACAGACCCGTGTTATCTTATTCCTACCCCACCTGCACCGCTTGAGTGGAGCAAGACTTACTACTGGGCTGTCGACGAGGTCAATGAGGCCGGTCCTGCCCCCAACATTTGGCGGGGACCTGTCTGGAGCTTCACCGTATACCGCGGTCCATATCTTTACCGCGCCGCCTACTGGGACGGCCGGTATCCGACAGCATGGGCTAACGGCGAGCTGCGAAGCGCTTTTGCCTCGGTCGGTTACAGTATTCTCGACGCAGACCAGCTTAAGACGTGGATGGATGCCCGCATCGCTGACGGTGTGCCGAGCGTGGTCGTGTTCTGCCAGGACATCCCACCGGACACCGTGGCAGAGTCAATGTCGTCCACCTGCACGCTTCGCCGATATCTTGATGCAGGCGGCAAGATTGTGTGGTACGCGGGCGTTCCCATGTACCACCAAGGGCACTCAGACGGCAGCCGGACAATGTGGGGGAATAACGGGTCGATTAATATATTGGGGTTCGATGCCGCCAGCGGGCCGTTGGACAGCTACAACGTAGTGACTCTCACGGATGAGGGGATAAGCTGGGGGCTGACCAAGACGTGGCAATCTGTCCGGCCGACAGCCACCAGCGGCCTTCGCGTTTTGGCTGAAGACGGCATTTATGCCGCGGCGTGGGTGAAGCATTATGTGCCGGATGACATTTACCGGGGATTTGTCAGGCTATTTGACCGATTCGGCCAGTCTAATTTCAATAATATTCGACGCGCGGCAGAATATCCTGCCGAGCTTTTAGTAAAAGAAACGTCTTCTACAGAGTCCAATTCGGTCGAGACCATAGTTGGTCAAAAAGCCGTCTTGGAAAACGTAACGGTTACCGGAGACCTCAACAGCTTAAACAGCACGTTTGACTTTAACAGCATTGAAATTGTTAAGGTTGCCACAGGCTCGTGGGCGAACAAGGGATTCTCTAAGGCACAAGGCCAAATCACATTCGAAGGTAATACCTACGCAGGAGAGTGGAGGGGGGTTGTGCTGCCGGACACCAACGCAAACAATATAAATCTGAAGGGTTCCATAACCGGCGAAATCATCGCAACGGTCGAAGGTTCACTAACCAAATCTGTGCCTGACAGCAATGTTTATGACCAATATCAAGCCACGTGGGAAATCGGTCGGCTCGGCGGAGCTATCACATCCTTAATCATCAATGTTACCGCCACACTAACCGACCAGAATAGCGCAGAATACCCCGCAACGGGACTTCACATCCTGCAAACCTCTATGGAAGGCAACCTCACCGGCGACTATAACAGCCCGGTAAGCACCGTTATAAACCATGTCAGAATCGCCGACGGCAATAACCCACACGACGGCAACGGCTTTTCGGTAATCTCGTATGTTTCGCCGTCCGGCTCAGGGCAGGGTTATACCTGCGACCAGCTTCTCTCTTCCGGTGTTATTTCAATGAAAGGCCTCTTTACTGACCCGCTTTATGGTGTCCTTTCCGCCTCTCTTTATGAAATGACCACCCCAAGAACTATTTATCTTACGCTGCAAAGAGTAGACCTCGGCCTGCCGCCAGCGCCAGATTTGAAGGTTAAAATATGGGGACCTAAATGGGTAAGCCCTGGGCAGATGGTAAATTACGTCATTGAGTACAGAAACGATGGATTGAAGGCTGCTGAGAACATATTTGTAGCAGTTGAGTGCAATCCTGAACTTGAAATCATTTCTTTCACAGAGGGAGCTACCTTAGGGAGTTTGCGATGGGATATAGGAAAAGTTGAAGCCAGAGCGAGAAGATTGTTATATTTTACAACGGAGATTCCATGGGGATTATCTTGGGGTTCCAATATTAAAGTAGAATCCTATATATCCTCTTATCCGCCGGGATTATTTTTAAGTTCCAATATTAAGGTAGAATCCTATATATCATCTCAATCGCTTGACTTGCTTCAACTACCCGATTGCGAAGAAATGGAAGAGAGTGAACCAACTGACGAATGGCTGCTACAGACTTACTTTCCTCTTCTTGGAGAGTGTGAGGATACGGCAGGATGCCTTGGAGAAAATTACTCAAAAGAAGAAGAAGCTAGTGATTTACAAAGAACTACAACAAAACAATACCCACATATAGTCTCATATAAGAATAATTGTGATGGGACATGCACCATCAAATATTGGTGCCACAAGTGGACATGTAAGGAAAAGGGGAACTGTTTTTGTGAGTGTGGTAGTTGCTACTGTAGTTCAAATGCAGAGGAGGGATTTCATTCTAAATGCTATTGGACAGGGAAAAGACACTGCGGCGACTGGCATACTGAAAGTTGCACAAGAAGTACGCAAGAGTTAGAATACACATTTGCATGTCCTACCCAAGATTGTCAAATTCCTTCTCCAGACAACAACAGCTGTGACAGCAATGTTGCAACCGCCCACGACCCGAGTATCAAATATGGGCCTGAGGGAAGAGTTTTGCCGGGGCAGAAGTTAGATTACAGGGTCGAATATGAAAATGAAGGAGAGGGAATTGCATTCGGGGTTTATTTCACTGATACGCTGGATGAGGATTTGAACGACGCGACTTTGGAGATTGGGCCAATTATTGACGTCAACACCGGTGCGGAGATTGCGCCGCCGGGCATATATAATCCTGCGACACGGACGATAACGTGGCTTGTCGGCGAGGTTGGGCCGGGGCAGGGCGGATATACAGATGTTAATATTTGTGTCAAAGACGATGCCAATGAAGGTACGGAAATAATCAACTATGCAATGATTTACTTCCCCAGCGTTCCGGAAGAAACGAGAACCAATGGTATAGTTTCAATTGTTTCGCTGAATCAGCCGCCGGTTGCCAACGCCGGACCAGACCAGACTGCGTATGCTTGGATTAATGGTAAAGCGGAAGTTAGTTTGAACGGCTCGGATTCGAATGACCCCGACGGCGATGAGCTGTCTTACAAGTGGATATGGGTGATCAACGGCGATATGTACGAAGCAAACGGCGTCAATCCGACTATTGAACTGCCGGTCGGAGAGCATACTATTGAGTTAGTGGTTAACGATGGCTTGGGAGATTCTGAGCCGGACTATGTCGATGTAGATGTCGTAGCTGCGCTGAAGGTCAACCTGTGCATAACTCCCCGCGTGGTAAACCGCTCAGACCATTTACGAAATGTAACGGCTGTAATGGATCTGCCGAGGGGCATTAAAAAAACTGATGTGAAGAATGAGTCGTTCGTGCTATACCCAGCCGGCAGTGAAGAAGGCATCGAAGCTGATTGGCAACGTATCTACACCACGTGGTACCGCAGAGTAGAGGCTGTTGCTTTATTCAGCAAGAGCGAGCTGATGAGCGCTGTGCCAAATAACGGGATAGCGGGGCTGCAGGTTGTCGGTCAGCTTAAGAGCGGGCAGTACTTCTATGGCAGCGATACTATCAGGATAATCGACAGGCGCTGGTGGCCTTGGTGGAGATGGTAAAAGGTCTATTCAGTTGTACTGGTTAAACGTAAGGGCTGTGAGCGTAACGCTTGCAGCCCTTTTTCATAATTGCACTTATTGATTCTAAAGGCGCACAAAAGTCTTGCGGAAATTGGGGAAATCGGTAAAGATGAGGGGTATAAAGATGATTAATCCATTAATTTGAAAGGGAAATAAAATGGAGCTAAAGCTTGATGTTAAGACACTTGTGATAGGGATTGTGATCGGAGTCATAGTTACCGCAGTAATAGGAGCCGGCAGCGCGGACAAAGCTGATTTCGGTATTGCCATACCTTCGGCTACAGGTGAAGGTTCAGCACTTGTAAGAACGGCAGACGACGGTCTCTACGTTGTTAACATAAAAAGCGGTATGGCGGTAAGAGTTTTGCAAGCCTCCGTAAGAGCCGAACCCACGGACCGCAGGGAAGCCAGGAGTAAGCTTTTCTCCTTAAGCACCCCAAGCAGGGTCGAAGAAGCTCCTGCAAAGTAAAAGGACAAATCCGTCGCAGGCGGACAAGAATACTATCCTGTGGGGTTTATGCTGCAAAAAAGGGCGGCGAATAAGAATTTCTGCCACTTGCCGCGGATTTGCGTCAATCGCAAGTTTCAGGATACGGAAACTGCGGTTTTTATAGGGCGATACGAAAGAATAAGTCGTGTTTCTGTTTAACCTGTGCAGAACTTGTGCCGATACAATCATTGAAAATTGTGAAAGCTATGTTGGGTTAAAAAAAGGAGTGCTAAAATGGGGATACAAAACTGGTCAGAGGATATTATTCTTGTGGATTTGCCCCAAGAACCGAGTATGGGCGATGAGCTAAAGACCGTTACCGATATGGCTCGCGACAGAGGCGACTGTGATGTGGTAATCGATTTTTCCGAAGTCGATATTGTAACATCTTCAAGCCTTTCGAAGCTGCTGAAGCTGCGCAAGCTGATGGCTGATTGCGGACACCGGCTTATTTTCTGCAATGTTGCTCCAGCAACCAGAGGTATTTTTACGGTAACAGGTCTTGACGGGATTTTTGAACTTGCCGACGACAAGTTCGTTGCCCTGGCAAGTCTGCAGATAGTCGCTTAGCCGGTGACTAATGAGATTGACAGGTGGTTTACTTCTTTGCATAATATAACGAAGTTTAACCCTTGTTGAGCTGGCTATGAAAACCACTTATGACGGCGGTGTTCGTAATCTGCTCGCAAGGCTTGTGCAAAAGCAGGAAAGTATAAATGGACGAAGAAATTCTGCAGCAAATCGAGCAGATAATAGGTTATAAATTTTCCAACCGAGAACTCCTATCCAAAGCATTCGCACATTCCTCCGCAGTAGATGACCGTCTTTTTAGTAATGAACGGCTTGAGTTTCTCGGCGACTCCGTTTTAGCCGCGGTTATCTGCCGCGCCCTCTTCGAGCAGTTCCCTGATTATATGGAAGGCGACCTGACGAAAATAAAGAGTATGCTTGTTTCCCGCAGGACCTGTGCTCGAGTTACCAAGCGGCTGGGGCTGCAGGAGTTTCTGAAAATCGGCAAAGGCATGACCTCCAACCGGGCTTTGACCAGCTCCCTTGCAGCCGGCTTATTGGAGGCCGTTATCGCAGCAATTTATATTGACGGCGGATTTGACGCCGCAGGGGGTTTCATTTTAAGAACTTTCGCTTCGGAAATCGGCAGGACCGATGCAGGACAATCTCACGGCAATTTCAAATCATTACTGCAGCAATACGCCCAACAGCAGTTTGATGCCACACCTGATTATATACTGCTTGATGAAAAGGGGCCTGACCACGACAAATGTTTTGAGTCGGAGGTGGTTATTGCCGAGCGTCATTTTCCAAGCGCCTGGGGGACAAACAAAAAAGAAGCGGAGCAAAAAGCCGCTTTCAACGCACTCGTCGAGTTAGGTGTCCTTGAAGGCACTTTGTCTGACAGCGACATCTAAAGCCGCCGGAGGCGGATAAATCCCAGCCCCCCTGCTTTCTTGCGAAAGCAAGAAGGGGGGCAATCACGCGGAAATCAGCCATGCGAGGGCGTATAAGGCCGATGCAGTTATGATTATGAAAGCAACAATGGAGCCGAATAAAATCGCCGCCTCTTTGAGAAAGAGGCCCGGTATAATTGTCGGCAGCTTCGTTGCTTTATAGACTATGGCTATCGCCGCCGTTAATGGCAGCAGCCACAGCATTGCCTGCGGATTTGGGTGTATATGCTCCGGCGCTGTAAATGTTGCCATCACGAGAAAATCGATTACCGACATTTTATTCTCCCGCCGGTGCTATTCTGCCGAGATGAGCCAGAGAAACGGCGTTGACGATACACAAAAGGTTAAGTAAACCCGAGACCATCGTATATATCTGACCGATTTCGTTCGGCCAGCCGTAGACGGGATACCCTCCGCCGGCGGTGCGATTGGACAAAAGCAAAACTACGGGCGAATTCATAAGCTGCGCTGCCTTGACATACGGCGGCGAGGATCCCTGCAGGTCAATTACACCAATCGAACCGACATACAACCCAACGCAGAGAGTTAAGCCGATAGTTACGAACATAATTATTGCCCGTTTTTTTTCTTCAAGCGCAAAATATCCTGCGCCAGGTGCCAGCCAACTCAGCAGTCCGACAATCAGTAAAAGCTGTGTGTGGTTTTCCTTCGAAAGCCGTGCCATTACAAATCTCCTTCGGGTTCCGACGGCGTATTGATATCTGCCTGTTCTTTATTGTCCTCGACGAGTTTAAAGTTCATACGCTTTAATATATTTTCGGGATTAAAGTGCACCGGCGCCAGAGACTGAGATTGAGTAAAGTCTTCTTTGTAGTCTTGTAATGCCTTGATTTTATCGTATTGTTCCTGCTCAAGGCGTTTAACCGAAATATTCTTTAAACAATAGTAGGACATATCCGGCTTGAATTCCATAACCAAAGGCAGGGTGTCGATGGTATTACTATCCTGTGGTATAAGCGAATAAAGCTGACCTATGAGCTGTTTCTCCTTTTCAGCCTTATTGGCTAACAACCGTCTCGCGGGATTGCCCGCACTTTGCAGGGCCACCGTTTCCAGTACCATACTTGAGGCCCTCTGCAGGTTTGTAAAATTTTGCAGCTCGAACACATTGGCGTCTTCTCCACTTTGCGTGTCCGGCTGCTCATAGAGCTTATTGAACTTATCGACTGCGCTCTCCCAGCCACCCTTCACCGCCAGGCGGATGAACTCTTCGGCTTTATTTTTGGTGGTATCCATTGCCGAAAGTTTTTTCAAGTCTTCGGCCACCATTTTTCTTATCGAATAAACAGGCTGCTCCCGGTCTTCGTCGAATTTAAGCGAATCTTTGGCAAAGGGTTGATTTACGCTATTCGGTTCGGAGGCCTTTTCAGCTTCTGTCACCCGCACAACTACCATTATTCGTGCGAGTATGTCTTTTGCTGGTCCGATATTTTCATACAACCTCGGCTTCGGTATATCAAATGGCCCTAGTTCACTGTCTGCCAGATCGTCGATTGCAAAGACGGCCCGAGTCAGTGTCAGCGGATTATATCCATAGCCTTTCAGGAACAGCACCCCAAGGTATTTATCCGAGAGAATATCGGACGCGCTAAGCAACCCTGTCTGCCCCGTATATACCTTGATTTTGTATTTTTCGCTTAATTGTTTAGCAGCAGCTGCATAATCGCCGGCCATTTGCTTAAACTGCTCGGAGCTGATTTTTGCAAGCTCCATATCTGTCGCCTGCAGACCGGTCTCGGTAAGAGCCCTGGCCTCCTGGAGAATTTTTTCCGCCTCGGAATCTATTTTGTTCTGCAGCAGGCTTTTTAAAATGACCCCTGCCACCTCACCATAGCTTTTAATTCGCTTAGTCTGCGGCGAATTTGGGTCGTTCGGGTCCGAAGGAACCGATGCAGTGAATTCTTCTCTGTGTTTTTGGTAAAATTCTTCTGCCTCTTCCTGTGTAGGTGGCGTTACTGTTGCTGAAACAGCATCAAGCTTGACAGCGATATATTCAAGCTGAACTCTGTCATCTAACTTATACCCGAAGCCATAAGGGTTTTGGTCGTTTATGTCCCCCGCAAAAAATTTCTTGTATTTGTCGAAATGCTCAGCCAGCTTCTCTTCGCTTGGTTCATTACCGGTTTTGGCAAACACAGCCGAATCAAATCTTACAAACTCGACATCGATTGCTTCCTCTTCCCAGCTTGCATTATGCATTATCTGCGAACTTGTAACATTTTCGCTCGAGCAAATAATCCTGGCATACATCAATGCCGTTGTCAATTCGCTGAACGCTGTTAGTATTTCTTCTTCCGGGATGCTCTGCTGGTTTGTTATTGACCCGATTAGCTGTGAATAGGTTGCGCCATTAAAAAGTTGTGGTATTGTTCTTGCAAGCTGCATACCTGAAATCTCATTTGATGTTTTCACGCCGGCGAGCTGCGCTTCGTTTTTCAGCAGCAGCCAGTATATCTCGCTGGGCATCGAGCGTCTGTAAATATCATTAATTTGTTTCTCACTGATTCTGTAGAGGTTTGCTCCTATCATCTGTTTTATATAGCTGGTTAATGCCGGCGAAGTTGTCCTGTCGGAAAACAGCAATTCAGCCAGCAGGAGTGCTTGCAAATCATTCGCACGAAATATCGGCGTGCTTACGTTTCTTAGAATTTTATCTGCCTGCAGGAGCTTTAGGACTTCCAGTTCCTGCCGGGCCAAAGCTAAGTCGTGGTTTGTTATTTTACTGTTATCTGCGAAGTAGGCTATGGTCCTGGGGCGGTTTGTTCTTCTTCGGCTGAGCTGGGTGAAGTATTGCTCCCCTACAAAACCGATGAATATAAAGATGACCACAACGGCCATAACTTTCGTGTTATTTTTGCGAAGCCATTTGACTAAATTCATAACTATGCTCCGAATTCATCCCAAAATTGCCGGTTCATATTAAGCAGGTTTCCATTGTGCAGTTTATCGCAAAATGGCGTCCTTTTCTGAAACCATAAGAGTATATTCAACCGCCCCGGTTTTGCAAGAAAAATAGCACTTTGTTAAAAACCCGGGATTTACAATATACGCAGCACAATATACGATACACGCAGTACGCACAAGGCAATACGAATAATGATGAAAGCACGAAAAGACACAAAATCGGCTCAAGCGTTTACCGAGGCCAAAGGTCTCCTTCCGGGCGGTGTTAATTCGCCGGTAAGGGCCTTTGGGGGCGTGGATGTCGGGCCGCTTTTCATTGCCGCAGCGAAAGGCTCGAAAATTTACGATATCGACGGCAATGAATACATCGATTACGTCGGCTCGTGGGGGCCGATGATACTTGGACACGCCCATCCGAAGGTAATAGAAGCTATCCATGCCGCTGTTAAAAAAGGGACATCATTCGGGGCTCCGACGCTGGCTGAAACCGCCCTGGCTGAGAGGATAGTTAACGCCTTCGATTCCATCGAAAAGGTCCGCCTGCTCAGCAGCGGCACCGAGGCGGTAATGACTGCGATTCGATTGGCGAGGGGCTACACCAAAAAAGATTTAATAATCAAGATGGCCGGCTGTTATCACGGCCACAGCGATTCGATGCTGGTTGCGGCCGGTTCCGGTTTGGCTGAAACCGGCAGACCTTCAAGCGCAGGCATCCCGAATTCGATCGCTGAGATGACTATTGTGATACCATATAACGATATCGATGCTGCGGAATCTGTCTTTCAGAAACACAAAGGGGAAATCGCGGCGGTTTTAGTTGAGCCAGTCGCTGCAAATATGGGCGTGGTGCCGCCGGTTGAAGGATATCTTCAGTCGCTCCGGAATTTATGCGACTCGGAAAAGACACTGCTCATTTTCGACGAGGTGATAACCGGCTTTCGTATTGCATCAGGCGGGGCGCAGGAGCTTTTCGGGGTAAAAGCGGATATTACCTGTCTGGGCAAAATAATAGGCGGAGGATTGCCACTGGCGGCTTTGGGGGCCAGAGCTGATATTATGGATATGCTTGCACCGGCAGGGCCGGTTTATCAGGCGGGGACGCTTAGCGGCAACCCAATCGCAACGGCAGCGGCCAACGCAACACTTGATATTCTTGCAAAGGGCGATTGCTACAATAAACTCGAAGCCAAGTCCGCAATGTTGGAAACAGGCCTCGCCGACGCTGCCAAAGACGCTGGCGTGCCTATCACAATCAATCGTGTAGGCTCGATTATGAGTTGCTTTTTTACCCCCGCCGTTTTGCTTCGCAAAATCGAAGCAGCGGGGGTAAGAAACTTCGCAGATGTTCAGGCAACAAACATAAAGCAATTCAAAAGGTTTTTCGCGGAAATGCTGAAACAGGGGATTTATCTCGCCCCAAGTGCTTATGAGGCAATGTTCGTTTCCTTGGCCCATACGAAACAGGACATCGAAAAGACAATCAAGGCTGCTCAAAAGGCTTTTCGCAACGTAACAAACTGAGCCGGCATTGTCGAAATTTTTCGGATTTTATCTTCCGTTTAAAAGTCGATTATGATATAATGCTTGTCGCTTTTAAGGAGGTCAGATATGCGGATTTTCAGCCAAATGAAAAGGCAAGTATTTGTAATATCGTTATTTATACTTGCTTTCACCTTATCAGGTGTTTCGTCAGGCAAATACAGCGGAGGAACCGGCGAGCCGAACGACCCCTACAGAATAGCCACGCCGAACGATTTGAACTCCATTGGCCTTGACCCCTGCGACTGGGACAAACATTTTTTGATGACGGAAGATATAAATCTGGTGGATATCACAAACTCGCAGTTCAATATTATTGGCAGTATAGCATCGCCTTTTGAGGGAGTTTTTGATGGGAACAGACACACAATTATGAAATTCACATACTCAAAACACGTCCCTCTTCATGTTGCTTTGTTTAGTGTTGTTGGCGGACCGGAAGCTGTCATAAAGAACGTAATAATGGTTGATGCTGATATGAACGACCCGGGTGGACGCATGGCCTGCTTGGTTGGTGTTTTGCAGGAGGGGCTGGTATCGAACTGCCACGTTATCAATGGCAGAGTGAATGCTGAGAATTTCGCAGGTTTGCTTGTAGGTACAAACAAATCCCAAATCGTCAATTGCAGTTCTTCAGGTGTTTGCTCCGCTATGGAAAAGGTGGGAGGATTGGTTGGCTTTACGATGTCTCAGGGGACCATTATTAATTGTTATTCAGATGCAAATGTTACTGCTAAATATAATGGCATGGCCGGGGGATTAGTAGGATATCACGATGGCGATTTGATAATTAATTGCCACAGCACTGGTAGAATCGAGGGACTGGCCTATTCAGGTAAAATAGGCGGCTTAGTCGGTTACAATTTAAGTGCAATTGAGCAATGCTACTCTACAGCAGAAGTAATCGGAGGCAACGATGAAGGTATTGGAGGACTAGTTGGGGGAAATATTGGCACAGTATCGAAATGCTTTGCGACCGGCGATGTGTCCGGTATAATCGATGTCGGAGGACTCGTTGGATACAACTACTCGGGCGGAACCATCAGCGATTCTTACTCTCACGGTGATGTAAATGCAGCTATGGGTTATGCTGGCGGTTTGGTCAGCGGAAACAATGGC
>Ga0315276_10004352_pt1 | contig 12996 bp, 13 predicted proteins | sample YL17G05_0_MG_FD_204542 | JGI IMG/M metagenome (GOLD analysis project Ga0315276, IMG submission 204542) | Sediment microbial communities from Yellowstone Lake, YNP, Wyoming, USA - YL17G05_0 | ecosystem: Environmental > Aquatic > Freshwater > Lake > Sediment | place: USA: Wyoming | collected... | reverse complement strand
CATTTAGAGCATTTTTTGGTTTCTTTGTTTGTAGTGTCTGTTTTTGGTAAACTCTTTTTTCTTCTATAAAAATAGATTCCAATTGCTCCACCAATTATAACAAGAAAGATAACTAAGATTATGGTGCCTGTTGAGCTTCCTCCACCGATAACCGCCCCGGTTACTCCAGGAGTTTTTTGAGGCTCAGTCTTTTCTCCCTGAACTCCTGTTTTTATTTCTCCATTAGCACTCTTATAAGTAACTTCTTTACATCCTGATTCATAATCGCAAAAACTCCCAGAACCACAAGTATTTAGTCCTCCATCATTTCCAGAACAACATTTTACTTCTCTTTTATCATTTATGCATTTTCCTTTTCCATACGAATCTAATTTGCTTTTATCACAAGACGAACTAACTAAATAATATTTTCCATTTTTAGATTCACAATTTGAACTTACTCCACTACAATCGTAATCAGAAAGACAAGATTTTTGGTAGCCACATTTAAAATCGTCTGTGCAAAAAATTTCTTGATCACTATATTTTAATTTACATTCGTCTGAAGAACAGCATTCTATAGTTTGAGATAATCTTTGTGTGGGGATTAGATAACAATTATTTCCATTAGTATTTACTTCTTCAAATTTAGTTAGTGACTTGTCAACGGGGTTGCACCAAACTTTCATTCCTTGATAATCCTTAGCATTTAGAGAAGGTCTTTCTACCCATTCATAAACAAACCAAATTCCTTCATTAACATTCAATTGTCGAGGCTCTGAACCCACAATTTTATTAGAAGGTATAGAATTACTTTTATCAATCACTCCCTCTACAATATTAATATTTTTAATGAGGTTATTATTTGGTAACTGCTTATCTTTATAGTTATCCCATATTTCATTTACATTACAAAATTGAGTATTTTTACTAAATACTTCTCCCGAATCTACATTTACTTTAAGCATTATTGGTTTGTATATAACATTTAAAGAAGGATTACTTTTTGGATTAAACGTGCTGATTATATTATTGCACCAAAAATCAACATCAATTTTATCTCCTTTATGCAAGGCTCGTGGAAAATTGCTTGGCTTACAGCCTAGTGATACAGCACCCTTTAATGTATTTGTTGAACAATCCATTATTACATCAGTCCCTTTTTTAATAGTTAATCCTTTAGAGCCTATAAGCATCCCACATGAATTCTCTCCAAATGAACTATAATCAGATATTTCGCATGTAGGAACTTCACAAGTCCAAGACTCTCTGTCTCTAACAGCAATTGGATCACTCCAATCTTGTCCTTCCTCACAGGTTATAGAGCCATAGTAAGGTCTTGCGACTGTGCAATTCTCAGCCAAAACTAAACTCCCAAAACTAATCAAAAACACTCCAACAATAAAAACTAAAATTATCTTTTTCATTGTCCGGCGCCTGCAATTCTAAATTTAGTAATGCCTATATCCATATAGGCATTTGCATTAAGGCTTTCTTCTCTTCCAGTTAATTTATCCCAACCAGCCTTCAATAGCGACCAACCGCCCCCAACATATGATAAATGCGTTTCTGTAGGAATATCTCTTTCAGAATAAGGCATTATTAATATCCATCCGGTTTTTCCATTTAAAAATTTCGTGCCCCCATAATTTGCATCATAAACTACTCGACCAGCAATCACAGGTACAAATGTCGGATTCTTTATGCGTATTGTCGTTGATAATGTTGCGCCCTTCTTCGCCGCTCCTATTGCATCAACTACTGCTCCAAAATAATTTCCAGTTATCACGCTTGTTGCAAGATTCATGACTCCCCCATCATCAAATTTTGCATTTGATATACTATTAAAAAGACTACCTATAGACAAATCTGGACTTAATTGAGTCATCGCCCAAATATCTAAAGCAACATAACCAACAACTATTAAGAGTATTATAAAAACAACAAATCCTTTTGAACTTTTTCTTTCTACTACCTTTATTGTTTTCTCAATAACATCTTTTACTTCTTTCAAAGCAGTTCCGCATTGAGAACAGAAAGATTCTCCTTTCTTATGTTGTTTGCCGCATTTTGAACAAAATGACATTTTTCTTTTCCCTTAATCTTATTTTTTATGATAAATGTGTATCTCCTTCTTTTGTTCTGGAATTATTATCCCCACTACTAAAAGTATTAAACTTAATATTATTAAAGGAACACCAATAATGGCGCCAATTATTGTGATAGTAAAAACTATCCCTATAATAAAACACACAAGAGCCCCTAATAACCACGAAGTCCTCATAAGATTATAGAATGATAACATTATTTAAACCTTTATACTAGTAAAATTATAACTTTGTTCTCCCTTCACCCAAGATAACCCTTTTCATCTTTTTCGGATTTTTGGTTCCAGTTTCTTTTTAAGATTTCAGTCAGTTTTAACATCTCATCTTTAATATCTTTCCACTCTACAAAAATTATTTTGATAAATTCTGCTTCATTTTTCTCGTTATAGTTGCAGTCTAGCTCAATACTTTCTATCTCAAAACTTCCTAGTTTGTCATATAATTTTTCTAAAAGTTTCTTGTCGCTCGCTGTCAGACCTTTAACCAATGCAAAAAAGAACATCGGCGCATTGCTTGGATTTAACAGCGTTTCAATAAATCTTAAATAAACAACAACTTTTTCCATAACCAGCTTTCTCGCTTCTCTCATCAAGCACTCTGTCTCGTGCTCAGCTGCTTTTTCAATATCAAACTCCTCATTTAATTCCTTAAATGAAGGAAGAGAATACTTGCTTTTTAATTTCTCATAATCTTTTTTCATGTCTTCAAGTGAAGATTCTTTTGCCATAACAATCCTTAAAAGGGGTATGTTTATAAATTTAATGATACTGCAACTTTTGTGCCTCTGTGGCTCAATTCGCCAAGAGGCTCAGAATAACATACAAATAAGAAACATTCGCCTCTGTGGCTCAGTAGGTAGAGCGCGGCCATGGTAATGTAAGGAACCAAGGTTCCTTCACAATCAACTTCCTTTAAAGAAGAACATAAAGGCCGAGGTCGCGAGTTCGATTCTCGCCAGAGGCTTTTGCAAGCAAGATTATATCTGTATTAATGAGTGAAAGCATCTGGAAGAGGCTTGTCCTCAATATTTTCACCACAATAATCTTTATAAATAAATATTTTTACTAAATCTAATGGAACCGTCAAAACAATCTGAAATTATATTAAGGAGTCCTGGAATAACCCAAGGAGTAAGTAATCTAACAAGGATAAATGTAAGCCAAGGAGATTTAGTGTTATTTTATCCAAAATACTCGAATACTGTTTACGGGGAGAATGCTCAACCGCTTTTAGGTGTTTTTGATAGATTAGAGGAAGAGGAAATAATGCATTTAAGAGAAAGGGCATTTCTTCTACAGCTGCCATTAATCATGGGAAAATCAAAAATTGCATACCCTGGGATGGCTGGAACAACCCCGAGATATAATACTCATAAAATAGCAGAGCTTTATGTTGAACCAACAAGAATTGCCAATAATCTTATCAGAAAAACAAATGGTTTAGATATGTATGCTGATTGGATTAGAAATATGCAAAAACCTTATGAAATCCAAACAGGTTTAGCTGAGAAAAGTTCGTAAAATGGCAAAAGACTACAATATGAGTAAATGCTGCAAAGAGCATATGAAAGTTGAGATAACTGAAGCTGGCGCTTGGCAGCTGACATGCACAAAATGCAATAAAATTTGCGGATTTTTAAATGAGAAATATAAGATAGATGAAACACTTTTTACATGCAGGCCAGAAGTGAGGTGTTTCTCAGACAAGTAATAAAAGAGTTAGACTAAACAAGAAAAAACCTCTATTCTTTCGGAAGCCATTCCATCTTAACTATATGCCCAGTCAAACTCCCAAAGTTTATGGCTGTTGACTTCAGCCAGTTTCCATAAAGGGAAACAAAATTATCTATATTTTTTTGGTTATTTAAAGCAAGATTGTGCTGGCTTATAATAAAAAAAGCCCCAACACAAAAAAACATAACTATCAACATTAAGAGTTTCATTTTCTCTTCCCCTTCCTAGACTTTTTATAAATAAAATTTATTAGGTTAATAATAAAGTGAATGATTGAGATTAAGATTAAAATTAAACCTAGGTAAAATAACGGCGAGTGGTGGCAAAGTTGAGCACATTCAAGACATTCACCCGTAGCAGATTTATCTATTCTACAGGTTATTAATCCAACAAATAACAAAATACCAATAACAAAAATTACTAAATCAATAACAAAAGTTTTCAAATTTAAAATGAATATGCTTTTTAATTTCATTTTTCTTTGTCCTTTTCTTCTATCACCTGAACCGCGGTATCTGTTTTATTCTTCTGGCTCCAGTCCATTCTTATTGCATTTGCTGTTATTGTTTTTAAATTCCCAAAAGCGCCTCCAAGCCAAGAAAAATACACTTTTATGCCTTTTTCCATCCCAGCTGAAGATTTCCAATCAATATCATATTGAGTAAACACCCGCGAAACAGTTATATAAAAAAATAATAAAACTAGAATAAAGACTATCAAAGAAATTCTATGTTTAGCATGGCTCATTTTAAGAAAAACAAATGCCAAAATTATCAAAACTATTACTATTGACCAGTACATTTTTCTCCTTTTTATGTCAGAAATCAAAGATTTCTGAGCACTTCAGAAACTTCTGTTTCTGAGAGCTATCAAAATTCAATGAATTTTGAAGTCCTAAAAATCTAACAAAGATTTTTATGATAAAAGTATAAAGAATAACCACTATAAAAAGCTTTTTGTCAGAAAATATAACACCTGCAATAATTAAAACCAGAAGTTTCTGCATCTCTCTATACTGCTAATTTACGCGAACCTCATCAAGCTTAATCCTCTCACTGCAAAACTAATAAATTTTGTAGGTTACCAAACAACATTCCAAAGAAGAATAGATTTCTTTTGCATTTAAATAATCAGAAGTATGCCCCAACTTCTTTTATCCCGATTCTTTTTTTAAAACTTCTATGTTTCCAGATTCTTCTAAATACGAAAAAAGCAAATACTCCAAATCCCAAGATAATTACAGCCATAAGGAGATTTTCCCTCGTCCCGCTATCAATTATCGCCAACCCCCCAATTTTGCTTCCTAAAACAACTTCTTCCTGGACAAAAGCAGAAGAAGTTTCTGAAACCGCGTTTATCAATAGATTAAAATTGCCTTCAAGAGAAGATTCTATGCTCAAATAAGCTTCAGATTCTTTGCTTGAGTCTGCCTCCAAAGAAACTGTTTCATTTAATCCAGCTAATCTTTCATTTTTAGTGTTTAAAAGAACAAATTCAACTTCCACTTCTTGATTTTTCCCGGTTAATTCTTCTAAAGAGTAGCGAACATAAACTTCGTTATTTGATTTTCTTTCCAAATTTATAATATCTATAACTAATCCCTCTCTGATAACTTGCCCTACGAAACTAATTGACTTGCTGTATTCTTCACAAACAACTTCTAACCCAAGAGTATAAGAGTCTTTTTCTAAAACTTCAGGAACAGTTATCGTGTATTGAAAGTCTTGTTTCTCTCCTCCGCCCAGCCCCGCCGCCTCACTAGAAGAGCTTATCCAATTAACATATTCTCCAGAACCTTTAAGCCTGCAGTCATTTAAAAATACAGTCCCATTATTTTTAACAGATAAAACTAATTTTTTAGTTTCGCCAGGATTTATAACCAAGCTAGGAATCGTTCCTAATTGCAAACTAATTATCCTAATTATTCCTCCGCCTCCTCCGGTGTTCCCCACTCCCCCATCATTAATAGGAGGTTGAGCTGAAGTATCAACAGAGAAACTTGATGAAGATGAATTGAAGTTTCCGGCAGAGTCGTTAACATAGAAATTAAGAATATAACTCCCTTCTGTAGCAAGATCAAAACTAGTTGAAGAACAGTTTATAATTTCTGTTCTTGATTTTACAATTCCTCCAATAGCCCACTCGATATCATATGAACAGGATACCGGAGACGCATCTAAAATCGAAAAAGTTAATGGGATTCCTGTTATTGAAGTCTGAATTCCTTGAGGCTGTGTTATGCTGATTGAAGGAGCAGTTGTATCAACATAGAATATTTTATTCCCGTTAAAAGCAGAATGCCCTTGGCTGTCATTGCATCTAATATTCCAAGTATAATTCCTATCTGGCAAAATAAGTTCAAAAGTGTTCTCGCTGTAATTCAAGAGGTTTAATTCAGTCTGGTTTAATTTGAACTCACCATCAAAATCTCCCCACAATTCACAGCTGTCTAAATCAATATCACTCGGCGTGTAGTAAAAATTTATATTTGTATAGTTCAAATACACATTCATCGGAGAATTTAATATTATTGTAGGCGCTCCAAGATTAACTGAAAAGTTCACACTTTTATCTGCCTCATTGCTTAAACTATCATTTGCATATAAATTAAGAGTGTACTCTCCATCCCCGCTTAAATTAAAAGTAGTATTTTGACAGCCCGCAATGGTCATATTTTCACCGTCATTAATATTATACCAACAAGAATCTACCTCGCTCTCTGTATCTAAAACTATAAACTCTAACAAGACATCTTCATCATAACCATAAGTTCCTCCTTCTTGCGGCAAAACAATCTGCAATTCCGGTGCTGTGACATCAAGAGTAACATTCAACCACCTTGTTATGCTTGCTTCTGTATGATTCTCGTCTCCGCTTGAAACAGCAGTTATATTATAATGCCCTTCAGCTCTTTCAGGAGTAATATTCAAGCTGTTGTTTGAAGTTATATCCTTGCCATCAAAATAAATTGCAACCTCTCCGTATAAAGTTATTGCAGTAATATTATACTCTTGAGGATATGGAATTGCTAAATCATCCTCTATTCCATTTAAATAAAGACTCACATTTCCATCTGATTGAGAAACATTAATTTCCTCTATCAAGCTCGAACTTGTGTAATTCTGGCTTTCTGAAATATTGCATTTAATATTATGACTTCCTGCTCCGAAAATTATTGTTACTGGATTTGAAACTGCTAACTCATTAATAAAAATCTCAGGAGTTCCAAAGACAGCAAAGCATGAAATCCCTGTTTCTGTTCCATAAACATATTCCCATCCAGCAGAACTTGTCAAGTTAAGAATATTCTCTATAGGATTTACAGTTAAAACCTGAGAGTCTAAAGGATTAGTCTGCGAATAATTCTGCGCTTCGTTTGTCCTAAGAGTATAATCATAAGTCCCTGCTCCAAGAGTCGCGCTCTCTCCAGAACCTTTATCTACACTATCTCTATAAACTTTGTAAGTTACATCTCCGTCACCATTATTGCTTTCAGAATACCCAATTGTCACAGAAGTCCCATAATCAACACTCCACGGCTGTGTGTTTGTTAAAATTCCATTAGGAATCCATTTATCAATTATAAAACTTGAAAAATTTTCTGAATAAGAATAATTATCGCTTTCTCCTATAGAGCAATTAAAATTCCATACTCCAGCTGCGAGTGTTAAAGGCTCTCCTGAACTAAGAACATCTCCGTTTAAAGTCAAAGTTGAAGCGCCAGCCCCCATTATAACAGAGCAAGTTGCATTTATTGAAGTTCCATAAATCTGCGGGGAAGTTTTGTCAAATGTTAAAGAGGTTTGAGATGAAGCTTTGTTTATTGTTATATTATAATAAGAATATCCAACATCTGTGTAATTTTCATTTCCAGTTATATTAGCTCTGAAAATATAACTTCCTGCTGCAAAAGCTATATTTAAACCATTATTGCTTAAATAATCAGTTTCATCTTTATCTAAACTAACTGCCCCATAATCAGCTCTCGCAGATATATTAACTTGTTGAGGATATATTAAAGTTAAGTTTTCTGTTCCTTCATTAGCTAAAAACGTTAAAACAGGTGTAGCTTTGTTTATAGTATAATAATTAATTTCACTTGCATTATAATTTCCAACAGTGTCATTTGCCCACCAATTATAAGAATAAGTTCCTGCTGCTAAATTTGATGTGTTAAAAGAAAAAACATCAGAAATGTTTGTTATGTCTGTATGATTTATTTCGTTAAACTCTATCCCTATAGAATCAAGATTTTCTTCTGTAATTGTAACATTAAATTCGTGTGTCTGGCCATAAACATATGAAGCCCCGGTTGAGGGGGTTTCTGTGTAAGAAGAGAAAGTTGGAGGGTTTATATCTGGGTTGTAACTAACATTTATAGCAAAATAATCTAACAAAACTCTTTTAGCGGCAGTAGCATTAATCTCATTTTCTAAATAGATATTTTGTAAGCTCTCTATATTTGTATAAATGTTTGTCAGGTTGCATATTGTAGTCACATCATTTGAGGGTCCTGTTATAATTGAGTTTTCGCATCCTACAGCTTGATAAGAAGCTGATGAGGAATTCCAAAAATACCATTTAAGAGTGTAAGTTGCAGACTCGTCTGGTGCCCATTCAAAGATTCCGATTACTTCAACCAAAGTATAAAAAGGAGATAAAGAAAGATTCCAGGTTCCATTAGCGTAAGCTTGTTTAGTTCCACTTACACCTCCGATAGTAAATCTGATATCATCTGAGTTATTTAGTTCTGAGGTACAATCAGTAGGGCTGCCCAAATTTCCGCCGCGGCATACAGAATTATCAACTGCAAATGTCTGAGTGACAATGCTTTCAGCACTCGCCAAACTCAAACTTATCAAAAAAATAAACATACAAATCACCAAAACCCCTCTTTTTTTCATCTTAATCAAATCTCTTTCCTCCTTTTTAAATTTTCCTGCATAAATTCTTTAATAAAAAGCTCAATTTTTTTAGAAAGCATAATTGCATTTTCTTCGCAGTAGTTTTGAAAATCAACATAAACCTTATCATCTAAGCTAAGAGTCACCTTTCTTTTTTTCATAAAAGAAAGAATAAATAAAGATATATAAATGTTTCCATATTTAGAAATATATAAAATTATAAATAAATACTTATAAGTATTTAGAAATAAATAGATGCATGAATTATTGAATAAAACATAAAAAGATTAAACAAAAATTAAATTATTTTATAAAGAAATATACTACTCCTCCAAATGTTTTAACAATTTATCATCAACAATAACAATATTACTGATGCCTTTAACATCTCTGTAGTTTATATACACCCCTCTGGTTTTCGCTTCTTTAAACTTAGGAGATTTTATTTTCTTATTTAACCTAACTTTTAAACTCTCAATTTTATTTTTTCCTAACATAACTTCTTTAACTTTTCCTATTTCTATTCCCCCAGCAGTATAAACTTTCAAACCCCTAATGCTCTTCAACCCTTTTAATCCTTTTTTTGTTCTTATTTTTTTAATGAATTTTCCAAACAAAAGCAAAATAAAAATTATAATCATCAATAAGATTAAAATTAATAAGAATCTGCTTTTGTACATCTTGTTTAAATTGCTTACTATCATTCCAGTCATTCCTTTTGGTTTTTCTTTTGAAACTTCCGGCATTGAAGTTTCTTCTTGAACTATCTTAATTTCTTGCCCTTCAACTTCAAATTTTTGCTCTGCAAATGCCCTTTGTAAGTATCCATAAAGAACATCAACTCTCAAGATGTACTCCTCCCCGCTTAATTTTATTTCATCTATTTCTTTTTGATAAGATAAACTTTTTTGTATTGCTCTTGTTTCTGTTTGGCTGAATATTTCAGTATTGTTTTTATCTATAATAGAATATGTTATATAAACATCAATTTTTTCCATACTTTTTGTTTCAATTAAACTTACATTGAAAATTAAATTATTTTTTGGGCTCAAAGTTACATCCTCTAATTTTATGATAACATCAAACAATAATTCAGAACAGTTTATTTCTTGAGAAGGTTTGCCTTCTACTCCGCTGCAAGTTCCTATGTTTTTGCACTCTCTTTTTTGTTTCCCTTCTGAACAAATGCTCCACGGAGTGCAATCCCAAATATAATTGCACTCATTTGTTCCGCCTCCGGACGAAGGTGGTTGAGAAGCCATAGAAGACTCAGAAATTTCAAAATAATCAATTACACTCGCAATTGCCCCTGCAGAACTGTTTGCATAAAATGTGATATTATATCTTCCTACAATTCCTGCTGTGTAATATGTATAATCATTGTTTGATAAGATGATATTTTCATCAGCTCCATCTGGGCGCGTAATTTTTGCCCAAACTGCTTGGGCATTTGATGCAGAAATATACAATCTAATTATTGAAACCACAACAGATGAACGAGGATAAATTGAATATAAGGATATAGATACTACTTTTGTTGGATAGGTATTATCAAAAAAGCCGATATTGGCAGTATAGGTTTCGCTCTCAGCATTTTGTGTTGTGGCTTTTGCCTCTGACAAAGATATGGAGTTATAATTTGTTGAAGAAGGATTTGCAGCTGCTAATCCAGTTCCGAACATACTGACAGAGTAACTTGAAGAGTTTGCTGTGAGTGCTGATGCCTGAATAGTTAGACAAAACACAACTATAATAAAGGCAAATGTAACCAAAAGAGATATTTTTTTCATTTTTTCACTTTAAGTTTCAATGCTCCTACACCAGCTTCCAGCTCTAACATTTGCTGCATTTCCAAATACCTCACTCCTTAAACTCAAAGTGAATGTTCCTGAACCTGACTGAATAGAGTAGATATAAAGCCTAGTTGGAGTGAGTGTTGTTCCGCTACTTGTGGTTGCAGAACAAGTTAAAGTGGCTCCGGTTCCTTGGCATATTGTCTGGGCTGTTGCAGAGGAATAATACTCCATAACCTGTCTTTGAGATGAAGTCTCTGTTAGCACAGATTGATATTGCACTCCTGTTGCTGCTGCAGCTACATCTTGTAATAAAATACATTCTATATTAACTTTTGCTCCTGATGTCAAAGGAAGGGCTATAACATCAACATAATTTACATTATCTGTTGTTGTAACATCAGCGTTTGTTACATTAAAATAAGTGAAAGATGTTCCACTTCCACTCCCTGTCTGGTCTGTTGCGCACACTATTTGTAGATTTCCATTATTGAAAGTTACATTTGAAACTTTGTCTGTTCCTGTACAAGCATTGTCATCTGTCCCAGTAAGGTTTAATATTGAATGCTCATGTAAATCTGCTGTTCCTGCTTTTGTATCAGTATATAAATTTGCAGGAATTGTCTGGTTGTATGCCCAGATGTCGTAAGTTTCATTGAAAGTATCTAAGTAGCTTGCATTTTGGATTAAACCTGCATAACTTTCGTTGAATGTATTTGTCCAAGCTGAATTCCATAATGTGTAGGTGTCTGAAGTATGGTTGTACCATAACACCCCCCATAAATCATAAACCTCTAAAGTGTGGTTGTAGTCATAGTTTGAAGACGATGTCTGGTTGTATGCCCAGATGTCGTAAGTTTCATTGAAAGTATCTAAGTAGCTTGCATTTTGGATTAAACCTGCATAACTTTCATTGAATGTATTTGTCCAAGCTGAATTCCATAATGTGTAGGTGTCTGAAGTATGGTTGTACCATAACACCCCCCATAAATCATAAACCTCTAAAGTGTGGTTGTAGTCATAGTTTGAAGACGATGTCTGGTTGTATGCCCAGATGTCGTAAGTTTCATTGAAAGTAGAACTCCAGTCTGGCCCATTTAAATTTATTTGCCACCATAACGAAGAGTTTGTTGTCAATATCAATTCTGTGTCATTATAATCTTGTGCTTGTGTATGATTTATAAAATTCAATGGGTTGCTAATTGAGTAATAGAGCACATCAGTTAAACTCTGGTTCCAAGAGGAGTTGCTAACTCCTAAAATTAAGTCATCAATTTCTTCCTTGTTGTAAAAGTCTAATGACATTATATTCGAAGTAGTATTTATACCTGAAATTAAAGTTGTTTCATTATACCTTTGATCTGTACCTTCTAATCGGGTATTAATAACTTCCCATAACGAAGAATTTTCAGCCATAAAAATTGGGTCTGATTCTGCTCCTGCTGGCGTATCTGTTAATAAAGAGCCGTTTCCTATGAAATAAGAAGCACTAACATTTTCTGATGTTTCTATGTTTCCGCTTCCATTAATTATACCTGTAAACTCAACATCTTGCACAAAAAGTTTTGTTATCCTTTGGATTAAACTGCCCAAAAATCCAAAGAACCCTGTTTCTGCTGTGACATCTTCTGAAAAAGTTTCTGATTGATTCTTTAAAGCATAGTTTGTTAAATCAAAGCTTCCAGAATCGTCTGTCTCGCATTCAACACTTCCGTTTTCGTAAATTAAGTTTATTGAACTTCCCACAGGGCAGGGAGAGATCAGAGAAAAATTTATGTAAGAGGCATCATTTATTAACCCCAAAGATGACTGAAACTCAATTCTTTCATTCCCATCAAAATCTAAGTTTTCGCCGTTGATTTCATAATCTTTCCAGTAACTATCCCCAAATTTAAGATTTAGCATTATCATCAGATTCCAAGAGCCGTTGATTATTGCATCAGAAAAAGTTTGATTGTAAACAAGATTTCCTGCAGAAGGAGAATCATATATTATTATAGTTAAATTTCCCAAAGACAATAAATCTCCTGTCACAATTTCCCTTACGTCTGTTCCTTGGTCAGACAACAAAGCCGCAGAAACAAGATTTAAAATCAATAATGCTAAAAACACCAAAAAATAAAATTCTTTTCTCATTTTTTCAGCCTCTGTTTCAGATATTCTTTTATCAATTTTTCTATTAATTGAGAAGAATTTATACAACCCTCTTCTGTATAATCTTTCCATTCTGCAAGGGTATCTTCATCAATCGTCACACTTAAAACTTTCTTGCCCATTCTTCCTCTCCATATTATAAATATTAATTATATTTTTTATTATATAAATAATATTTAGCTATTTAAATGTTTCGATTTAAAAACCGAGAGTGGGACAGATATCACTTGTAAATTAAAATCAAATTATGCCAGACCATTCTAACAAATAAAGCCATATTCATTCTGTCATATCTTTTTTGGCTGACTTTCCATCCAAACATCTT
>Ga0315276_10004348_pt1 | contig 13010 bp, 11 predicted proteins | sample YL17G05_0_MG_FD_204542 | JGI IMG/M metagenome (GOLD analysis project Ga0315276, IMG submission 204542) | Sediment microbial communities from Yellowstone Lake, YNP, Wyoming, USA - YL17G05_0 | ecosystem: Environmental > Aquatic > Freshwater > Lake > Sediment | place: USA: Wyoming | collected... | reverse complement strand
CGACCCGGTAGCCGTATTCGAGCGCCCGGATTGCGACCCTGGACGCGAACCTGCGCGCGGCACGAAGATCTTTCGCTTCATCCTCGTGCACCTCTGCAGCGGACAGCAGTTCCTGGACCGTGGAGTTTTTCAGCAAGGATTTCAACTGACCCTTCTGACGTGCGGCCAGCGCATCCCAGTCCCTGCACGGTGGTTTTTTCCTGCCTTCGATGAAAGCCCCGGCGGCCTGGAACGCGATGCGCAGCGCCCTCCCCGAAGCAGCCACCTCATCGACCAGCCCCATCCGTAGGGCCTCTCTGGCGCCGACCGGCTCGCCGTTCACGATCATTTCGACGGCTTTGCGGGGACCGACCAGCCGCGGAAGGCGCTGCATGCCGCCGTAGCCCGGGATGATCCCCAGCTTGATCTCCGGCTGGCCGATCACGGCGTTCTCGGTCGCGATGCGATAGTGGGCGGACATGGATAGCTCGTTGCCTCCGCCCAGGGTGAAACCGTCCAGGACGGCGATGACCGGGAACTTGAGGTTCTCGATCTCGGAGAAAACCCTGAGGACCGACAGCGCAATCTCCTCGATGCGCTGGGCGCTGCGGCCGGCAAACTCCGTCACGTCCGCGCCGGCCACGAAGGCCCGCCCCGCCCCTCTGAGGATGAGGCCACGGACCCTCCGGCCTTGAATGCCCCTGCGGGTTCTGAGCTCTGCGACCACCTCCCCCAATCCGCGGATGAGATCGTTGTTGAGGGCGTTCAGGGCCTCGGGTCGGCACAGGGTCAGAATGCCCACCTCGCCGGCCAGGTGGAAATCGACGTGGCGCTTTTTCCCGGCGTCGGACCGGATCAAATGCTCGCCCAGATAGCCGTCCTCGAAGGCTGCGATGCTGCGACCGGCGCGGTCGGCCTGCACCAGCGCAACGCCCTTGGGTTTGCCCATCCGGCCGTCGAGCATTTTCTGCTGGATTTCCGGCAACCCTTCCAGACCGACCACATCCAGATCTCCCTGCTCCATCACGAGAAGCTTCCGTGCGAGCAGGCGGACGACGTCCCGGGCCTGGGAGGACCGGTACATGTGGGAGCCCAGGATGGAAAGGTTGACGGGACCCCTGGCGATCACGAAGCCGCTGGGCATGTCGTCCTGCTCGTTGAAATCCCGCAGGAGGAAGGTGCTGAAGTGCAGCGTGCTCTGGTCGATGCGCTCGACGATAAAATCAGGGCTCACCCGGGGCCCGAAAATGTCCCAGACGGCCTTGCCCAGCTCCCGGGCCGAGGCCATGTAGTCCCTACCGTAGGCCGGGTTGGGCTTCCCCTCGTCGGTCAGGGGGTCCGGCATGTCCGCCGGCAGGTTGAACCGGTCGCGGTCGATCACGCGGGACTCCGGAATCCCCATCTGCCGCAGTTCCTGCAGGCCCGCCTGTTCGGTTGCGCGGGATGCGATGATGCCGATTTCGGCGCGGCGCTCCAGCGCGGCCCTGGCGAAATCAAGGGCATCGGCATCAGCCCCCCAGATCAGACCCTTGCGGCCGGGAGGCAGCCCAATCTCAGAGAAGATGTCCCGGGGGCTTCGGGTGCGGATGAGGACCTGTTTCTGCCGCATCCAGACCCAGCGGGCATCCAGCACCAGTCGGCGATCCCCGCAAAAGAAGGTTTCCTTGTACTCCCCTTTTATGCCGCCTCCGGTGGCGCCGAAAAACGCGAGCCGGCCGTTTTCGGCGAGAGCCGAGACTAAAAGAGGAAAATTCCGCCCGCCGGTGTGCTCGAAGATCTTATCCACGGATCGGCCCTCGTTGGCCGCGAAAACCGCCTGCCGGAAGGGCTCCGTGCGAGCGCGCCACTCGTCTGCCGGCAGGTCCTCCGGGATGACCCCGAAGGCATGTGACGGTATCTTTCGACGGTCGATGAACGCGTCGGCGATCTTGCGCTCGATCAGGACACGCGCCAAATCGGGGTTGGACCCCATCAGGATGACGCGTGCACCGAGAGCCTTGGCGATTTGGGCGCCGGCGAAACTGGTCCCCTTCCCGCCGCCCATCAACAGCACGCTGTCCCCCGGTGCCACCGCCAGCCGCTCGACCACGGCCCGATAGGCGGTGCCATAGGTCAACAGCACGGCGGCCAGCCGCTCGGGGCTGTGGGATTTCAATTCATCCGCGACCGGGATGGCGCGTTCCTCGTCGACCACGGCGAACTGGGCGTTGAAGCCGTCATGGGTCTCGTAGCCGCGGATGATGTTCCGTCCCGTCCAGGAATCCAGGATGACCGCCTGCCCGACTTTGACGCTCTTGACACCGGCGCCGGCGTCCACGACGATGCCGAGAGCATCGCTGCCGGGCACGTGAACCGTGCCGGCATCCCCCCTGCCGAACACCGGAACCGGAAGCCCCAGGCTGGCAAAATTGGTGTTGAAATTGGGACCCGTGGCCAGGACGGCGACGAGGACCCGGTTGGCGTCCTCCGGGTGCAGGCGGGGCACGGCCACATCTTCGAGCTGGGTGGCGCGTGAGGGTGGCCCGTAGTGGTCTCTTCGAATCGTGAGGGCGTCCATCCGCTCCGGGATGGCGGCGGAGACACAGGGAGCCGACCCCATCGGCCATTTTGGGGCGATTTTTCCTGCCATAAGAACCTCCTCTGAATGTGGGCAAGGTTGGGCGCTGCCGAAAATGCGGGTTATGCCGCCACGTGGGTGAAAAGTTTCCCGTGGTAGAGCACGATGCCGTCGGCGGCGTGGCCCGGGGTGTGGATCACCCGGAATTCGTGCGGGCCGACGGCGAGGGTTTCGCCGTCTTCCAGGCTGTGGGTGCAACGGAAAAACTCCGCCTCCTGCTCGTAGTACCGCCACCAGGTGGACCAGTCGTCCCGTGCTTCGATGAAGTGCCGGCCGATTTTGTGAAGCGCGATGCCGCAGCCCGAAAGCTCCTGGATCCAGTGGTTGCCGACGATGTGGTCGCAGTGGGTGTGGGTGTTGACGATGCGGACGGTCCGCGTGAGGTCCACGCCCCAGATCGGCGATCAACTGGCGGGTGCGGTCGAAGTGGGCCAGGTAGGCCGTGTCGATCAGTACCGGGCGGTCCGATCGGTAGACGAAGTGGTTACCGTTGAGATAGCCCCTGTGAACGAAGAAGAGATCCGAAAGAATTTCGGGATTGACCATGATTTCTACTCAGTCATAGTCCCCCACTAGTATCCGCTCGACCGGGTCATTGAAAAATGTGGCCTAATAAGGTCTGAGCCGGCTCAGAAACTGGATTTTTCACAGGGGTCGCCGATGGTTGCCTGCTCGCCCTAATCCCCGATCGTCGCCTGCTCGTCCGGATCCCCGATGGTGGCCCGCTCACCGGGATCCCCGATCGTCGCCTGCTCGTCCGGATCGCCGATGGTTGCCCGCTCGCCCGGATCCCCGATCGTCGCCTGCTCGTCCGGATCGCCGATGGTGGCCCGCTCGCCCGGATCGCCGATGGTGGCTTTTTCGCCGAGGTCCGTGGTCCCGGCAGCCAGGTAAACCCTGTCACCCGCCACCGCTGAAAACCCGGGGCATTCAGGGGCCGTCCGGGGATAAGCATGGAGTCCGGGTGCGATCGAAACGGTCAAACAAAGGACCGCGATGGAAATGAGAATCGAACGGGACGCTGGCATGGTTGTCACCCTTTCAATCCGTCATGGCGGGGTGGATCGGACCCCTAAATTATACGAGACATTGTGCATTCCGCCGCAATCTGTCAAGAAAATCGGGCGCATTCGGATAATACCGGTACTGGTGATTGCCCCGCCAGCCATGGGCCGGCGCGTGGGGCGGCGGGTCGGCCATGGCCTCCATCGCGAAGACGCCGCTGATCAACAGGGCGAGGCCGAATGCCAGCGCTGCGGGAACCTGTTTCTTCACGGTGTCGCTTCCTTTCCACGCTGAGCCTTGATATGGTGAGTGATCGGACAAAGTGTATTTTACCACAAATCTTGCCCAAGTCGAATCGGAAGGAGAAAATGCATGACACGCCCGGAACGTCATCGATGGCTGGCCGCCGGGTTGCTGGCGGTGTTTGCAATCGCGATTTTGGGGGCCGCACCGGTTCTGGCAGCCGCCAAGGCCAGGAACGTGATCGTGCTCATCGCTGACGGCTGCTCGGCCGAGCAGCACACCTTCGCCCGCTGGTTCAAGGGCGCCCCGCTCTCCTACGACTCCTACCAGGTCGGCGCGATCAAGACCTACATCGCCGACTCGGTGATCGCCGACTCGGCCTCGGCCGCGAGCGCCTTTGCCACGGGGGTCCGGACCAACGACAAGTTCATCAGCGTGGGTCCGAACCAGAACACCCTGTCCGTGGTTCCGCCGCCGCCCGAGGAGCTGTGGTACAAGCCCGTGGCGACCGTCCTGGAGGGGGCCAGGCTCCTGAAGAAATCGACCGGCATCGTCGCCACCTCGCGCGTGACCCACGCCACCCCGGCCGCCTATATTGCGCACGCACCCTCCCGCGGCGACGAGAATGACATCATGGAGCAGGCCGTGCACCAGGGAATCGACGTGGTGTTCGGCGGCGGCAAGCGCCACCTGGTGCTCAAGGAGTTCAAGGGGCGCCGCACGGACGGCGACAACCTTTACGAGCATCTGAAAAACTGGGGCTACCAGATCGTCGAGACCCGGGAGCAAATGCAGAGCCTCGCATCGGGCCGGGCCTACGGGATGTTCGCCGCTAGCCACATGGACCCCGAGATCGACCGGCCGCGGCTGCACCCGGGCCAGCCGACCCTCGCGGAGATGACCCGCAAGGCCATCGAGATCCTCGCCCGGAATAAAAATGGGTTCTTCCTGATGGTGGAGGGCAGCCAGGTCGACTGGGCCTGCCACGCCAACGATCCGGCCTACCTCTTGAGCGATCTGCTCGCCTTCGACCAGGCCGTCCAGGCCGCCCTGGACTTTGCCCGCAAGGACGGCAACACCCTGGTCCTGGCCATGTCGGACCATAACACCGGCGGCTTTTCCATCGGCAACTACGCCACCGACAGCCTCTCCTCCCAGATAAAGGTGGAGAAATTCCTGGAACCGTTCCGCAAGATGCAGGCCTCCTCCTTTGCCATGATGGAGCAGATCGAAAAGGATAAAACTCCCGCCCGGGTGCAGGCGGTGATCAAAGGCGGCTGGGGCCTGGACATCACCGATGAGGAGGCCCGCAAAATTCTCGCCAACGCCTCGTCGCGCACGGACGACGCTTATTTTGCCATCGGCGAGGTGCTCTGCCCGAAATACACCTATGTCGGCTGGACCACCCACGGCCACACCGGCGGCGACGTGCCGCTGTTTGCCTTCGGTCCCGGCAAGCCCGGCGGGATCGTGGAGGCGCCGGACATCGCCCGGGTCTGCGCCGGTGCCATGGGCTTGGACCTGGCCCGGCTGAACGAGCGGCTCTTCGTCGATGCCGCCCAGGCCTTCGCCGACGGCAAGGTCGGCGTGGACACGTCCGACCCGGCCAACCCGGTGGTGAAAATCGACTACCGCGGCAGGGCCGCGGAGCTGCCGGTGAACAAGAACTTCCTCAAGCTGGGAGAGCGCATGTTCCCGCTCGAGGGTGTCGTGGTGTACGCCCCGGCCACCGGCCGGGCCTACATCCCCCTGCAGGCGGCCCGGATGATCCGGGGAGAAAAAGCAGCCCTGCCCAGGATCGCCCACTGAGCCTAACAGGGTGTCGAAAAATGGCGCCTCAGGCCGTGATCCGGCGTTGCGTGGCTCTTGCAAATGCTCACATATCAACCAATATGCTGCGCTTTCCAAATCGCCGCACGCCTTGGCTGACGGCCGGATGCTTGTTTTTTAACACCCTGCTGAAACTGGAAACGGCTCAAGGCTCACGGGAAGGAATTTCAGCACCGGTCCGCGGCCCTGCGTCTGGCATCTTGTGTCTTGGGCCGTGACCCTGGCATCTTTTCCGGTTCGTGGTTCTTGACACCCTGAAAATTTCCCACTAAAAGGCTAAGGAATTCGGACGAGGCTTTTTGACATCAACATTCAGACGGCAGGAGGGATTCTTATGGCAGACTATTTGATCAATGTTTTCCTTGACGACGCGAAAATGAAAACCATCGAGGGCGCTGGCCTCACCGGCCAGGTGAAGGACCTCGGCGGCAAGAAAGCGATCCAGGTGCCGCTCGGAGAAAAAGAGCAAAAGAAGCTTGCCAAGGGTTTTCCGGACATGGCCTTTGACGCCTCCAATGCCTGCGTTCTGCCGCCCGAAGCTGAAACCAAGCTGGTCGACATCATCGGCCAGATGAAAACAATCGATGTCATGAAAGTGGCCATCATGAAGCTCTACAACCCCCTGGCCGGCAAACAGATTCGGTCCGCCCAGCGCTGAGAATCAACCGCACCTTCGGGAAGTCACCCTGAATAGCTTTGCGGGTCCAGAGCGCTTTTTCCCATTCCCTTTTCCGGAGGGGAAAAGCGCTCTTTTTTTCTACCCCACTGCGGCCGTCTACGACTCCATTTTGCCCGCAATTCCGACCATTTCAATTGACAGTCCTGCGGCTTGCCTCTAATATCAAAACCGTGCGAACGACTACCTCTTTTGGATGATGGTGGAGGTCCATGCGCCGTAGTGCCCAAGTGACGATCGGGTGCACCCTGCTCCTGGGGGCAGCCACGCTGGTGTGGGCAGTCTTCTTCCATGACAGCCGCAACGGAGCATCCTCGTTCCGGCTGGCCGCGGTCGAGCGCGGGCCCATCATCAGTGCCGTATCCACGAGCGGCACCTTGAACGCCGTCATCACGGTTCAGGTGGGCTCCCAGGTGTCCGGCCAGATCAAGGAACTATTGGCGGACTTCAATTCCGAGGTCAAGGCCGGGCACGTCATCGCGCGCATCGACCCGGAGACCTTCGAGGCAAAGGTGCGCCAGGCCCAGGCCGAGTTGGATGTCGCGCGCGCCAACGTGCACATCCAGCGGGCCGGCACCGAACGCGCTCAGAAAGAGCTGGCCAACGCCGCCTCTTCACTGAACAGCGCCAAGGCCCGAACCGAAAAAGCGCGGGTCACCCTCGTCAATGCCAAGCGCAACCTGGAACGCCGCCGTGTCCTCTTCCAGAGCGGCTCAGTTTCCGAAAGCCAGATCGACGACGCCCAGACCGTCCACGACCAGACCCAGGCCCAGATGAAAAGCGACGAGGCCGACGAGCGCGCAGCGGAATCCCTGGTCGCCACCCGCGAAGCCGCTCTCAAGATGGCCCGCGCCCAGGTGGATTATGCGATCGAGCAGGTGCGCCAGAAGGAAGCCGCACTGAACCAGGCTGAGGTCGATTTCGAAAACACCTTCATCCGCTCCCCGGTGGACGGCGTCGTCATTGAGCGCGCGGTCGACATCGGCCAGACCGTGGCCGCCACCTTCCAGGCGCCCAAACTCTTCGTCATCGCCCAGGATTTGCGGCAGATGCAGGTGGAAACCGACGTCGACGAGGCCGACATCGGCCGCGTGCACGTGGGCCAGGAGGCCATCTTCACCGTGGACGCCTTCGCCGGCCGAGAGTTCCATGGGCAGGTGCTGCAGGTCCGCAAGGCGCCGCGCGTCGTGCAGAACGTGGTGACCTACACCGTGCTGGTCTCCGCCGACAACTCCGACCTGCGCCTGCTGCCAGGGATGACCGCCAATATCCAGATCATCGTCGACGAGCGTCAGAACGCCCTCAAGGTGCCCAACGCCGCCCTGCGGTTCAAGCCGAACGGCGAAGACGCCAAGAGCACCGGAGAATCCCGCAGCGCCTCGGCTGCTTCCGGCGAAACGGCCCAGCCGGAGGAACGCCTGAAGCAGCTGACCGCAGCGCTTCGTCTCACCGAATCCCAGCAGAACCAGGTGCGGGTCATCCTCTTTGACGCTCGTGAGAAACTCGAAGCCCTGCGCAGACAGGATGCCACCCCCGAAGAGATCCGCCGCGAGACCCAGGCCCAGCGCGAGCGCACCCGGAACGTCCTGTCCACCCTGCTCTCCTCTGAACAGCGGGAGAAATACATCCGTTTCGCGGCCGCCCAGGAAGGCGTCTCCCCCCTCCGGGGAAAGGTCTACGTCCCCGGAGAAAAGGACAAACCGCAACCGATTGACCTGGTCTTGGGCATCAGCGACGGCACCTTCACCGAAGTGGTGAGCGGCGGCCTCAACACCGGTGATCAGGTCATCATCGGCGTGAACCTAACCCCCTCCAAAACTTCCGGACGTGCAGCGAAGCGTTTCGCCTTTTAGCTGAAATGACAAACGCCCTCCTCAAAACCGAGGATCTCACCAAAGACTACATGCTTGGCAGCGAGATGGTGCATGCCCTGCGCGGGGTGTCGGTTGAAATCATGTCCGGTGACTTCGTGGCGGTGACGGGACCCTCGGGCTCGGGCAAATCCACGTTCATGAACCTCCTGGGCTGCCTGGACTCGCCGACTTCCGGGCGTTACATCCTCGATGGGAGTGATGTCTCCCGCCTGACAGCGGACGACTTGGCCGAGGTCCGCAATCGGAAAATCGGCTTTGTGTTTCAGAACTTCAACCTTCTAGCGCGCACGCCGGCCATTGAAAACGTCGAACTTCCCTTGCGCTACAGCGGCATGCAACGATCGCAACGCCATGAGCGCGCCCGCGAGGTGTTGGCGGCCGTGGGGCTTCAGGACCGTGCCCATCACCATCCCTCGCAACTGTCCGGCGGGCAGCAGCAGCGCGTGGCCATCGCCCGCGCCCTGGCAAACCATCCGGTCCTGGTCCTTGCCGACGAACCCACGGGGGCTCTCGACACCCAGACCAGCGTGGACATCATGCACTTGCTGCAGCGGTTGAACCGCGACGGGATCACCATCATCCTGGTGACCCACGAGTCGGACATCGCCAAATTCGCCCGGCGCATCCTGCGGTTCCGCGACGGACGCATCATCGACGCCACGCCGCTGCCGGATCCCACACAGCCGGAGGCGGTAGAAATTTCGCACCATCCGAAAGACGAAGTCCCATGATGCTGTTCGAACCCGTACGCGACGCCTTCCGCGCCCTGCGCGTGAACATCATGCGCAGTGTTTTGACGACCCTCGGCATCATCATCGGCGTCGGCGCGGTCATCGTGATGGTGGCCGTCGGGGCCGGCGCCCAGGCCCAGGTGGCCGAGATCATCAACAGCATGGGGGCTGACTTGCTGTACGTTTTTCCAGGGTCCACCACCTCCAGGGTCCGGCTGGGCGCGGGCTCCCTGCCGACCCTGAACGAGGAGGACGCCGAGGCCATCCAGAAGGAAATTCTCGAGGTCCAGGTCGCGGCGCCCTACATTCGCGGCTGGGCACAGATCATCTCCGGCAACCAGAACTGGTCCACCGCCGTCATCGGGGTGACCCCGGAATATTTCGAAGCGCGTGAATGGAGCCTCGATAACGGGAAAAGCATCGCCGCGGAGGAGTTCCGGGGCAATTCCAAGGTGGTGCTCGTCGGCAACACCGTTGCCCAGAACCTCTTTCCCGGCCAGGACCCTTCCGGCTCGGTCATCCGCATCAAACGAGTCCCCTTCACGGTCGCCGGCGTGCTGCAGGCCAAGGGGTACTCCATGGGGGGGTGGGACCAGGACGACCTGGTCATCATTCCGATGGCCCCCGCCCGGAAAAAGGTATTGGGCGAACGGGCGCTGAGCGGCCGACTGGTCAACGGGATCGCCGTGAAGGTCCTATCACCGGAGTTCGTCTCGAGCGCCGAGAAAGAGATTCGCGAACTGCTGCGCCAGAGACACCGCCTGCGCCCCAGCCAGGAAAACGATTTCTGGATCCGCAACCAGGTCGAGGCGTTGGAGTCCCGGGCTGAATCCTCGCGCACCATGTCGCTGCTTCTGGCGGCGGTGGCATCGGTGTCGCTCATGGTCGGCGGCATCGGCATCATGAACATCATGATCGTCTCAGTCACCGAGCGCACCCGCGAAATCGGTCTTCGCATGGCCGTAGGGGCCCGCAGACACGACATCCTGATGCAGTTTCTGACGGAGGCGGTGGCGCTCTCCATGATCGGGGGCCTCATCGGAATCCTGCTCGGCGTCGCGGGGTCGATGGCCTTCACCGCCTTCGGGGATTGGCCGGCCATCATCCAGCCGAGCGCCATCGCGATCGCCTTCACGGTGTCGGCTGCGGTGGGGATTTTCTTCGGATTTTACCCTGCGCGCAAAGCTTCGCGGCTGGATCCGATTGAAGCATTGAGGAGAGAATAGCGAAGAATAGCTTCACGTGAAGGGTTAAACGCTGTACACTCAAACCGTCTATCCATGAATATCATCTTCCTGTCCATCGTCCTGATCGCTTTTTTCACCGCGGGCTGGCGCCAGTTTTACATCGCCCCGGCGACCGGCCAACTCTCGCCCATGGAGGCGCTCTCCAAGGCCATGGTGGACTCCGCCGCCGGTTCGGTGGAGCTGGCCCTCGGCCTGGTCGGCGTGATGACGCTCTTTCTGGGACTCATGAAGGTTGCCGAGAAGGGCGGCCTGCTGACGGTGATCGCCCGCCTGATCCGGCCCCTGATGGCGCGGCTGTTTCCAGAGGTCCCGCCCGAGCATCCGGCCATGGGCGCCATGATCCTGAACCTTTCGGCCAACGTCCTCGGGCTCGGGAATGCCGCCACCCCTTTCGGCATCCGGGCCATGCAGGAGCTGAACCGGCTGAACCCGGCGCCGGGGACCGCGACCGACGCCATGGCACTCTTCCTGGCGATCAACACCTCGAGCGTGACCGTTCTACCCACCGGCGTCATCGCCTTGCGGGCTGCGGCCGGCTCCGCCGACCCCGCCGGGATCCTTCCCACCACGCTCTTCGCCACGGCCTGCTCCACCGCCACGGCCATCATCGCCGTCAAGCTCCTCCGCCGGCTCGCCCGGAAACCACTCCCCGGCCCGGCCGATGCGTCGCCGCCGGCCGACGAGAGGCCGGCCGAACCGCCCGAGGTTCTGCCGGATACGGCCCAGGGCGACTACCCGATGTGGGCGAGCGTTCTGGCGCTGGCCGGCATCCTGACCCTGATTCCCGTGACCGTGGCCTACGGCCGCTCCATCTCGCCCTGGATCCTGCCCGGACTCATGGCGGGATTTCTCATTTTTGGCCTCTGCCGCCGCGTGCGCGTGTACGAGGCCTTCGTCGACGGCGCCAGGGACGGCTTCCAGGTGGCCGTCAAGATCATCCCCTACCTCGTGGCCATCCTGGTGGCGGTGGGCATGCTGCGCGCCAGCGGCGCCATGGATCTCATGGTGGGAGCACTCGGGCCCTGGACCGCCCGGGTGGGCCTTCCGGCGGAGGCCCTGCCCATGGCGCTGATGCGGCCGCTTTCGGGTTCCGGGGCCTTCGCCATTCTGGCCTCCGTGATCAACGACCCCGCCATCGGCCCGGACAGCTATACGGGCTACCTGGTGTCCACCCTGCAGGGGTGCACCGAAACCACGTTTTACGTGCTCGCCATCTATTTCGGCGCCGTCCAGGTCCGGCGCATCCGTTACACCCTGGCGGCCGGGCTGATAGCCGACCTGGCCGGGGTTGCGGCCAGTGTCGCCGCGTGCACGTATCTGTTGCGGTGATGAACCCAATGGACTGAACCGACGCGCGGATTGATCCGCAGGACCGGTCGGGTGTATGGTCCGCGGCGGGAGACTGACGACATGCAACGATGCAAACGAATCGGAATTCTTTTCGGAGCGGCGGTGGTCGGGATGGCATTTTTCAGCGGGGCTTCGGCGGCCATGGCGGCCGGGCTGTTCTCGCCCACCGACGGTAGCGCTTCGAACGAACCCACCGAGATCGTCTCCGACCGCCTGGTCAACAACAACACCGAGAAGGTGGCCGAGTTCACCGGCGCGGTCAAGGCCACGCAGGGGAATTTCTCCATCACGACCGACACCCTGCGCATCCACTACGAGGGCGACCTGATCAATCCCCCGAAGGACAAGTCCGCCAAAAGCCAAGTAACAAAAATGGTGGCCATCGGCCGCGTGCACATCATCAGCGACCAGTACATCGCCGACTCGGACCGGGCGGAGTACGACCCCGCGACCGACGTCCTGACGCTGATCGGAGAGAACTCCCGCGTGACCAGCGGTCAGAACTCCATCACGGGCTCCAAGATCATCCTCAACCGGCGCGACGGGAAATCGTTTGCAGAGAGCAGCGGCACCTCCCGCGTGAAGGCGGTGCTGCACCAGGGGCCGAAGGAAGGTGAAGGGCCGAAAGCGGACAAGCCGGCGGAGAAAAAGCAGTGAGCCTTATAGTTTCCGGCTGAGGCGGCGCAGCTGCCGCAGGCGCTTGTACTTGAAAAGCAGATCGATCCACTCTTGAAAGAGCGGGACGAGCTCCGCCGCGGTTTTCGGTGAACTCTCCTGCGCCCGGCGCTCGGCCTCGGCCAGCGCCTCCGCCACATCCTCCCGCCCGGGTTGGGTCTGCAGCAGGCGCCGGCAAATCTCGGCCGCCCGTTGCCAATGCCCCTGCTCGCAGAGGAGCCTCGCCATCGTTAGCGTGTCGTGCTGCCGGTCGTTCGTCATCGCGCGTGTCCCCTCAGCGGTCGGAGGCGCGTTGCGGCTTCACCACGATCTCGTTCTGCCCGATCATCCCGAACTCCTTGCGCGCCACGCTCTCGATATAGTGGGGGTCGTTCTTCAGCCGGTCGATCTCAACGCCGAGCGTGAGATTCTCCTGGGTGAGGTGCTGGTTGTGCTCCTGGATGCGGTCACGCTCTTTTTTCGACAGGCTGAGCTCGGCGAGCCCCCGCTCGCTGAAAACGATGAAAAACAGCAGCGCGATCAGGAGCAGCACCGCCGTGCCGAGCAGCATGCCTTGTTTCTGGCTCATCGTGCGCGCAGACTCCTTTTGACCAAGCCGCAAATTCCGGCGAGCTCAGGGCTTCTCAGGGTGAGCGCCGCCCCGGCATAGATCAGCACCCCTGCGACCATGCACGCGGCCAACCCGGCGGCCGTGGCGGGCCGCTTGCCCATCACCGTTCGCGCCATGAACTCGACCCCGGCGGCCATGACCAGGGTGCTCACCAGGGAGCGGCCGAGCGAGGC